>Ga0070693_100000091_pt1 | contig 38921 bp, 59 predicted proteins | sample KBSK1103metaG_FD_65472 | JGI IMG/M metagenome (GOLD analysis project Ga0070693, IMG submission 65472) | Corn, switchgrass and miscanthus rhizosphere microbial communities from Kellogg Biological Station, Michigan, USA - KBS K1-10-3 metaG | ecosystem: Host-associated > Plants > Roots >...
AAACGCCCCATGTTCTGGTTCCGCCTCGGCGACGGGTTCCAGCAGTACTGGCTCAAGTGGAAGGGGCCGAAGAACGTGACCTATACGGCGGTGCCGGATGGGCCGGTCAAGTCCATGCCGCGCGCGGAGTTTGATCTGAAGGTGCGGCGTGTGTACATCGGAGGAGAACGCTAGTGCGTGTCCTGGTGGCCTGCGAGTTCTCCGGCATCGTGCGCGATGCGTTCGCTGCTCGTGGACATGAGGCGCATTCCTGCGATCTGTTGCCATCTGAGCGTGTGCCGTTATGGCCGCGCGCTTGGCATTTTCACGGAGACGCGCTTGATGCAATCGATTATCTGCAATGGGACCTGATGATCGCTCATCCTCCCTGTACCCATCTCGCTGTCTCTGGTGCGCGGTGGTTCAAGGATAAGCGTGACGATCAGGAGGACGCGCTGGAGTTTGTGCGCAAACTCATGGCCGCGCCTATCGAACGCATCTGCATCGAGAACCCCATCAGCATCATCTCTTCGCGCATCAGGAAGCCGGACCAGATCATCCAGCCACACATGTTCGGCCATCCTGAGTTTAAGGCGACGTGTCTGTGGCTGAAGGGGTTGCCCCCACTCGCGCCAACCAATCAGTTGGATGTGCCGCAGAAAGGAACAGCAGAATGGAAAGCATGGAACCGAGTCCACCGAGCATCGCCTGGGCCGGATCGCTGGAAGGAACGGAGCCGCACGCTGACCGGCATCGCGAATGCAATGGCGGAACAGTGGGGCTGAAGGTGCGGCGGGTTTGGATTGGTGGGGAGCGGATACCGAGAGGAGGTTTGTGATGACTAAGCGTCTTACGAAACATGAAATCGCTGCGCTGCGCGAAGTGGAAGGCGGCGCGGATGTCTGGGGTTATGGGATCGCGGTAAATCTGCGCTCGGTTGAGAAGAAACGGCCGGAGCTACTCAAGATTTGCCGAGCAAAGGCGCGGCTTGCCGGCCACTTGCGGCAGCCGTACTTCGGCGCGGTTGCGACTGTCGAAGGCAGAAAGTTCCTCGCGCAACACAGCAACGCGACACAGCGACGCAGTCGCGCACCCTAATGGTGTTTATCGGAGGGGAGAGATGAGCGCACGAACCAAGTTTTTCGTATTCGCGGTTGGTATGTCGCTAGTTGGTTGTGCGGTTCCAAGCGACCGCATGTCAATTGGCACATACGTCGGGACAGTTGCATCACACGAAATCTACACGTTCTCTGTGAACGGAACTCACTGCATTTTTGCGGATCGGTACAACTCCGTCGCTATTTCATGCGATTGGCAAGGCAAGCAGCCATGACCCCCAAGGCGATTTCTGACGTGAATCGTAGTGAGCGGTTGATCGAGGAGGATTTGCGCGAGTTCTCAGGAATATTGCTGCGCGATCCAAAGTATCGTTACGCACCGCAACTGATGATAGATGCTGCCGACGAACTCGCACGGCTGCGTGTGGATGCGGAGCGGTATCGGTTTCTGCGTGATTGTGCTGGCCCGGATAGCGAGTCGCGCATCTTCGTAGCCGTTCCATTCGGAGATGCTGACGAACTGCTAGAGGGTGCCGACCTTGATACAGCAATCGACGCAGCCACCGCGCCGAAACAGGTGGCGGATTCATCGGGTCGGGCGGAGGAGGAGCAGTCATGACGCCAGAACAGTTTGCAGCAGAACCGGAGCGTGCGATGGGCGACGAACGAGAACAACTGATCCGCGACATCGAAAGCGATGTTTGGAATGCCGAAGCCATCGCTGACTTGATACTGGCTCATGCCGAACAGATCGCAGCTGTCAGACGGCGCAACCGCGAACTCACCGAGCGGCTGGAGGAGCTTTCAGGCATCTGCCAAGGCTATGCCAATGAAATCGAGATCGGACACAAGGAATACATGAAGCTGCATGCGCGGCTGGAGGCGGCGGAGAAGGCGCTGCGCCACTACACCGAGGAAAAGTGGGCGCCTGTCGCCGACTACTCGGACAACTACTGGTATCAGAGTGGCAAAGCTCCGTGGAAACATGCTGAGCGAGCACTCGCACCAGCCGCCCCGGTGAAGCCGGTAGCGGGAGAGGAGAGGACGTAATGGACATCAAGATGAAGGGCAGCGGTGAAGTCTGGTACGACAAGCGCAAAGTCGTGCTTCTTGTTCGCGGCGCATTCGTCGGGGGTGTCGTGACAGGCTTCGCGTTGGGCGCGTTGTTGCAAACAGTGGCCTTCTTTTTAAGCCATCACCTGACGTGGACAACAACACCATGACCACCCCCTCGAATCCGGCGACAGAGGCCCCCACCCCCGGCGCCGCTAGCGATTCGTTTGATAAGTTAATCGCCCAACTACGCAATGGCGATCTCACCCCGGCTAACCGCGCGGACGATCATGACTTAGCCGACAGAATTGAACGACTTGCCGCCCCCGTGACAGAGGGAGCGCAGCGGGGGGCGGTTGCGTTTCGGTGGCGATTCACGGATCACAAAAAATGGCATGCCGTTGCCGGCGATCCTCCGCAATCATTGTTGAATGACAGCTACTACACCGTCGAATTGCTGTACCCACCGCCCCCGGACCGGGTGCAGCCCGAGCGGGTAGAGGCTGAGACGATTCCTGAGTGGGCGATCGAGAAGGCACGCAGATATTTCGATACTGACCCAGACGATGGAACGCTAGAGCAGCGCATTCAAGAACGAGCAGCTAGCTATGTTCGAGACCTAGCAGCAATGCACGAGTGCAAACGGGCAGCCCCACCGACCGACGCGAGCGGCGGGGTTACGGATGCGATGGCGAAAACGGTTTTGCGCGCCTATCACCGCAATGACTGGGACCGCTGGGATCAGCGCAGCCAAACACGCAGCATCGCCGATATGCGTGCCGCACTCGAAGCCGCTGACCGCGCGCGCAAGCCGGGGTATAGGCAGGTGACGTTGGAGGATGCGCGAGCCATCGACCGCTATGCGAAGAGTTGGGACAAGTCGAGCCCGCGCGAGGAGAACGATGACACTTGCTTGATGGTAGCCCTCCAGCACATCGGCGCCGTTGTGCCAGACACCGCGCAGGGGGCGTCTGGACAGCAAGCTCAGCCGGAGTAATCTAGCCGTGCGTCGGATCAGGGGATCGGGCCATGTTCTACAGCGAGCAGCAGCGTTCGTGCGCGGGCAAGCATGCGTACGTGACGATCGGCGAGGCCGAGCGTGCGATCCGTGGACTCAAGGATCGCTACCGCGGCAAGCGCCACAAGAAGGTTCACGTCTACCGCTGCAACCATTGTTGCGGTTTCCACCTGTCCAGCATGGAGCGAGGCGAGCATGAAGAACGCAGGCACCAGCACTTCCGCATGTACGGGCTCGAGCCGGCGTAAACGCGCCCATCCCGAGGATGACATGCAGCGGGCGCTGTTCCAGTGGATCACGCTCGCGACGCCGCGCATCCCCCAGCTCGCGCTCGCGTTCCATCCGGCCAACGGGGGCAAGCGCGATGCGCGCGAGGCGGCGCGGTTGAAGGGTCTCGGCGTGCGGCCTGGGGTGCCTGACGTGATGATCCCCGCGCACCGCGGATGGCACATCATGGACCCGAAGCTCCAGCGCATCGGACTCGCGATCGAGCTCAAGGCCGGGAAGAACCAGCCGACTCCCGAGCAGCTCCAATGGCTGGGGCGCCTTAGCGATATGGGCTGGGCGACGTACGTCTGCTATTCGTTCGACGATGCGCGACAGGCCATCGCCGACTACTTCGGGGTCAGGCCGTGAACGAAAGCAATGCAGAACGACGAGCCCGTCTCCACGCGAAATGGAAGTCGGGGAAATCTCTACGTCAGATCGCTAGAGAAGAGCGGCGCCACGTCGAAACAATCCGAATGGCGGTCTACCGAGTAGAGCGCGAGCTTGTGCGCGCCAATAGACCTAACGTCCCTGCTTGATCCCCGGATACTTCGCGCGGACGTGCGCACGGATGCGCGCCAGCACTTCGGGCGAGGCGTGCTGCGATGCACGGGCCAGCGCGTTGCGCGCGTGGCTCGCGTCGGGGATGGGATAAGAACGATCGGGCCCCGCGAAATCGCTCGACGGAATGGCGCGTCGCTCGCCTGCTGTCAGCTTCGACATGTCAGCCTCCCGGCTGGCGCTGGTTTCGTAGGTAGCGGCCCATCGGATCGCCGGAACCAAAGATCACGGGCGAGCCGCCGACCATGAAATTGGATACGCCGTAGTTGGCCGGCGTGTACCCGCTATTGGCCGCGTCACGGCGCTCGTCTGGCGTTACGCGGCCGTCGCCGTTCTCGTCGGCCGGTGGCCCGGCGCCTGTCTGGTCGGCCCCGGCAAGGCCCTCAGGAGGCCCCATGTCGTCGCCCTGGAACTGGGGCAGCGTTCCACCGCCTCCGCCCCAGATGCGATCCTGCGTCTGCTGGATGTCGTTCCCGAGGGTGTTTGAGAGGCCGGCATTCATCTCCGCGCGCTGGTTCGACTCGTGGCGATCCATGAGCCAGCCGCCGAGCGCGCCGAGCGCCATGCCGACCGGGCCGCCTGCGGAGCCGATGCGCGCGCCGCGCGCCATGTTCGAATCGCTGCCGAAGCGGGACAGCGGGCCTTCGGTGAGCCAGGACACGTCAGTACGTCCCGCTACGCAGGCGCTGCTGGCGCATCATGACGGGCGGGCGGGCCGCACGGGCGCCCGTGGGCGGCCCCATGCGCTGCCGGAAGTAGCTGCCCCAATCGGGGCGCTGCACCGGCACCGGCTGCACCACGCCGCCCTGGGCCGTCTGCTGCGTCGGGCCCGTCTGCATCCGGACCTGATCAAGCGCCGTACCGCCGCCCTGGTTGCCGTAGTCGGCCTCCATCGTGCCGACGCCGCCATAGCCGCCGCCTCCGGGGCCCTGGAGCTGGAGATTGCGCGCCGCGAGGTTGCCGGCGTCCGTGTTCGTGGAGTAGGCCAGCGGCGTCGCGCCGTCGCCGCCGAGCGTACCGCCCGGGAGGACGCCGGTCGGCGAGACGGGGTTCGGGTTCGCGATGCGCGGCGCGCCGTTGCCGAGGTATCGCTGGATCGCCTGCGCACCGATGGAGACGGGGGTCGAGAGCGTCTGTAGCTGAGGCTGCGCCATGGCGCTGCTCCGGTTGTCGTTGAGGGGTCGAACAAAAGGGTTAAGTGCCATGGGTGCGAATCCTACTACTGGCCGGGGGAGGCCGGGATGTTCTTTCGGAGCTCGGGGATGGGCGATTCGAGCGCCTCGGTGAACGTGTGCGGCTTGCGGCGGATCGGCTCACCCTTGAAGTCCGTATCGCCCTCGTAGAGCGTCGGGCCGCCGAAGGGGATGCGGATGCCCTCCTTCGCCGCGCGCCCCACGTCAGGCGGGATGAAGGACGCGAGCTCAGAGCCGAAGAAGGCGCCCGGCTCGTGGAGCACCTGGTCGATCTGGCGCGGCAGTTCGAGCAGCGGGAGGTTCTCGGTCACGCCCTTCACCGCGGCGAGCGCGCCGGCTTCGAGAGTGCCGGTGCCCTTGCGGGGCACGCCCTTCTTCGTCATCAGGCCATCGGCGACGCGGCGGAACGTCGCGCCGACCTGGAGCATCTCCATGATCGGCGCGTGCACGAGGTACTTCGGCACCTGCACGCCGCCGATCAGCGGCACCTTCGGCGAGATCGTCACGGTCCCGAGTTTGCTGTACTGGCCTGTTTTCTCGTCGCCGCGCTGATAGTAGCCGCCGACGAGATCGGGGTTCATGTACCCGGCCGTGAACATCAGCGAGCCGATCGTGCCCTTCTTGAGGTTGCGCATGATCGCGTCGGCCTCTTCGGGCGCGAGCTTGGAGATACGCCGGCCGAGGAGCGCGGCGCCGATGCGAAGGCCGGCGACGACATGGCCGAGGCTGTACTGGCCGATTTCCTTGGCGATATTGAAGGGGACGCGGACGATCGGCATCTCGTACTCGAGCGCGCGCCCGACCAGCTGCCCCGCCCCGGCGCCTTCGCCCTTCTGCCGCTTGGCCGTGTTGATCAGCGCGCGCACCATGTCGGCGCCCATGTTCGGGCCCATCAGGATCGCGCGCTGGGAATCGGCGAAGGCCTGCGCCTGGAGCCCGAGCTGGGCGACGGGATCGCTTAGCGCGGTCTCGATCTCGGCGTCCGTGAAGCCTTTCGCCTTCATGCTCTTGCGCGCGTGGTCGGCGCGGATCACCAGCGATCGGAAATACTCGTTCCGCTCGGCGGGCTTCTTGAGGGCCGCGTGGAAGCGTCCCGGCCATTCCTGCCATTCGTTCGGCGAGAAGTGTTCCGCCTTGAACTTGGCCGTGCGCCCCGTGTGGCCGGTCGCGATCACTTCGCCCATCTCGCGCAGCGTGTCCATCGAGAACGTCTTGCCAAGCGCCTCGCGCTCCGCGGCACGGCTGAACCCGCCACCCTCGCGCGGCGCCTGCCGGGCGATCGTGCGGATCAGCGGCAGGTGCCGGTACAGCTCGCCCGCGGCCTCCTCAATCGGGGTCGTCGCGATACGCACCAGCGCCGCCGCGCCGAGCTTGCCGACCGTGTGCGTGCCGGAGAGGAGGATCGCGCGCCGGGTCGCGAGGAGCCAGTCCGCCTTGCGTGCTGCCGGCGACTGGTTCGCGTACTCCATGCGCTTGATCGCCGAGTCCACCTGCGCGCGGAGCGCATCGCGCTCCTCTTGGAGCTTGCGCACTTCGGCGTCGTACTCGAACTTCGGGCCCTCCTTGACCGGCTTCCCCATGCCCTCGACGCCGGTTCGCTTCTCGGCCTCGGCCTTGATGCCGTGCAGCTCCTTCATGTTGCGCTGGAGCTGGGCCGTACGCTGGACGTTCGGCTTCGTGCGGCCGACTTCGGACTTCACGAGGTCAGCGATCTCGGACTTCCACAGCGCCGAGTGCTCGCCGATCGCTTCGTGAATCGCGTCCGTGATCGAGTCGGCGTCGCGCAGGCCCGCCTTGACCCGCGAGCGCACCATGCGGCGGATCAGGTCCTCGGCTTCGGGGGTCGGCTTGCAGTTGGCCACGTCAGACTCCGCACACGATGTGCTTGGCGAGGGCCTTCACCTGCGCCGAGAGGTCCCGGAACTCCGTGTCGGCCTTGCGCAATGTTCCACGTGGAACATTCTCACGCGGCAGGCGCCCGCGCTGAAGCTCGGCGATCTGCTTGTCCTTCTCGGCGATCTGCTGGGCGAGGCTGACGAACATCTTTTCCTCTTTCGGCTTCAGCTCCTTCGTGCCCGCCGCGACGCGCGCGCGCTGGCGCACTTCGGCGAGCGAGTAGTCGCGCTTCACGAGGATGTCGCGCGAGGCAAGGCCGATGCCGCTCTCGTAGCCGCCAGCCTTCGCGGCCTGATCGTGCGCCTTCATCTCCTCGTCGGCCATCTTGAGCCGCGCGCGCGCCTCCGCCTCGGCGTTCACGTCGCCGCGGTCCATCGCATCGGCCGCGTCCGCGTAGGCGCGGTCGGTCTCGTTCTTCACGCGGGCGCGATCAAGCGCGAGGGTGACGTTCTCCTCGGCCGACAGCGGGCGGGGCTTGTCGAGCACCGACTGCACCAGTGCGCGGCCGGCATTCGGGTCCTTCTCGAGCACGGCGCGCGCCTTCGCGTGGACTTCCGGGAAGCGGCGCTTGAGCTCGTAGTGAAGCTCGTCGAGACCCTTCGCGCTCCGTTCCTCGGCGACGCGCGCATGGCTGATGCCGGTCAGCTCCCCGGTCGAAATTGGCTCAACGTACCGCTCCGGCGCCGCTCCTGCTGCACGTAGTGGTTCAACGTCGGCGTTCCCGCCTTCTTCGCGCGGGCGTTGAAGATCGCCGCCGCCTCGGACTTCGCCCGGGCTTCCGGCACGTTCTGGGACTCCAGTCGGTCCCTGATCGACTCGTACATCTTCGGCATTGCTACCTCCGCGCGGCATCCGCTCGCCCTCGGGGAGCGCCTGCGCTGCCGCAAACTCGTCAGGATTGGCCGATCGCGCGGCCTGCATCGACTCATGCTGCGCGCCGAGCCGCTCGAAGTAGTAATCCTCGCCGTATTGCGCTGCCGCCGCCTTGGCCCGATCCACGAACCGGCGCTCGCGGACGGTCAACTCCTTGCCGGCGTTGGCCTTGGCGAGCGCGACCTGCGCCTGCGCCTCGGTCAGTGCGCGCGAGCCCTCCTCGCTACGGTACACGCTCCAGAACTGGCTCGGTCCCGAACGGTCGATCGCCTGCTTCGGCACCCACGGCGTGCGGCCGGTCACGTCGCCGAATCCATGCTCACCGCCGTCGCCGCGGATGATGCGGCCGCCCCGCTCCTCCCATCCGATCTCCTCCGCCATGCGCGGCGTGAACTCGCGCGCGAGATCGACGGAATCGGGCTCGGGCGGCTTGATCGGTCGCCGGTTCGTGATGCGGGCCGCATTCGGATCGAAGATCGCGGCCTCCATAATCTTCCCAGTCTGCGGATTCCGCACGATGGCGCCGTCGTGGCCAGCGTCGAGGTACTTCTGGCGCACGCGCTCGGCGGCCTCGGGCGAATCGGTGCCGCGCTCGCCCTGCCACGCAATGGCCTCTTGCGGCGAGGCGAACTCCTTGGGGTTCTGGAGCGAGTGCTCGACCTGGTAGAGCGTCCCAGCGTCCTTCTGCGGGCCGAGATAGAACGGCGCGAGTCGCTCGTCGCCGGTCGCGTAGAGGGCCGCGCGGCCGAGGACGCCAGAGTCGCTCTGCGAACCAGCGCGCGCCACGTCGAACTGCTCGATGTCGGGGCTCAGCGAGGCGTGGTAGAGGGGCTCAGCAGCCGGTTGCGGCGGCGCCACGCCGAGGTCGGGTCCACCGGGCGGCCGTTCTGCGCCTGCCGTAGCCGCGGCCCCTTGGGGCATAGGCTCGGGTGCTCGTCCAGCCGATAGGTCGAAGGCTTCCCGGGCGCCGGGGACGGCGGATTGGTCCAGCGGGGCAGCGGAAACGGGTCCAAGGGGCGCCTCCTCGGCAGGAACACGCATCTCCGGCGTGATGTCGAGCTCTCCGGCAGGCTTAGGCGGCCGGCGCTCGACGGCCTGCGCCGTGATCTCGTTCGCGGTCGCGGCGCCCTGCGCCTCCGGGCCGAGCTTGCCGATCAGCGCGGCGTCGTGCATCGCCTGCGCAGCGCGGCGCTCGGCGCCCATGAAGAACTTGCCGACCCCAGCGGCCGCGCTTTCCAGAGGCAGGAGGTTCGAGATGATGTTGTGGCCGAGCTCGCCGACGAGCTCGGCGCGTGCGCCGGTGTACTGCTCCGTCTCCGGGTGCAGGCGCGCGGCCTCAGCCATCTCGTTGCCGGGGTCGGCGTGGCCGGTGATGGCGCCCGCGATGCGCTTGGCGAATCCGATCGGCGTCGCCGCCTCGCCCATCGCACCGAACTCGCCGAGATCGGCCGCCAAGCCGCGGACGAGGCCCTCGGAGCCGGAGATGCGGCGCTTGGGGCGCCCCTGCTCGTCGTATTCCTGCGGGTACTGGTAGTCCTCGCGCGCGCCCTGCACCGCAGAGCCTACGTTCGCGAGGAAGTCGGGGCCGTACTCGGCGGCCTTCTCCTCGTTCGCGCGCGCATCCGCGGCGCTGGGGACACCCGAGAACCAGCGGCCGAGCGTGCCGACCGAGGGGCGCGTATTCTGCTGCGCGCCCGCCTCGACGTTGCCGAAGTCCGCGCGGGGCGGGCCCTCCTCGCCGGGCGGCGCGGGCGTGAACTGGCTCCAATCGATCCCGCCGCTATCCGGCGCGGCGGCCGGGGGCGGTTCCGTCGAGAACTGGCTCCAATCGATGTCGGCCATGGGTCACTCGGTCGAGCAAAAACGGCAGCGATCGTCGCCGCACCGTCCGAACGTTTCCCGGAACGCATCCATGTATTCGAGCGTGCGTCCAACCGCCTGCCGCGGCGGCAACCGCTGGAGCTCGCCGGCCGCAACCTTCTCCATCGCGCGCGGATGGTGCTGAATCCCGACGATCTGCGAGTAAAGGATGAAGGCGCGATCCTGGCAATTCACTGCACGAGCACCGGCTGGCCGTTCTTCACGACGTACTTGCGGCCCTGCTTGTCGAAGATCGTCTGGCCCTCGGCATATGGCGCCTTCCCGTTCGTCGCGGCCGGTTTCGGCTGCGCAGGCGGCGCGGCGGGCGCTGCGCTCGGCTGGGGCGTGGAGCCTGCCGTGAACTTCGGCATCGCGTCGGCAGCCTTGCCGAGCCCGATCGCGCTCGCGAACTGGGAGAGCGTGCCCTTCACGGCGTCGATCTTCTTCTGCTGCTCGATGCTCTGCGCCTGCTTCTCGCCACCGTGGAACGTGGTGACGGGCTGGCCGTTCATCGTGAGCGGCTGAACTTCGCCCGTGCGCTTGTTGACGCGGACATAGGTGCCGGCGCCCGTCGAATCCGTATTGTCACGGACCTCCCAGTCGGCGCCCTTGTCGCCGCCTGCGGCCTTGCGGGCCTCCTCAGCGGCAAGGCGCTCGCGCGCCATGTCGATGCGCGCAGCAGCGGCGTCAGCGAGCGCCGCATTGCGGTCGCCGGTCAGGCGGTTGCGCTCCTCGTTGTTCTTCTGCGTCTCGGCGAGCCGCTCAAAATTGATGTCGGGCTCGGCGTCGCCGACGTTGACGTACTCGCCCTTGTCCGAGCCTTCCGGCAGACGCCATTCCTGCTGCTGGACCATCGGCTTACCGTCCGCGCCCTGCACGTTGAGCTTGCGCGTCTCGGGCGGCTTCAGGCCGAGCAGATACCGTTCCTTCTGCTTGGCGGAATCGGTCTCGAGCGCCTGCATCTTCTGCTGCCGCTCGAGCCAGCGCGCATCCTGGTCCTGCTCGTCGATCTGATGCGAGACCTCGCCGGCACCCGCGGCGACACCGCTTGCAAGGGCTTCGCCCCAGTCGATACCCATCACGGGCCTCCCGGCGCCGGAGCGCCTTGCTGATCATCAGGCGCAGGCGGCGCGCCCGGCCCCGGCTGCATCTGGGGCAACGTGCCGCCGCCCTGATCGGGCTGCGGCGGCGCCTGTCCGCCCTTGTTCGTCATCTGGTCCACCTGCTGGAGCACGCGGCCGATGAGATCGTTACGCCCCTGTTCCGTATCGAGGCCCGGCATGCCCATGTGCTGGAGGCTCGACACGAGCCAGCCGGTGATGATGAGCGACACCTGGTCGTGCTCGGTATCGGACAGCGGGCCGAGCTGCTGCTCGAGGTTGTCGATCGTCTTCGTGACGAGCATCGCGAGCGCCGTCACATGGTCCTTCGTCTTGCCGAGGAACGCGCGGAACCGCTCCGCGGCGCCGTCGCTCGTGATCAGGAACTTCTTGGCGGCGAGGAGGTACGTCTTGACCTTCGGCGTCGCGTTCGGCGGGATATAGCCGATCGCGTGCGCCGGGTTGCCGCCGTCGAGCTTGGAATCGTCCTGCTGCGGCTCGCCCTCGGCGCCTTCGTTCGGCGCCTTCGCGTCTTCGGGCGTCTCGGCGTCGTCGTTGAACTGGGGGAGCGTCGCCATGGGTCAGCCTGCGAACTGGGGAAGTGTGCCGGACTTGGCCGGGGCGGTTGCGGGGCCGGCGCCGAGGCGCGGCTTGCCGGTGCGCGGGTCGAGGATGTACGGATTGCCGTTCTCGTCAACCGGCGCGAGCCCTGCCGTATCGCCGGACACGTCCGTGCGCGCGGGAGGGGCCTGCCACGCGCCGGTCGGGGACGCCTGATTCGGGCCCGCGTAGTCCGCGAAGCCGCGGATCGCGTCCTCCTTGTAGTTCTGCGTGCGCTGGTAGTCCTCGAGGTTCCACTTGTGCGACTCCTCCTGGAGCCACTTCGACTGCTCGAAGTTGAGCGTCGAGAGGTCCGAGGAGTTCGCGTACGACTGCTTGTTCTGCCGGTTCTCGCTGGACTGCTTCGCCGAGCTCGACGCGATGCCGCCGACGACGGCCGCCGCGATGGCGATCCAGCCGCCTTGATGCTTGGGACCCTTGAATGGCTTCACGGTCCACCCCCGGTGCCCTGCTGGTAGGGCGTCGCGGGCGGCGCGCCGTTGTTCTCGCCGCCTTGGAAGTATTCGGGGAAGTTCTGCTGGAACCACGTATTGAAGTTGTCGCCGTACTCCGTCATCAGGCCCATCGCGCCCTGCGGGTCGCGCCAGAACGACGGATCGGAGAAGATCGTGTTTTCGACGTTGCCGATGAACTGGCTCCGCGCGCTGGCGCGTGCCTGCGTATCCTGGTCGGCGAGGTCCCATTCGCGCTGTTGCAGGCGGTTGTTCTGGCCGATGTTGAACTCGCGCGCAAGCTCGGCGTTGCGGCCGCGCTCCACGGACTGGTTGCCGCGCGCGATCGAGAGCTGGGTCGTGTTGCCCTCGTGCTCGATGTTCTCGCGGTTGAGCGCGTCCTGGTTCGCCGAGGCGACGTTGCCGAACATCCCGGCCTCTTCCGAGGCGATCGGCGTCAGGGCTTGCATCGCGCCGAGCGTCGCGTTGTAGGCCATCGAGCCCGAGTCGAGGCCGCCGCCCCGCGCGAGCGCGTAGCTGCGCGCGTTCTGGTCGGCCATGCCGACAATTGGGTTGTCGCCGCGGAGCAGCGTCGCGAGGCGGTTGCTCGTCAGCATATTCGGATCGACGCCGAGGAGGGCCGTTCCGCGCGTGCCGGTCGAAATATTGCCGTAGACGCCGGGATTCGGCTGGAATTGCGAGAGCGGGGGGTTCTGCGCCATGGGTCAGGTCCGGTCGATCTTTTCGGGTTCGGTGATGAATCCGATATGGGTGATCCGCGGCACTTCGAGCGCGACCACGGAATTGATGTCCTGGTTCGCATCGACTCGGAAGCGAAGCATACGCCCCGTAGCGGGCACATCAAAGCGGAGCGTGGTCTGGGGCGCCGGCAGATAGGCCCGATCGACGCCGCCGATGCTCGTCACCGGCACCGAGACGCGCGTCGTGTAGACGTTCGGGTCCGTCGTGACGGTCGGGTCGGCGATGATGGGGCCGTCGAAGTTGACCAGCGAATAGAACCGGAACTGCGTGCCCGTGACCGCATTGATCCAGACCGTGGCCTCGGACCACTTGAAGGTCTGCATCGGGTTGCCGGGATAGATCGCGTTGAAGTCGATCCAGCGCGGGATATCAAGCGCGATGTCAAAGGCGCCGCCCACGTCGAGCTGCACCACATACGGGTAATAGGCCAGCGGGATGCCGATCACGGCCTGGTTGAGGTTCTCGAACGTCGCGAGAATCTCCTCCTTGCCGTCCGTGCGCACCGCCTGGTAGACATGCCGCACCACCGCGCGCAGGTACGTCTGGATGCCGTAGTCGGGGAAGGTCGCCGCCGCAACCGGGCGCCCGAGGCACTGGATCGTGCCGACCGGCTCGTCCCCGGCGTCGAACATCGTCTGCGTATAGACGTAGCCGTCCTCGAAGAAGACGCAATACTGGCGCTTGTTGCGCTTGCCGACCGCGAAGAGCGGGCGCGAGGGCGTCGTCGCGATGCGCGTATCGGCCTGAAGGCGCTCCTGGAGCCACGGCGTCGCCGCGGCCGAGAGCGGGACCGTCTGGAAGTCGCCGTACGCAACCACCGTCTGCGCCGTCTCGACGCCGCGGTACGAGCACCACACCGCCTCGCCGACGAGGTTCACCAGCGTGTTCTCGATGCACCCGATCGCGGGCGAAATCATGATGGGCGTGTACCCGCCAAGCGCCGGGTCCGGGCTCGCGCCTTGCAGGCCGCGCGTCGTGCGGTCGGTCCAGACGCCGAGCGTCTGCCCGTTGAGCGTCAGGAGGCCGGTGATCGGCTCGCCGAACTGGACCGTGTTCGACCCCGGCGCGCCGATGACCGACAGCGGCCGGTTCGTGCCGCAGTTGACGACGGCGCCCGAGGCGAACCCGAGATGCAGGTAGCCGAGATGTTGCGCGACGTGCCGCGGGTTGTCGAAGTTGAGCGGCCGGCCGGTGCGCGCCTTGATCGTGTAGATGCCGTCGAACATGACGCATTGCTCGACGCCGTTCACGATGAACCCCGCGCGCGCGGTCGGATCGTCGAAGAACTGTGCGTCGATCACGTTATAACGCGAGGCGTAGTTCTGGAGCTGCGCGCCGGGCGGGAACGTGACCGGGGCGTGATTGGAGTTGGTATAGCCGAGCAGCGTGCCCGTGCCGCCCGCGCCGGTCCAGATTTCTTCGCCCGCGCCGATGACGCGCGACATGCCCGCGTTCGTCGAGTCGCACTCGTCCTGGAAGTTGTTGCCCGTGTTCGGGCCCCAGAACGAGAGGAATCCCTGCGCGGGGTTGCTCGCATCGGTGAACGAGCCGGAATCGATCGAGAAATGGAGGAGCGTGATCGGAATATCCGTCACCACCGCGGCGCCCGTGTTGCGCACGAACACCGTGCGCGACGGCGGGACGTACGTCACCGTGACCGTCAGGCAATCAAGCGAATAGGTCGGCGCCGCGCCGCCCGACGTGCGCAGGATGATGATCTGGACGCCGAAGTTGGCGTTTTGCAGCATCGCGGGCGTCAGCACTTCGCCCCAGAGATCGGTTGAACTCCCGAACGTGTAGGACGTGTTGACCGCCGTCAGCGGGTATGTCGTGCCGCCCTTGTCGCCGACGCCGACGCCGTTCGTGAGCCGGTAGCCCGTCGCCGAATTAGGGTCCGGAATGCAGAGCTGGATATGCCCGATGTAGGGGTTCTGGACGACCGAGCTCGTGAGGCCCTTCACGCGGACCGAAATGCCGGTGATGACGGAGCCGGGCGGCAGGAACGAGAAGTCGAACGTGTTTCCGATGATGAAGGCCTGGGTGCCGGCCTGCGTCGTGAACACGCCATCATCGGCGAAGAGGTTGTTCGGGTTGATCCAGAGCCCGGCGCCGGACTGGAGCGTTGCGGTCGGGAACTTCTCCGGCGCGACAACCGGCTGGAGCGCGGCGAGGTTCTGCGTCAAGCCCTGCCGCGTGTACTCGTAGACCGAGAACGCCGCCGAGCCTATCGGCGCGAAACCGGCGCCCGTCGTTTTCGCCTGGAACTTCTGCGTGTACTGCATTTCGCGCGTCAGGCGCGGGCGCGTCCACGTCCGCGGGACCGTCGTCGGCGCGGTCGGGTTGTCCGTCGTGTTCGCAACGCTCGTCCACGGCGACGGCGGCTGCACCGTCGATTTCGTGGCAATCGCCTGGTCGGACGTTTGATAGAGCAGCGCGCGCGTCGCCGTCGCGACCGAGAACCCGAGGAACTGGCAAAAGGAACCGCGCACGATGCCCGTGTTCCGCGCGTTGTAGAGATCGAGGAAATCGTTCAGGACCGGCAGCACGGTCCCGTTCGGCACGTCGTAGATGACGAAGTAGCCCGAGGCGTTGCCGTTGAACCACTCGCCGGAAAACGGCGTCGGAACCTGGAGGATGCGGCCGTAAATCTTGCCGCCCCCGTTAGAACGAATCCAATGTCCTTCTAGGGGCGCGCCAATCGATGTCGGCAACGCGCCGTTGTAGTAGGCCCACGTATAGCAGTCGTGGATCGCGTAGTTGTTGTTGTTGAAGCCGAAGACGCAATCGACCGGATGCGCCGGATCGCCCGGCACCGCGAGCACGGCCGCCGAGTGCGCATTGACGATCGCGCGGCGGAACTGATCGTACTGGAGCACCGTGAAATTGGCGTCCGTGATGATCTGCGGCGGCGCGAGGATGCCGGTCAGCACGGTTCCCGACTGAAGGCCCGTGATCACCGTGGACGTGCCGAAGCTCGAAACATCGACCCAATTCGTGTACGTCGCGTTCGGGTACGCGAGCAGCAGGTAATTGATGAAGCCGACGACGACCGTCCCGAGGCAAAGCACGCTCTGCGTCGGAAGGCTTGCAACGGCCATCGTCAGCTGCTCGGCGTAGCGAAAGCCGGGCCCCGCGATCGCGCCCGGCGCGTACGGCACCGCGACCACGCGCTCGAGGCCGGGCCCCATGACGGTTCCGTCGTACTTCGCATAACCCGCCGTGCCGATCAGGCCGGGGCCCTGGTCCTTCTCGAAGTTGAGGCAATCGCGCAGCGTGCCGCGCGGAGCAGAGATCGACGCCGAACGCTGGTCAAGGCCGCCGACCTCGATCAGGGTAATACCGCCGTTCGAGTCGGGCGCGCCGTCGTTCGCCATCAGCTACCGCCCGCGTAGTCCGTGTCGATCGTGAAGACCGGGAGCTCCTCGGCCGCGAGCTGGTTGAATCGGTTGCGGACCTCGATGTCCGCCGTCTGGTAGAGCAGGCCCGTCGCGGCGCGCATCTGGCCGAACAGCTGGATCGCCTTCCACATGATCAGCCCGTGATACTGCGGCGGGCATTCCGGCGTGTCGCCGGAGACCGTGAGCGCCTGATTGGACTTGCGGTAGTCGAAGGCGAAAATCCACACGCCCGCGGTCGGCGTGTTGTTCGGCGTCGGATCGAACTCGATCGAACGGTCCGGGCGTTCGGTGAAGAAGGCAGGCTTGGCGTTCGCGCCGCGTGGCGCGCGGTCCCAGTAGCCGCGCCATTCGATGTACGGAACGCAGGTGATCGGCTGGTCCGTCCGCGTCGCGGCGCCGCCGTCGTAGAGGTAGCAGTATTTTTGGCCGCCCGCGTAGAACGGGATGTTCCACTCGTAGTCGGCCGTCGTCGCGCGGATCAGGGCGAGGTTGTAGACGCGCGTCCCCGGCACGAGCGGTAGCGAGGACTGCTTGCGCATCCAGTTCCACGACATGTGCTGGTTCTGGACCCACTCCCACGCCTCGGCGACGCAGGTAATCGCGTCAAGCGCCGACTGTTCCGTCCCCGCAGGCGCCGGAATCGCGGTCGGCTGCGACCCCGGCGTCTGATTGCCCGCCCGGATGCGGAGATGGACCGCCTGGGAGAGCTGGAGGAACGTGCTCACGCGCTGGCCGGACCTTCGTCGTAGACCTCGGCATCCATGATGGCGAGGTAGGTCGGACCGAGGATCGTCGCGAGCGCAACGCGAATGTCCACGTTGGTCTTTCGCTCGAAGAAGGCGCTGCCCGGATCGTCACGCAAGAGACGGTACAGGCGCATCAGCGCCGGGCGACCGTAGTTCTTCCAGACTTGCGTGCGCATCGCCTCGCCCTGCGCCCACTCGAAGTACGAAGTCGGCAGGTGTTCGGTGCCGGGCACGTCGCCGCGGTCGAGATACTGGTAGACCGGCCGGCGCGTCGGCTTCGTGATCGCGAAGAGCTTGCCCGACTCGTCGTCGCGGTGCCACTTGCGCACCTTGTCCGAGCGATCGTCGATGAAGTACATGTTCTTGAGGATTTCCCAGTACGGCCACGGCATGTCGTACGTGCCGGGAACCTCAATCACCCACTTCGAGCGGGCGTCCCAGCCGAGCGTGATCGTCTTCTGCTGCTCGGACGGCAGCGCGGCGAACTCGACGCGACGCTTGCGGCCGTCCCACTCGGGGAACGTCTCGGGGCCGAGGCGCGGGATGCCGACGAGGCGCCCCACGTTGACCACGTTCGAGGGCTGCTCGACGGAACCGATCTCACCGGCAGGGATCGGCTCGGCGCCGTCCTCGACGGCAGGCTCGGCCGTACTGGTGCCCGTCATGCGCCGGCACTCGTCGGCGAGCTCGGCGTCTGGCATGTGCTCGTCGGCCTCGTCGCCCGAGAGCAGCGCGTAGGCCTTCAGAAGATGGGCGCGCGGCGCGTCGGCGAATCCCGACTTGCGCAGCGTCGCGAGGTTGAACGGAGGCGCGCCTTCGGTTTTGGCGGCTTGCTTCGGCATTGCCTTCTCCCTTGGAAAAAGGCCGGGGCTCGGGATGAGCCCCGGTAACGGAGTACAACGGTCCTGTTACGGTCCGGTCGGCGACATCACGTCGAAGTCGATCCAGCCCGTCACGAGGCAGGCCGTGGTCGTCGGGCCCGCCGCGGTGAAGGACATTGCGAGAATGTCCGCGGCGATGATGGTCGGGGCCGCGACGAGCGTTGCCGCCGTCACGTCGAGCAGGGTTGCGCCCTGGATCGTCGTGAGGGCCGCGCCGAACACCGATGCGCCGGCCGTGAGCCAGCCGAGGTTGAACGTCATCGAGCCGCCCGCGTTCGCGGACGAGTTGATCAGCAGGCGCCGGATGCGGAGGCCGGCGATCTGCGGCGAGGCCGAGGCGAAGTTCTCGCGCGACTGGAAGAGATACCCGAAGTCGCCCGTGACCGTGCCGATCGGCACGTTGTAGTAGATCGCCTGCCGGAACGCGGTGCCCGCGACGCGCGGGAACACGCCGTCGAACTCGTACCGGGTCGGCGACTGCGGGAGCTGCTTGTAGGCTGCGGTGTTGTAGGAAAGTGCCATGGTCGGTCAGCTCCTTACGGGTTCAGGGTCGCGGCGACGTAATAGCGCCAGCCCCAGTCGTTCGACGTGACCATCGCGAGGTCGTACCAGCTCGCGACGATATCGACCCAGTTGTTGTTCGGGTCGTACTTGTCCGGCTGGTCGAGGACGCGGATACCGAGGTTTCCGAACCCTTCCTTGCCGTCGCCCGCGAGCTTCACGCCCGTGAAGGCGTGCTGCGCGACGAGGTAGCAGACGTACACGTCGGCGGCGCCGGCCGTGTTGATCATGGTCGTCGTCGCGGCGCCCGCGCCCTTCTGAACCAGGGCTTCCGGCGTCGTGTAGACGCACACGTTCTGCCAGTTGCCGAAATGGCAGAGGTGCTTCGGCTTGCCCGACGGGGTTTCGGCCGCCGTCTGGAAGTCCGGGAACGCGCGCCAGTCCGGCTGAAGGTCCGTGTGGCCGTAGAAGTTGAGGCAGGCCTCGGTCGGCGACGTGCCCTCGCGGTTGATGCCGGGGGTCGTCTGGTCGAAGACCATTCCCTTCGCGTTGAGGATCGAGCGGACGATCACCTGCACGCGGCCGGGCTGGAGCGGGCCGTTGACCTGGTTCACCCCCCCGACCGCCGTCGAGTTGAAAATCTGGTTCGCGAAGGTGAGGCCGGCATTCCACTTGACGCGCTCGCGCGTCGAGATGATGAGCTGGCGCAGGCGGTCCTGCGCTGCCTTCACCGCGTCGTACGGGTTCAGGTCGTAGTCGTAGCGCGACACCTGGAAACGCTCCGTGTAGCGGAGCATCGTGCCGATGAAGTCCTCGAAGAGGAGATCGCGCGGCTCTTTCTGGGTGCCTTCCGGCGCGGGCGTGGCATCGACGGCCGGCGTGAAGTAACGCCGCATGTTGATGTTCGCGCCCATCTGGCGCTGGAGCGTGCGCTCGTCGTACGCGGTGTTGATGCACTCGTAAGCGGGCGCGGTCTCGAGCAGTTCCTTGAGGGCAAGGTACTGCGGGTTCGCACTCGCATTAGGCCAGTTTTGGGTGGCGTAGCTGGCAATTGCCATGGGTGGGATTCCTTACGTTCGGAGCCCGCGCCAGAACTTTTGTGCTTCGGGGTTCGACACCGCCGCCGCGTAGGCCTCCTCCTCCGCGCTGCGCGGGGAGTAGGTCTGCGGCGCCGGGCCGGGCCGTGCTCCGCCGGGCGAACCCGCGGGGCGCGGCTGAACGTCGTTGCGGGCGGCCTCGCGTCGCTGCTGCACGGGATCGGTCGCCGGGGCGCGTTGCCGGGACTCGCCGCCGCCGTTGTTCTGGCGTTGCAGCATCGGATGCGGGGCACCCGTGGCTTCGGCGTAGTCGCGGTTGAAGTCCTGCCAGACCTTCGCAACGATCGCGGGGTCGTGGTGCTCGAGCGCGCCCTTGTACATCTCGGCAACGCCCGGGGAGTGCTCTTCGATCGCGTCAAGCCAAGCCTGAAAGTCGGGAGCAAAGACCTGTTCTTCCGGGGGGACGCGGTTTCCGTGTTCGTCCTTCCATCCGGCGAGGTACTCCCAGTTGGGAGCCGCCTGATCGAAGTATCCGCGGCCTTCGGCCTTTGCTTCTTCCTGCTCGCGGGACTGGAATCGCGCGGCGGTCTCACGGATCGGCTGGAGGGACTTCTCGATCTCGTCGATGCGCGCGAGGCGCTGCTCGACTTCGGTCAATTTACGTCCAAGGGCTGCTTCCGATGCCGCGATGCGCTCCTCGAGCGCCTGCGCGTCGTCCGGAAACTGCTTCTTGTACGCTTCCCAAGCCTTTGTCGCGTCCGCAGCGGTCGTGGCCGGCGCGGGGGTGTTGCGGGGTTGCGGCGCGGAGGCGGGCTGCGTCGGCCGATTGTTGCGTCCTTCGGCTTGACGGAGCCGCGCCTCGCGCTCCCGGAGCTGATTTTGCGACCGAAGATACTTGCGTTGCAAGCCATCATGGTCGCCGCGGATCGAATCGACCCATTTCTTCGCGGCCGGGTCGAGCTTGTCGTAGCCCTCGAACGGCGGGGGCGGTTCGGCGGGCTTGCTGCCGCGGAACTGGCCCGTTGACTCGTCCCGCACCGGCTCCGTCGTGCGCGCGGGCGGCGCCTCGGCGACGGGCGCGCTCGGCTGGGCCTCGGCTGGCGCTGCTGGCGCCTCCTTGGCGGCGCGCGCGGCCTCGACGGTCTCGGCAAAGAGGTCTTCTTCGGTCTTCGGGCGTTCGGTTTCATTCGCCATCGGGCGTTTCTCCCTTGATGTTCGGATTCCGCAGATTTTCGCGCTTCTCCTCGGCGATTCCGAGGAGTTCGGTCAGCATGGCGGCCTTGCCGCGCGCGGTTTCGATGCTGTCGCCACCCGCCCGGAGCAGGCTTGCGCCGAGCGAAATGCGCCGCGCCTCGACCCACGCCTCGAAGGCCTGCCAGAACGGCGAGTAGGGGTCGAGTTTCGCGATGAGCTCGTCGCGGGCTTCGGTCTCGGTCACGCGTCAGTCCTTCTTCGAGTACGGCGACGGACTCTCGGTCGCGCGCATGCGCTCAAGGTTCGCTTGCAACGTCGCGTCGAGCGTGTCGCTGAACCGCTTGTCGTTCGATTCCAGCGTGGAGGCGCGCACGTCGGCCATGATCTTGGAAACATCGACCTCTTTCTTCGTCTGGAGCGCGACGAGATCGGCCTGCAAGGTGAGCTGCTTCTCCTCGATGCGTCCCTTGATCTCCATCATGCGCAGCGTGCCCTCCTGCTGGAGCTTCGCCATCGCGATGCGCTCCTGCGACTTGATCTCCTCGATCTTGGGGTCAACCTTGCCAGCCTGCCGCTGCTGCTGGTTCGCCATCGCCTTGTCGCGCCCCAGCACGATCTCGTCCTTCTCCGGAATCTGGAGCAGGCGCACGTTCGCGCGCCAGAGCGCGTAATCGTCCGAGAAGCCGTCGAACTTCGGATTTTCCGAGAGCTGGGTCAGGGCCTGGAGATGCTGCATCGTGATGTCGTTCGACACCATCTGCGTAGAGGCGATCGGCATCACCACATGCGGGCCCTTGATGCTCGGGTCCTCGCCGTAGAGGTTCTCGAACCAGACGCACCGCTCGGTGAACGGCCCCATCAGGTCGTTGTCGCAATTCCGCGCGATCTTGCGCTGGAACACGGACGCGAGGTTTACGAGCTGGGCGAGGCTGGACGCGGCGATGGTCTCGCCCGCGAGGTTGCCGCCGAGAATCTGCTCGTAATTCGTGTCCTGATCCATCAGGGCCAGCGCCTTGTCGAGCATGACGAGGTTGCCCTCGACGTTCGACTGCACCGTGATCGTCGTGACCGAATTCGCCGGATCGCGGTCGGGGTTCGTATTGTTGAGGTTGAGCAGGCCGCGGATGCGCCACTCCTCCTTGCTCGGCACGATCTCGCCGCGGTTCGTGACGATGATCGGGCCCGAGGCCGCGGCCGCGTTCGCCGTCGTCGCGTTGACCGCGCCGTTGACGAAGGACTGCCCCGACCGCGCCATCGACGGCACCGAATACCCTACACAGGTGTCGTCCTTCTTGAAGAGCGACATCGAGTAGTACGGCGGACGCCAGTCGTGTTCCAGCGGCGTCAGCTTGAACTTGAGCGGCAAGCCGTCGTCGCCGAACCAGAGCTGGACCAGCGGGAGGTCCGGGCTCGTCCACTCGTCGCCCGTAATCTTCTGGTACTCCTCGGGCGTCAGGATCACGTTCGCGAGGATCACCGCATACACACCCGTCGTCGGCTCGCAAAGGCCCGAGTCCTGGTTGCGGCGCGTGATCGCCTCCGTGACCTTCGGCGGGAGCGACGGCTTCTCCTTGTTGAGGAGCTGCTCGACGTTCGGCGTGATGACGTTCGGATACGCCTTGAAGTCCGACAACTGGCGCTTGTTCCAGATGTTGAGCTGGAACGTGGCGCAGGACTGCGCGAGGTTCGGCGAGAGGTCGTAGAAGAACCGGAACGAGGGCACCCACTCGCAGCCGGGGACCGTCGATTGCGTAATCGTGAGCTCGCCCGATTTGAAGTTCCGCTTGTACTCCATGTCGGGGAACGGGCCGTGCAGGATGCCCCAGCCGAGCTTGCAGCAGTTGTCGAGCACGTCGCCCGCCTTCTCGCGCAGCTTCATGCGCTCGAAATGCCCGAAGATCACCGCCTGCATCTTGTTCGCGGCATCGTCCGCGAAGTCCACGATCGAAGGTGGCTCGAACGGTGGCGGCTGGGGCGGAGGCTGCGCGCCGCCCTGCTGCTGGATCGCGGCGGCCTGCTGCGCATACGCCTGCGCCTGCGCGTCGTAGACCGCCTTGGCCTGCGCGACCATCGGCGCATAGCCCGGATAATCGTCCGGCTGCGGGTTCGGCGGCGCGACAATGCGCACCGGCCAGTCGTTGGTCGGGAACAGCATGTCGAGCAGGCGCGCCGAGTAGTTCATCGTGCGCGTGCGCGTCGCGTGCAGGACGATGCGGTCGGGGTTGTTGACGTCCCGCGTCGGCGCGTCGGACGGATACCGCTTCGATTCCTTCGTGCGGTCGAAGCCCTCGAACTGGCGCTCGTCCTTGATCATCGTCTCGGTGATCGGACCCATGCCCTCGACCGATTCGTAAAACTGGTCCTGCACCTTGCGCGCAAGCACGGTCAGCCGATCGAGCTGGAGCTTGACCATCGCATCCAGCACCTTGGCGGCCTGCGCGTAATTCGGGTCCTGCTCGACCTCGGGCGTGTCCTCCACCTTCTTCCGCAGCGCCGTCAGCATGCCGAGATCGAAGCCGTCCGGGTTCGCCTGAAGCGATTGGTGCATCGCATCGAGCGCCTCGGGATCGAAGACCGAGCCCGTGTCCTCGATCGGCGACTGCGCTTGCAGCTGCTCGCGCGTGACGTGCGCGCCGGGGGCAGGAGTCGGGTTGGAGGTAGCGGTGCCGCCCATCAGAAGTATCCCGGATCGAGGACTTCAACGTGTCCCGTGCGCCCCTCGTGTGGCGCAACACGGGCCCGGTCGCGCATCGCCTCGGGCGGCATGACCTTGAACTGATCGATGCCGTTCGCGGCGTAGCGGCTGCAATCCATGAGCTCGAAGTGATGCCGCTTGGCGTCGTTCGGATCGTTCGGCATCTGAATCTTGCCCTTCTCGTTCCGCACGTACTGGCGGAACTGCGCGAGCCAGTAGCGGCAGGTGTCGAAGATGAAGAAGCGCCCCGTCGCCATCATATCGTACACGTCCTGGTGCGATTCGAGGACGCGCTGCTTGCGGGCGTTGATCACCGTCCCCTTGAGCTTGGCGCGGTACTTCGCCTTGACGCCCTCGCCGTCGTCGATGTTCATGCCGGACGCGTAGTCGATCGCGATGTTCTGCCACGCGCCCCACGCGTTGATCACGTCGGCGTGCATCGCGACCGTCTCGTGGCGCTTCCAGTAGTCGGCGATACCGTAGATCGCGCCCTGGTCCTGGTCCAGCGCCCAGCGCATCGCACCCGTGCCGTGATGCCAGCCGGGATCGAGCGTGATCAGCTGGGGCCAGCTCGAGGGGACGCGGAACGCCGGCACGATGATGTCGTCCTCGCTGATCGGCCAGACGAGGCCGGAGCCGAGCGAGGGAATGCCCTTGATGCGGGCGAGCCTCTCGGACGGGAGGTAGGACGCCTCCATCTTGCGGCGCTCGTCGGCCGGGAGCTGGGCCTCGGGGATGTCGTCCCAGCCGATGAACTCGTGCCACCGGCTGACCGCCTTCATGTCGAACTCCTCGGCCCCGGCAAACTGGGGGAGGAGCATCGCGACCAGCGGCGTCACGCCGCGGAGCGCGGTGAAGGCGTTGATGACGATACCCCGCGTCGTGCCGGTACGGGTCAGGCACTCGGAGAAGATGCCGGCCGGCGCCTCTTCGTCGAGCAGGATCACGTCCGCCACGTCCGAGGCGAAGCGGCGCCGCTCCATGTCGTAGGACTTGAACTCGATGATCGAATCGCCGTACTTGCCGCGGATGATCGTGCGCTCGGCGAGGCCCTCGGGCTTGGACTGCCACGACGTGTGCACGATCTCGTCGGCCCCGAACAACGAGCCGATGCCCTCCGAACCCTTGCTCCCGATCAGGTATCGCTGGAGGTTGTTGCGGACCAGCGTGCCCGTCTCGCCGACGACCCAGACGCGCAGCGGCTTCTGGAAGCGCCGCCCCGTCCACCATTCCGGATACTCGCCGCTGATCCAGCAGGCAATCGCATAGCAGGGCGCGAACGACTTGCCCGTGCGGTTGCCGCCGAAGAGCGACAGGACCTTGTAATCCTGCGTCGCGTCGAAGAACTCGCAATGCTTCGGATAGTAGTGGCGGGCAAACGGCCCCTCTTCGGGGAAGTAGACCTCGCGCATGTTCCCGAGCACGGCCTGAGCCAGGTTCGAGACGAGATGCGCGCCGACGTTGAGGGTCGCGTCCAAGGCCTACATCCCCAGCACGACGCCGGATTCAATCGAGAGGTACGAGGTCGCTCCGGTCGGGGCCTGCTGAAAGACGGCCGGACGGATGTCGAGCCGGATTGGCTGCGAGGAGTCGAACACCTGCTGGAACAGAACCGAGAAGAGCTCGGAGCCGTCGGCTGGCGCGTTCGTGCGCAGGAACCCGCCCAGCATCGGGCCGAACGTATTGCTGACGCCGATGAAGGTGCGCCCGGTGCCCGTGAAGGCGATCGACGTGTTCGGCACGTTCATCCGCAGCTGCGAGCCCGATGCGTTCGGGTTGAGGCCGGTTGCCGGGATGTAGACGCCTGAAGCGTTCGGCGTGGACACCGCGATGTTGATGTCCGTCCAGTACGCAACGTTCGAGCCCGGTCCCGCGTTCGGAACGACAGCGGGCGAGCCGATGTCGAGGATCGTCGGTCCGCTGCCTCCCGTGAAGCGTGCGACCCAGCCCACCGAGTACACGCCCGCCGATCCATTGGTCAGGATGCCGGTGACATGGACGTGTATCTGGTCGCCGATCGCCAGCGTCGCAGCCGGGAACGTGAACGACATGATGCTGGGGTCGATCGTCGCTCCGGCCGCATAGGTGGCGTATCCCATCTTGGCGAGCACCACTGGCCGGTTATCGGCCAGCGATGCCATTGCCTGCTTGACGCCCTGGTTGATGCGCTGGTCGGCGAGTCCTGCGGCTTCGGCCTTGAGGAGCATGGTCGCGAGCAGGAGGGCTACGAACGCCCTCACGCCGAGATTTCCCAGGCCATCAGACACGAGCCCGCCTTGACCGTCGTGTTGGTCGCACCGGCCACGTTCTGCGCGAACTGGAAGCCGAAGTAGCCCGCCTGCTCGGGCGACAGCACGCCCTCGACCACGAGCTCCGTCCATGCGTTCGTCGTGCCGCCCGTGACCGCGGCGACGAGCGACACCTGGTTCGGGTCCACCTGCGGCGCAACGCCGGTCAGCTTCAGCTCGCCGTACCAGCGGGACAGGTTGCCGTCGAGCACGAGGCCATCGCCGCCGACGAACGAATACCGGATGTTGTTCGCAGCCGCCGCGATCGCGAGCTGGGCGACGAGACGGAAGTAGTACGCCGACTTCGGCTGCGTCGGCAGGAAGATGCCGAGCTCGGTGTCGTTGACGAACACGGCCGAGTTATTGACCGTCTGGTCCGCCGTCTTGCGGGCTTGGAGGTTGCGGCCCGCCGTGTACATGACCGACAGGCGCTGGTTGACGGGGAACGAGTTGAGCTGTGCGGAGGGATTGCGGAGGTTCTTCGACATGGGATTGCTCCTCGGGGTTGCTTCGCGTGGGAGTCGGGATTACGCCGACAGGCGTTTGTGAGCGACGCCGACGCCACAGGCGCCAGCGGTTATGGACTTCGTGATGACGTAGATGTACCCGCCGTCCAGAACCGCGCCTGGCACAGTAGCGGTCAGCGTGAACGCTCCGGAGAGGTCTGGCTTGGGCACGGCAACGGCGCCTGCGTTCTCGGTCGCGAACGAGATCGTCACCGTCTCAGCACCGGCGAGGTTGTCGGCCCAGATGGCGCAATGGTCGTCGTTGTACGTGTTGAGCTGCTGGGTTTCCGCAGCTGTCTTCTTTCCAATCAGCGGTTCTGGACCCACGGGCTCGCTCCTCAGGAAGTGGCGTAGACGATGATCGACGCATCGTAGACGTAGGTCGCATTGTCCGTCCACGAGACCGTGGCCGAAATGCGGCCGGCGACGGTGACGACGGCGACGCATAGCAGGTAACCTATGTTGTCGGTCATGTTGTACTGGTTGACCAGCACGGTCCACCCGGCAGGAACGACGAACGCAGCATCGGTGTTCGTGACCGAGTTCGGATCGACCACGCATTGGAACAACGCGATGTCGCCTGTCTTCGCAGCGGTGCCTGCCGTCTGCACGGTCAGCGTCGTGTAGCCGCTGGGATCGGGCGGCGTGACCGGAGCGTGATAGGCGTGCGTCGAGCCTAAGTCGCGTATCGGCGACGCCATGACGACGCCGGGGATACGCAGGACCGCGAAGTAACCGTCGCCGTTGCCACCGATGACCGGAGGCGTGACCGTATGGGCGACGTTGGTCGGGCTCGTCTGGTGCGCGAACTGCGTCACGACCGGCGCCTCTAGCGCGGTTATGGTCGGGTTGTAGTCGAGCGTGAACGTGCCGGCGCTGTCGGTCGCGACGTGGCTCGGACGAGGCAACGTGTCGTCCCACCAGCCGCCACAGGTGACGAGGAGGTCGGTCGTCAGCGGCGTGACGCTGATCGTGCCGGGCGCATGCCATGCGGTATCCGCGACCCAATCCTGGTGCAGGAGGCCCGATAGAGCGACCGGCAGGGCGAACTTCCACGAGCACGTCGTCTCGTACCAGCCGGTCGAGGTGCAGGCGAAGACGACATTCACTCCCTGCATGCGCTGCCCGAGCTGGAAACCGGACGCGCCGCCCTGCGTCGATACGCCATCACGCTCGAGGTAGCCCGTCGTCCACGGCGCGGGGACGGGTGTGCCGGCCGCATTGACCGTGCCGGTATCGTCGCGCCATGCGCCCATCCAGAGCTCGGAGCATTGCGTCGTGAGCGGCGTCGTAACGCCTGTGCCAGGTGCGGCGCTCGTCGCATTGGCCTCGGCGAACTGGTCGAACGAGGTCAGGGCCGGCGAGACTTCCACGACGTTCAGCGTGATGTAGTGCCCGGTCCCGCTGGCTGGCGTCACAACCACATCGTCGCGGCCGCTGTTGACGACCGTGGCGCGCCAGAACTGGAGGGAGGCGGATGATCCTACGCCCGTGTGATCGAGCGTGGCCGCGGTGCCAGCGATCGTGACGCCGGAGAGTGCTGTCCCGCTGGCCTGCCAGTGATTCGTGGTGACGACGACGCTGTTGCCGGGCGTGAAGTTCTTTCCGGTGTGGTACGTCTGGGCGCCCGTGAAGTTCTGCGTGCCCATCGTGCCGCCGTTCTGCACAATGGCCGGAGCGCCGACAACCGATCCGCCTCCACCGCCTCCACCGCCGCCCCCCGTGTAGGGCGAGCCCGAGAAGTCGAGCACGGCCGAGGAGACCGGCGAGAGGACGGGGGACTCGACGGCGCCCATCAGGCGATCCGATCCAATGCGTTCTGGAGCAGCGCGCGCAGCTTCGGCGCAGCCTGCGGGTATTCGGTGGCGACGGCTACAAGCTGATCGACGACGGCATCGGGCTCAAGGACGGCGAGGTTGAGGGGCTTGCCGTCGGCGCCCGTGTGCTCGAGCTTCTTCGTCTCGCCGTAGCGTTTCGGGTCCCACTTCGAGAGGAGCTTCAGCCGCGTCTCGACCTTGAGCTTCGAGCGCATGATCCATTCCTTGTTCGGGAATGAACCGCGGTCGGTCTCGATCGTGTCCTCTCCGGCATGCTCGCCCGTATTGTCGGCGATGGCGAGGCAATCCTCCGCCATCCGGTCGAACCCCGCTTCCCTCGCGCGCGCGATGTGTGCGGCGAGCTCGGGGCTGCCCTCCTGCCAGTCGTAGACCGTCCTACGCCCCGGCATGCCTTCCTTGTTCAGGATTTGCGTCAACGGAATGCCATCCGCGAGACCTTCACAGATCAGGCGGATGGCCTCTTCGCGGCCGATCGGCTCAACACTGGCCGCAGCTTCCGTCACTCCGGGGCACCCCACCCGTGCGCCTGCGCCTGGATCAGGAGCCACTTGATCGCATCGGATTCCGATACGCGGGTTTCGGCCATGCCGGTCTTCGCTTCGGCCTTGGCCTTGGCGTACATCGGCTTGGGCGTGCGCTTGCCGGGTTTCTTGCCAGCTTTCTTCGCGGGGCCTTTCTTTGCTTTTGCCATGGGACTCTCCCTTGCGTGCGCGAGTCTACGCGCGTTGTGGCTGGGTCCGCCAGCCTACGGTTTCAGGCAGCGACAGCTTGGGCTGTCGGCTGGACGAAACAGCTATCCACGCCGCGGACCGGATACGGCTCGTACTTCTCGCCGTTGACGATCAGGAAAAGATCGTAAAGGACCTTGCCGTGACCGTCGAACGTGACAGCAGCGACTTCTGCTGGGAAGGAATCGGACAGGCTGGTTTCGTAAAGCTGGAAACTGACGCGATCACCGATCGCAAAACGACTGGGCAACATGGGCTTATCTCCCTTCGATGAATTGTGAAAGTTCATTCACGGCTTGCAGGCACTCCGCATACGCCTGCTGGCTCGCGATGCGGTTCTGGAGGATCGCCTGCGCCGGATCGTCGGTCGGTCCGATCACGAGCGCCGGCAGGGATTCGGGGAGCTGGCGCTGGGGTGGCGGCGTACGGGGCGCGGGGCAGGCGCTCGGCAGGCTGACTACCTTGGGCGGCAGGATCGAGCAGCCGGCAACGGTTGCGAGGAGAAAGAGCGCGAGCAGGCGATGGGCGCGGCGGCGCGCAGCCTTGCGCTGGAAGCCTTCCCACGCCTCGAGGCAGGCGACGTAACACACCATCGTCAGGAACCCGAAGAACACGCCGATGTACGCGATCAGGAACATCGCGAGGAACACCCGCACGAGATCGGCGAGCCAGTCGAGGATCAAGGGACGGCTCCGTTGTAGGACTGGACCCATTCCGGCGAGAGCGTGCAGCTGCCCTTCGGCGGCATCTTGACCACCGCGAGCTTCATCCCCTCGAACCGCGCCTGGATCGCGGCGAGTGCATCGGTTGCGGCCTTGCGGGCTTCGGCGTCCTTCTCGGCCTGCGCCGCATCATCGGCCTTCTGGCGCTGGGTCGCGGCCTGCCAGTCCGTAATGGCCTTCGCATTGCTCGCGGTCTCGGCCTTCGAGCAGGCGAGCTCGGCGGCGGCGTAGCCCTTCGTGTGGCCGAACGCGAACGCGGCGAGGAGGCTCAGGAGCCACCCGAGGACGAGTCCGCCGATGAATCGAGGGTCGAGCATTTACAGGCGCAGGCTGGACTGGATGACTTCGAGCCGCGTCGCGAGGCTCACGATGCGCGCCTTGATCTCGCGCAGATCGGATTCCAGCGGCGAGCACGGCGGTTCCGGTTCGTTGAGCGGCTTGGCAACACCATCCGCAGCGGAAAGCACTGGACGAAGCCTGTCGTGCAGGTCGGCAAGCATCTTTTCGACCGCGGCCAGCGGCGCCTTCAGGCGTGCCATCTCGGACTCGACCGGCGTTGCCGGGCGGGCATCACGTAACGACTGTTCGACGTACTGTGTCTTTCCCATCGTTGCACCAGTCGCTTCAAAATGTGACATGGATCATTCTCCCTTTGGGTTGGTTGGAAGGTTTACGGGGAACCTAGGTCACGCACGAGCGCGAGCAGCGCGAACAGGGCCGGCTTGAACCGCGTCGCCATCTGGGGGCGGATCGTCCAGTCCCCGGCGCCCAAGCGACTCTCGGAGTAGAGCGAGGCCAGCCTGCTCACCCGCTCGGAAAGCGCGGAGGTAGCTGTCACGATCCCATCGGTATGGGCCCGCAACATCTTCAGCCCGGTCAAAAGCTCGCCGTGCTGGTACAGGAGTTCCGCGTTTCGCGTTCGATCGAGCGGGGAGATTCGCCGGGCTGCTTCCGCCTTGGCGATCAGTCCGTCGATTTCCGCCAGCAATTCCGAGGAGTCGTTCACGGGTCATGGGATGTGGCCGCCGGAGGCGTTTTCTCGATGATAGGCCGCGGCGCTACCGTATCGCACGGACCCGGAATCAGCGCCTTCGGGGTGTAGTTCGGCCAGCGCGCGTTGATGTAGCGAAGCGTGAAGCCGTGCACGGTCGGGCCGGCGAGGCCTGCGAGCATGGCGAGGAAGAAGCCGGGGAGCGTCGCGTCGAGCGCGAAGGTCGAGCAGAGCGAGACGCCGAGGCAGACGAGGCGCGTGATGCGGTCGGCGTAGTACGAGTCCATGCCGGGCGGCAGCATGTGGGCCAGGAACTCGGCCAAGGCGACGCCAATCGCGATGCCGATGAACGCCGCGAAGCCGTGCGCGCTGGTCAGAAGGGCCTTCAGGGCCTCCCAGAGCCAGCGCAGGATCGCGGCGAGGTCGATCGTCACCCGAGCGCATCCTCGCAGGCCGCGAGAATGTAGTCCTCGTCGTAGGGCTGCTGGCCGTTCTCGTGCTGGATGATCGCCGTCACCATGCGGCGCAGCATGTCCGCCCCGTGCGCGGCGAAGGGGATCGCGGTCGAGGGGCTGACCCCCATCGCCGCCGCGACCTGTGCCGTGTACGCGCGCGTGTCGTTCTCGGCCGGGGGAGCCCAGCGTTCGATCATCGAATGCACGTCCATCAGGCCGTGCAATCGCTGGTAATTGATCAGGATTTTCGCGAGCGCCCGGATACCGTACTCAGCAGTACTGAATACCGCGAACCGGCCGTCCACCTGCTGGTTCTGGGGCGCAAGGCCCTTCCACGGGTCGCCGAGCTCGAGGTTGCCGGGATTGCAGTTCCTGATGCCGCGCGGGAGGTCGTGGTCCTCCGGATGCGGGGTCAGGATGTAGGGGTTACTCGGCGCCATCGTTCGCCGGCTCGGCGAGGGCGGCTTTGTCGGCCGCGATGAGCTCTTCGAGGATCGCTTCGTGGAAGCGGGCTTCTTCATCAGGCGACAGCCTTTCCGCGAGCGCGGACTCGAGTTGCGTCGTGAGGGGTTGGATGTAGGTCGCGTGCCGCACGGCTTGATGGAGCGGCAGGTACGCCGGCCAATAAGCACCACGGGGAATCGGCGTCGGGTCGAGCAGATCGGGGCGCAGCAGGCCCTGCGCGAAGAACGCGAAGGCTGCGCGATCGATGGCAACGGATTCCGACATTCGACCCCCACTCTCGAATGTGACGGCCGCCATGGGGACAGCGGCCGGGCCCCGAGCAAACGGAGGGAGACCGCCGCAGGGCCGAGGCCGAGTATAAATTGCGGCAGCCGTACGTCAAGGCTTTGCTCCGTACCGCTTCGCCAGCTCCGCCAGCGCCTTGTCGCCGGCCTCGGACTTCTTGCCGCGCGCGAGCCGCTCCTCGCGCTCCTTACGCGCCTTCATGGCCTCCTGCCAGAGCCGGTATCGCTGGCGCAGGTACTCGACGGCGCGGGGGCGTACGGCCTCGGGGATCGTCGGGATCGCCTCGGCCCACTTCGAGGGGTGCAGGTCCCGCTCGATCGCCGAGGCGTAGGTCAGGCCGTCCGGCGTGCCCGTGCAGTTCGCCGGGCCCAGCATGCCGCCCCAGATGAAATCGCCGTTGTCGTGGCCGATCGGGGTGTCGATCACGGCGTGACTTCCTCTGTCCCGATGAACCCAACCTCGCTACCGCAACCCGCGCAGGGATAGTTGTACTTCGCGGATTGCTGTTCCAGAGCCGTAGTTAGATGACCGCACCGACGACACCGGAATACTGATTCAGGCTTCGGATCGTTCGGATAATCGCGAAATCGGTGATCCCTCTCGATGTGATCTTTCATTGCCGCGTCGCTCCCCGGTCGAGGTCAATCTCCGCCTGGATCATCTCCGCCGACCAGAACAGCCCGGCCGCGAGCCTCTCGTCGCACTTGGACGCCTCGAAGACAACCGTCTTGACGGCCTGCATGTCCGACAGCATCGCGACCTTCATGCCCTGAATCCAGCCCTGCGCGTAGTTGATGCAGGCCTCGTGCGTGTAGGTCGAACCCGCTTCCCGGATCGCACGCTCGATCCACGGGAGGGTTCGGAGTTGCTCAATGTCGAACATAAACGGGCCCCTCATCATCGAGAAGAAGCGCCCACGTTCCTCGCGGGAAAATGGCGAGCATGACGCAACCTTCTTCATTCTTCTCGGGCGTCATCCCCGGCTGTGTGTTTTGCCAAATCGTGAGCATCCCGGAAGGGTTGTCGATCGTGTAATCGTTAGCTGTCGGGAACTCGATCACCTGATTGGAACCAATCACAACCACGTTGATTTTCATCGGATCACCTCGTAGGAAGCCAAAAGACAGAAGATTTGAAAAGAGGGTGGATCAAAAGCCCCTCCGTAGGAGAGTCCAGAGCCAGAGCCTTACATGACCCTGAGTTCAGACCTGTTATCCGGCCAAGACTCCCCCGTACCCCAGCTTTGCTGAAGGCGGGGGAATCTGGCCGACATGACCCTTGAGACGAGCCCGTCAGAGCCGGCCGCTGCCCTCTCGGGTTCAGCGTCCTCAGTTTCCCTGCGCAGCCGTAGGACTTTCGACTCCCGCTGCGGGGCCTTGAACAGGACGGGGTTCCACCGTAGGCCCGGACGGGCAGGTGGTGCGAAGCGGAAGGGCTGGAGGCTTGCGGATGCACCGTTGCGGTGCAATACTGGCCGGGCCTCAGCGCCATCGTGTTCGCTCCACGATGCCCAACGCCCCGCAGGTTCACGCCTCGGGGCGTTTTCTTTTTACGCCTCAGCGCGCTCATCTGCAAGCGTCCGTGTCGGCCTGTGGATAAGGTAGGCGCGGGTAGCCGACCGAGTGCGATGCGTGCCCGACGTACTGCTCGCGATGGTAGTTGAACCCCATCGCCGCCCCGGCATGCGCGACGATGCGATACGCCGTCGCCCGACTGACCGGAAACGCCCCGCGGATGATGCTGACCGCTACCTGCGTGTCTCGAGTACGCGACTTCTGCAACAGCAGGACCGCGCGCATCGCGAGCTCGTAGCTCGTGTACTGGTGCCCCTTGTTCGTCATACGGTTCTCCCTTGTGCTCGCATCAAAGCACACCCCGAGGCACTTGACAAGTGTCTAGACGTATGTAAACTAGGCACCGTCAACCAACGGGAGGTTCAGATGATCGAGTGGCGTGAAACCGGGCGGATCGTTGTCGGCACGCGCGAATGCGAAGGCCGCATCGAGCCGTGGAAGTTCAAGGAGATCAAGCGGACGCTCCCGGACGGTCGCGAGCTCACGTCGTACGAGATCGTCGGCCCGCTCACGCGGGAAGAGCAGCGCGCGTTTATCACCGACCCCAACTACCAGCGCGGAGGCCGGTTCGGATGAGCCAGCTCGACCACGAAACCCCGGCCGTTCCGTTCAATCCGCGCAGGTCCGACGATCCGTACGCCCGTATCCAGTCGCAGGCCGAGATGCGCGCGAAACGGAACGGGGCCGACGAGGCCGCGCAGCATAGGGCGGGGCGTGCGGCGATGATCCTGCGGCGGGCGTTGCTCGACCTCAAGCTGGAGCCGAACGCCGAGCACATCCTGGAGACGGTCGCGGGACCATTCAAACGCTTGACATCCGTCTAGACAAGCGTAAACTACGCTCACGGTTCAAGGGAGACCCGTCATGCAAAGCCTTCTCGAACAGACCCAGCACATCGCCGACCTCGGCACCACGCTGTACACGCCGTCGAACGATACTTGCCGCTGCACCGCATCACGCGCCTGCTGGTATCACCGCCCGACGTTGCTCCGTACGCGCCGGATGACGCGCGAACAGTACCGCACCGATGCGCACGAGCTGCGCCAGCGCCGCTACGAGGCCGAACAGCAGGCGCGCGACGAGGAGGACTTCCGCGAGACGTACGGCTACGCCATGCCGCGCGGGATCGCGGGGTGACGGCATGGATTTGCATCGCCGCAGCCGTTGTGCAGAGTCTTGCGCAGCACGGGTCCGGCTCGAGCTGGAGCGAATCCGATCGCTACGCCGCCGAGCGCCGGGCGTTCTACGAGAGGAACGCGGACCTGGGACGCCCGTGGCGGATCGCGGGGCATTGCGGGCTCATTCTGGCGATTGTTCTCATTCTGTGGAAACTCTTTTCATGAATACGAAACCCTATCCCAGCGCCCGCCGCGAGCTCCGCCAGTCCGAGGCCGCCGCATGGCGCCGGGACGAATACGCCCGCGGATGGGTCCCAGAACGCCCACACTGGCCGCTGTGGGTCAAGGCGCTCGGGGTCGTAATCTGGGCCGTCATCGTCGCAAACGGCATAGGCGCCGTTCTGGGGCTGTTCTGGAGGCATCCTTGATGGCTTCGGTGAACCACTCCCCGCAACGTGACAAGGCTTTCGGGCGCTTCTACGGCCGCAAGGGCGCCGCGCGCGTCCTCGCCGAAGCCGAGGAATGCAAGCCCAACCGCGAGCGCGTCGCCCATTGGCGCAACCGCTATGCGACCGTCCCCATCGAACACACCCTCAGGAGCCGCCCGTGCCCCGTAAAGACCTGACCAACGCCGAGCGCGTGATCGCTGCCATCAAGGGCAAGCGCATTCGATCGATCACCGACCTCGCCGACGCCCTCGGCGTGTCGCGCCCGACAGCGTATACGTATCTCGGGCAGGCGGCAGCGGCCGGGTACGAGATCAACAACGGGCGGCTCCTGCCGCGCTGGAGCGTCGTTCGCGAGCCGAACGAGGCCGAGCGCTACGCACATGGCGAGGCCATGTCGGCGCCGAAGGATCGTGGGCGGAGGCGCGCATGAACACCTGCGAGAACTGCACCCACCGCTACATCGACGTGCTCGGCGACGGGCGTACCGTGTGCCGGCGCTACCCGCCGCAGTTCTTCATCGCGCCGAACGGGCAGGGCTTGACGATGTTCCCGCCCGTGCAGGCGACGTGGAGCTGCGGGGAGCATCAGGCCGAGAAACTGGAGATCGCGCAATGACGAACGAGGAATTGCAGGCGCACATCGACGCCATCCGCAGCGAACTCGATGCTGGGACGGTGGAGTGCTATGCGGGGAAGCCCGTGGGCTGGGTGACTGATGTTGCGTGCCGCACGATGTTGATCGACAGCACGATCGGCGCTGCGCCCACGTACCGCATCAAGCCCAAGCCGCGCGACGTGTGGATTCATGAACACGACATCGGCAACGCACTACGCAGTGCAACCGAGAGCCACAAACCCGGCGATAGCTTCCGCAAGTTCCGCGAGGTGCTTGAATGAGGCGCGCACGCCTGAAAAACCTCGCTGCACTCCCGAAGGTCGAGATGGGTGACGTGCTGCCCGCGTTCGACCGCATCTCGGACCCGTCGCACCGCTCGGACGTGTGGAACGACACGAAGCAGCTCCGGCCCGTCACGACGATGCACCACGAGGCGGTCGGCGGCGAAACCATCAAGGGCTCGCGCGCATTGAAGCGCACGGGCGGCACGTACAACGCGGGGCGCAACGAAGCAAAGCGCATGCGTCGCGCGGCACAACGCGGACAATGAATAGATGATCGCGGGTTCGATTCCCGCTCGCTGGCCGAGGAAGGACTACTAAGGGTTCGAATCCCTTCCTGTTTCTCCACGTTGAAGTAAGGAGGGCAGGTACAGCGGTGGTGCCGTTGGCTCGCATGGTCCCGGCGTTACGGGCCTCACTTACCTACGAGGAATTACGTACATGGCAAAGTACCCTGTGAGCGGAGGTGGAGACTTCCAGCGTCCCACCCCCGGCATGCATCCCGCGGTCTGCACGATGATCGCCGACATTGGCTACCAGCAGGCCGGCATCTACGGCATCAAGCCGAAAGTCGTTTTCCAGTTCGAGCTCTGCGACGAAAACGTCGAGGGCACCGAGAACCCGCTGATCGTGTACGACACGCTGACCGCGAGCATGTCGCAGAAGGCGAACCTGCGCGCGATGCTGACCGGCTGGCGCGGGCGCGCCTTCACCGACGAGGAGGCCGGCGAGTTCGACATGAAGAACGTCCTCGGCGCGTACTGCCAGCTCCTCCTGGTCGAGAACGCGAGCGGCGAGAAGGTCTACACGAACATCGAGACGATCGTCCCGTGGCCGAAGGGGATGGACAAGCCGAAGCCGAAGAATCCGCTCCTTTTCTACGATCCGGATAACACGGCCGTCCTGACCAAGCTCCCGGAATGGGTGCAGAAGAAGATCGCGGGCGCATTGCGGCCGGAGTCGGCGGCGAAGTCGCGCGAGGCTGCGGACGATGCAATGGCCGGACAGGCGCACGGTTCGCGCACGCCCGATCCAGATGACGACATCCCGTTCTAGTCCGTGCATTGGTATGACCGCCAAGGCCGCCCCTGCTATCAGCAACGCAGCAAGGGCGGCATCTATCGGGATACGAACCTTCGGGACGCTCGAAAGCAGAACCTTGTGCCGAGCGTCTCGGAGATTCTCCGGGTCATTGCGAAACCGGGCCTCGAGATATGGAAGGAAAAGCAGCACGCGCTCGCCGCCCTCACGCTGCCCGATCAGGACCGCCACGCCGATGACGCGACGCGCATGGCGCGCATCAAGGCCGACGCGCAGAAGCAGGTAACGGACGCCGCGGCCGAAGGCACCCGCATCCACGACGCCATCGAGAAGCACTTCAAGGGAGAACGCTATGACTACCGCTACGAACGACACGTTAAGGGAGCCGCTGACGCGCTTGCAGCAGCTTTTCCTGCGATTCGCGATTGGCAAGCGGAAACAAGCTTCTGTCATCCACGCGGATTCGGCGGGCGTGTTGATCTATTTTCCCGCAGTGGGCGCACCGTGGGGGACACCAAGTCTCGCGACTTTGGGCCCGAGAAGCTGGCGCGTGACCTGGCGTTCGAGCAATACGTCCAGCTCGCTGCGTACGCCGAGGGACTTGATCTATGCCGATCAGCTCGACCCGCCCCTCGACACCGCGTCGAGCTCGTCACCGAGCCCGCAATCCTCTTCTCCATCTTCGTCAGCCGGAGCCACCCCGGCCTCGCGCTCGTCCACCGATGGGAGCCAGCGCACTGCCTTCGAGGACTCCGGACCTTCTACGGCGCCTTCGACGTCTTCTGCGGGCAGCGGGACTTCGATCCGTGGTTCGGGGAACGTGCTTGATCGCATCGACGACTTCATCAGGAACGGCAATGTGTGAACTCCCCGGCGACAAGATGGATCGCGCCACCGCAACCGAACGCCGCGACGACAGCATCGCGCGCGCCGTCGATCACGCCGACCGCGTGTCGCATGCATGGAGCGTGCTCGCGTACACGTACATCGTGAGCTGGGCCAAAGGTTCCGATGAACCATTCTTGGCCGAAGAGGCTATTGCCTCCGCTCTGGAGTTCGGCGTACCGAAACCACCGGACGGTCGCGCATGGGGCGCCATCATCCAGCGCGCGGCGCGTGCGGGCCTAATCGTCAAGGCCGGGTATCGCGAGGATCGCTATTGCTCTCCGAAGACGCTCTGGAGGCGTGCGTGATTTCGCAGGCTGCCGCCGAGGAATCGCTGGACTTCCTGCTGAACAACGCAGCGGACGGGGCGAAGATTCGCGCGAACCGTCTCGTGCTCGAGGAATACACCCGTGTTGTGAAGGCCGAGATCATGTGCCAGTTCCCGGAGATGCCGGTCTCGGCGCAGGAGCGTCAGGCCTACGCACACCCGCGCTACAAGGCACATCTCGAAGTGCTCCGTACCGCGATAGCTTTGGATACGGAGCATCATTTCCGACGCGAGGCCGCGGACGCCAAAATACGTGCCTGGATTTCGCAGCAAGCCTCAGAGCGCGCACAAAGGATTTGACATTTGTCTAGACGTGTGTAATAGTTCAAACCGTGCCGCGCGGTTCGCGGCAACCGTCAGGAGTAGGCCCTTGAAAGCACAACTCGGAAAGACAGGCGGCCCGGTGATCGTCATCGGCCCGAACACGAAGGCATCGGAACTGTTCCAGGACAAGCACGACCGCAAGTGCACGTTGACCGGCTCGCCCGGCGAACAGTGCGTCCTGCCGAACGATCTCCACTTCGCCGACCACATGTCGATCGGCCAGACGCAGAACACGAACGCACGCTACGGCTATTCGGACACGCGCGAGCTCCGCAACGCGCCGCCGCATTCGGCCGAGGGCCTGCCGCAGAACCAGGTGTTCCTGTATCGCGCACCGAAGGCGGGCTTCTGCGACATCGCCAAAGCGCCGAACATCATCCTGAGCGTCGGCGGCGACGGCAAGAAACCGACCTACACATTCGGCGCAGGCTGAAGCATCACCACTCGCTGACCCCGCCTCACGGGGTGGGGTTGGCGAACAGTTTCGGCGGCTAACTCGGCGATGGCGAACGGAGGGTGACGCAATGAAAGCGTGGTGCGTGCATGACGGCTGGCCAGAGGAAGGTTGCTTGCTCGTCTACGCGGAAACTCGCAATAGGGCGCGACACCTGTTCGTCGTCCATCACCCGCTGATCGGTGATTTCGAGTACCGGCACACAGTCGCCACACGCGCACCTAAATGGGACGGCCTGTTCAAAGATGAGCGCGTGCTATGCGACAACAGCGAATTGCCTGAAGGAACGCCAGCTGTCTTCTGGTGCGACGAGGCAGAAGCATGACCCGCAAACGCCCCATGTTCTGGTTCCGCCTCGGCGACGGGTTCCAGCAGTACTGGCTCAAGTGGAAGGGGCCGAAGAACGTGACCTATACGGCGGTGCCGGATGGGCCGGTCAAGTCCATGCCG
>Ga0070693_100000093_pt1 | contig 38785 bp, 40 predicted proteins | sample KBSK1103metaG_FD_65472 | JGI IMG/M metagenome (GOLD analysis project Ga0070693, IMG submission 65472) | Corn, switchgrass and miscanthus rhizosphere microbial communities from Kellogg Biological Station, Michigan, USA - KBS K1-10-3 metaG | ecosystem: Host-associated > Plants > Roots >...
CGCACGTCGGGCAGCGCCCGGCCGACGATCACGCTCATCGCGTAGTCGAGATACGAGGAGCGCATCTCGTGCGTCAGCTCGCGCTCCTCGATGTGCCCCCCGGTGAGCGCTTCGGCCCCCTCCATCTAGATCGCCCCCCTATACGTCAAGGAACTTGACCTCCTTCGCGTGCTTCTCGATGAAAGCCTTGCGGGGCTCGACCTTGTCGCCCATCAGGTCGGTGAAGACCTTCTCCGCCATCGCCGCGTCGTCGATCCGCACCCGCTCGAGCGTGCGGCTGGAGGGGTCCATCGTCGTCTCGCGCAGCTGCTCGGGGTTCATCTCGCCCAGGCCCTTGAAGCGGTTCATCGTCACGCCCTGGCGAGCCAGCTCCATCACCGTCCGGCGCAGCTCGGCGAACGAGGCGGCCGGTCGCTCCTTCTGGTCCAGCGCGACGCGGAACGGGGGGCGGCCGACCTGCTTGAGCAGCTCGGCATGGGACTCGACCAACCGCCGGTAGTCGTTCGAGCCGAAGAGGTCCGAGGAAAGGTCGAAGACGCGGGCGAGGCCGTCGCGGCGGTGCACGGCGCGGACCTGGATGCCCTCGCCCGATTCGGCCGCGATCTCGGTCTCGAAGGGCGAGGACTCGTCCTCGCCGCCGATCAGCTTCTTGGCGCCGTCGAGCGAGGCGATGCCGCTGTCGAGGATCCGCGACTCGGCGAGGAAGCGGACCAGCTCATGGCCGAATTCGGCCTGCAGCGAGTCGGCCCAGCCGTCGTGCTCCTTCAGCTTGCGGTTGAAGCGCTGCCAGCGGGCGGCGGTCAGCTTGTGCGCCTCCCCGTCCGCGTCGGCGAGCTCAACCTGCTCCAGCTTGTCGCGCAGCAGCAGCTCCTCCAGCTCGGACTCCTTCTCGACGTAGGTCTCCTGCTTGCCGCTCTTCACCTTGTAGAGCGGCGGCTTGGCGATGTAGACGTAGCCGGCCTCGATCAGATCCTTCATCTCGCGATAGAGGAAGGTGAGGACCAGGGTGCGGATATGGGCACCGTCGACGTCGGCGTCGGTCATCAGCACGACCTTGTGGTAGCGCGCCTCGGCGATGTTGAACTCCTCGCGTACGCCGGTTCCGACGGCGGTGATCAGGGCCTGGATCTCCTGGTTGGAGAGGACCTTGTCGATCCGCGCCTTCTCGACGTTGATGATCTTGCCGCGCAGCGGCAGCACCGCCTGGGTGTTGCGGTCGCGGCCCTGCTTCGCCGAGCCGCCGGCTGAATCGCCCTCGACGATGAAGAGCTCGGACAGCGCCGGGTCGCGCACCGTGCAGTCGGCCAGCTTGCCCGGCAGGGTCGAGTTCTCCAGCGCCGACTTGCGCCTGGTCAGGTCGCGGGCTTTGCGCGCCGCCTGACGGGCGCGAGCGGCGTCGACCGCCTTGCCGATGATCCGTTTCGCCTCCCCGGGGTTCTCCTCGAAGAACTCGCCGAGCTTGCGGTTGACGGTCTCCTTGACCATGCCCTCGATCGGCGGATTGCCGAGCTTGGTCTTCGTCTGCCCCTCGAACTGGGGATCGGCGAGCTTGACCGAGATCACCGCGGTCAAGCCCTCGCGCACGTCGTCGCCGGTCAGGTTCTCGTCCTTCTCCTTGAGCAGGCCCTTGCTCCGCGCATAGGCGTTCAACGTGCGGGTCAGCGCCGCGCGGAAGCCGGAGAGGTGCGAGCCGCCCTCGTGGGTGTTGATGTTGTTGGCGAAGCTGAAGACGGATTCCTGGTAGGAGGAGTTCCACTGCATCGCCACCTCGACCTCGCCGTCGTCGGTGTCGCCCTCGAAATAGACGGTCTTGCGGTGCAGCGCGTCCTTGTTCTCGTTGAGGTGGGCGACGAAGTCGACGATGCCGCCCTCGTAGTGGAAGGTGTCGCCCTGCCCGGCGCCGCGCTCGTCCCTGAGCTCGATCTTGAGGCCGCGGGTGAGGAAGGCGGTCTCGCGCAGGCGCTCGGCCAGCGTCGCGTAGTCGAACTGGGTCTCCTCGAAGATCTCGTCGTCGGGCAGGAACGTGATCGAGGTGCCGGTCTCCTTCGACGCCTTGCCGTTGGCCAGCGCCGCCCGCGGCTTGCCGCGTTCGTAGTCCTGCGTCCAGATCGCCCCGTCGCGGCTGATTTCCAGGTGCAGCTTCTCGGAGAGGGCGTTGACGACGGAGACACCGACTCCGTGCAGGCCGCCGGAGACCTTGTACCCCCCGCCGTCGCCGAACTTGCCGCCGGCATGCAGGGTGGTGAGCACGACCTCGGCGGCGGGCTTCTTCTCCTTCTTCAGCTCGTCGACCGGGATGCCGCGGCCGTTGTCGATGACGGTGCAGCTGTCGTCGGGATGGAGGACGACCTGGACGTGGTCGCAATGCCCGGCCAGCGCCTCGTCGACCGAGTTGTCGACCACCTCGTAGACGAGGTGGTGCAGCCCACGGGGGCCGGTCGAGCCGATGTACATGCCGGGCCGCTTGCGAACCGCTTCGAGGCCCTCGAGAACGGTGATGTCCTCGGCGCCGTAGGAGGCCGAGGAGGCTTTCTTCTTCGCGGCCGGCTTCGTCTTCTCAGGCAATTAGTCCCTTCCCGCTCTCATGAAAAACCCCGACCGTTCCGAGCATGGCGCTCCCGGTCGGGGCAGAAACGCAAGTTGACGTAAGGATACCAGTTCGGCCATCTCGACCGCCCCCGCGTTTGAAACAAAAGTCCTGCAAATCACCATATTTAGAATTACTTTCACTCGGTCTCGACGCGAAACTGGAGAGCCCCTGGCGCGGCCTCGCCGAGGCGCGATCGCAGGCGCTCGAGCAGCTCCGCCTGGATCAAATCCAACTCCTGCGCCCAGACGGAATCGACGCAGGCGATGGTGGCCTCGCCGGAGCGCTCGGAGACGGGCCTCGCCACCGCGGCGATCTGCTCGCCGACGACCTCCGCCCAGGTGAGCTGGAGCGCGGCGAGCGGCGTCTTCGGCGCGGCGCGGCCGAGCGCGGAGCGGATCGCGTCCGAGGCGGGGCGCGGGGCGCGGCGGCGGCTCACGCCGCGGCCTCGTTCGTCGGCAGCGGCAGGCGGACGACCGAATCGGCGGCCGGCGCCGGGAGCGACTCGGTCGAGGCGGCCGTGATCAGCGTCTGACCGCTTCCGGCAAGACGCTCGACCAAACGCTGCCGTCGATCGGGATCGAGCTCGCTCATCACGTCGTCGAGCAGCAGCAGCGGCACGACCTGGCGGGCGGCGAGCAGAGCTTCCCGCTCGGCGAAGAGCAGGGCGAGCAGAGCGGCGCGCTGCTGCCCCTGCGATCCGTAGCGCCGCAGTGATCTGCCGCCGAAGGCGAGCTTCAGCTCGTCGAGGTGGGGGCCCCAGGAGGTCCTCCCCAGGCGCAGGTCGGCCTCGCGGCGTTCGGCCAGGCCCGTCCGAACCTCCTCCGCCGAGCCAGCGGCTCGGGGCGCGTACTCGAGCGTTCCGCCACCCTCCAGCCCGAGCTCGGCGGCGGCCTCGGCGAACGGCTCGGCGAGCGCGGCGGCGGCCTCGGCACGGGCGGCGATCAGCGCGGCGGCGGCCTCGGCCAGGGTCGCGTCCCACGGCTCCAGGTCCTGGGCTCGGCCGCCGCCGGCGGCGAGGCGGGCGACCAGCGCGTTGCGCTGCGCAAGCGCTTGGCCGAAGCGCTTGCGCAGCTCCGCGCGCGCGGGCCAGCGGGCGGCGGCGAATCCGTCCAGGTGTGCCCGGCGCTCGGCGGGCGGGCCCTTGACCAGCGCCAGGCGGTCGGGGGCGAAGACCGCCACCGGCGGGCGGTGGCGGGCGGCCGTCGCGGCGTCGACCGGGTTGCCGTCGAGGAGGTGCCGGCGACCCTCGGAGCGGCTCACCGAGGCGAGCAGGCGGCGATCGATCCCGTCCTCGTCGCGGATCGTCACCTCCGCGCGGGCGAAGGGGGCGCCGAACGGGATCAGGTCGCGGCGGTCACCGGTGCGAAACGAGCGCCCGGTCAAGCCGAAGTAGAGGGCCTCGAGCAGGTTCGTCTTGCCGGTCCCATTGGGCCCGACCAGGCTGACGATCCCCGGCCGCAGCTCCACGCGAGCCCGCTCCAGGCTTCGCGATGGCCTGGCTTCGACGGCCGTGACCAGCACGGGGATCGCCTCACACGTTGAGTCGGATCGGCATTACGAGGTAGCGGAAATCCTCGTTGTCGACCGGCTGCAGCAGGCCAGGTCGCAGCGGCGAGATCAGGCGCAGCATCACCTCGTCGCCCTCGACGCTTTCGATCCCCTCGCGCAGGAAGTCCGGGTTGAAGCCGATCTCGAGCGGCTCGCCCTCGAAGGAGACCGGCAGCGACTCCTCGGCGTCGCCGACGTCGGGCGTCGACGCCGAGACGGTCAGCTCTCCCGGCGAGAAGGAAAGCCGCAGCGGCGCGTTGCGCTGGGCCAGCTGGCTGACGCGGCGGGTGACGTCGAGCAGCTCGGAGCGCGGCAGGCGGACATCGTGCTCGTAGGACTCCGGCAGGAGCTGTCGAAAGTTGGGGAACTGCCCCTCGATCAGCCTCGTGTTGAGGACGACGTCCCCTGCCCTGAAGACCGCCTGGTTGCGAAGCATGGCGACGGTGACCGCCTCCATGCCATCGGCCGTGACGATGCGCCCCAGCTCGCGCAGGGCCCGAGCGGGAATATTGGCCTGCAGCTCGCCGCCGATCTCCTTGTCCAGATCGGTCCGCTTGACCGCCAGCCTGTAGGAGTCCGTCGCCACCAGGGTCATCTCCGAGCCCTCGGCGCTGACCAGGACGCCGGTGAGCACCGGCCGCATGTCGTCCCGCGAGGCGGCGCGGGCGACCAGCTCGACCGCGGCGGCGAGCGCTGGCGCCGGGATCCGCAGCGGCTCGCCGTCCTCCTCGGGGAATTTCGGAAAGTCCTCGCTGGGCAGCGTGCGCAGGTGAAAGCTCGATCCGCCGCTGCGGATCTCGACGTCGTGCTCGGACTCGCGCAGCTCGACCTCGACCGGACCGTCGCCGAGCGACCTCGCGAGCTCGGCGAAGAGCCTGCCGGGCAGGAGGGTCGAGCCGCTTCCCTCGACGTCCGCGGCGAGCATCGTCTCCAGCCCCAGCTCGAGATCGGTTGCCGCCAATCTGACGCCGTCCGCTCCGACGCTCACAAAGATCCCGGACAGGGCCTGGGTCGCGGCGCGGGTGGAGACGGCGCGGGAGACCACCGAAAGCGCGGTGACCAGATCCTCGCGTTTGGCTTGCAGCTTCACTTGAAGTCCTATCGAGTTGAGGTAGCTGTTGTGGAAAAGCGCGGGAAGTCCTGGCCAACGGCTTCAGGCCTGGCCTGCGTGGCTGTGGATCTTTCTGTGGAAGGCATTGATTCTTACAGCGTCGTCGGCCGTCAGGAGACGCCTCGGTCGCCACTGTGGATCGCGTCGCGGAGGCGGCGCACCCGTCCGGCGAGCTTGGCGTCCTCGGCGAAGCGCGCTTCGATACGGCGAAGCGAGTTGAGCACGGTGGAGTGATCGCGGCCGCCGTAGAGGCGACCGATCTGGGGAAGCGAGAGGTCGGTCATCTCTCTCGTGAGGTAGATCGCCACCTGCCTGGCGCGGAGGGGAACCGTCGTCCGCGCCGGGCCAACCAGCTCGGCGCGGGAGATCCCGAACGAGCTCGCCACCTCCTGCTGGATCTCCTCTACCGGAGTGGACTTCGCCCTCGCCGCGCCTTTGGGCAGGACGGAGTCGAGCAGCTCGGTGCCCAACGGCCTCGCGGTCAGCGAGCCGTGGGCGATCACGCGGGTGAGGGCGCCGTGAAGCTGTCGCACGTTGGCGTCTATCCGGCGCGCCAGCTCGACGAGCATGTCCCCCTCGGCCTCGACCCCGGCCTCGCGGGCGAGGCGCCGCAGCACGGTCAGGCGGGTTGCCATGTTGGGTGGCTCGATCGCCACGGTCAGGCCCCACTCGAAGCGATCGCGCAGCCGCGCCTCCAGGTCCGATAGCTCGCTGGGAATACGGTCGGCGGAGAGCGCCAGCTGGCTGCCGCCCTCGTAGAGGGCGTTGAAGGTATGGAAGAACTCGTCCTCCGTGTGCCGCTTGCCCTCGAGGAACTGGACGTCGTCGACGAGCAGCACGTCGAGATCGCGGTAGCGCCGCTTGAATTCCTCGACGCCCTCCGTACGCAGCGCGGTGACGAACTCATGGGTGAAACGCTCGGCCGTCGTGTAACGCACGTGGAGGTTGGGGGCCGAGCTCGCGAGGTAATTCGCGATCGCGACGAGCAGATGCGTCTTCCCAAGGCCCGGCGGTCCGTGCATGAAGAGCGGGTTGTAGGCCTCTGAAGGGGCCTCGGCGACCGCCAGGGCGGCGGCATGGGCAACCTGGTTCTCCTCGCCGATCACGAATCGGTCGAAGGTGTAGTTGACGTTGAGGTCGAGATCGGAGGCGCCTTGGCCGGCATCGGGCTCCCCGGCTGCGCTGAAGCTGACGTCGCGTAGCTCCGAGCCCACGGCCGCCAGCGCCTCCCGGATCAGGCCGGCGTATCGGCGCTCGCTCCAGGCGCGGACATTGTCCGGGGCGGAGAGGTAGAGCACGCCGGCCCGCGCCCCGGCGACTTCGAGCGGCTCGATCCAAAGCTCGAACGTCGAGCGCGGCAGCGAGGCCTCCAGCCGCTCGCGAACCTCGTTCCAGAGCCGCTTGAAGTCGGGTTTCGCGCCGGGGTCGCCCACAGTCGGCCGACCATAGCGGCGCCTCGCCCACCCGAAATCACCCCCCTCGCAAATGCCGAAGAAAGCCGGGCGAGCATCCCCGCCCGCCGGGTTCTACCCGTCAGCCCACCAGCCGCGCCGGCCCTCGACGTCCTCGCGCGGCGCCTCACCGAGATTGGGGGCGCCGATGACCAGGATCTCGAGTCCCTCCGGACCGGCCTCGTACCCTCGCCAGGTGCCAGGCGGGACGCGCACCGCGTCCCATTTCCTGAGCTCGACGATCGCCTCGTCGAGCTTCATTCGCCCGCCGCCGCGGAGGACCACGTAGACCTCCTCCTGCCGCTCGTGGGTGTGGCCGTACGGAAAGCGATAGCCGGGCGGGATGCGCTGGTAGCCCAGGCCCGAGCGCTCGAGCTCGAGCGCCCCGGTGGCCAGGCGGAACTCCAGGTCTGGCGCGCCGTCGAAATTGGACCCGAGATCCTCCAGATCCTCCTTGAGGTTCCTGAGAGTGAACGGCACGGTGGCGATCCTAAGGCACCGCGTCCAAGGCCACCCTCATCCGTATACTGCGCCGACCGATGAAGAGGACCTATCAGCCGAAGAAGCGGAAGCGGGCCAAGACCCACGGATTCCGAGCGCGAATGAGCACCCGCGGTGGCCGGGCGATCCTCAAGCGCCGCCGCCGCAAAGGCCGGAAGCGCCTCACCCCGTAGATGACGGCTAAACGACGCCGGCTCTCTCGCAGCGGCGAGTTCGACCGCGTCTACCGCGATGGATCGTCCCATGCGACTCGCTACCTGGTTCTCTACCGCTTCCCCCGCAAGAGCGAGGACGAGGGGGAGGACGTGAGGCTCGGCGTCTCGGTGAGCCGCAAGGTCGGCGGCGCGGTGGACAGGAACCGCGTGAAGCGGGCTCTGCGGGAGGCGTTCTGGGAGCTGTCGGCCGAGTTGCCCGTGGGCCACGACTTCGTCATCGTCGCCCGTTCGGAGATCGGAGATCTGATCGAGCGGGAGGGCACCGCGGGGGTGCGCGCCAGCATCGGAGAGGCGCTTGCCGGAGGAAAGGCCGGGCGTTCCACGTGAAACGGCTCGCCCTGCTCCTCATCGCCGCCTACCAGCGCTGGCTGTCACCGGCCTTCCCGCGCCGCTGTCGCTATGAGCCGACGTGCTCCGCCTACACGGCGGAGTCGATCCGACGCTTTGGCGTTACTCGCGGCTTCCTGCTCGGTTCCTGGCGCCTGCTTCGCTGCAACCCGTTCAGCCACGGTGGCTTCGACCCCGTGCCGAAGCGCTTCACGCTGCGTGCGGGGCCGGTCGATCCGGCCGTCTATCACGGTGAGACGAGCGCTTGATCCCGGTCGCCGACATCCTGCAGCCGATCGAGGACGCCGCGGAAGCGATCCTCGTCTTCTTCCACGACAACGCCGAGCTCAGCTGGGGCACCTCGATCATCGCCCTCACGATCACCGTCCGGGCGCTCCTGATCCCGCTCACCTACCGGCAGATCAAGGGAATGCGGGCGCTGCAGGCGCTGCAGCCGAAGATCAAAGAGATCCAGGAGAAATACAAAAACGACCGGCAGCGCATGCAGCAGGAGATGATGCGCTTCTATCAGGAGAACAAAGTCAACCCGCTGGCCTCCTGTCTGCCGCTGATCCTGCAGCTGCCGATCTTCTTCGCCCTCTTCCGCCTGCTGCGCGGCGACAGCTTCGAGGAAGACGTGAAGAACAGCGGCGAAGCGGGCTGGCTCTTCATCAGCTCGGTCATCGAAAAGCCGCATGGCGCCGAGACCGTGACCCTGATGGTCCTCTTCGCCGCCTCGATGGCGGTCTCGACCCTGGTCACGATGCGCTCCTCGCCGAGCTCCGCCGGCAACCAGCAATACCTGATGATCGGCGCCTTCTCGCTCGTCAGCCTCTTCTTCGTGCCGACCTTCCCGGCCGGCCTCAGCCTCTACTGGATCACCACCAACTGCTGGACCATCCTCCAGTCCTACGTCGCCGCCAAGGTGATTCCGGCGCCGCAAGTGCTGACGCCCGAGCAGGAGGCGGAGGCGAAACCTCCACCTCCCCCGCCGAAGAAGCGGAAGAAGCGTAGATAAGGAGGGGTAAGGGTCTCCTTACCCCTCCTCTTGAAGGTTTTCCTGCTCCGGCAGAGACGGTGGCTTCGCAGCGACAAGCTTCGCGACAAGGTGCTTTCGGCGGTCACTTTGGCGCCGCCGTCTATTCCTGAGCTTCTGAGGGGCGGTGGGGGTTGCTCTGAAGTCCCTTCGCGAAGCGGCTCCGCGGAGGGGTGGTGAGCCGCGAAGCGGCACGAGATTCGCACCGCCCAACGGGCGGTGCGTGGGGACTTCAGAGCAACCCCCACCGCCTCCCTGAACCCCAATAGACTGCGGCTCGTGGGTGAGATCGGAGACTGGCCGGCGGCGCCGGCCGAGCGTGTGAGGGAGCTGGTCGAGGTCGTGCTCGATGAGCTGGACCTCGACGGCGAGGTCGAGATCGCCGAGGACGACGAGCGGATCACGGCGACGATCGAGGGGGACGACGACTACGGGCTGCTGATCGGGAAGCGCGGCCAGACGATCGACGCCCTGCAACTGCTCGCCTTCCAGGCGGCTTTTCGAGGGATGCGCGACCGCAAGCGGGTCGTCGTCGACGCCGCCGGCTACCGCGAGCGGCGTAGGGAGGCCCTGACGGCGAGGGCCGACCGCGCCGCCGAGCAGGCGCTGGAGGGCGGCCGCGAGGTCGAGATGGATCCGATGAGCGCTCAGGAAAGGCGCGTCGTGCACGAGCACCTGAAGGACCGCTCCGGGGTCGAGACCTTCAGCGAAGGCGAAGAACCACGCCGCTGCGTCGTCGTCGCCCCGCTCGTCACCGAGTGAGCCACGACCCGGCCGCCGAGCTCGAACCCGGAGCGCGAAGGGCGCTGGAGGCGGTACTGAGCCTGCTCGCCGACGAGCGGGTCTCGGTCAGCTCGGTCACCGAACCGGCTCGCGCCTGGAAGGTGCACGTCGCCGACAGCCTCACCGGCCTCGCCGTGCCGGGCCTCTCCGACGCGTCCGCGCTCGCCGACATCGGCTCTGGGGCGGGCTTTCCAGGCCTGGTACTCGCCGCCGCCATCCCCGCCGCCAAGGTCGATCTGATCGAGTCCGTCGGTCGCAAGTGCGAGTTCATCCAGCGCGCGATCGCCACGTCCGGAATCGCCAACGCCCGCGTCCTCAGCATGCGTTCCGAGGAGCTCGCGGCCGCCGAGGGGCGCGAGGCCTACGAAGCCGTCACCGCCCGCGCGGTGGGCCGCCTCTCGACTCTCGCCGAGCTCGCCTCTCCCCTGCTCAGGGACGGCGGCATCCTGGTCGCCTGGAAGGGCAGGCGCGACGAGGACGAGGAGACCCAACTGGCCAACGCCTCCGAGGCTCTGGCAATGAAACCGGAGCAGATCCTTTCCGTAGGCCCATACGCAGGCAGCGAACACCGCCACCTCCACGTCATCCGCAAGTCCGGCCCTACCCCTGAGAAACTCCCCCGGCGGCCGGGCATGGCGAAGAAGCGCCCATTCGGCTAGGGAGTCGGGCGACTGTTCCGAATTCCCTCGCGAAGCGGCTCTGCAAAGGGGTTCTAGGCCGCGAAGCGGCACCAGATTCGCACCGACCGAAGGGCGGTGCGTGGGGACATTCGGAACAGTCGCCCGACTCCCTCACGGAATAGTCTGCATCGCCATGGGCGTCGTCTACGCGATCGCGAACCAGAAGGGCGGAGTCGGCAAGACGACGACCGCGGTCAACGTCGCCGCCTGCGTCGCCAAGGCCGGCTCGCAAACCCTGATCGTCGATCTCGATCCACAGTGCAACGCGACCGTCGCGCTCGGCGGCGAGCGCGACATGCACCCATCCTCCTACGACTGCCTGGTCGGCGAGGTCTCGGTCGCCGAGGCGGCTCGTCCCGGCGGCCCGGACAACCTCTGGCTGGTGCCGGCGAACCGCGACCTCGCCGGCGCCGCGGTCGAGCTGCCGCGCATCGAGGGCTCCGAGACGCGCCTGCGCGAGCGGCTCGGCCCCGTCCGCGAGCGCTTCGCCTACACGCTGCTCGATTGTCCGCCCTCCCTGGGCCCGGTCAGCGTCAACGCCCTGACCGCGGCCGACCGGGTAATCGTGCCCGTCCAGGCCGAGTACCTGGCGCTCGAGGGCCTGGTCCAGTTCCTCGACACGTTGGCGACCATCCGCCGCGAGCTCAACCCGCCGCTCGAGGTGTCGGGCCTGTTGGTCACCATGCACGACGAGCGGACCCGCCTGGCTCAGGACGTCGAGCGGGAACTGCGACAGCACTTCCCGGAAATGGTCTTCGAGACGGTCATACCGCGCAGCGTCAGGGTCGCCGAGGCGCCCAGCCACGGCTTGCCCGTGACCGAGCACTCGCCCGAGTCGCGCGGCGCGGACGCCTACCGCGCTCTGGCGAGGGAGCTGGCCGTCCGTGGCTAGCAAGGCCACGGCCAAGAGGGGCCTCGGCAGCGGGCTCGCCGCGATCCTCCCCGAGGCCTCGACCGAGGACGTCGGCGACCTGCGGGAGCTGCCAGTCGAGACGATCAAGCCGAATCCGAACCAGCCGCGCACCAAGATCGAGCCCGAGGCGCTCGCCGGCCTCGCCTCCTCGATCGAGGCCAACGGCGTGATCCAGCCCCTGCTGGTCCACCCCCTCGCCGACGGCAGCTACGAGCTGATCGCCGGCGAGCGCCGCTGGCGCGCGGCCCAGGAGGCCGGCCTCGCGAAGGTGCCGGCGATAGTCCGCGACCAGGAGCGCGCCGAGCGGCTGCAGGTCGCGCTGATCGAGAACATGGTGCGCGAGGATCTCAACCCGGTCGACGAGGCCCGCGCCTGCGCCGCGCTGGTCGACGAGCTCGGCCTCTCCAGGGAGGAGCTGGCCCGCCGCGTCGGCCGCAGCCGCCCGGCCGTTTCGAACTTGATCCGCCTGCTCGACCTGCCCGACGAGGCCCTCGACCTGATCGAGTCCGGCGAGCTCAGCGAGGGTCACGGCAAGGCCCTGCTCGGGGCGGACGGCCACGACGTCCGCCGCCGCCTCGCCCGCGACGCCGCTCGCGGCGCCTGGTCGGTGCGCGAGACCGAGGACAGAGTTAGGCTGGCTGGCCAGCCAAGAAGGAGCAAGGCCTCGCCGAAGGTCTCCGCCGAGGAGGCAGCCGCCCTGAACCGGGTAGCCGACGAGTTCGAGGCCGCCCTCGGCCACCAGGTCGAGGTCCGCGCCAGGCGCGGCGGGGTTTCCGTCGAGCTGCGCCTCGCGTCCGTTGAGGAGGCCTCAGCGGTCGCCCAGGGGCTCGGCAAACGCCGTGCCTGAGCCCCGCCTTTCGCCTCGAACGCCCCGCTATCATCGGCGAGGCTCGCGGGCGATTAGCTCAGTTGGTTAGAGCGCGTCTCTGATAAGGACGAGGTCCCTGGTTCGAATCCAGGATCGCCCACTCGTGCAGCAGATGCAGATCTATGGGGTCAGTTTCGACATGGTCGGCAAGCAGCCGATCGTCTTGCTGAAGACGGTGGACGGGAACAAGTTCCTGCCGATCTGGATCGGCCACCCGGAGGCGGCGGCGATCCTGATGAAGCTGCAGGGGGCGACGACGCCGCGGCCGATGACCCACGACCTGCTCTCCGACGTCCTCGAGCAGCTCGACGCCAAGTGCGAGCGGGTCTCCGTGACCGAGCTGCGTGACAACACCTTCTACGCCTCGATCACCGTCTCGATCAACGGCTCGGAGATGGAGATCGACTCGCGGCCGTCCGACGCCCTCGCCCTCGCCGTCCGCGTCTCGGCCCCGATCTACGCCGACGAGGACGTGATCGAGGAGTCGGCGATCGAGTTCGAGCACGACGTCGAGGACACCGAGGAGGTCGTCGACAAATTCAAAGAGTTCCTCGACGAGGTCAACCCGGACGACTTCGCCCAGGGCGCCGATTCCTAGGTCAGGCTCCGGCTGGCGCCAGTGCCAGGTCCAGGATCCGCTCGACCAGCTGCTCGAACGAGATTCCCGAGGCCTCGGCGGCCTGGGGGAGGAGGCTGGTGTCGGTGAGGCCCGGGATCGCGTTGACCTCCAGCACCCGCGGCCCGTCCTCGCCGAGAATCAGGTCGACCCGCGAGAAGCCGGAGCAGCCGAGCGTCTCGTAGGCGGCGAGGGCCGTTTCCCTGACGGCGCCCTCCTCGGCCTCGGTCAGCTCGGCGGGGCAGACGAAGGAGGTGCGGCCGATCTCGTAGCGCGCTTCGAAGTCGTAGCCGTGCCCCGAAAGCGGGATCGCCTCGACGACCGGCAGCGGTTCCTCGCCCAGCACGCTGACCGCCAGCTCGCGACCGGAGACGTAGCGCTCGAGCAGCACCCGGCTGTCGTAGCTGAAGGCGGAGATCAGGGCCGCGGGCACGTCGTCCCGCGTCTCAGCGAACTTCACGCCGAGCGCCGATCCGCCCCGACTGGGCTTGACCACGAGGGGAAAGCCGAGCCGCCGCTCGAGCCCGACCAGGGCGTCGGCCGCCCCGAGTTCGCGAAACGCCGTCTCGTTGAAGGCGAACCAGTCCGGCGTCGGGACCCCCGCGGCGCGCAGCTCGTGCTTGCTCAGCGACTTGTCGATGCAGCGCACGCAGGCGGCGACGCTCGGTCCGGTGAAGGGGACGTCGAGTATTTCGAGCAGCTCCTGCACGGTCCCGTCCTCGCCGCCGATGCCGTGCATGGCGACGAAGGCGACGTCCGGCCGCTCCGACGCGAGGCGCTTGACCAGGTCGCCCTCGGCCTCGAGCGGCAGCGGCTCGTGGCCGAGCCGCCCAAGCGCGTCTTCGACCCGCGCCGCCGAGCGCAGCGAGACGCCCCGCTCGAGCGAGCGCCCGCCCTTGAGCACCGCGACCTTCATTCGCCCTCGGCTTTCTTGAACGGGACCACGTTCGGAGCGTCCTCGGCGGGCCGAGGGTCGGGGACGGCAGCCCGCTCGCCGGTCAGGGCCCCGTACAGCTCGACCTGCTCAGCGATGACCTTGCCGATGCGACGAATCCCCTCCCGGATCTCCTCTTCCCCGCCGGCGGAGAAGTTGAGCCGCATCGAGGCGCGACCGCGCGCGTCGACGTAGGCGGCCTGTCCGGGCACGAAGGCGACGTCCTCGCGCAGCGCCTTGGCGAGCAGGTCGCTCGTGTCGATGTAGGGGGGGAGGGTCGCCCAGACGAAGAGGCCGCCCCGCGGCTCGGTCCAGGTCGCCGCCGCCGGGAAGTGGCGGCCGAGCGCGTCCAGCATCGCGTCGCGACGCGAGCGGTAGATCCCCGCCACGTTCTCGACGTACTCGCGCCAGCGACCGGCCGCGAAGTACTCGCGGACGAAGTACTGGGTCAGGGTCGAGGTGCAGAGGTCGGAGGCCTGCTTGCCGAGCACGACCTTGTCCATCACCGGCGGCGGCGCCACCATCCAGCCGAGCCTGATGCCGGGGGAGAGGATCTTGGAGAACGTGCCTATGTAGAGGACGAAGTCGCCCCCGTCGAGCTGGTAGAGCGGCGGCAGCGGCTCGCCGCCGAAGCGCAGCAGGCCGTAGGGGTTGTCCTCGACGACGAGCATCTCCCGCGCCCGCGCCAGCTCGACCAGGCGCAGGCGCCGCTCCAGCGACATCGTCACTCCGGCGGGGTTCTGGAAGGTGGGCACCGAGTAGACGAACTTCGGCCGCCGCCCTTCGCCGTCGAGCGCATCGAGGACCGCTTCGAGCTCCTCGATCCGCATCCCCTCGTCGTCGCATTCGACCTGGATCGTGTCGGCCTGGTAGCTGCAGAAGACCGGGATCGCGCCGGGGTAGGTGGGGGCCTCGCAGATCACGGCGTCGCCGGGATCGATCAGCGTCTTGCAGAGCAGGTCGATCGCCTGCTGGCCGCCGGTGGTGACGATCACGTCCTCGGGGTCGGGGAGCATGCCCTCGGCTCCCATCACCTCGACGATGCAGTCGACCGTCTCGCGAAATCCCTCGGTCGGGCCGTACTGGAGGGCCTCGGCCGCCGACTCCCGCGCGATCCGGGTCATCTGCGCGGCGAACGTCTGCGGCGGGAAGGTCGAGGTGTCGGGCAGGCCGCCGGCGAGCGAGATCACCTCCGGCCGCGCGGTGACGGCCATCAGGTCGCGCATCGCCGAGGAGCGCATCACCCGCGTGCGCGCCGCGAAGAGCCCCGCGTAGCGCTCCAGGTCGCTGCCGCGGGCGTGGGCGCGGCGGCGATGGGGGGGCTCTGACATGCGAGTAGTGTGCCGAATCGGCACGGTGACGCCGGGGGAGCTAGGTTTTCGGCGTGGGATCCTTCGCGGGCATCTGCTTCGAGCTCGGCATCGGCATCGCCGTCGGGATGCTGGCCGGGACCACCGGGACGCATGGCGCGGCCCGTGGCCGGATGACGATCCTCGCCGCCGTCATCGGCCTGCTGCTCGGCGCGTTGCTGGCTGGAACGGCTGACGTCGAGCTGATCGCCGGCGCGATCCTCGCCGCGGCCGGCGCCGTCTTCGCCTGCGTCGTGGTCAGCGACGTGGTCGGAGGCGCCGGCAGGCGCGAGGGCAGTGGCTCGGGCGCGCTCGCCTTCCTCGTTTCCCTCGTCGCGCTCGTCGTCGTCGCGATCGCGATCCTGATCGCGCCGGCGGTGCTGCTGGTCGCCGCCGCGCTGCTCTGGCTCGCCCTCTCTCGCCGCCGCCGCGCCCAGCGCAAGCACGCCGGTTTGCGCGTCCTGCGCTAGGGGATCGGCATGATTGGCGGCGGTGGTCGCCAGGAAGCTGATCCTCACGTACGTCGACTCATTGCGGACCGACATGTTGTGGCGGACGGTGGAGGAGGGGCGGGCGCCGACGCTTTCCGCCCTGATCGAGCGCGGGGCCCTGGTCGAGGACTGCGTCTCCAGCTTCCCCTCGGTGACCCCGGTCGCCTGCGCCGAGCTCGCCACCGGCGAGGGCGCCGACGGCCACTGGATCGGCGGCATGGACTGGTACCACCGCCTGGAGCGTCGCTACGTCGAGTACGGCTCTTCGCTCGAGGCCAGTCGCGCCTTCGGCATCTTCCGCTCGCTCTACGACCTCGTCTACAACATGAACCTGGCGCACCTCAACCCCGGCGTCGAGACCCTCTTCGAGCGACTCGACGACGCCGGGTTGAGGACGGCCTGCACGCCGTTCCTCATCTATCGCGGGCGCCATCGCCACCAGGTCTCGCTCGAGGGGCTGCTGCGACGCGCCGTCGACGCGACCCGCCTCAAGTTCCGCCACCACACGTGGGGCCCTCGCGAGCTCTTCTACGGCGATCTCTACTCGAGTCGCGAGCTGCCGTGCAAGGCGACCTCGATCCCCGGGGCGCGCGACGAGTACTCGGCCTGCTGCGCGGCGGAGCTCGTCAAGGCCGGCGAGTTCGACTTCCTGCTGCTCTCGCTGCCCGATAACGACAACTACTCCCATCGCCTCGGCCCCGAGGCGACCGTCGAGTCGATCGCCAAGGTGGACGAGTGCCTTGCCAGAGTGGTCGAGGCCGGCGGGGGGCTCGACCGCTTTCTCGCCGAGCACGCTCTCATCGTGGTGGCCGATCACGCGCAGACCGAGGTCCGTCGCGGCCTGCCCTTGACCGAGCTGCTCGGTCGCGAGTGGTCTGTGCTGCGACCCTCGGAGTCCGACCCCGAGCGCGCGCAGCTTGCCGTCAGCCCGACTGCCAGGGCGGCCCACGTCTATCTGCTGCCGGCGCCCGGCCGGCGCGCCGCCCCGGACGCCGTGGGAGAGGCCCTGAATGCAATCGAAGGGGTCGACCTGGTCTGCCGGATCGAGACGGCGGAGGGCGAACCGGTCCTTCGCGACGAGCCCGGCGCCCCCGCGCCCGGCGCCTGGGCCGTCGTGGAACGCCGGGGAGCCGTCCTGCGCTTTCGACCTGGTGCGGAGGCCTCGGACCTGCGCGGCGCACGGTGGGCCGTAGAGGGCGACCTCGCCGCCCTGGAAGCGACCGTCGATGACGCCACGCTTTCCAGCGAGACCTACCCCGACCCGCTGGCCCGTGTCTGGTCCGCCCTCAACTCCCCCCATGCCGGCGACTTCGTCCTCTCCCTCGCTCCCGGATACGAGGCGGTGGACTGGGGGGGTGTATCCCACGCGGGCGGGGGCAGTCACGGCGCGCTGCACGCTGGCGACTCCCTGGGCCCGCTTCTATTCGTCGGCTGCGGACCCGACGACGCGATCGGACGCCCGCAGTGGGCCCTCCGCGACATCGCCCCGGTCGTCTACGACCACTTCGGCTTGAGGTGAGGACAGTTCCGCCTCGCCCCAGGACAGGACCCGCGGGCCTGGTGCTCTTGGCCCTTCTCTTGGTCCTGCTGCTTCCGACCCGGGCCTCCGCCGACGTGAACGCCTCGCGGGCGATCCGCATCGCCTCCCGAGACCCGAACGTCACCAAGGAGCGCGCCGAGAACGGGAGCTTGACCCACAGCGCCAGCAGGGTCGACGGCAGCTGGGAGGTGGCCTGGTTCGCCGGCGACGAGGAGGTCGCCCTGGTCGTCGTCGCCCCGGCCGCCGGCGAGGTGCGCGAGTCGTGGACCGGGTACCAGGTCGCCTGGAAGATGGCGCGCGGCTATTCCGGGGCCTTCGGCCACAAGCTCAACGCGCCGTACGTGTTCCTGCCCCTCTGCGCGATCTTCCTGGTCGGATTGATCGACTGGCGGCGGCTCCGCCGGATCGCCAACGCCGACCTTCTCTTCCTGCTCGGCTTCGGCGTCTCCCACTACTTCTTCAACCGGGCCGAGATCGGCGTCTCGGTGCCGCTGCAGTACGTTCCGCTCCTCTACCTGCTCGCCCGCGCCCTGTGGATCGGCTGGCGGGGCGGGGAAGGGGGGCTCCGCCCCGTCTGGCCGGCGTCGTGGCTGCTGGTCGCCGCGCTCTTCCTCCTCGGCCTCCGGGTCGGCCTCAACATGGCCGACTCGGGCGTGATCGACGTCGGCTACGCGAGCGAGGTGGGGGCCAGCCGTATCGCCCACGGCGAACCCGTCTACGGCAACTTCCCCGACGACGTCTCCCAGGGTGACACCTACGGCCCGGTCAACTACCTCGTCTACGTCCCCTTCGAGCGGATCTGGCCCTGGTCGGGAACGTGGAACGACCTCCCCGCCGCCCACGGCGCCGCCGTCTTCTTCGACCTCGCGACCTTCGCCCTGCTCCTCCTCCTCGGCCGCCGCATCCGTCCCGGGCCCGAGGGCAACAAGCTCGCCGCGACCCTGGGATTCGCCTGGGCCGCCTATCCCTATACAGCCTTCGCGCTGCTCTCCAACTCCAACGACACGCTCGTAGCGATGCTCTTGGTGGCGATCCTGTTGGCGCTCGCTCGTCCTGTGGTCAGAGGCGCCTTGTCGGCCTTCGCGTCGCTGGCGAAGTTCGCGCCCGCGGTGTTGGTGCCAATGCTGGCCACGTATCGGCCCGCGGGTCCTGTCGCCGCAGGGGACCCCCCGCCCCCTCCGGTCGCTAAAGCGTCCTCAGGGGCGGGTCCCCCTACGGCGCCACCCGCGGGAGTCACGTTTGTCATTGCCTTCGTACTGACATCGCTCGTCCTGCTCGTCTGGCCCGCGATAGATCCCGGCTTGCCCACCGTCTACGACCGCACGGTCGCCTACCAGGCGGGTAGAGATTCACCCTTCAGCGTCTGGGGTCAGGTAGCTGGTCTGGAGCCACTGCGAATAGCGATCCTGGCCGCGGTTGCAGCCCTCGCCCTGCTCTTCGCCTTCCGCCCCAAGGAAAAGAAGCTCTTCCAAGTAGCGGCGCTGGGTACGGCCCTCCTGATCGGCGTGCAGCTGACCCTCCATCACTGGTTCTACCTCTACATCGTCTGGTTCTACCCCCTACTGCTGGTGGCCATCTCGACCCCCAGCAGTCACCTATGCTTGCCGCGTGCCGGAGCAGTCGGATCGGAGCGCCGTCGCGCACATCTTCGCGGAGCTTCGTCACTACGAGAACCGGGCGCGAGCTGACGAAGAAACGCGCGACACCCGGTTGGCCACCCTCGTTGCGCTCAGCGGCGCCGTTCTGGGCCTCCTGGCCGCGAGCTTGCCCGACGGCCATCTGTCCTCCGCGGGAACCTCCTTCTTCTGCGCGGCCGTGTTCTTCTTCGCGCTCGCCCTCCTCGTCGCCACTCAGCTCGCGATCCGGGTAGGCTTCGCCGCAACTCGGCTTGGCGGTCGCTTGGAGACGATCCCCGAGGTCGATATTTCGGAGTTCGAGGCGTACCTCAAACAGGAGTTCCAGGAGGCTGAGCCAACCGACCTGCGCCGACGGGTGCTGCCGGTCATGAGCTCGGCGATCAGCTCGCGTCGGCGGAACGTCGCCCGCAAGGAGCGCTGCCTGGACGTCGCCTCGCGGCTGGTCGGCTGCGGCGTATTGGCCGGGGTCGCATACGCCGCTATCCTTGCCCTGTGAGCTTTGCGGCTGAAAAGCTCGATCCAAAGAGCGGCGTCGCCCGCGCCGCCGTTGCCTCCAGCCTCGGTCAGCCCGGTGGCCATGTGCTCACCGAGGCGGATATTCCTCGGCTCCTGATCGAGGGCAGCACCTTTGCCGAGGTGGCCGCGCTGCAGCTGACTCCGGAGGCGAAGTTGAGGAAGATCGCCGCCGACTTGGTGGACGCCGGTGACCTTCCGGAGGAGCTCTTCAGCTTCCTGCGCTGACGGCCGGCACCATCACCTGCTCGAACGAGTCAGCGAGCCCGCTGTCGTTGACATCGACCACCGCCCCCATCACCCACACGTCCTCCTCGGCCGTCTCGAACTTCACCGGCATCTGGGTGATCATCTGGCGCAGGATCAGCTCGGGCTTGACGCCGAGGACGCTGGTCCGTGAGCCGGTCATGCCGACGTCGGAGACGAAGGCGGTCCCCTGCGGCAGGACGCGCCCGTCGGCGGTGGGGACGTGGGTGTGAGTCCCGAAAACGGCGGCCACTCTGCCGTCCAGGTGCCAGCCCATCGCGACCTTCTCGCTCGACACTTCGGCGTGGAAGTCGACGATCGCGAAGTCGCACTCGATCTTCTCGAGGATGCTGTCGACCTCGTGGAAGGGCGAGCGGGCGACGGTGAGCCCGATCGCGCCGCTGATATTGATCACCCCGACCCGCCTGCCACCCGCCTCGACGACCGTGTAACCGCGGCCGGGGTTGGCATGCGGGTAGTTGGCCGGCCGCACGACGCGGTCGCTGCGTTCGAGGAACTCATAGGCCTCGCGATGGCGATAGACGTGGTTGCCGGTGGTGATCGCGCCGGCTCCCGCGTCGAAGATCGCCCTCGCCGTCTTCTCCGTGATCCCCATGCCGCCGGCCGAGTTCTCGCCGTTGACGACGACCAGCTCGGGCGCGTAGCGCTCGCGCAGCTCAGGCATCGCCGCGGCCAGTCCACGCCGTCCCGGGCCGCCGACCACGTCGCCGATGAAGAGCACCTTCATGGCCTGACCCTATCTGCGATATTGCCGCCGAGTGCGATCGTGAGCGAGACGAGCGACGTGGTGCGGCGGGCGACGGCCTACCCGTACGAACGGCGGAACCGGCCCTATGCGCAACTGGGGCACCGGCCCTTGATCCCAGAGGAGGCCGGGATCGACCCGGCCGAGCGCGTCCCGGTCCTCGCCTACGGCTCCAACGCGGCGCCGCGGGTCCTCGCCCGCAAGCTCGCTCTCAGCCACGATCCGGTCCTCGTCGTTCCTGCCCTGTTGCGCGACTTCGACGTCGTCTACTCGGCCCACATCTCCCCCTACGGCGCGATCCCGGCGACGCTTCAGCGCAGTCCCGGCACCGCGGTCGAGGTGCACGTCATCCACATGACCGCGGCCCAGGTCGAGCTGATCACCGCCACTGAGCAGAACTACGAGCCGGCCCTGCTGGAGGAGGTCGAGTGCCGACTCGAAGGGGGGGAGACGCTGACGGAGCTGTCCGCCTACGTCAGCCGCCACGGCTGTCTGCTGCTCGGCGACAGCGAGGTCGCGCTCGCCGCCGTCCCGGCAAGCGCCCGCACGCTCCGCGAGCTGACCGAGCCCGAGGTCCTGGAGCGCGTTCGCGCCCTGACCGCCCCGGACGAGGATCTCGAGTCCTTCGTCCTCTCCAACGTCGTCGACCCGGAGTTGGCCCGGGATAGGTCGACCGGCCTGGAGCGTAGGGAATTTCGGTAAGGACAATTGTTTTTGTAAAAACTGGGGATAGCGTGACGGCATGAAGGGGAACGGTCTCGGTTCAAAGCGTTCGCTTGAGAGGCTCCGTGAGCTGGTCCAGAGCCGCTACGGGGTGCTTGTCGCGGCCTTGGTGGCGCTCTTCCTGCTCGTTCCGGGCTTGGCGTTGGCATTGATCGGCCCGGGGTCGGGGCTGGTTGTCGCCGTTCGACCTTCTGGGTCCGGCGTGGTGCTTGGCCCGGGATTCGGCTGCGAAAACGAATGCACCTATGAAGGGGGGCTTCCCGCGACCTTCACCGCGATCGCGAAGCCGGGCTACACCTTCAAGGGCTGGGCGGGATGCGAAGCCGGCGGCGTGAGCGGGTCCAGCTGCACGGTGATGCCAGGGGGGAGGCCGATCGCCGCAAATTTCGTCGCGACCCCTACTCTCACCATCTCCAAGGCCGGCGGCCTCGGCACGGTCACCAGCTCGCCGGCGGGCCTCTCGTGCTCGGCTTTCTGTACCTCCGTGACGGCCAAGTTCCTGGGCGGGACGAAGGTCACGCTCAAACCGGTGCCCGCCCAGCACTTCCACTTCGCCGAATGGCTCGGCGACTGCACCGGCTCCGGGCCATGCGAATTGACGATGGACAAAGACCACGACGTCGAAGCGCTCTTCGCGGAAGACCCAAAGCACACGCTGACCCTGACCAAGGTGGGTGACGGTCGCGGCGCCATCAAGAGCAAACCGGCAGGGATCGTCTGTTCCTACACGTGCACGACTTCAAAAGCGTCCTTCTACAAAGGCGAAGCAGTGGTACTGGAAGGGGTGGCGAACAAAGGCGACACGTTCGAAGGCTGGAGCGGGGGTGGCTGCTCGGGAGTGGGAGCCTGCACGGTCACCATGACCGAAGCCAGGGAAGTAGTCGCCGATTTCGGTCCGACCTTCGCAGACTTGTACGGCGCGCCCTGCCCGCCACCCAAAGTCTGTCTTGCCGCCCCCTAGATCGCCGCGAAGCGCCTCAGCGCGAACCGGGCCAGCAGCCCGTAGGCGGCGACCAGGATCGCCAGGTGCGCCAGCGCCGCGCCGAGGCCGGGGCCGGCGGGATCGAGCGCCGACTCCATCGCGTCGAGCGCCGGCTTGAAGGGGAACAGCGCCGTGACGACGCCGACCACGTCCTGCAGGCCGGGGCCGAGGGTTCCGGAGGGGATCAGCGAGAGGAAGGCGATCGGCAGGGTGACCATGAAGGCGAGCAGCGAGACCGCCCGCACCTCTCGTGCCGCCGCGCCCAGGGCCGCCCCGACGGCGCCCAGGGCCGCCCCGCCGCCGAGGATCGCCAGCAGCCAGAGGCCGAAGCGGCCCCAGTGCAGCGGCACGAAGACCGCCAGCCCGGCGAGCATCAGCAGGGTCACCGCCAGCCCGGCGACGACGCCGAGCGCGACCTTCTCGGCGAGCAGGCCCGAGCGCGAGACCAGGCCGCGGGTGAGGCGGGGGAAGGCGTTCTCCTCGCGCTCCAGCGCCAGCGAGCCGGCGACGAGGAGGACGACGACGAAGGCCAGCGTGAAGGTGGCGGCGACCGCGATGGCGAACGTTTCCAGGGGCGGGGAGGAGCCGCTCACCGACTGTTTGCGAACGGCGATCGGCTGGGTCAGCCTGGTGAGCAGCGGCGCCGCCGAGTCGAGGTTGTCGCGGGCGAGCCCGGTGAAGCGAATCATCCTGCCGACGGAGTCGCGCAGCTCTCCCGGCGGCAGCGCCGGCCGCAGCTTCGCGAGGATGCGGCCGGTCCTCTCGAGGCCGAGGATTTCGATCGTCTGGCCGAGCACCTGGATGTCGCCGCCGTTGAGGACGAGCCCCAGGAACCGCCCCCCTTCGGTCGCGATCCGGCGTGCGATCACCAGGTTCGCCCGCGTCAGCAGGGCTTCGATCCGGTCGTCGACCAGGCGCGCCTTGACCGGGTCCTCTTCGTTAACGATCACCCGCACCGCGGGGGTCCTCGGGAACGGGGTGGAGAGCGAGTTGATCCGGTCGACCAGGTCGGCGGGGAGGATCAGCGCCGCGAGGACGTCCCCGGAGCGCACCTCCTCCTCGGCTTCGGCGCGGCTGTCGACGTGGACGCACTCGACCCGCGCGCAGATGCGATCGTCGACGCCTATCTTGGGCAGCTGGCTCCTGCCCACGGTCACCCGGGCATCGCTTGGGATCTCGTTGAGCAGGGCGACGCGAGGCTTCTCGGGCGAGCGCGAGATCGCGAAGCCGACCAGCACCGCGATCAGGATCGGGTAGGCGACGAGCAGCACCGCCTGCAGGGGAGAGCGGCGCAGAACCTGCAGATCCTTGAGCAACAGCCAGCGCATCTCGCCCTAGTGCCCCCGGTGGTGCAGGAAGGCGACGAAGGCGGTCTCGAAATCGCTCTCGGCGGCCTCCGGCGCCTCCCGCCGCACCGCCTCGCGCAGGCCCTCGGTCGCGCCGTCGAAGAGCGCCTCGCCGTCGGCGAGGACGAGCAGCCGCCGCCCGTAGCGCTCGGCCTCCTGGATGTCGTGGGTGGAGAAGATCACCGTCGTGTCACGCGTCTCCGCCAGCGCCGAGACGAACTCCCAAAGCCGCGCCCGCTGCCGCGGGTCGAGCCCCACGCTCGGCTCGTCGAGCAGCAGCACCGAGGGCCGCGCGAGCAGCCCGATCGCGATGTTGATCCGCTGCTGGTTCCCCCCCGAGAGCCGCGCGACGACCTCCCCCCGCCGCTCCGCCAGCCCGGTGAGCTCCAACATCTCCGCGACCGATCCGTGCGGATCGGCGTGCTTCTCAAGCCGCGCGAACAAGAGCAAGTTCTCTTCCACCGTGAGCCGCCTGTACAGCGCCGCCTGCTGAGGCACCCACCCCACCCCACCCTCAGGCACATGAACCTCACCCTCATCCGGCTTGGAAATCCCCGCCAGAATCGAGAGCAACGTCGTCTTCCCAGCCCCGTTCGGCCCAATGACAGCCACAAGCTCTCCCGAGCTGGCCGCGAAGTCGACTCCCCTGAGCGCTTCGCGCTCACCGAACCGCCTCACAAGCTCCCGCGCCTCGATCACGGACGCGCCCGCTGCCGTGCTCGCCTCCACGGACAGGACCGTACTTGGCCAACACGCTTGGGGTCGTTATGGGTGGTTTGAGCTTGAGCGGTAAATGAAGCCTGTTGGTGGAGAGACGGGGAGGCCCTTTCCAGAACACTCAAGCGCGGCTCCTGCCGCGCGTTCTGGAAAGGGCCTCCCCGTCTCTCCCCTAAACTCGCCTCACATGCCGTTCCCTTCGACCCGCCTGCGCCGCCTGCGCCGTACGGAGAGCTTGCGCGGCCTCATCCGAGAGACAGAGCTCTCGCCCGCGCACCTGATCCAGCCGCTGTTCGTAGTGGCCGGCGAGAACGTCCGCGAGCCGGTCGACTCGATGCCCGGCATCGAGCGCTTCTCGATCTCAGAGCTCGTCGCCGAGGCAACCGAGATCGCCGCGAGCGGCGTCAACGCCGTCCTCCTCTTCGGCGTCCCGGCCGCCAAGGACGAGTCCGGCTCGGGCGCCTACGACGAGGAGGGCGTCGTGCAGATGGCGGTGCGGGCGCTGAAGGAGGCGCACCCGGACCTGACCGTGATCACCGACGTCTGCCTCTGCGAGTACACCTCGCACGGCCACTGCGGCTTCGTCCGCGAGGGCGAGGTCGACAACGACATCACGGTCGAGCTGCTGGCGAAGACGGCGATCTCGCACGCCGAGGCCGGCGCCGACGCGGTCGCTCCCAGCGACATGATGGACGGCCGCGTCGGCACGATCCGCCACCAGCTCGACGAGGAGGGCCACCCCGGCGTGCCGATCGTCGCCTACAGCGCCAAGTACGCCTCCGCCTTCTACGGCCCCTTCCGCGACGCCGCCGGGTCGACGCCCGAGTTCGGCGACCGGCGCGGGTACCAGATGGACCCGGCCAACGCCGAGGAAGCCGTCCGCGAGGCCGAGCTCGACCTCGAGGAGGGCGCCGACGTGGTGATGGTCAAGCCGGCGACCCCCTACCTCGACGTGGTCCGCCGGGTCAAGGCGGCGACCGGCGCCCCGGTCGCCGCCTATCACGTCTCCGGCGAGTACTCGATGCTGAAGGCGGCCGCCGACCGCGGCTGGGTCGACGAGCGCGCCGCCGCGCTCGAGGCGCTGACCTCGATCCGCCGTGCCGGCGCCGACGCGATCGTCACCTACTACGCCAAGGAGGCCGCGGCATGGCTGAGCTGAAGGCGAAGGTCCCGCAATCGAAGGCGCGTTCGCGCAAGGACGGCTCGGCGATCCCGCTCGACGAGACCGACAAGCGGTTGATGAACCTGCTGCAGTCGAGCTTCCCGCTCGACCCCGAGCCCTTCGCCCTCGTCGCGAGCGAGGCCGACCTCGAACTCGACGACGTGCTCGCCCGCACGCGGCGCCTGCTCGACGGCCGCATCATCCGCGAGATCACGCCGATCTTCGACACCCGCGCGCTCGGCTACGAGTCGATGCTGGTCGCCGCCAAGGTCGACGCCGACCACCCCCACCGCGCCGCCCAGATCGTCAACTCGCATCCGGGCGTCTCCCACAACTACCTGCGCACCCACGACTTCAACCTCTGGTTCACGATCGCCACCCCTCCCGACTCCGAGCTCGGCCTCGCCGGCACGCTCGACGTCCTCATGCGCGCGACCGGCGCCGAGTCGATGCGCCAGCTCCCGACCCTGACCCTGTTCAAGATCAACATGAACCTGGAGATGGAGAAGGGCACGGAGACCCTGGCCTCGGCGGTCGAGGCGGCGACGCCCCGTGAGCTCGAGGCCCAGCCCTACGACGAACGCGACGTCGCCGTGATCCGCGCCCTGCAGGGCCCGATGGAGCCGGTTGAGCGTCCCTACGACGCCGCCGCGGAAGAGGTCGGGATGAGCACCGAGGCCCTGCTCGGGCACCTCGGGGGGATGGTCGACCGCAAGCTGCTGCGCCGCGTCGCCGCGATCCTCTTCCACCGCCGCGCCGGCTTCTCGGCCAACGGCATGGGGGTCTGGAAGGTGCCCGAGGAGGAGATCCTGCAGACCGGCCGCCGCATGGCCTCCTTCCGCGGCATCTCGCACTGCTACCAGCGGCCCACCTACGAGGACTGGCCCTACAGCGTCTTCACCATGGCCCACGGCCGCTCGAAGGAGGAGTGCGACGCGATCCTCGACTCGATCGCCGCCGAGTGCGGCATGGGCCCCGACGACCGCGCCACCCTCTACTCCTCGACCGAGTACAAGAAGATCCGCCTCCACTACTTCACCGACGAGTATCGCCGTTGGGAAGAGGAATACGGGTAGTGGGGCCGGTCCCGGTAGGGGTTCCGCTTAACTTTTTCGCGAGGTCGCGGCCTACCGGCCGCGCCCGGACAACGCGAAAAAGTGCAAGACGCTCCACCCCTACCGGGACCGGCATCTAGGCTCCGATGCGCTCTTCCGAGCTGTATCGACGTGCGGTAAAGGTGCTTCCCGGAGGGGTTAACAGCCCTGTCCGGGCGATGCGGCAGATCGGGCGCGACCCGGTCTTCGTCGAGCGCGGCGAGGGCTGCGAGCTGATCGACGTCGACGGCAACCGCTACGTCGACTGGATCGGCTCATGGGGCCCGCTGATCCTCGGCCACGCCGATCCCGAGGTGCTGGCCGCGGTCGAGGACGCCGCCGCGCGCGGCACCAGCTTCGGCGCCGCCACCGAGGCCGAGGTCGCCCTCGCCGAGGAGATCGCGGCCCGCGTCCCCTCGGTCGAGATGGTCCGCATGACCAGCTCCGGCACCGAGGCGGCGATGAGCGCCGTCCGCCTCGCCCGCGCCGCCACCGGCCGCGAGGTCGTGGTCAAGTTCGCCGGCGCCTACCACGGCCACTCCGACGGCCTGCTCGCCGACGCCGGGTCCGGCCTGGCGACGCTGGCGACTCCGGCGACTCCGGGCGTCACCGCGGCGCAGGCGGCGGGGACGGTGGTCGTGCCGTGGAACGACCGCGAGGCGGTCGAGCGAGCGCTCGCCGACCATGCCGTCGCCGCCCTGATCGCCGAGCCGATCGCCGCCAACATGGGCGTCGTCCCGCCCGCGGAGGGCTTCCTCGAGTTCCTCCGCGCCGCCTGCGAGGAGGCCGGCGCGCTGCTCGTCTTCGACGAGGTGATCAGCGGCTTCCGCGTCGCCCGCGGCGGCGCCCAGGAGCTCTACGGCGTCCGTCCCGACCTCACCGTGCTCGGCAAGGCGATCGGCGGCGGCCTTCCGGCCGCGGCCTACGCCGGCCCCCGCGAGCTGATGGAGCGCGTCGCCCCCGCCGGCGACGTCTACCAGGCCGGCACGCTCTCGGGCAACCCGCTGGCGACGGCCGCCGGCCTCGCCACCCTGCGCCGGCTCGACCCGGCCGCCTACGAGCGTCTGGGCCAGCTCACCGACCGTCTCGTCGCCGGGATGAAGCGCCTCGCCGAGGGACGGCCCCTCTCGGTCGCCGCCGCCCCCGGCCTGGCGACGCTCTTCTTCGCTCCGCGGCCGCCCGCCGACTTCGCCGCCGCGGCGGCCTGCGACCTCGACGCCCACGCCCGCTTCTGCCGCGCCCTCCTCGACCGCGGCGTCTACCCGCCGCCCTCGCAGTTCGAGGCCTGGTTCGTCTCCCTCGCCCACGACGAGGCCGCGATCGACCGCACCCTCGAAGCCGCCGAGGAGGCCCTTCCATGAAGGTGCAACGTTTTTTCGTCCCTATGCAACGAAAAAACGTTGCACCTAGGGGTTGGGATGAGGGCTGAGCCGGCCGATGCACTGCGGGTTCTCGCCGAGCGGCTGCGCGAGGAGGAGACGCCGATCTCGACGCACGTGGTCGAGCCCTCTGCCGGACCCGACTTCGGCCTGCTGGCCGCCGCCGGACCGCGAGCGGCCTCCGCCCCGGACGAGTACGCGCTCGTGGTCGAGGCGGTGCGCGAGGGCTACCTGCTCCATTACGGCGAGCCGCGACTGCTGCGCGGCCACGACGCCGACCTCGCCCTGCTCGCGGGCGATTACCTCTACGCCCTCGGCATCGAGAGCCTGGCCGCCCTCGGCGACGCCGAGGCGGTCGCCGTCCTCGCCGAGCTGATCGCCCGCTGCGCTCAGCTGCACGCCGAGGGTCGGGAGGGCGAGGTCGCGGCGCTGTGGCGGTCCGCGGCGCTCGCGGTCGGGGGCGAGCATCGAGACGGCGCGAGGCAATAGACTTCGCACTTCCTGAGGTTTGAGCTGTTGAGCGACGGAGCGGACAAGCAAAACGGAGCCGAGGCAACCGGCCGGCCTGAGCGGCCGCAGCCGCAGCCCCCCGGCTACTTCGAGGGCGAGTCGATCACTCGCCGCCGCGCTTTCGAAGGCGCGGTCCACGGCCTCGGCGGGCTTGCCGCCGCCGGCATCGTCCTGCCCGCCGTCGGCTTCGCCGTCGCACCCATCTTCCACCGCGGCAAGGAACGCTGGGAGGCGGTCGGCCCGACGGGCGACTTCGTCGAGGACACCTACCGCCAGGTCGTCTTCACCGAAACCGAGGGGATCGGCGACGCCGGCAAGACCACCGCCTACGTCCGGCGCAGCTCGAAGGAGCTGGGCGAGGAACCGGGCAGGTTCGTCGCCGTCTCCAACCGCTGCGCCCACCTCGGCTGCCCGGTGCGCTTCGTCGAGGCCGCAGGCAACTTCATCTGCCCCTGCCACGGCGGCGTCTACGACTTCCAGGGCAAGAGGATCGGCGGCCCGCCGGTGCGACCGCTCGACCAGTTCCAGACTCGCGTCCGCGGAGGTCAGGTCGAGGTCGGGCCGCGCTTCAGCGTCACCTCGCAGCTCGAGCCGGTCCGCGCCCGCGACCCGGGCGAGTTCACCGGCGGCATCTGGGAATATCTGTATCCGCCGCGTCCGTCCACCTTCCCACCCCCGAGCAGCTGAGGCTTAGACGGCGATGAAGCTCGATTCCCTGATTCCCGCACCGCTCCGCAAACCGGTCAAGCCGGGCGAGGGCAACGGCGCCAAGGGCGCCGCGCCGGCGGACCTGAAGACCGCGCCGCCGGAGCGCCCGTCCGACGCCAAGAAGCTCGCCGACCGCGCGGCGCAAGCGCCGGTCGACGTCCTCGCCTGGGTCGATCAGCGCACCGCGGCGTCCGGGTTCCTCACCGGGATGCTCTTCCGCAAGGTGCCGAAGGGGACCAACTGGTTCTACACGCTCGGCTCGGCGACGATGATCGCCTTCGTCTCGCAGGCGATCACCGGCGTCTTCCTGGCGATGTTCTACACGCCCTCGACCACCCAGGCCTACCGCTCGATCTCCCACATCAACAACGAAGTCTTCCTCGGTCAGCTCGTGCACGGGATGCACAAGTGGGGCTCGAGCCTGATGGTGATCCTGATCTTCCTCCACATGGGCAGGACGTTCTTCTTCGGCGCCTACAAGTACCCGCGCGAGCTCAACTGGGTGATCGGCGTCGTCCTCCTGATCCTCACCATGACGATGGCCTTCACCGGCTACCTGCTGCCCTTCGACCAGCGCTCCTTCTGGGCCTCGGTGGTCGGCATCAACATCAACGGGACCGGCCCGGTCATCGGCCCCTACCTGAGCGACTTCCTGCGCGCCGGCCCTGAGCTGGGGGCGACGACGCTCTCGCGCTTCTACGCGATCCACATGCTGCTAGTCCCCGGTGCGATCATCGCCCTGATCGGCGCTCACCTCTACCTCGTCGTCAAGCTCGGCACCACCGCTCCTCCGTGGTTGAAAGCCGAGAAGCCGAAAGCGGCGGCGCCGGTCGCCCGCCTCGACGCCGGCGCCGACGGCAACGGAGCGGCTCCAACCTCATGAAGCCGACCGAGAAGCAGGCATACCTCGAGGAGTACGAGCTGCTGAAGAAGAAGGGCAAGCCTTTCTTCCCCTACGCGGTGCTCAAGGACGCGACGATGATGCTGGTCGTCGTCGGCGTGATCGTCGCGATGTCGGTCATCCTCGGCGCCGAGCAGGGGCCGAAGGCCGACCCGACCTCGACCACCTACGTGCCGCGCCCGGAGTGGTACTTCTTCTTCCTCTTCGAGGTCCTGCGCGTGATCAAGCCGCCGGAGCTGGTCCCGATCGCCACGATCGGGATCCCGACGATCTGCATGGTGCTGCTGCTCCTGCTGCCCTTCTACGACCGCGGGCCGGAGCGCAACCCGATCCGCCGCCCGATCGCGACCACGGCGGGCTGCTTGACGATCGTCGCGATGGCCTACCTCACCTACCTCGGTGCGACCGGCGGCTCGCCGACCGAGATCGACATGAAGGTCGCGCCCCGCTACGAGGCCGGCAAGGAGGCCGTCGCCGGCTTGGGATGCCTCGCCTGCCACAAGCTCGGCGAGAACGGCAACAACGGCCCGGGGCCGGAACTGACGCACATCGCCCAGCGCATCCCGCGGGCAGCGATCATCCGCTCGGTCGAGATCGGCCCGGGCATCATGCCCTCCTTCCGCGAACTGCCCCCCAAGAAGCTCAACCAGCTCGCGGACTTCCTCTCCTCGCTCGACTGAGGCTCAGGCTGCTGCAAGTCGGCGCATCTCGGGGTCCTCGGTCGGCTGGTTCGGGTCACGCACGAGAGTGCGCTCCCCTCACCATCCCTCCCGCGTCCCTCGACCTGCTTGACTTTCACAGCCTGAGAATGGAGATAGTCAAGTGACCGGCACAACTCAGCCTTCGCGGGAATCCGCTCAGTTCGCCGAGCAGGTGCAGGGGATGTTCGATCGCGTGGCGGGACGTTACGACCTGTTGAACTCGCTCATGAGCGTCGGCCTGCACCATCGCTGGCGCGAGCGGGCCGCCGAGGTCGCCGCACCGGCCGCCGAGGCCTCGATTCTCGACGTCTGTTGCGGCACCGGCGATCTGACATTCGAGCTGGCGGGACGAATCTCTTCCAGTGGGCACGTCGTCGGCTGCGACTTTTCGGAGCCGATGCTGGACCTCGCCCGCGAGAAGGCGAGGCGGCGAGCGGTCGACGGGGTCCGCTTCGAGTGGGCGGACGCGCTGAGCCTGCCCTACGACGCCAATCGCTTCGAGGTGGTTACGGTGGGCTTCGGCCTCCGTAACTTCGCTGACTGGGACAGGGGGCTGCGTGAGATGGCTCGCGTCCTCAAGCCAAACGGGAAGCTCGTGATCCTGGAGTTCACCAAGCCGACCCGCCCGCCTTTCTCGACTTTCTACGCCCTCTGGTTCGACCGACTCGCACCCGTTCTCGGCAAGCTGTCGGACAACCCGGAGGCTTACGCCTACCTGACCGAGTCACTGAAGACATTCCCTGGTCCGCACGGACTAGCGGAAAGGATGGAGGCCGCCGGGCTCCAGCACATCCGTTACAGGATCCTGGCCGGGGGAATCGTCACCATCCACAGCGGCGTCGCCCGGTGACGAAACGCTCGGCCGTCCCGCCGCCCGTCACAGCGGTCCTCGACGCCTCGAGCCTCTGGCTGCCGGCGCGCCTGGGCGAGGTCGAGGAGCTGCTGCGCGAGCGGGCGGCAGGGCACGGTGAGCCGCTCGGCGGCGACGTCGCGGCGACGCTGGCGGCGGGGGGCAAGCGCCTGCGCCCGCTGCTCGTCCTCCTCTGCGCCGGCGTGGACGGGGGCGAAAGCTCGGTGCGAGCCGCGGCGGCGATCGAGCTCGTCCACATGGCGACCCTGGTCCACGACGACGTCCTCGACGAGGCGCCGTTGCGCCGCGGCCAGCCGACCGTCGCGGCGACCGCGGGCCGCGGTCGCGCCACCGCGGTCGGCGACCTGCTCTTCTCGCAGGCCTTCGCCCTGCTCGGCGAGCACGGGGACACCCGCGCGATCTCCCTGCTGGCGAGAGCTTCGACGGCTCTTGCCCGCGGCGAGCTCGCCCAGCGCCGCGACGCCTTCGACGCCTCCATCGGCGAGCGCCGCTACCTTGACCGCTGCCGATTGAAGACCGCCGCCCTCTTCGAGTGCGCCTGCCTGCTCGGCCGCGACGTTCCCGAGCTGGGCGCCTTCGGCGCTGAGATCGGCCTCGCCTTCCAGCTCCTCGACGACGTGCTCGACGTCTCCGGCCCCCCCGAGCGCACGGGCAAGGCCCGCGGCACCGACCTGCTCGACGGCACCGTGACCCTCCCCCTGATCGCCGCCGCCGCATCCGACCCGTCCCTGCGCAGCGTCGACCTCCGCGGCCTGGACCCCGATTCCGCCGAGTCCCTCTGCGACCGCATGGCCGCCACCGGTGCCCTCGACCAAGTCCGCACCCGCGCCCTCTCGATGGTCGCCGACGCCAAGCAAAAGCTCAACGCCCCCCAGTTCGACGCCGAGCAGCGCCACCTGCTCGAGCTGGTCGCTGACGGCGTAGTCCAGCGTTACGCGTAGCGGCGCCGGATCGCGGCGAATTGGGGCGGAGGACTACCTGAAATTGGGGTTTTTTTGACCTTTCGCGGGTAAGTGCGGATTGACTCGACTCTTCGCGGGTTCGATAAGGCAGACATGCGCAACGCGAGCAGCCAGACGAAAGCGACTCTCGGACTCCACGTCTGCCCACGCTGCGCCTCGCCCTTGGTTCAGCCGACCTGCTGGGAACAAGCGGGGGATCGTGGCCATTGGCGACTCTGGCGGCGCTGCCCGGAGTGCGAGTGGCATGGCGACGAAGTTCACGGCGAAACTGAGATCGATGCTTTCGACGAAGAGCTGGACGCCGGGACGAGCAAGCTGACGGAGGCGTTGAAGGGGCTCGAGCAGGAGAACATGCGGTACGTCGCCGACACGTTCGCGGCCGCGCTGGCGGCGGACTTGATTACGGCTGACGACTTCGTGTAAGGGGTGGGCGTCGGGCGCCCGATACCATTGGTCGATGCCAAACGTCGGACCTCTCGAGCTGGCGATCGTCCTGATCATCGCGCTCGTCATCTTCGGCCCAAAGCGCCTCCCGGAGCTCGGCCGTTCCCTGGGGCGCGGCATCCGCGAGTTCCGCGGCTCGCTCAGCGGCGATTCCCGCGAAGAGCCCGAGAGACCCGAGGCGATCGAGCCCCCGCCTCCCGCTGGCGAGGCGAAGGGCGATACGGTCGCCCGCGACCGCCGCTGAGGAGCGCCTGTGGCTCGGATCAGGCCGGTCTCCCACGAGGATCGGCTCACGGTGGTCGAGCACCTGGACGAGCTCCGCACGCGGATAGTCGTCTGCCTCCTGGTCGTCGCCGTCGCCTTCGCCCTCTGCTTCTGGCAGAACGAGCTGCTGCTCGAAATCGCTTCGAACCCCCTTCCCAGCGGCCACGAAAAGCTCCTCACTTTCGGGGTCGCGGAGCCCTTCACGATCACGATCACGGTCGCGGCCTACGGAGCCCTGATCCTCTCGCTGCCGATCGTCCTCTACCAGGCCTATGCCTACGTGCTGCCGGCCTTCAGCGAGCGCGAGCGCCGCGTCGCCCTGCCGATCCTGCTGCTCGCGCCGCTGCTCTTCCTGGCCGGTGTCGCCTTCTCCTATTTCATCGTGATGCCGGCCGCGGTCAAGTTCCTGCTCAACTTCAACGACACCCAGTTCAACGTCCAGGTCCGCGCCCGCGACTACTACAGCTTCTTCTCGACCACGATGCTGGCCGGAGGGGTCGTCTTCGAGCTGCCGCTCGCGATCCTCGCCGTGACCAGGCTGGGGATCGTCACTCCCCGGCAGCTCTCGAAGAACCGCCGCTACGCCTACCTGATCATCGCCGTCGCGGCGGCTGCCCTGCCCGGCGTCGACCCGGTCTCGATGCTGATCGAGATGATCCCGCTGCTTGTTCTCTTCGAGTTGAGTATCTTGATCGCTCGTGCCTTCGGCACGCCGGAGGCGGCGGGAGGAACGGCAAGGCCCTCGACACAGGAGCACTGAACTTCGCAATGGCGCGAGAAGAGCGACGGATGCTGTTCGACACCCGGGGAAGGCGTAGGCACGTCATCCGGGTCGTCTACGCGGTCCTCGCGCTGCTGATGGGCGCGAGCCTCTTCCTCGTCGTCGGGCCCTTCAACATCGCCAGCCTGATCGGCGGCAGCACCACGACCGAAACGGCCAAGGTGCTGGTCGAACAGGCGGAAAAAGCGGAAGCGAAGCTGGTCCGCGAACCCCAGAACCAGCCCCTCCTCCTCACCGTGGTGCGCACCAGAGTCGCGGCCGGCAACGCGCAGGCGGAAACCAATCCGCAGACCGGCACCCCGGTTCTCACTCCCGAAGCGCTCGAAAGCTACGAAAAGGCCAGCGAAGCCTGGGACATCTACCTGAAGCAGGCCGAAAGCCCAAACCCCGCCGGAGCGGCACTGATGGCCGGCGCCTTCTTCACCCTCGCCGAAAACGTCAGTGAAATCGAACCGATCGACGAAGCGATCGCAGGCGCCGCGAAAGCGCAGCGCATCGCGGCTGAAGCCCAGCCCAGCGTCGGAACGCTGACGACGCTCGCGATCTACGAATTCTTCAACGGCAACTTCGCCGCCGGCGAAAAGGTCGGCAAGGAAGCCCAGGCGATGGCCTCCGGCGCCCAGGCCAAGGAAATCAAGAAACAGATGGCCGAATACCGCAATGCCGGCGAATCCTGGGAAAAGCAGAAAAACACCTACGCCAAGACCGAAAAGGAACGGGGCAAAGAATCGCTCGAAAACCCGTTCGGCGGCCTCGGTGGCGGCAGCGGCCTCGGCGAATAGGAGCGCCTGAAGGCTGTTTGCGCGGTTGACGTGCGCGCGCCGATTCGCGCGCGTGTCCGTGCCCCTTACTCAATGTGCAGGGAGAAGAGGCCCGGTCGCGTCCTGACGCCCGGTCGATCGGCGAGAGCTCCTTGACCGCCCTTCGCCCGAGGGCTATCAGGAGAAGGTCAGCGCCGGCGCCCCCGCCCTTTCACCGCGCCGGCGACAACCTCCACCCAAGGAGATCCAAATGCGTTCGATCAAAATGCTCGGCCTCGCCGCGGTCGCGGCGACGGCGGCGATGGCCCTCTTCGGCACCGCGTCGGCGTCGGCCACCTTCAACACCGTCCTCTGCTCGACCGGGGAATTAGAATGCAACAACCCGGTCAACGGCGGCGGGAACGTCGAAATCCACTTCGAAACGTTAGCGGGGGATCCGCTCAAACTGGCGACGAACATCGGCACCATGGAATGCGAAAAATCGTTATTCCTGCTCACCCTGTTAAACAAATTAGCTATGGCCCCCGCAAAGCTGGAAGCCCACGTCTTAAAACTGACATTAGAAGGGAATTGCCACCTTGGCGGGACCTCGTGCACGATCACGGTGAACGGGGAAGGGGACGGGTCCGGCCCGGGCAGCCTCTTAATCTTAAAGATCGGCAAATTAGAAGCCGAAGCGACTGACATGACGTTAACCTTACCGGGTGGCCAGGAAATGAAAACCAGCGCCACGTTCAAATGCGGCTCACTGATCAACTGCAAATACTCCGCTGGCGCGGAAACGAAATGGGTGATCACCTCCGACGCCGAAGGCCACCTCTTAATGGTCGCCAATGCGACTCCGCTGGCCGGCTCGGGCTTCTTCTGCCCGAAAACCACAACGTTGACCGCCAAATACCACGCGGTTGACTTAAAAGGCGGCCAGGTCTTAAACTTATTCATCGAGTCCTAGACCAACCAGCAGCACCAGTTATCGATCCGAGAACGACCGCCCGGGGCTCCCGGGCGGTCGTGTCTTTCGGTCGAGCGGTTAGGTACGCTCCTAGTCCTTGACAAGTACGCTGGAGTGACCTAGCCTCCTCGTTACTCGACTTTCTTCGAGGAGAGTCAGGGGGAATCATGGGAGCCGATCGTTCAGCAGAGGTATGGCCCGTTTACGCGTCGAGGATGGCGCGCTTCGCGCTGGCCGCGCTCGGGCTCTCTCTGCTCTGGTCGCTGACCCCCTCGGCCTCCGCCGCGATCCCCTCCCACGCCCGCAACCCGGCCCTCGACGTCGTGGGCCTGAACCACGCCTGCGGCCTCGCCGTGGACTCCAAAAGCGACTTCTACGCCTCCAGCGCGGGCGCCGCCAAGATCCTGGTCTTCGGTCCCTCAGACCACGAAACCCCGATCGGCGAAATCGCCAACGCCAACGAACCCTGCGGCCTGGCAGTCACCACGACCGGCGTCCTCTACGTCTCCGAGGCCAAAACGGGCGAAGTGGTCCGCTACAAACCGACCATCTTCCCCTTCGTCGGCGCCCCCTCCTACGGCCCCCGCGAAGTCATCGACTCCTCCGGCGAAGCCAGGGGCATCTCCGTCGACCCCTTCGACGACCGCCTCTACGTCGCCGAGGGCACCCGGGTCTCCGCCTATGACTCAGCAGGCAACCTCGGAGCCAAGGAGGTGCAAGAGGTAAATTGCTTCCTTTGCACCGGCGGTAAATACGAGCTCGAATTTGAAGGGCAACTGACAAAAGAAATCAACTTCGAAGGTCCCGCTTCTGAAGTCAAAGAAGCGCTGGAAGGGCTGGCGTCTATCGACCTCGGCGATGTCTCGGTTGTGAACGAAGACACCGAAAGACGACACGTCGTCACCTTCGAAGGCAAATACGCTCATAAAGACGTCCCGTCGCTCGTATGCATCGACCTCTCGCTCAGTGGTTCAGGTCATGTCTGCGAAGTCGACGAGAGGTCCAAGGGCTGGGACGGCCACATCGGCGAAGGCGGTTTCTCCCAGGTCACCGGTGTCGCCGCCTACACCTACAAAGCCAACGGCGAAAAACGCACCTACCATCTCGCCGTCGCCGACGCCTCCTCTGACCAGGTCGAGCTCTTCTCGTCGTCGAGCTTCAAGGAACAGAAACCGCGCCGTACCTTGGATGGCGCCGCGGAAGGAGAAGAATTCGGCTTCGGCGCCCAGGGCGCGTATCTGGGCGCCGATCCAGGGACCTGTCCGCCCGCCGGGCAGGCCTGCACCGCGGGGCACTTCCTGCTCTACGACGACGCCCATCAGGTCCTCGACGAATTCGAGGCCGACGGCGAACTGGTCTCCCAGACGCCATTCGCCTTCGGCGAGGGCGCCCCGACCGCGACCGCCGTCGACCGCTCCGGCGGCGCGGGCAACGGCGCCCTCTACGTGACGAGCGGATCCGGGCCCGGCGCCGAGGCCCTCGCCTTTTCCCCGCTGGGCGAACCGAGCCGGCCCGGCCCGCTCTCGGAACAGTCGCTGACCCTGGCCAAAACCTGCAGCGTCGCGGTCGACTCCTTCGGCGACCGCTACGTCGCCGTCGGCCCCGAAGTCTTCGTCTACCCGCCGACGGGGAGCAAACCGCTGGCCAAAATCACCGAAGGCAGCGGCACGCTCTGCCGCGTCGCGGTCGACTCCGAAGGCAACCTCTACGCCCTGCTCAAAGAAAAAGTCGCCTACTTCAAACCCTCGAGCTTCCCGCCCCTCGAAGGCATGACCTACGGCGCGGCGGTGACGGTGGCCAAACAGAGCGAACTCGGCACCCCGATCAACGCCCTGGCGATCGACCCGGCAAATGACCACCTGCTCGCCAACAGCGCCGGCAAGACGATCGAGTACGCCTCGGCCAAAGAAGGGTCGGGAGTCCTCAACCCGAGCTTCGCCGCCAGCCTGAACGGCGTCAGGGAAGCGGTCGCCGCCTGCGCCAAGACCGGCAACCGCTACGTCGCCCTCAACGGCAGCGTCTACGTGCTGAACGCGGCCGGCACTCAAGTCCTCACGCAGATCACCGGCGTCGGCAGCCCCCTGGGGACGCTCGCGCCCCACGTGCACGGACTCGCTGTCGATCAGTCCGACTGCCACGTCCTCGCCTTCGAACCCGATTTCAAAGCGATCGAGGAGTTCGAGGACTCCGGCACCTACCTCGCCTCCTTCGGCTCCTTCACGCCGCTCGTCACCACCGACTTCGGCCTCGCCGTCGACAACGGCGCCTCGAGCCCCAACGAGGGCGACGTCTACCTCGCCTACGACGATCCGGGGGCGCTCGACCTAAGCGCGTTCGGGGGGTTGGGGTACGGCGCTCGACTCACCGTGGTGAGGACGGGCCCCGGCACCGTGACCAGCTCCCCCGCGGGCATCGACTGCGGGGAAACCTGCTCCGCCGAATACAAATCGGGCACCGAAGTCACCCTCACCGCCGTCGCCGACAATTCCTACGAAGGCGTGGAATTCGTCGGCTGGGGAGAAGGGGACTGCGAATCCGAAGAAACGCTGTCGCCCACCGAAGCCACCTGCACGGTGACGATGTCGGAAGACAAGCAGGTCCGGGCGAGCTTCCGCGCCCCGCCGCGGGTGCTCGCCGCGATGCCGCTGCCCGTCATCTACACCGAAGCCACCCTGCGCGGCAAGGTGGACCCGGCCGGGGTTGAGACCGAATACCGCTTCGAGTACCTGACTGAGGCCGAAGCCGCCCAAAACGAAGGAGCATCCAAACCGCCCTTCGAAGGAGCTAAGAGCACGCCCCTTGGCAAACTGCCGGCCGGGGAAGGGTTCGCCACGGTCCAGGCCCAGTTGAGCGAACTCGCCGAAGGCACAGATTACCGCTTCCGCCTGGTCGCCGAAAACGGGGTCGGTCCCCCTGTTGAGGCCGAAGGGAGCTTCATGACGCTGGAGGAATCCTCGCCCCCCTGTCCCAACGCCGCCCTGCGCACCGGCGCCTCGGCGAACCTGTCCGACTGCCGGGCGTATGAGCTGGTGACGCCGGCTCAGGACGGCGGTTATCCGCCGCACTGGGAGACGAGCGAATTCATCAACGGCAACTTCTCGACGACGCTGGCCGCGCCCGACGGCAACAGCATGGTCTTCGAGACCGAGGGGCCGCTGCCGGGGACCGAAGGAAGCGGAGTGCGCAGCGGCTACCGCTCCGAGCGCGGCGCGAGCGGCTGGGAAGCCGTCCTCTACGGCCCCACCTACGCCCAGATGACTGGCTACCCCGGCCCTCTCGCCGGCGGCGTCTCGGCGGATCAGGGCTACTCGTTCTGGGCCGCGGCGCACGGCCCCGGGAGCCTCGACGCCGAAGGTACCTACGCTCGTTACCTCGCCCTTCCCCAGCCCGGCGTAGACCCCGACTGCAGCCC
>Ga0070693_100000095_pt1 | contig 38467 bp, 35 predicted proteins | sample KBSK1103metaG_FD_65472 | JGI IMG/M metagenome (GOLD analysis project Ga0070693, IMG submission 65472) | Corn, switchgrass and miscanthus rhizosphere microbial communities from Kellogg Biological Station, Michigan, USA - KBS K1-10-3 metaG | ecosystem: Host-associated > Plants > Roots >...
AAACCCGCACCCTTAACACCGAAGGGTGCGCCACCCCGCTGTCACCCTCGGCCAATTGCAGAAGTGGTATGCTACTCCAGTGCGCCCACGTCAAGAAAAAACATCTCTGCCCCACCCGCCCATGTTTCACTGGCGGCCATTGTCCATAGCAAAGAAAATGAGGAAAAAGTTTGGTGATGCCGTCAATGTAGGCTGCATATGTGCCCCACGACGGCAGTGAGTCGAGCAGGGTGCAGGGCGTATCTTCCATCTGGCCTAAAACCACGGGAGGTAGGAATGCCACAGGGACAAGCAACCTGGGACTATCGAAACATGGTTTGGGAGCCTTCGGTCGGCTTCAGACTATACACTTTGTTTCTGGTCATCGTATGCATCACTGCAGCGGGGAAGCTATTTAAGGTTTGGCGCGCGGCGCCACCTTTTAGACTCCATTTTAAGGCAAGTTGTGCCACCTACATTCGCGATCTCAAGACCTGCTCCTCTAGCCTTCAGCAATGGATCGGTTTGACATTCTTAGGTTGGGGAATTTTTTCGTCCCTTGAACTCATCGATATTTCTTATCACTTCCTGGAGCAGGGGATCGTGCGAGGTGCTGGAGTGTTACTGCTTATGGCCAACTATGCTACGGCTTTAAGTATGGCTTTATTTGTAGTTCTCTTCCTCTACATCAGCCGATGGCACATGATTAAACGAATTGAATGGTTGCAAAAGCGCCTTGCGGAAGCTACACAAGCAAGGACTGGAGCCGAGTAACACCGAAGTCCCCCCGCCAGAAAACAAAAGCGCGGTCACCGAAGAGACCGCGTTGACGACGCCATTTTACAGACACTCCTGAGCTGCTGACCTGCCCCCATTCTCCGCGCATGGAATCATACGACACCAAAACCTCCTGAACTCATGACTTTTGCCTCCGCCCGTTCTCCGAGTTGCGGCGCGCAGGGAGCCGTAGGCGACCGGAGCGCTGCAACTCGTCGCGCCAACTCGCGCGGCTCTAGGCATTCAGGGGAAGGATTGGTTAATCCAGCGGCGGGCTTGGGAGTGGAGTGAGGAGTAGGCCTCCCAGGTGGAGCGGGCCCAGCGGTCGATGGCTTGGGCGATGGGGAAGGGATTTTGCTCGGGTTGGGCTGCGGCGGCTTGAACTTCCGCTTGGACTTCTGTTTGGACTTGCGCTTGAACTTTTGCTTCGACTTCCGCTTGGATTTCCGCACGAACTACGGCGATGGTGAGAGCGCCGCGGAAAGAGGGTAGTTCGGGTTTGGTGAGAGAGGGATTGCCGTTGAGCCAGCGGTTGACGGCTTTGTGGACGGAGGGATGAGATTTGTGCTCGAAGGCGGCGCAGAGGCCGGTGAGATGCGCGGCGAAGGACTTCGCGGAAGCGCAAAACTGATCGGGATGCTGGAGGCAGTAGGTGTCCACGAACATGCGATGGTAGCGATAGGAGATGGGATTGTTCCACTCGCGGGCGATGTAGGCGTCGAAAATGAGGCGGCAGGCGGGTGTACCGCCGGGAATGGCGAGGCCGCAGCCTGAGCAAGTGGTGTCCATGGCGCGATCCTTTTTCGCAGACCTATTTTCGCAGACAAAGGAGGAAAGAGCGAAAAGAGCCAGCTACCGAGTTGAATTACAGCCAGAGAAGCTCCCACCTGATAATTTTCGCAAACGTGGTGACGATTTCTTCTTTATTCCCCTCCTTATCTATTGAAAAAAGCCGGAGAATGTGATATAATTAGTAAAGGGAATTTGTTAGGTACTGACAAATTTTGACGCTGTGAGCCGCGGCTTACTTAATTTGCGAGGGAAGGGAGGGGTACATGAAGCATGGCGTGGTGTATGCGAAGACCGAGGACGGGGTGGAGCTGCCAGTGATTGACGTGACCAATCCGGCGTTTGCGGTGAGCGCGACGGACGGGGAACTGGCGGCCATGACGGAGCAGTATATTCGCGAGTCGGAGGAGCGGAAGGAGATCCCTCCAGAGGTTCGTGTGGCGTTGCAGCAATCGATGCTGGGAAAGGCGTTGATGGCGGCATCGGGAACGTTTTTGGACGGGATGAGCACGTATGTTTTGAAGCTGGGCCCGGAAAATTTGGGCGCAAAGGCTAGCGCGATCGACAGGAGGATCGCTGCGTCGTTTCCGGCGTTTACGGCGAGACTGCGGCTTGCGGATATGGCCAGGCTGCTTGCCGATGGGCTGGCGGCCAGGCTTGCCGGAGCGCCGCTACGAAATATGTGCCTTGTGAATATTGGAGGTGGCGCAGGAGCGGACAGTTGGAACGCGCTGATTCAAGTGCAGAGAGAACACGCAGAGCTTCTGGCGAGGCGGAAGGTCGGTATTACAGTGATGGATGTAGATCCACGCGGGGCTGGGTTTGGAGTGCGGGCGATCGAGGCCTTGCGCGGACCCTCGGCGGCATTGAGCGGAGTGGAGATCAGCTTCCAGTATCTGAGTTACGAATGGTCGGAGACGGAGCGGTTAAGAGCGGCTCTTGAGGAGCTGGGAGCCAGGGATGCGGTGTGCGGAGTGTCGTCGGAAGGAGGGCTGTTTGAGTACGGGTCAGACGAAGAGATCGTCGCGAATTTGAGGGCGATGCACGGAGCGACGTCGGATGATTCGGTTGTGGTGGGATCGGTAACTCGGGAGGGGGAAGCGGTGCGTGCTTCGCAAGGCGCTCATCGGGTGGCCACGCGGCCGCGGACTTTGGAGGCGTTTCGAAGGCTTGCGGGCGAGGGAGGCTGGAGGGTGCAAGAGATAGTGGAGCGGCCGTTTAGCTTTCACTTGAGCATGGTGAAAGGGTGAGTGAAGCCTACAGCGCGGAGACGACGACTGCTCTAGGCGGCGGGTTGGACGAGGTTGATGAGGTTGCCGCAGGTGTCCTCGAAAATGACGGAAGTGATGGGGCCCATGCTTTTTGGTTCGCCACGAAAGACGACACCTAGAGATTTCAGGCGGCTGAACTCGGAGGCGATGTCGCTGGTGAGGAAGGCCGTGGCGGGAATGCCGGCGGCGAAGAGAGCTTTTTGAAAGGTCTGCGCAGGCGGGAAGCCCATGGGCTCGAGGACCAGTTCGACGCCTTCGGCACCCTCGGGAGATGTGACCGTCAGCCAACGGAAGGTTGGACCCATGGGGATGTCCTTGCTTTTTACGAAGCCTAGCTTGGTGGTGTAGAAGCGCAGAGCGGTGTCCTGGTTTTCGACCATGATGCTGGCAAGGCGGATTTGCATGGCGGCCTCCTGCGTGATGTGGCGCAAAGCGCTGGTGGCAGATGGTGGACATTGTAACCGGAATTGGGTAACCGGAATCGGCGATTTGGGGGATTAGCAAAGGAGGGAGAAGGAATCAGGAGAGAAGCGCGGAACTAGATTGCTAGGTTGCTAGGAGATCCTTTGGCGGCCGATTCCGGTGAGGACGCGAAGCTCGCCGAGGATCAGGATATCGACGTTCACGTGTTCGTCGTTGCGCACCAGATGAGCGTCACGAGCGGGGCCTGTGGAGTAGCCTTCGATGTGAAGAATGACGTCTTTCTCGTGTTCGAGGCGGCCAGCGTTTTTCAGCGTGATCAAGAGTTTCCTGGAATCGTAATGAACGGTCATCTGCTTGGATCGGGAAGGGCACCAAATTCTAAGATCTCCGAGCGGAGTCTCTTTGCAGGTAAGGGTTTCTTCCTGCGTGACGGTATTCCATTCGCGGCATTGCTCGAAGATGGCATCTCGAAAACTTTTCCAAACGAGGAGGGAGCGCGCGACAGCGGTTTCTCGATTGAGCTTGTCTTCGCGCTGCTGGCCTTCTTCCGCCAGTTTTGCGGCCAAGTATTCCTGCGCGGCTTGCTTGGTGCTCTCATCCCTCATGGGCCCGTCTCCCGGAGAATTAGTTTACACGAGGTCAATTAACAAGCCGTGGCATTTGCGCAACAAGTACTGGAGGCGCTTGCGCGGATTGCGACGTCAATTTGGGTGAGGATTGCGGGGCGGCAAGAGTTGGCGGACTTTGTTTGGGAGAGAATCGCGCAGATGGCGGAGTGCCCGTAGCGGTGAGGTCGGGGAATGGTCTCGAGAGACGGACCCAGGAGGTCGCGAGGGGAGAGAGTTATCGGTCGCGTTGGAGAGGGCGGAGGGTGTTGGTTGAGCGCGGCGTGGACACGGAGCGGAGCCTGGCCATAAGAGCTTTCATGCGGGGGCGATCCTCGTCGCCGACAGCCAGGAATTTCATGCCGAGGCCATTGCCACGATTCACGTGACGGACGATGGCGTCCGCTCTGATACGCCCCTCCTGAACGAGAAAGTCGAGCTTGGCAGGCATGCCTTCTTTGACGCCGAGATGGGGAGTTTGGATGAACATGCCATCGATGTTGATATCCAGGACGCGAGAGATGTCTTCGCGGCCGTTGCAGCGCCAGCAGACCCAGATGTCCTCCGAGGCTGTTAGCCGGGACAAGGCGCGACGGGAATAGGAATAGTTATTGCCCAAGTTAGACTCCTCAAAGCGACCGCGAAGGGTCAGAAGCTGGCTGCTTGTGCCTTTGACCGAAGCATGGCGCTGGCGCTGTTCTGAACTCCACAGCTAACAATTCCGAGAACTTCGTGTAACTGACGCCCGGTCCCACGGTCCAAGGCCTGCGATGCACGCCTGGAGCGGGGGAGACGTGCACCGGATGTAGTGTTCGATTGGACGAAAACGTTTCACCGTGGCCAGGCATGGCTAGGCCGCTTTCTGATCATCGCGGGTGACAATGGCCAAGTTGCCGGCGGAGGCCAGGCTGCTCACGCTGGCGATGGTCATAACGGGTTGGCGGAGAGCTGCCAGGCGCGCGACGGCCAGCTCGCAGGATTTCTGGAGCATGTAAAGCGTCACAACCAGGAAGGCAATTACCGCAAACCCGATGGCGAAAATCGCGAAGGCGGCGAGCAGCTCGCGAACGAAGTAGAGTTGCGACAAGACCAGCACGACGAGAAATGACCAAAGCCAGACGCGGCGGTTGTCGTTCGAGCTAGCTTGCGTGGCGATGTTCGTTTGCACGACTGCCTCCTGATTTTTTAGCGGCGGCCCCGGCCTGGGATGAGGACCAGGGCCGCCGTTCTGCTTTCTTGGTGGACAACCAAGAGAGCCTGTCTTGGATGACGCTGCGCACTTTCTCGCATTTGGCGCGGAGGAACAATGCACGGCGGGTGAACTGTGGGTGAACCGGAGGTGAAGCGAGCGCATGGCGGAGCGGTTGGAAATGCCAATGATAGAATTTGTGAGCTTTAGGAGGAGGGAAGATGGAAGTCTTGCGGGTCAAGACGGCACGAAGGACGCAGTTGGTGGACGTCACGGAGGAGGTGGAGAGGGCGGTGGGTAAAGTGGGCATATCGTCAGGGGTGTGCTACGTGTATGTGCCGCACACAACGGCCGGGGTGACGGTCAACGAACATTTTGATCCGGATGTGGCAACGGATCTGGAGGGAGTGTTTGAACGATTGGTGCCGAGGTCGGGGCCATACAGGCACAGCGAAGGGAATTCGGATTCGCATGCGAAGGCGGCGATGACTGGGACGAGCGCGATGATTTTTGTGGAAGACGGGAAACTGGCGCTGGGGAGATGGCAGGGAGTGTTTTTCTGCGAATTTGATGGTCCGAGGGAGAGGAAGATGTGGGTGAAGGTGGCGGGGGATGCGAGTTGAGGGTGGAGTACGGCCGTGCGCGGCGTTTGCGGTTTCCGGGTGAGCGCACGTCTGTAGAGTGCGAGGAGGCGGCTAACGGAATTGAGGAGGTTCTGGAATTGTTTTTGGGGGCGATATTTTTTGCGTGTCGTCGACCGAGAAGAGCAGGTAGTTAGAAAAGTCCATCCGCTGGTGAATCCGTTTCCCTTTCAGGTCGCTGAACACTTCGGCCGAATGCGGAACCCACATGTCCAAACCGCGGCTGCTGAAATGAACAGGGCCATACTCGATGGAGGTGTGATCCAGGGTGAGGCGAATGTCAGGAAGGGGAGCGATCAGATCCGTCTCCAAGCCCGCAATTTGATAGTTGTCTTCGAGAAACAAAGCCCGCCCTTTGAGAGCCACCGGGTGAGGCGGGCTATTCCAGCCGGTTCTATAAGAGCGCATTCTGTTCGGTTTGTCCTCACGCTGACGGAAGTGGACCTGCCAGACGCGGGCGCCTTTCCAAGTTGCGAGTCCTTCGCAGCTCATCGAAAAATCGCCCGAATAGTATGGGTGAAAAATCAACACAAGTGCAGGAAGGCCCTTCGAGGTGACACCTCCTAGAGAATCGGCGGGAGCGGGTCCGCGGCCAAGATATTCGTCCACGCCGAGAATTCCCGGCCGCAATTCCTCAATCGAAACCACGTAGTCGTACTTCTTATTTTGTCGTTCCGAAACTTTTCCTGATCTGTTGACGGATTCATGGAGAAGGGACTCGGCAGCCGTAAATCGTTGAACGTTGCTTACGAATTCCTGGACTCGCTGCCCGGCTTTTTGCAGCACCTCCTCCAGATTACACGGTAAGGAAGAGTCGACAGGCAAAACATCGTCGTCGAGGTAAGACGGGAGCCAGCGGGAGCGGGGCGAGGAAACAGCGCGGTGGGCGGCAGCCGCAACCGGTCCTCTTACCGCGACATCGCTATTCATCTCCCTGGACGAAGGGAGTCCTGAGGAGTTGTTCAAAGCATCCAATTGTTTCTTTGCGGCAAGATCGTCCGGATGAGCCGTCAGGTATCCTCGCAATACTTCGCCGGCTTGTGCCACCAACGCACGCGCTAAAAGGGGTGAGACGTTCGCGGCTTCGTCGTGGCCCAATTCCAAAGCTCGTCGAGCGAGATTAACGGCTTCGGATGTTGCGCCCAACCGCCAAGCGACTTCGGCCAGAATTGCCTGCGTTCGCCAGTACGTCGGATCTATTTTTGCCGCTCGATCAAGATACACGCTGGCCTCTGAAATCTGATTGTCGTTCAGCAGTGCCTCTCCCATCGAGACGATTGCCGGGACATAATTGGGGTCAAGGACCAGGGCTTTTGTCCAGTAAGAGGCGGCCATGGTCCAGTTACCCAATCGCGATGCATAGACACCAAAAACCTGGTTTACCTCGAGATTATCGGAAACGGGAGGAAAGGATTTATCGGTTCCCGTTTGAGGCCGCAGATTGACGGAAACATTTAAGTCGCCGGCTCCGCGGGCATCGATCTGTTGGATAGCGCGCTCAAACCCCGGAACGACAACCTGGATTCGATATTGCATGGGAGGCAAATCCATCCAGCGGTGGTGGGAAGTCTTCGTGGTGCCTTGTTTGTAGAGTTGCCCTGTCGATGTGACTAAGCTTAGAGCCGCGGTTTGCTCGAGAGAAGTGTCGTTTGGGCCGTGCAAAGTAATTTCGACGTTCACCGTGGGGCCGATTTGGCTGGACTTGGCCATGTCCGTGGATGCCGCAGGGCTAGACCTGGAATTTGATACCGATTGTTGCCCATATGTGGGTTCAAGTAGCAGCAGGCCAGATAGAATGAACTGGGCGAGAACGAAATAGGCTGAAGTACGCCTTATCACAATCAAGACTCGTCAGCAGGATGGGACCAGAAATCGGGAGAATATTACACTTCCCGTGAGGCGAAGGCAAAAGAACAAACTCGCAATGTTTGCTCAGTCGGAACCCTCTCATTCGCAAATGATGCGCGGCGTCAAAAAGTAGTGTGCGCGCGGAGCCGAAGAATGTAGTTACTGCGAGCGCGGTCCCTGCGGGGCTGTGTTAAAGTTTTTGGTTATGACACGGTTGGGGATATACATACAGGTTCCGTTTTGCCAGACGAAATGCACGTATTGCAATTTTCATACGGGAGTGGTGTCTCCGGGGCGGTTTGCGCCTTATGCGGAGGCGGTGTGCCGGGAGACTCGCGGGCATCGCGAGTTGTATCGGGCGGCGGGGGTGGAGTTGCCGGAGGGATTTGAGAAAGCCGTGGTGGATACGGTTTATTTTGGCGGGGGGACGCCGAGTTTGCTGGAACCGGAGTTGTTGCAGGGAATGATGGATGCAATTCGGGGGACGTTTTCAACAGAGTTGAGCGAGGTGACGCTGGAGGCTGATCCGGAGACGGTTGAAGGGGGAAAGGCGGCGGCGTGGGTGCGGGCGAGGATCAACCGGGTTAGCTTTGGATTGCAGTCGTTTTCGGATAAGGAATTAGTGGCTGCAGGGCGGATGCATCGGAGGGCGGATATCTACCGGGCGGTGCCGATGCTGCGAGAGGCGGGGATTCAGAATATTAGTTTCGATTTGATTGCGGGATTGGCGTTTCAGACTAAGGAAAGTTGGAAAGTATCGCTAGAGGAGTTGGGAAAACTGGAGCCGGAGCACGTTTCGGTGTACTTGCTGGAAGTGGATGAAGGGAGCCGGCTGGGAAAGGAATTGTTGGCGGGAGGGGTGAGATACTCCGCCGGCGCAGTGCCTAACGATGACTTGATGGCGGATTTTTATGAGATGGCGTGCGAATTCCTGGAGGCCGCGGGGTATCACCATTACGAAATTTCAAATTGGGCCAAGCCAGGATTTGAGTCGAAACACAACTTGAAGTATTGGAGGCGGGAGCCGTACCTGGGGTTCGGGGCTGGGGCGCATTCGTTTTCTGGGACGGAGCGATGGGCGAATGCGCATGACGCGGCGGAGTATGTGGGAGCGATTCAGGCGGGGCGATTACCGGCGGAACAACTGGAAGCGGTGACGCGGGAGAGCGCGTTGGAAGAAGAATTATTCTTGGGATTGCGGCAACTGGATGGGATTGATGTGCGGCGGATTGAGCGGGAATACGGGGTCGCGCTGGAGACGAGATTTGGTCCACTGGAATCGGCTGGATTGGTGAGGAGAGACGGGGATGTGGTGCGGCTTGCTCCGGCGAGGTTGAGCGTTTCGAATGAAGTTTTTGTGGAATTGATGAAGTGATGGGCTTCGCGGATAGACCCAGGTTGAATTTGAAGCGGGGTTCTTACACTGAGTTTATGTAGAGCACAGAGGACACGGAGAAGAGGGGAATTGCCATCGTGAGCGGAACAATTGCGAAGAGCGGGATGCGGAGTGATCCGGACGACGTGACGCCGCTGGAGAATATTGTGGATCTGCGGAGTGACACCGTTACCCGGCCGACTGCGGAGATGCGGCGGGCGATGGCAGAGGCCGAGGTTGGGGACGACGTGTACGGGGAAGATCCGACGGTGAACCGGCTGGAAAAGCGCGCGGCCGAGATTTTTGGGAAAGAGGCGGCGCTTTTTGTTCCGACCGGATGCATGGGGAATTTGATTGCGATTAAGGTTTGGACGCATCACGGCGATGAAGTGATTTGCGACGAGAAGAGCCACGTTAATTTGTATGAGCTGGCGTCGATGGCGGCGATTGCGGGGTGCATGCCCCGGATTGCGAGGGGCGAGGACGGGATTCTTTCGTGGAAGCAGATCGAGGCGGTGATTCGTCCCAAGATTTATTACGACTCGCAGACGGCGCTCGTGTGCATCGAGAATACGCACAATATGGCTGGTGGAACGTTACATCCGACGGCCTCGGTGGATGAAATTTGCGAGCACGCGCACGAGGCAGAATTGAAAGTACACATGGACGGGGCAAGAATTTTTAATGCGGCGACGGCGCTGGGCGAAAGCGTAGCGCAGATTACGAAGCGCGTGGATTCAGTGATGTTTTGTCTGTCGAAGGGACTGGCAGCGCCTGTGGGATCGATGATTGTGGGGTCGGGGTCGTTTATTGAGAAGGCGCGGATTTACCGGAAGATGTTTGGCGGGGGGATGCGGCAGGCGGGGGTGATTGCAGCGGCGGGATTGATCGCGCTGGAAAAATCGCCGGGGAGATTGCGCGTCGACCATGAAAATGCGCGGCGTTTGGCGGAAGGAATAGCGCAACTGCCCGAGTTAAAGATTGATCCGGCGAGAGTACGGACCAACATCGTGATTTTCGATTGCGAGGGGACAGGGAAGACGGCGGTAGAGCTTTGCGATGCGTTGCGGGAAAAAGACATTTGGGCATTGGATACGGAGAAGTATTCGGTACGTTTTGTGACGCACTGTGATGTGGATGGAGGGGGAGTGGAAAGTGCGTTGGCGGCTCTGAGACAAATTGTATTGCTGCCGCAGAGGGCGCGGGCCTAAATAGCAGCATTTAACTGCAAGGTCAGGACCCGCAGACAAGACCGATAAAACAAAAGCGAGGCACAAACCCGTGGGGCGGCTTACGGGCATTGTGTAAAATAGTGCTATAAGCTGAAGTTTGGCTGAGCATATTAGAGAGAAATAATCGAAGGGAATAGCTGCGCAGGAGACAACGTGGACTTCACTTTTAGCGAGGAACAGCAGCAGTTGCGGCGGAGCGTGCGGGAGTTTGCGGAGGGGGAGATTGCGCCGCACGTGATGGAATGGGATGAGGCGTCGCATTTTCCGATGGAGATTATGCCGAAGCTGGGGGAAATGGGGCTGCTGGGCGTGATTTTCCCCGAGGAATATGGCGGAGCGGGGCTGGGTTACATCGAATACGTCATCGCGATTGAAGAATTGTCGCGAGTGGATGGTTCGGTGGGATTGATTGTGGCTGCGCACAATTCGCTGTGCAGCAATCACATTTACAAGTTTGGGACTGAGGGGCAGAAGAAGAAATATTTGGCGCCTTTGGCGTCGGGGAAGAAGATTGGGGCTTGGTCTTTGACGGAGCCGGAGGCGGGGTCGGATGCGGGCGGGACGCGGACTACGGCGCGGCGCGACGGAAATTGTTGGGTGTTGAACGGGGCGAAAACGTTTACAACGAACGGGCATTACGCGGATTTTTGCGTGGCGATGGCGGTGACGGATAAGGCGAAGGGTTCGCATGGAATCAGCGCCTTCATCCTGGAAAAGGGGATGGCGGGATTTAAGCCGGGGAAGAAAGAGAATAAGCTGGGGATGCGGGCTAGCGATACCTCCGAGGTGATTTTTTCGGATTGCCGCGTGCCAGCGGAGAATTTATTGGGTCCGGAGGGTGAAGGTTTTACGGGAAGCTTGAAGATTCTGGATGGGGGGCGGATCTCGATTGCGGCGCTGGCTTTGGGAATGGCGCAGGGGGCGCTTGAGGCCGCGGTGAGCTACGCGAAACAGCGGAAGCAGTTCGGGCAGGCCATCAGCGAGTTTCAGGCAATTCAGTTCAAGCTGGCGGATATGGCGACGGAAGTGGAAGCGGCGCGGCTGTTGGTATACCAGGCAGCTTGGCTGGCGGATCGTAAGGACGTGCGGTTCACGCGGGAATCGAGCATGGCGAAGCTGTTCGCGAGCGAAGTGGCGGTGCGCGTGGCGAACGAGTGCGTGCAGGTGCATGGCGGCTATGGATTTATCAAGGATTATCCGGCGGAGAAGTTTTATCGCGATGTGAAGCTGTGCACGATTGGCGAGGGAACGAGCGAAATTCAGAGGTTGGTGATTGCGCGGCAGCTTTTGGGGAAGAAGTGAGAAGTTCTGGTGACTGGTGACTGGTGAAAAACCCTCCTGGTGCGGCAGCTGCTGTTAAACGCGTCTTTGCGTTTTGGAGTGCATGTCGAAGGGAAAAATCAGGATAATAGGCTGGTGCGCTCCTCGTCCGTGACAGAACCAAAGGAAAAATATGGCGCTGGCCGTTGAGAATTGGGCGGAACAGGTGCGCGCGGGGGATGTGCGGGCGATTTCGCGCGCGATTACCGCGATTGAGAATCATCAGCCGGAAGCGGAGGAGTTGCTGCGGCGGCTTTTCGCGCAAACGGGACGCGCCTATCTGACTGGAGTAACGGGGGCGCCGGGGACGGGGAAAAGCACTTTAGTGGACCGGCTGGCGGCGTACTACAGGAAACGTGACGAGCAAGTCGGCGTGATAGCGGTGGACCCTACGAGCCCGTACACGGGCGGGGCGATTCTGGGGGACCGTATCCGTATGCAGAGCCATGCAAGCGACAAGGGTATGTTTATTCGGTCGATGGCGACGCGGGGATTTATGGGAGGGCTGGCGCGGGCGACGGCGGAAGTGGCGCTGCTGCTCGATGCAGCGGGGAAGCAGGAGGTGCTGATCGAGACGGTTGGCGTTGGGCAAGATGAAATCGACATCGTCCGGCTGGCGGATTGCGTGTTGGTGGTGATGGTGCCGGGGATGGGCGACGACATTCAAAACATGAAAGCCGGATTGATGGAGATTGGGGACATTTTTGTTTTGAACAAGGCAGATCGCGAAGGAGCGGACCGGCTGGAGCAACAACTGCTGGCGATGCTGTCCCTGGTTATGCCACGGGATGGCTGGCATCCGCCGGTGGTGCGGACGGTGGCGACGGAGAGCAAGGGCATTGAGGGGCTGGCGGAGACGATCGGAAAGTTTCGGAAACATTTTGAAGCGAGCGGGGAACGAGAGCGGAAACATGTGGAGCATTGGAAGAAGCGCCTGCTGGGGTTGATTGAGTCGCGGCTGGTGGAGCGAGTGCTCGGGGGAGTTGGCGGGGAAGCGCGGCTGGCGGAGATGGCGAAGGCAGTGGCGGAGCGGAAGAAGGATCCGTTCACGGCAGTGAATGAGCTGCTGGCGAAGAGCGGGGTCGGAGCTTAGGGCGAGCGAGAATGCATTTTGGCGAGATTGAAGTTCGACACATAAATGGCGGCCTTTTTTGGCTGGATGGCGGGTCCATGTTCGGCGTGGTGCCGAAGCCACTATGGGAGAAGAAAATGCCTGCTGATGAGCGGAACCGGATTCCGCTGGCGGCCAATTCGCTCCTGGTGCGGGCTGGCGGGAAAAATATTTTGGTGGAAACGGGAAACGGGACGAAGTGGGATGCGAAGCTGCGAAATATTTATGGGTTTACGGAGGGCGATCCTTACAGAGTTTCACTAGCGAAGGCGGGAGTGAAGCCGGAAGAGATCGACATAGTGATTAATACGCATTTGCATTTTGATCATGCTGGTGGGAATACGCGGTTGGAAGATGGACGGCTAACGCCTACATTTCCCAATGCGAAGTATGTGGTGCAGCGGGCGGAATTGGAGCACGCGATGCGCCCGACGGAGCGCGACCGGGCGAGCTACTATGCGCATGATTTTGTGCCGATCACGGAAGCGGGCCAATGGCAGTTTGTGGATGGCGACTGCGAGATTTTTCCGGGAATTAGAGTGGTAAAGATTCCGGGGCACAATCTGCAGATACAGGGTGTACAGATAACGGCGGGGGGAAAGACCTTGATGTTCGTGGCAGACTTGATTCCGACGCGACATCATTTGCCGCTGCCGTGGATCATTGCGTACGATCTATACCCGTTGACGACTTTGGAGACGAAACGAAAGTGGATCGGCGAGATTGTACGGAACGAGTGGATTGTGGCATTTGGACATGACCCTGATTTCCCGGCCGGGACATTGCATGAGGTGGACGGGAAAGTCGTTTGCGAGCCGGTAGACCTGAATCGTTAATTTCACGGAGAAAAGAGAATGGCGGGCGCTAAATCAGAGAAGGCGAAGCGTGCAAACACGCAGGCGGAGATTGGGATTATAGGCGGAAGCGGGCTGTATTCAATGAGCGGTTTGACGAAGACGCGTGAGGTTCATGTGAAGACGCCGTTTGGGAAGCCGTCGGATGCGATTGTGCTAGGACTGCTGGAGGGCAAGCGGGTGGCGTTTCTCGCGCGGCATGGGCGAGGACACCGGATTTTGCCGAGCGAGATCAACTTTCGCGCGAATGTTTATGCGATGAAACTGCTCGGCGTGGAAAGAATTATTTCGGTAAGCGCGGTGGGCTCGTTGATGGAAGATCTGCAACCTGGGGAGTTTTTGGTGCCGGACCAGTTTGTTGATCGGACGAAGAATCGAGTTTCAACTTTTTTTGGAAATGGACTGGTGGCGCACGTGGGATTTGACAAGCCAACGTGCGGACAGGTGTCTGCAGTGCTCGCGGATGCGAGCGTGCACTGCGGTGTGAAGGTACACCGGCGAGGAACGTACGTGTGCATCGAGGGACCGCAGTTTTCGACGCTGGCGGAAGCAAACATGCACCGGCAATTACACTTCGAAGTGATCGGCATGACGAATGTGACGGAAGCGAAGCTGGCGCGCGAAGCGGAGATTTGTTACGCGACAATTGCGATGATAACGGATTTTGACTGCTGGCACCCACAGCATGAGTCAGTAACAGCGGCCCAGATCATAGCGACGCTGGTGCAGAATGCAGAGAACGCGCAGCGGGTGCTTCGCGAAGCGGTGCGGGCAATGCCGGAGGAGCAGAATTGCAAATGCGGAGCGGCATTGAAACACGCGCTGGTAACGGACATGAAGCTGGTGCCCAAAAGTACGAAGAAGAAGCTCGAAGCAATCATCGGCAAATACATTTCCTAGGAGCAACCTGTGTCTTTACTAGTGGTGGGATCGGTGGCGTTTGACGCGCTCGAAAGCCCGTACGGAAAAGTGGAGCGGACGGTGGGGGGTGCGGCGACGTATTTCGCGGTGGCGGCAAGTTTTTTTGCGCCGGTTAGTCTCGTGGCTATTGTAGGGGAGGACTTTACCGAGAGAGATGAAGCAATCTTTCGCGGGCGGCATATTGATACGGATGGGTTGGAACGAGCGGCGGGGAAGACATTTTTTTGGGCGGGCAAATACTCGGAAAATTTGAATGAGCGGGTCACATTGGCTACGGACTTGAACGTGTTCGCTGGTTTCAAGCCGCGGCTGCCGGAGAAATACAAAACGTCAAAGTACGTTTTTTTGGCGAACATCGCGCCGGATTTGCAGCGGGATGTTTTGAAGCAGGTGAAGGGAAGGCCGAAGCTTGCCGCGCTGGACACGATGAATTACTGGATTGAGCGCACACCCAGCGAATTGCGGGAGACGTTGAAGCACGTGGATATTCTGATGATCAATGATTCCGAAACGCGGCAGCTTTCGAACGAGCACAATTTATTGCGCGCGGCGAAGCATATTTTCAAGATGGGGCCATCGACGCTGGTTGTAAAGCGCGGGGAATACGGGGCGATGATGGTGGACAAGCGCGGCGTGTTCTGCGTGCCGGCGTTTCCGCTCGAGGAGCCGCATGACCCCACTGGCGCGGGCGACAGTTTTGCGGGCGGTTTCATGGGGTATTTGGCCGGAGCGAAAGATTTGAGCGACGCAACCCTTCGCCGGGCCATGATTTATGGCTCTGTGCTGGGGAGTTTCACGGTGGAGCGATTCGGTTTAGACCGGCTGAGGATTCTGAAGCGGAGCGAGATACACGCCAGGGCACGGCACTTCGCGAAATTGACGCAATTCAAATTGTAGTCTGTAGAATCCTGCGATAGCCTCAAACTGCAGGAGAACATGCTGCCCCTAAGCACAATTATCGCGCGGCTGGCGTGGGCCGCTTTGCTCGGCGCGATCATCGGCTTCGAACGGAGTATTCGCAGACGACCGTCCGGGATGCGGACGGGGGTTTGCGTTTCTTTGGGGGCTGCGCTGTTTACGATCGTTTCCATAGAAATTGCGCGACGTACCGGCGACGCAAGCACTACGCGAATCGCTTCGAATATCGTGCAAGGCATTGGGTTTCTGGGTGCCGGAGTCATCCTGCGAGAGCGCGGCAGCGTGACTGGACTGACGACTGCCGCGACGATTTTCGCCGTTGCGGCGATGGGCATGGCGGCTGGCGGAGGGCTCTATGCAGTTTCTGGCATTGCCTGCGCGTTGGTGTTGTTCGCCCTGGTTTTTCTATTCTACGTCGAGGACTGGCTGAACCTGAAGCCGCGCTACATGTTGTTCCGCATCACCGTGGATCGCGCCGAAAACATGGTCACGGATGTGCACCGCATTTTTTCGGAGCTTAAGGTGGGAATTGACAATTTCCAGGTGTCACTGTCCGGCGAAAAAAATCTGATCCAGTTCGATGCGGAAGTCAGCACACATCAACAGGAAAAAATTCTTAAGGCGCTGTGCAAGCCGGGGATGAGCTGCGAGATGATGCTCGTGGAACGGCAGAACGGATGAGGTCCCGAGGGATAAGCACGCGGGGCGGCGGCGTTCAAACCCCGTCGATTGGCGCGGAAGTGCGAAAGCCGCGAGCGCTTAATTCGCGAAGCGTGTTTATGCCGTTTGCACCGGCGTCTGCCGCGGAGTTTTCAAAAGTCCTGGCAGGGGCTGAAGAGCTGCGCAATTTAGGATTTCAAGTAGCGGATGCGACACCGCTGGCCTCGGAGGGATATTTTGCGGGAACGGCTTCGGGACGGCGGAATGAATTCTTGAGCGAATTGGAGCGCGAGGATATGGATGCGCTGGTGGCGATTCGCGGAGGCTATGGTTCAAACTACCTGCTCGACGATCTGGAAGTCGACCCGGCCGATAAGCCAAAAGTGATTCTTGGTTACAGCGATTTGACTTCGCTCCAGGCGTTTCTTTGGAAACGTTACAGGTGGATTGGATTTTACGGGCCGATGTTGGCGGCGGGATTTGATGCGGGCGATGGCGTGCCAAAAGGATACGACAGGGAATCGCTCCTTGCCGCGGTTGGGAAAACGGACGGCGGCTGGAATTTGAAGTTGCAAGGGCAGGCGCTCGCGAGCGGCGAGGGGGAAGGCCGAGTTCTCGGCGGTTGCATGACGTTGGTGGAGACAACACTCGGTACGCCGTGGGAATTGGAAACGGGCGGGGCGATTTTACTGCTTGAGGATCGTGGAATGAAGCCGTGGCAAGTGGATCGAGCGCTGATGCATTTGAAGCAGGCGGGAAAGTTTGAAGGAGTCCGGGGGCTGATCCTGGGTGAATTTCCGGAATGTGACGCAGCCGCGACGGGTAGCCCCACTGTGCGCGACGTGTGCGCGCGGATTCTTGGAGCGCTGGGGGTGCCGATTGTTTATGGCGCCGCGGTTGGGCACACGCCGCGGCCGATGCTGACGGTTCCGTTGGGAGTGAAGGCGCGTCTAAAAGCGCGGGGTGAAGGTGAGCTGGAAATACTGGAGCCGGCGGTTGTGCCATGAGTGATGCGAAGCACGTTCACGTGATTGGGATCGGCGGCTCGGCGATGGCGCCGCTCGCCGGGATGTTGCGTGAGCATGGGTACCGCGTGACGGGATCGGATTCGGGTGTATATCCGCCTGCGTCCACCTTGCTCGAGAAGCTGGGGATTTCGTTTTTTCATACGTTTGATGCGGCGCACTTGGAGCCGGCGCCTGATTTAGTGGTTATTGGAAACATTATTGCGCGCGGGAATCCCGAGCTGGAGGAGGTGCTGGACCGGAGAATTCCGTATCGCTCGATGCCCGAGATTCTGGAAGAGGTGTTTTTGCCGGGGCGCCACTCGATTGTGGTCAGCGGGACGCATGGCAAAACGACGACGACGGCGATGCTGGCGTGGATATTTCACACTGCGGGGAAACTTCCGAATTTTCTGGTGGGCGGCGTCGCTGAGAATTTTGGGAAGAGCTACGGGCTGGGCGGCGGCGAAGAATTTATTTTGGAAGGGGATGAGTACGAGACGGCGTTCTGGGATCGCGGGCCGAAGTTTTTTCACTACCATCCGGATGATTTGATTGTTACTTCGCTGGAGTACGACCACGCGGACATTTACCGGGATTTTGAGACGTATGAGCTGGCGTTTCGCAGGCTGGTGAATCTCGTACCCCGGCGCGGAAGGATTGTGATTTGGGGAGATACGGATGCGTCTGGGCCGGCTCTGCGGCGGGCCGCTGAAAAAGCATTTTGCCCGATGGAGACTTACGGATTTTCCGAGGGAAATGATTGGGTGGCGAGAGAGCTAACGGTTGAGGGTGGCGGAATGCGGTTCCGCGTTACGCACGCCGGCAAACCGTTCGGCGAGTTTACGCTGGCGGCGAGCGGGCGGCACAACGTGCTGAATGCGATGGCGGCGATGGCGGTGTCGCACGGACGCGGGATTGGCGCGGATGTTCTGGGAAAAGCGCTTGCGACGTTTCGAAGCGTCAAGCGGCGAATGGATGTGAAAGGGGAAGTGCGCGGAGTGCTGGTGGTGGACGATTTTGCGCATCACCCGACAGCGGTGCGCGCTACGATTGAGGCTGCGCGGGCGCGCTGGCCGGGTCGACGGCTATGGGCGATTCTTGAGCCTCGTTCGAATTCGATGCGGAGGAAAGTGTTTGAGCAAACGCTGCCCGTGGCGCTGGCATTGGCTGATCGCGTGGTTTTGGGAGGAGTGTTTCGCGCACAACAGCTAGGGGATGAGAATCGACTCGAGCCGGAGACTGTGGCGGAGAGCGTGCGCGCATTAGGAAAAAACGCGCGGGTATTTCCAAGCGCAGATGCGATTGCGGAAAAACTTGGCAAGGAAACGGAATCCGGCGATGTTCTTTTGGTGATGTCGAACGGCAGCTTCGACGGGCTTTGCGAAAAACTGCTGGCCAAGCTCGGCAAGCCGGTGCAGGTTTCTTCCGAGGCAAATACCAGGTGAAAGGTAAATCGTGGCGAAGCCGGGTCAGGTTCCCGGCGATTGCGTTTCTGGTGTGCGCGTCGAGCTGGGCCGGTCAATGTTGTGCGACGATCCGGTACGAAGTATCGATAAACCACCCAGAGCAACACTTTTTCCATGTAACGATGACCATTCCGGACGTTAACGGCGAAGTCTCGGTGCAGATACCCGCATGGAATGCGCTATATCAGATTCGGGATTTTGCCAGCCACATTCAGCGGGTGGAGGCCTTTGCAGACTCTGCGAAGGCGCCGATGAAAAAAGTGGACAAGCAAACATGGCGCATTACCGGCCATGGAACTATTACGGTTCGTTATGCGAGCTACTGGGATGAAGTTGGGCCGTTTGCGACTCAACTAAACGCCGATCACGCTTTTATAAATCCAGCGATGATTCTTTTCTATGTGACCGATCGCCGAAGCGAGGATGTTCATCTTGGTTTTCCCGATGTCCCGGGCGCGTGGAATGCAGCCAGCTCTGGGAATGCAGGACTGGAGTCCATGGGAGGAGCGCGAGTTTTCTTCTTCGATGCGAAAAGTTACGACGCACTTGCGGATGCGCCCATTGAAGTGGGGAATTTCAAGGAATTCAGCGTGCCCGGGGTGTCAGAGGACATCCGAGTAGTGGTCCACGGGGACAATTGGAGTCAGAAAAAGATTGAAGGTGACTTGAGCCGTATCTGCAATTACGAGCTGAAGTTGATGGACGGAGCGCCGTTCGAACACTACTTGTTCATTCTGCACGCCGGGAAGGGAGCGGGCGGCGGCGGGATGGAGCACGCCAATTCGACGGCGATTGGAATTCCGTCGGATGAGTATTTAGCGGGGGTGGCGGCACACGAATTCTTTCATTTGTGGAACGTGAAACGGATCCGGCCCGCGTCGCTGGAGCCGGTGGATTTCACGAAAGAGCAGTACACGCGGGCGCTGTGGTTCGCGGAAGGTGTAACGAGCACATACGGGGCCTACACCTTGGTGCGAAGCGGGATTTGGAGCAAGGAGCGGTTTTACGAAGACTTGGGGGAGCAGATCACCGAGTTGGAATCGCGGTCCGCGAACCGCTGGCAGAGCGCGGAGGAGTCGAGCCTGGATGCGTGGTTGGAGAAATATTCGCTTTATGGTGGGCCAGACTATAGCGTTTCGTATTATACCAAGGGGCAGTTGTTGGGAGACTTGCTGGACATATTGATTCGCGACCGCACGGACAATCAACGAAGCCTCGACGACGTGTTGCGGGGGATGAATAGCGAATTCGCGAAGCAGGGGAAGACGTACCGGGACAGTCTGGATATTCGACTTGAAGCAGAAAAAGTGGCGGGCGGGTCATTTGAAGAATTTTTTCGGGAGCACGTTGCGGGGGCGGCGCCTCTGCCGTATCGGCAAGTGTTAGCGCTTGCCGGGCTCGATTTGCGGACGATGGAGTATAGGCGAGCCACCCTGGGATTTTCTCCGGAACGCGAATCCGGCGGGACGATAAAGGTGCGTGCGGTGGACGATGGAAGTCCCGCAAGTGGGGCGGGGTTGCGTCCGGGTGATGTGATTGTGAATTGGAACGGCGGAGACGTGCCGCGTTCTCTGGCGCGGTGGGTGCGCGAACGACAGCCGGAGGAAGTTGTGAAGGTGCGCGTGCGTAGGGACGAAAAAGAGCAGACGCTCGAGTTCAAGCTGGGTGAGCAGAAAGAACTGCTCTACCAAATCGCGGACGACTCGCACGCGGGGGAGAAGGCCCGGCGTATCCGCGAGGGATTGCTCCACGGAGTCACGCAAACAGTTGCAGTGCATTGAAGTCTCAAGACTCGTAGGTTTCGCTTGACCGGCAGGGCCGGATTCGAGAGAGTTCCGCTTATTGCATGCTCAGAATGGTTTTCATCTCTGTTTTCCTTTCGCTGTACATCCTGATACTCGGGCCTCCGCTGCTGCTTTACACTCTGGTCACGCGCCACATCGATCCGCTCTATTGGGCAGGGCTCAAGGGAGTGATGTTTTTTGTCCGGGCGGCAGGGGTGCGGGTTCGCGTAGAGGGCCGGGAGAAGATTCCTCGCGGAGTTTGCCTGTTCGTGGCCAATCACACGAGTTCCGCGGATGCGCCTGCCGTGGTTGGGGCGATTCCTCGACGAATCGCGGTGCTGCTGAAGGAATCTCTCTTTAAGTGGCCGATCGTGGGCCAAGCGTTCACGCTGGCACGCTTTATTCCTGTAAATAGAGGCGACCGGGAGTCTGCAATCGCCAGCGTGGAAAAGGCCGCGGAGGCCATGCGAGAGGGCCAGTCATTTCTGATTTATCCGGAAGGCACGCGGAGCCCGGACGGGCGGCTGCAGGAATTCAAGAAGGGCGCCGTTGTCCTGGGTATTAAAGCGGGAGTTCCGATCGTTCCAGTGCTTTGTTCCGGGGCGCAGCGAGTGATGGCAAAACGCTCGATGGTAATCCATCCCGGAGAGATACTCGTGGAGTTTCTCGAGCCGATCGACGCCGCGAAATATACGTGGGAGGAGCGCGACGTTCTGAATCAGGCCGTGCACGACGCAATGGCGGCGGGACTGCCCCCGGATCAACGTCCGATTGGATTTCCCGGCGCTGCGTAAGAGTCAGTGCGAGTTGGAAGTGCGCGGGCGTCCGCCGAGGCGTTCCAGTTCCGCCTCCAGTTCGCGCACGCGCTTCTGAAGTTCTGGCAAGCGATTTAGGGCGGCGACGGTCTTGAGCCACTGGCGATTGTCGACTGCGGGATAGCCGGAAAACATTGACCGGGGCGGGACATCGTTGGGGACGCCGCTCTTTGCGGTGACAACGGAGCCGTCGCCGATCGAGAGATGGCCGGCAGTGCCTACCTGACCGGCGAGAATGCAGCCGTCGCCGACCTTTGTCGAGCCCGCGAGGCCCACCTGGCCGCAAAGCATGGTGTTAGCGCCAACGCGGGAAGCGTGGCCGACGATGACGAGGTCGTCGAGCTTGGTGCCGCGTCCGATGCGCGTTTCTCCGACAGTGGCACGGTCAACGCAGGCATTTGCTTGGACTTCGACGTCGTCCTCGAGAACGGCCGGGCCGGACTGCTGCATCTTGTACCAAGTTCCGTCTTTTTGCTTGGCAAAACCAAGGCCGTCTCCGCCGATGATGGCACCGTTCTGCAGAATGACACGATTTCCGATACGGCAAAATTCGCGAACCACAGCGTGCGAGTGGGCGAAGAAATCATCGCCGATTTGAACGCCTTGATAGATGTTGACGAAACTGTGCAGAACGGCGTTTTGACCGATTTGGACATCTTCGCCGACAACGCAATAAGGTCCGATATGGGCGCCTGCGCCGATTTTTGCCGATTTGGCAATGAGGGCCGTCGGGTGGAATCCCGGCTCGTACCGAGGAGGTTGATAGAAAAGCTCGATAGCGTGGGCGAACGCGAGGTAAGGATTTGCAGTGCGCAGTGCCGCGAGCGCGGGCATGGCGGCGTCTCGTTCGATGTGGATGCCTTCCTCAACCAGGACGGCCGAGGCGCGAGTCGTTTTGAGAAGAGGGAAGTAGCGCCTGTTGGCGAGAAAAGTGATTTGGCCGGGTTCGGCGTGTTCAATCCCGGAGATTCCGTGGATGGAAGCTTCGCCGGGGCCCTCGAGACGGCAACCGAGTTTCTGGGCAATGTCGGAAAGTTTGATGGACATAAAGTCAGCTCCTTACGCTTGCGTGCGAGTCTCGCACAGCGGGAAGCGGGAAGTACAGCCGAGCTGAGCTATTCGTTGAACAACCGTGGTTGTGATGGGGCCGCGGCGGCGAGGGGTTTCCGCCGGGCAATACCGACGACGCCGAGTACGGTCAATTCGGAAAGGGCGGAGCGCGGGATAAAGATACGCTCTGTGTTGGAATTAAGATCGGGAGGAGTGATTTGGATGCCGTTATCAAGCAGGGAAAGGAGGTCGTTTGGTACGACGCCTTCTATGGTTTCGCCATCGCTATAACGAAGGCGAACCCAGAGTCCGTCGAGCTTGGGCCGGCTGAGGAAGGCCTTGCGCTCGGGTTCAAAGTCGTCGGAGAAGTCACGAACGAAATAAATAGAACGAATTCTGGCGAGGGGAAGCTCCTCGTGCTCGCCGTCGGGGGTGAGGATGTCAATGGGATCGGCTTGGCCAAGCCGGGAGGGGTTCAGATAGCCGCGGAGGGGCTTCTTGTCGGCGAGGACAATGACGACCTTCTTGTGAGTAGACGCTGGGGCGCGGTTTTTCAAAGAAATCAATTTGCAAAAGACCGGAAAGGCCGAAATTTGCGATTAATCAAGATGTATGTTATGTTAAGCGCGTTTTTCCTGTCAACCTATTGTTTTCATTAGGGTTAGGCCCCGGAGCGCCGGCCGTTGACCGATAAAAAGCATATCCTCAAATCGGCCTCGATCATCTCCCTGATAACCGTGGTTAGCCGTGTTCTCGGCTACGTGCGCGACCAACGTATCACCCTCCTTCTAGGGACATCCCCTGCGGCGGACGCCTACGTACTAGCGTACCGAATTCCCAACCTTTTCCGGCGATTGGTAGCGGAAGGCTCGATGACCGCCTCGTTCATCCCGGTATTTACAACGTACATGAGCGAGAAGTCAAAAGAAGAGGTGTGGGAGTTTGCGAACCGGCTGTTCTGGACACTGGCACTGGTGGTCGCCGTAATTACAGTTCTTGGGATGGTTTTCTCTCCCCAGGTCGTACATCTGTTTGCCGGGACTAACATAGCGGGTACGCAGGCGATCGAACTGAACCGAATCGTATTTCCATATCTGTTTTTCATCTCCCTGGCCGCCCTGGCGATGGGAATTTTGAACTGTTTTCATCTCTTTGGGCTGCCCGCCGCGACTCCCGTCGTGCTGAATATTGCGACGATTCTCTTTACGTTCGCTGTTGTTCGAAATCACTTTAAGGACCCCGCTACGGCAATTGTGGTGGGAATCCTCGTGGGCGGGGTTCTGCAATTCCTGATTCAGGTGCCGCTACTGGTGCGGAAGGGGATGAAATTCACATTTGGGCTTTCGTTCTCGCACCCGGGGATCAAGAACGTGGCGCGTTTGATGATACCGCGGCTTTTTGGCATCGGCATCGGTCAGATTAATCTTTTTGTCGATACGCGATTCGCGACGGCAAGCATCATGCCGGAAGGGAGCCTCGCGGCCCTGTACGTTGCGGACCGCGTGATGGAGTTGGTCCTGGGAGGATACGCGATTGCCGTGGCGACGGCGATCCTGCCCATGATGTCACACCAGGCGGCGGCCAAAGATTATGAATCGCTGAAGAAGACGCTCGCGTTTTCCGTGCGCATCGTGGCTTTCATTACTGTGCCGGCGGCGCTGGGGCTGATGATTCTTCGCGAGCCGATTATTCGTGTGCTGTTCCAACACGGGCAGTTCGTCGCGGCATCGACGCGATTGACCGCCAGAGCGCTGCTTTATTACGCGATCGGCTTGCCGGCGCTGGCGACCGTAAAACTGGTGGTGCCGGCATTCTATTCGACATCGGACACCAAGACGCCGGTCATAGTCGCTTCCATCTCGCTGATGATTAACATCATTTTGAATATTGTGTTTCTGGAGTTCTTTTTCAAGCGCGTGCAGAACGGAGGCCCGGCACTGGCGACGGCGATCGCCAGTTTTTTTGATTTCTTCGCGCTTTTTATTATTTTTCGCCTTCGGCACGGGGCGATGGGTACGCTGGAGATACTCCGTTCCTTCGGCAAGATTTCCCTGTGTGCAAGCATCATGGGAGTCGCGTGCTGGTTTGGAAATCGCTATACGGCGTTTACAGTGCAATCGCGCTTCCTCGTGCAGCTTTTGGTCTTTTCGGGACTCATCGTCGGAGCGACGGCCCTCTATTTGGGTCTTGCCTGGCTTTTCCGTTGTCATGAGATTCGCGAGGTTTACGGCATTGCCACTCGGCGGACAGCGGGTGGCGGAGACGGTTTCGCAGAGCCATGATGGATATCGCGCCAACCATAACGCTTTTCCTGACGCACGTGAAAGTGGAGAAGGGGCTTTCCATCAATACCGTTGCGGCGTACCAGCGTGACCTGGCAAAGTTCCTTGGGTTCGCCCAAAAGCGCAAGTTGACTCTTGAAAAGGTGAGCCGGGACGATTTGGTGGACTTTCTTGCTGGACTGTACCGGGAAAATCTGGAGAGCCGGACCGTTGCGCGGCAATTGGTCACGCTGCGGAATTTTTTCCGCTTTGCGCAGATTCAGGAGTTAATCGCCACGGATCCGTCGCTGAATCTCGAGTCACCCAAGATTCGGCGTACTTTGCCAGGTTATTTGAGACTTGAAGAAGTGGAGCGCTTACTGCAACAGCCCGATGCCAAGACTTCAATTGGTTTGCGGGATCTTGCCATGCTGGAAGTGCTCTATTCGACCGGATTGCGCGTGTCCGAGTTAATCGGGCTTCGTGTGACGGACCTTGACTCGAAAGTGGGCTGCATTCGCTGCATCGGCAAAGGAGATAAGGAACGAATTGTTCCTGCGGGGCGCAAGGCACTGGGCATGGTGGAAAAGTATCTTCGCGATGCGCGGCCAAAGCTTTTGGGAAAAGGTGCTCCGAGTCAGGCATTGTTCGTCAACCGGCGTGGCGGATCGCTCAGCAGAGTGGGTGTGTGGAAGATTCTTTCAGCCTATGGGAGGCGCGCGGGTTTGCGCGTAGCTTTGACGCCGCACATGCTGCGTCACAGCTTTGCGACGCATTTGTTGGAACGCGGCGCGGACTTGCGGTCGGTGCAGCTCATGCTGGGGCACGCCGACATCTCCACGACGCAGATTTACACGCATGTGGTGGAAGAGCGGTTGAAACAGATTTACAAAGCGCATCACCCGCGCGCCTGATGCGCGGAGGCCCTGGGTCCTGATTGCGGTTGCCTCCGCGGCGGTCAGCGCGGGCATCCAGAACGTGAAGGAGTGCGATGCCAGATTATATGTTTTTGCTGGAAAGCCGGCTGTCACCGGAGCAGAGGGCGGCCATGATGCGCGTGCAGGAGCTTTCTGCCGCGCTGGGATTCAACGTGTATCTGACGGGTGGAACGGTGCGAGACCTCGTAACGGGCGCATCGCTGCGCGACCTTGATTTCAGCGTCGAGGGAAACCCTTCGAAGATCGCCCGTGAACTGGAAAAAGGCGGCGCAAAGATTCTTTCCGAGGATGAAAAGCTCCGCCAAGTAGAAATTCTTTTTGCGGGAGACTGTGACGGCAGCATTTCTGCGGCGCGCGACGACCACTACGTGCGCCCGGGAACGCGGCCGGAAATCCGCTGGTCCACGATCATGGAGGATTTGCGGCGTCGTGACTTTTCATTGAACGCCATTGCCATTTCGCTGAATCCGGCTTCACGAGGATTGCTTCTCGACCCGACTAACGGACTTTCGGACATCGAACGCGCCGAAGTACGCGCGCTTACCATTCATAGCTTTACGAATCAGCCTGTGCGGCTTCTTCGCGTTTTGCGCTTTGCCGCTCGGATGGGGTTCAAGATCGAGGCTCGAACACAAGAATGGTTCGACCTGGCCATCGAACGCGAGTTACAGCACACGATTGCCCCCGAAGATGCGGGTGGCGAGCTGCGAGCTGTCGCTCGCGAAGAGCGCCCGGCCGTTGTCCTAAAGGCGTGGGAGGAGCACGATTTGCTCGAAGCAGTTCATCCGGGGCTAGCAAAGCGCCACCCGGATTACGATGCGATCGCCCGCTTGATGAAGGTGCGCGAGGATTTGTTCACGGCGGGAGTTAGGCCAAAGCTCGCGACGCCGATGATGCTGGCGATCCTTGGCCGGCTGAAAGTCCGGGAACAGAGCAACGTGCTCTCGAAAGCTGGATTCCGGGCAGCGGAAGCTGACGCCATATTGAGCTTCGAGAAAGAAGTGCTCGCGGATCAGAAGGAATTAATTGGGCGCAAGTTAAACGCACCGGTAGATGCTTACAAGTTTGTTGAAAAGCTTCCCGTGGAGCGGCTTGCCTACTTGCTCGCAGAATCGCGCAATTCAGCGGCGCTTTCAAAAATCCGCGCGTATCTCCACAAGTGGCGTCCGATCCGCAGCGCGCTTCCGATAGTTGGGAACGAGCTGGAAGCCCTGGGGTATGCGCGAGGGCCAAAGTTCGACGCCATAGTCGAGCAAGTTTTCGGCATGCAACTGACGGGGCGTGGCAAGACGCCCGAAGAACGCGTAAAGATCCTTCGTAAATTGTCTGGTATCAAGGAGCAGCCGAAAAAGAAGGAAAAGGAAAAGAAAGCCACGAAGAGTGGAGAGAAACATCCCGCTGCGACTGGAACCGCGGCCGCAACGGAAAAGGGCGCTCCAGCGAAAGCCGCGCACGGGCAGTCGCACAAGAACCATCCAGTGATGCTGAAGCAGGCGGCAAAGCACAAAGCGGCCCGAGAGCAAGCGAAGCAGGCCCGGGCCGGCAAGAAGAGCAGCGGCCGAAAGTAGGATCAGGAACGGGCAGGGAAGTGCCGCCTGTGAAAATGTTGAGAATGCGATTCGCAATTCTCGCGCCAGAGTTCTAGAATCGAGATCCATGGGTCAGCCGCAGTTTGTTCATCTTCACGTTCATACGGATTTCAGTCTGCTCGACGGGGCGTGTGAAACGTCCGAACTGCTCGACGAAGCGTCGCGGCAGAAGATGCCGGCGGTAGCCGTTACGGACCACGGAAATCTTTTCGCTGCGGCTAATTTCTTTAATGAAGCCAGCAAACGCGACGTCAAGCCAATTATTGGATGCGAAGTTTACGTGGCCAAAGGGAGCCGCCACGACCGCGGCGAGAAAACGAACGGAACGGGTGGGCACGACCGCGGCGAAACAGAACCGGGCATGCGCGGGAGCAATCATCTGGTGCTCCTCTGCGAATCGCTCGAGGGCTACCACAATCTAATCAAGCTGGTGTCCTCAGGATTTCTTGAGGGTTTCTACTACAAGCCGAGGATCGACTACGACCTTCTCGCGAAGCACAGTAAGGGGCTGATTGCCCTGTCCGCCTGTTTGCGCGGCGCGGTGACGGAAGCGGTGGTGGATGAGAAGTATGACCAGGCCCGCGAAAATGCCTACCGGCTGCGCGACGTTTTCGGCAAGGGCAATTTCTTCCTGGAGATTCAGGATCAGGGGCTGGAAATCGAGCAGGGCGTGAATCGCGAGCTCGTGCGTCTTTCCAAGGAAACCGGGATTCCGCTTGTCGCCACGAATGACTGCCACTATCTGCATCACGGCGACGCCCATGCTCAGGAAGTCCTGCTGTGCATACAAACCGGAAAAACGATGAGCGACACGCATCGTATGAAATTCGCCACCGACCAGTTCTACTTCAAGACGGCGGCGGAGATGGCCCAAGTGTTTGGCGAGTTGCCAGATGCGCTCAGCCGCACGGTGGATATCGCCGCGCGATGCAACGTCAAAATTGAACGCATTCCGAACCCGTTTCCGGAATTTAAGGTTCCCGAAGGCCACACGGCGGGGAGTTATTTTGAGAAGGTGGTGCGCGAAGGGTTTGCCACCCGTGTGCCGTACTTGGAGCGACTGCGGCAAAAAGGCCTTTTGAACAATCCGCTGGCAGACTATGAGCGGCGGCTCACATCCGAAATCGAAATGATCAAGAAGATGCGCTACGAGGGCTATTTCTTGATCGTTTGGGATTTCATTCACTATGCACGCGCGCAGGACGTACCCGTGGGGCCGGGGCGAGGGTCCGCGGCGGGCAGCCTGGTCAGCTATGCGATGCGCATCACGGATGTGGATCCCTTGCAGTACAACCTGCTATTCGAACGTTTTCTGAACCCGGAGCGGGTTTCCTTGCCGGATATCGACATCGATTTCTGTATGCGGCGGCGCGGTGAAGTGATCGAGTACGTCACGCAGAAATACGGGCGGGAAAATGTCGCGCAGATCATCACATTCGGCACCATGGCGGCGAAAGCCGCAGTCAAGGACGTTGGCCGCGCGATGGATATCCCTTACGGGGAAGTCGACCGGCTGGCAAAGCTGATCCCCACGACTCTCGGTATTGACTTGGAAACCGCTCTCGCAGAGGCGCCCCAGCTCAAGGCGGCGATAAACAGCGACGAAAAATTGAAGGATTTGATGAGCGTGGCTCTGCGGCTTGAGGGTCTGGCGCGTCATGCTTCTACGCATGCAGCCGGAGTAGTTATTTCCCCGCGACCGCTGATGGATGTCGTGCCGGTTTACAAAACGAACCGGGATGAAATCACGACGCAATACGACATGAACGCGCTCGAGCGCGTTGGCCTGTTGAAGATGGACTTCCTCGGGCTGACGACTCTTACGGTTCTGCAAGACACGGTGCGAATGATAGAAAAGAATCGCGGCGTGAAGGTCGAAATCGACAATTTGACCCTGGACGACTCCGAAACTTACAAACTTTTCGCTCGGGGCGATACGACGGCTATTTTCCAGTTTGAATCGCATGGTATGCGCGACATCTTGCGCCGCTACCAGCCATCGCGCATCGAAGATCTCACCGCGCTGAATGCGCTGTATCGCCCTGGGCCGATTCAAGGCGGAATGATCGACGATTTCATCAACCGCAAGACGGGAAAGACAAAGGTCAGTTTCGAACTTCCGCAGCTCAAGGGCATTCTCGAGGAAACGTACGGCGTCATCCTGTACCAGGAGCAGGTTATGCAGATCGCGAACCTGCTGGCGAGCTTTTCGCTCGGCGAAGCGGACATCCTGCGCCGCGCCATGGGCAAGAAGAAGAAAGAGGAAATGGCGGCGCAGCGCGCAAAATTCATGGCGGGATGCCTGGCGAACAAAGTCCCGGAGAAAAAGGCCGAGCGAATTTTCAATTTGATGGAAGAGTTTGCGGGGTACGGCTTTAACAAATCCCACTCCTGCGCCTATGCGCTGCTGGCGTACCAGACCGCCTATTTGAAGACGCACTATCCGGTGGAATTCATGGCCGCGCTGCTGACTTCGGAAACGGGCAATGCGGAAAAAGCGGTTAAGTACATTAATGAAGCGCGAGGCTTGAGCATTTCCATCCTGCCGCCGGATGTCAATGAGAGCGATCTCTACTTCACGCCGGTTGGAGAATCCATTCGCTTCGGCCTGGCTGCGATCAAGAATGTCGGAGAAAACACGGCAAAGGCCATCCGCGATTCGCGGTTGGGCGCGGGTGAATTCACTTCGCTGTATGATCTGTGCGAGCGCATAGAAGCGCGGTTTCTGAACAAGCGCGTCTTTGAGAGCTTGATCAAATGCGGCGCACTGGATTCTCTCGGGCCTCGAGAGTCCATGCTGGCGTCGGTTGACGATGCGCTGGCGGCGGTGCAGCGAGCTTCGCGCACTCGAGAATCGGGACAGCACGGCTTATTCGGGACGGCCGCGGCTCCTGCGCCAATGCCCTTTGAATTGCACGATGCCGAACCCTGGAGCGAGGCGGAACGCCTGGCGAGCGAATACGCGATGCTTGGTTTCTACGTGTCCGGACATCCCCTTGCCAAGTTTGCTTCTCGATTGCAGGAGCTAAAGTGCGTTACGCTCGATCAAGTCGAAGGGCAGCGCAATGGCAAGGAAATCACCGTGGCGGTGCTCGTTGTCGGGACACGCCCCATGCGCTCCAAGAAAGGCGCTCGTTGGGCCATCTACACTATTCAAGACATGACCGGGGTTCAGGAATTGCTTGCATTTCCAGAGAGCTTTGCGCGGCTCGAGCAGATTCTGAAAGCAGGAACACCGCTGCTGCTGAAGGTGCGCGTGCAAGTGGAGGAAGCAGGCACCCGGCTGTCGTTGCAGGAGGCGGCGCGCTTGGGCGATCTCGCCGAGCGGCCAAACTCTGGCCTGCGTATCCGCATAAGGATCGAGGAACTAAACGATGAATTGCTCGACCGCCTGGAGGAGATACTGGCTTCCTATCGAGGCTCGAGCCCGCTGTCCCTGGATCTCTCTTCGCCGGAGGGAGCCACGGCAACGCTGCAGGTTGAACAGCGAGTCAGAGCCTGCCCGGAACTGATCGCCGCGGTCCGGGAATCATTTGGCGAGCAGTCGATCGATCTGGTGATGTGATGAAGTCCAAAGACAAGACAAAAAACACGGCGGCCCAGGTGAATCGTCAGAGCGAGATCGAGCGCCTGGAGAAGGACGTCGAGGAACTACGAAGGCTGGCTGGCGACGAAGAGGCGGACGCGGAACTCGAACGCATCCGCCAGCAAGTCGCTGAGCTGCGCAAGGAGTTCTACAGCCATCTGGGCCCCTGGCAGCGTGCGCAAATTGCGCGGCACACGCAGCGGCCCTACCCGTTGGACTACTTTGGGATGCTTTTCACGGATTTTGTGGAGTTGCACGGCGACCGGGGATTTGGCGACGACAAAGCCTTAATCACCGGACTCGCGAAGTTCCACGGGCGCCCGATAGCGGTCATCGGCCATCAGAAAGGGCGCGACACTAAGCAGCGGCTCCTGCGCAATTTCGGGCAGCCCAAACCCGAGGGCTACCGCAAAGCGCTCCGCGTTATGCAACTGGCAGCCAAGTTTGGCCGGCCGGTTTTCACGTTCATTGACACCCCGGGCGCATACCCGGGCATTGATGCCGAGGAGCGGGGACAGGCCGAAGCGATCGCGCGGAACCTGCGAGAAATGGCGCGCCTTCCTGTTCCGATCATCGTTACCGTGACCGGGGAGGGCGGTTCCGGCGGAGCTCTGGCGATTGCCGTCGGGGATCGCGTCAACATTCTGGAGAACAGCTTTTATTCCGTGATTTCGCCGGAAGGTTGCGCGGCAATCATGTGGCGAGACGCGACAAAAGCGGAGACCGCGGCTGCCGCCCTGAAAATTACGGCGAAGGATCTGATGGAACTTGGCATCGTCGACGAAATTGTGCCAGAGCCCGAGGGAGGGGCGCATGTCGACGCGGAGGGCGCCGCACAGCTGCTCGGCGAGGTGCTGGACCGCGAGCTGGTGGCCCTGACGCAGCAGTCTACGAAGGATTTGCTCGAAGCCCGCTATGAAAAGTTCCGCAAAATGGGGCAATTCTTCGATTTTGGCAACTAAGTGCGGACTTTGTGGTTTCGTGAGTTCTGGGCCCACCCCGTGGCATATTCGCAACCTTCCCGACACCAATCGTTGTCGCTCCCGCCGACGCGGTCTACTCTGAATAAGCAAATATCAGAGTGATCCGTCTCGGGACAACCTCAGCTCGCACACGGCGGCCCGTCCACGGAGGACAGGACTTATTATGTCGGAACCGTTTCGTCCCTATGAAAAGCTCGTGGACATTACTGTCTTGGGCAAGAAGTTCCAGGTGCCCGAGCGCAACTCGTTGTTGCGATGCTTCCAGTTTATTAGCCCGGAAACGATACCCTACGGAAGATTCTGCTGGAACCAGGAGTGTCAGTATTGCCGCGTTTCGTGCCAGTTGCCGGATGAGGATGAGCCTCGGGAAATGCTGAGCTGCAAATTCATTGTCATGCCGGGAATGGAAATTACTGAGTTGAGCCAGGAGCTTAAGTGGTGCCTCAGGTCCAAACTGCCAGCCGACGCCACCGTATCCTCGTAAAAGGTCAAGTCCAGAGGCAAACAAATTGATGTAGTGCAACTTTTACCCTCGCCGAGGGTTTGAAGATGCAAGCACACATAAGTGTCGCCCGACGGCGGTTGTGCGACGTCAAAACTCAATTAACCATCCCCGGCGCACAACTGTCGTCGATTCATTGACTGTTGCCTTCAGATTTCATTATTTTTGAGACAATCTGAGGAGCATCCTGCTCGATTTGCGCTTCCTCTCCCTCTGGACTACGATTCTTGCTTGCAATCAGCACCCACAACTTTCTTGGCTTGCGACGGCTGCGGACAGTCCGCATCCCCCGAACACATCGCCAGACGGCTCCGACGCCTTGAATGGACGACGCGTTACCGGCCCATTCATATCGGCACGCTTCTTTTAGGCGGGGTTTCTCCCGATGCCGATGAGGATTTTTTGTATGCAGGAAAGTTTTCTGGCGAAGCTGGCCAATTGCTTGCCGCCATTGGAATCTCTACGGCAGGGAAGCCGCCGGAGGTTGTCCTGGGCGAGTTTCAGCGAGGCGGATTCTTTTTCACGCATGTGCTGGAATGTCCGCTCGAGGCCAGCCAGGCCGGAAGCACCACCCTCGAATCGCGGCTGACCCAGCAGGTTGCGCACGTAACGACGCGTGTTCGCAGGTCCCTCAGACCCAAGCGCGTCACTTTGATTTCTGAATTGCTGGCGCCGCTAGCTTCAAGGCTGTCCGGTGCCGAACTGGGTTGCCCCGTGCTCTTGGACAGCGGCAAACCTTTCAACTTGAACTCTTCCGCCTCATCAATGGGAGCTGAGCATCTACGCGAGGCACTTATCGCCGCTGCCGGTGGGATGTGACGCAGCGCACAGCATCCGGGGTCCCGTTAGGAGAGGCTTAATGTATCACAAGGTTGGAGTGCGAATCTCCCGGCTGTGGTAGAATTTGAAACTTGGAGAGCGCAGGGCCGGAGTAGGAGTTAGGGCGTGAAAAAGCAAGCAAAGTTTGGCATCGGAATTGGCGTCATTGTCATTTCTCTGGCCTCCTTGGCGTGGCTAGGTTATGGAGAGAGCAAAACTTACTACCACACCATCGCGGAACTCCAAACTCTTCATGGCGCTGATCGATCCCACCGAATTCGCGTTGGGGGAACCGTGGCTCCTGGAAGCATCCACCGCATGACCGGGCGCGTGGATTTTGTCCTGGAAGGGGAAGGGAAATCACTCTCCGTGAGCTATGTGGGCAATGACCCCCTGCCGGACACTTTTGTGGATAAGGCGCAAGCCTTGGTGGAGGGCAGACCGGCGGCGGATGGGCGCTTTGTTGCCGAAGTCGTGCAGGCGAAATGCGCGTCCAAGTACGAGGCAGCCCCAGGGGGGACTGCAACCTCCTCCACTGAGACACAGAAAAGCAACATGTGAGCGGCCCGGCTCGGCCGGGGGATAGGCGGAGTCTCCGTGGATGTATTCGGTTCGTTCGCTCTAATCCTGGCTTTTATCTGTGCGGTGTACGCATTTGGAGGCGGGATCGCCGCGATCCTCACGCGTCATCCGCTCCTGGTCAAGAGCACGAGGCAAGCGGGTATCGCGACATGCTGCCTCATTTTTCTCGCCACCTTCAGTCTCGAATATCTGTTCTTTAGTGATAATTTCTCCGTCGCTTACGTCGTCGCCCACAGCAATCGCGCGCTGTCGACGTTTTACAAAATTGCCGCTCTCTGGGCCGGGCAGGAAGGTTCATTGCTCTTTTGGAGCTTCCTGCTTTCGATCTACGTTTTCTCAGTCTTGATCGCCTACCGGAACAAGAACGGCGAACTCATGCCGTATGTTGGAGTGATTCTCGCCGGCGTCCAGATATTCTTCCTGACTCTCAACAATTTCGTTGCCAGCCCGTTCAAAGCATTGGCTGTTCCCGGCGCCAATGGCGCGATGGATCTCGTCGCACGTGCCGACGGCAACGGTCTGACTCCGCTTCTGCAATATCCGGAAATGGTGATCCATCCACCAAATCTTTATTCTGGATATACGGGCTTCACGATTCCGTTTGCGTTTGCATTGGCCGCCCTGCTGGCACGCTATCCCGGGGAAAAGTGGATTCACCTCACCCGCAAATGGACGATGATCGCGTGGTGCTTTCAAACTGCGGGTATTCTCCTCGGCGCGCACTGGGCTTACGCGGTGCTCGGCTGGGGCGGCTACTGGGGCTGGGACCCCGTGGAAAACGCGTCTCTCCTGCCGTGGCTGACGGGCACGGCCTTCCTGCATTCGGTCATGATGCAGGAAAAACGCGGCATGATGAAAGTGTGGAACGTCTGGCTGGTATTCTCGACGTTTATTTTGTGCATTCTCGGGACGTTTCTGACGCGCAGCGGAGTCGTTAGCTCAGTTCATGCGTTTGCACAGTCCAGCATCGGCAGCTGGTTTGTGGGTTTTCTCGCGGTCATCTTCACGGTCTGTCTGGTGGCTTACCTCAAGAACAGGGATTATCTGAAGAGTGAAAACCAGCTTGATGCTTTCGTGTCCCGCGAGTCCAGCTTCCTCTTCAACAATTTGATCCTTCTAGTTTCATGCATTGCCGTACTTTCCGGCACCCTCTTTCCTGTTTTGTCGGAATGGCTCTCCGGTTCCAAAATCAGCGTCGGCGCTCCGTTCTTCAATAAAGTCAACATCCCCATCGGCTTGCTGCTGCTTTTTCTTACCGGTGTTGGTCCGCTCCTTGCCTGGCGAAAGACGTCCGTGGAAAGCCTAAAGAGGAATTTTGCCTGGCCATTGATCATCGGCGTTGTAGGTGGTTCCATTATTTTTGCGCTGGGCTACCGGGAATTCTACTCGCTCATCTGTTTCAGCCTGTGCATCTTCGTTGCGGCAACGATCCTCATGGAATTTTACCGAGGGGCAAAGGTCATTCGGACCAGATCCGATGCGTCCTTTCTGACGTCCGCCATCGAGCTGACCATGCGCAATACGCGGCGTTATGGTGGCTACATCGTGCACATGGGAATGGTTCTCGTCTTTATAGGTTTGGCCGGAGCGGCCTTTAACCAAAACGTCCAAAAGGAAATGCCGCCCGGCTCATCCATGCAAATAGGGAAGTACACGCTGGTGATGCAGAATTTTGACACCAAGCCGGAAGCGAACTACACGGGCTACCGGCTCATCGTCGAAGTCCTCGTCGGTGGCAAGCCATTGATGATGCTCTATCCCGAGAAGCGCGTGTTCGACACCAATGGGGAGACCGGCACGATGGTGGCGATTTATTCGACGCTCCGGGAAGACTTGTATGTTGTTTATGCCGGGCAAAGTCCGGACACCAAGTTGCCGGTGATTCACGCCTATTTAAATCCACTCGTAAAATGGATCTGGTTCGGGGGCGTGATCGTCGTGTTTGGCACGCTCGTGGCGCTGATGCCAAATCGGCGCGCCGTGCTGGTTCTGTCGGCCGCGAAGCAGCCCGCGGCAGAACCGCTTGCACGTGGATTGGCGCCGTCCGCGACGTACCGGGAACGCCATGACTAAAATGCAAAAGATCAGACGGCCCGGTTTACTTATTTTGCCGGTCCTTTTGTGTTTTGCTAGCGCTCTGCCGATTTTGTCCGCTTTCGGAGAAGTGCAGGAGGCCGATCACACTCACCTGGTCGGAATGAAAGTGCGGTGCATGTGCGGCGGCTGCAACGATTCCGCAGGTGGTTGCTATCATGTCGGTGGCGCTTTCTCGGGTCCCTGCGATACGGCACTGGGGATGTTAAAAAAGATTGATGCGCGCATAGCCAAAGGCGATTCAGACGATTTGATCGTGCAGTCGTTCGTCCAGGAATATGGTCAGGCTGTGCTCACCGAACCGCCGCACAGCGGTTTTGGCCGCGTGGCTTGGTGGATTCCGGCGGTTGCGTTGATAGGTGGATTCGCGCTGGTATTGGGCGTGATTTCCAAATGGCGGAAGCGCTTATCTCCTGAGCCAGCGTTGGCTGGAGCGGGTAATGCGCGGCCGGTCTCAGCAGAGCTGCTGGAGCGCGCACGTAAACAGGCTGCAAGCGATACCGAGGATTGATTTTGACTGGTTTTACGATCATCGCAACGTATCTGATCACTTCCGCGGATTGGGCCGTCCTCGGCGCTTGCCTGGCCCTTGCTTTTGCTACGGGGCTCTTTATTTTTTACATTCAACCGGACGCTTCCGACCTTGCTCCCCGCCGCTCGAAGCTCGATCAATTGCTGGAGCGGCGCGACACGCTGTACGACAATTTGCGTGATCTGCGATTTGAGTTTCGTTCCGGAAAGTATGCGGAGAATGACTTCGAAGCGATGAAAACCTCACTCGAGAATGAAGCCGCGCTTGTGCTTGCGGAAATCGATCAAATCACGGAATCCCAGGTGCGCCGTCCACGTGGGGTCAAGCCCGTTGCCCCGGAGCGAGGCGCGCGATGAGAATGCGAATGATTGCGTGTTTGGTTCTCGGAGTCTGCTTGCTGCTGCCGTTCTCAGTTGTTTATGGCGCGACTGCCCACGGCACGGTAAAGAATGGCACGACAGGAAAACTCGCGGCCGATGTCGAGGTAATCCTCATCCAATTGCAGGGAGGAATGCAGCCCGTCCTCAACACCAAAACAGACGCGCAGGGCCAATTCACGTTTGACCATCCCTCAATCGGCACGCAGCCCATGCTGGTGCGCGCGGTCTATCGAGGCATTAATTTTCATCAGCCTTTGCCTCCCGGCCAAAATGAAGTGCACGTGGAGGTCTTCGAGCCTTCGCGCGACCCGAAGACCATCAGTGTGGATTCGCATTTTGTAATTTTTCAGCCGAACGGCTCGACGCTGGTTGTTGGTGAAGAGTATTCCATCAAGAACGCGTCACAGCCTGCGCAGGCCTATTTCCGCGCCGATGGAAATTTTGACTTTTCGCTTCCGGCTGGCGCTACTCTGAAACAAATCGCCGCCCAAGGCCCATCGGGAATGCCCGTGGTGCAGGCGCCCATCGACCGCGGCAAAGACAGGTACAGTATTGCGTACGCGTTTCGGCCCGGCGACAACGGAGTGCGCTTCTCCTATGAGTTGCCGTACTCCGGAAATTCCGCTTCCGTGAAACTGCCCACCGTTTATCCCGGCGCGCGGCTCGTTGTCGTTGCGGCCCCGAGCGTGCAGATTACCGGAGATGGCTTGCAAGCAGGCGGGCAAGAGCAGGGCATGAACCTTTACAGCCGGGACAGTCTCGCCGCCAATTCAACGCTGACCGTGAGCGTTGCGGGGACAGCGCCTCCGCCCAGTAACAATGATTCGGGCGCAGATGCCGGGCCGCAGAACCGCGAGGCGCAGCAAGGCGGTGATCCAGCCTCGGGCGCGGCCATTCAGGCGGTCCCAGGCCGTCTCGATGTCTTGAAATGGCCCATTGTAGGAGGCTTTCTCTGCGTATTCGTGCTGCTGGCGTTTTTGCTCGCACGCAGGCCGGTCGTGGCCGTGGCAGGTGGTCCTTCTGACGAGGACACGGAAACACCTGCCAAGGCTGCCAGTAAGACAATCTCATCATCTGGGGCTACGCAAGCGTCGGCGCCTCACAGCGGAAAATTGGCAGAGGTCGATGCGGCGGTTGGCACGAGCCTTGATGGCCTGAAAGACACGCTTTTTCGCCTGGAGCTGCGCCGCCAGGCCGGAACGATTTCTGAAACAGAGTACAATCAGGAACGGGCCCGCGCGGAAAAAGTCTTGCGCGATCTTGTGAGAGGTTGAAGGATGACGCCGCGCGGTGATCGGCGCTCTCGCGAGGTTCATCAGTGACGCCAGCGGCATTTTCTCCTGCTGGTCTCCGCTTTGAAAACATCGAAAAACGATATGGCGGACTCTACGCATTGCGCCGAGTCTCGCTCTCCATCGCTCCGGGAGAATGCGTGGTGTTCGCGGGGCGCAACGGCTCGGGTAAGACAACTCTGCTGCGCGTTGCCGCACGCTTGGTGCGGCCGTCCAAAGGTACGCTGGAATTTTCCGGAGAGTCAGGCGATGGCGAAGCGAATTCTGTTCGTCCGGGATTCGTCGCTCACGCAACGATGGTTTATGATGAGCTGACCGCGGAAGAAAACCTTTTGCTATTTGCGCGGCTCCAGGGTACGCCTCAACCGGGAAACCGCGTTGAAGCGCTTTTGCAGGAAGTTGGCTTGTCCGATCGCCGGGCTTCGCTGGTACGCACGTTCTCGCGGGGGATGCGCCAGCGCGTGGCGATTGCCCGCGCCTTGCTGCATGAACCTTCCGTCCTTCTGCTTGACGAGCCGGCTACTGGCCTGGATCCGCATGGAGTCACTTGGCTCGCGGAGACCATTTGCCGTTTGCGCGACTCGGGCCGCACGATTCTGATGAGTCTTCACGGCGAATCGGAAATCTCTTCGCTCGGGACGCGCGCCATACGCCTGGATGCAGGCTCGATTGCTGCGGACACGCGCACCGGTGCAACTTTTCGCTCCATTCTCACCTTCGCCGGCGCCTGAATGAGTCTGCTCTCCAACACGGGCGTGCTGCTCGGCAAGGAACTTCGCACGGAGTTCCGCTCGCGGGAATTGCTGACAACCACATTTGTTTTTATCCTCATTGTCATCGTCCTGTTCAGCTTCACGTTTGATCCAACTTCCGA
>Ga0070693_100000098_pt1 | contig 38352 bp, 33 predicted proteins | sample KBSK1103metaG_FD_65472 | JGI IMG/M metagenome (GOLD analysis project Ga0070693, IMG submission 65472) | Corn, switchgrass and miscanthus rhizosphere microbial communities from Kellogg Biological Station, Michigan, USA - KBS K1-10-3 metaG | ecosystem: Host-associated > Plants > Roots >...
AAATCAATACTACGATTTGACAGTCGCACCCATTCCGATGATAATTATGCGTACGTCACTCCTGTGGAGGGCTGATAAGCCCGGCGAACTGGGAACTCCGGACGCGGGCTGCATGGATGGCGCCAAAATATATTTTTGTTACCGGCGGTGTTGTTTCCTCGCTTGGAAAGGGAGTTGCAGCTTCCTCCATCGGTTGTCTCCTCGAAAGTCGCGGTTTTAAAGTCACCCTTCAGAAATGTGATCCTTATCTGAACGTCGATCCCGGCACGATGAGCCCGTTTCAGCACGGCGAAGTCTTCGTCACCGAGGATGGCGCGGAAACCGACCTCGACCTCGGCCATTACGAGCGCTTTACTCACGCCAAACTCTCCCGCGACAACAACTGGACCACCGGCCGCATCTACGAAACCATTTTGACCAAGGAACGCCGCGGCGATTACCTCGGCAAGACCGTGCAGGTCATCCCGCACGTCACCGACGAGATCAAAGCCACCATCAGGAAAGTCTCCGACGACGTGGACGTGGTCATCGTCGAGATCGGCGGAACGGTTGGCGACATTGAATCGCTTCCCTTCCTCGAAGCCATCCGGCAAATGCGCCTCGAACTAGGCGCGGAAAACACTCTCTTCGTCCACGTCACTCTTGTCCCCTTCATCGCCGCTGCCGGCGAACTAAAGACCAAGCCGACGCAGCACAGCGTTAAGGAAATGCTCGGCATCGGGATCCAGCCAGACATTTTGCTTTGCCGCAGCGACCGGCACATCCCCAGCGAGCTCAAGAAAAAAATCGCGCTCTTCTGCAACGTGGCGGAAGCCTGCGTCATATCCATGGAAGATGTGGACACCATTTACGCCGTGCCCGTCGAGCTCAGCCGCGAGGGACTCGACGCGCAAATCCTCCGCCATTTGAAGCTCCAGGATCGGCCTTCGGACATGCGCCCCTGGCTCGATCTCGTCTACCGGCTCCACAATCCCGCCGGTGAAGTCCGCATCGCCGTGGTAGGCAAATACGTTCAGCTTGAAGACGCCTATAAGAGCCTGCGCGAAGCTCTGCTTCACGGCGGCTTGGCCCACAATCACAAAACCGTTCTTGAATGGATTGAGGCCGAAGAAATCACCTCGCCCGAAGCCGCCGCATCCAGGCTGTGGGGCTACGATGGCATCCTCGTGCCCGGTGGATTTGGGAAACGCGGAATCCAGGGAATGATCAATACCATTCAATTCGCCCGCGAGAGCAAGACTCCCTATTTCGGCATCTGCCTCGGCATGCAGTGTGCCACTGTCGAATACGCCCGCGATGTGGCCGGATTGAAGCAGGCTGACACCACCGAATGCGACCCTCAGGCGCCGCACCGCGTGATTTATAAGCTGCGAGAATTACTCGGTGTAGACGAAATGGGCGGCACCATGCGCCTGGGTGCCTGGCCCTGCAAACTTGAACCCGGTTCTTTTGCCGCCAAAGCCTACGGCAAAACCGAAATCAGCGAGCGCCATCGCCACCGCTACGAATTCAATCGCGACTACGAAAAAACTCTGACTGACGCCGGACTTCGCATTACCGGCCGCACTCCCGACGAAAATTATGTCGAGATCATCGAAGCCCCCGAGCATCCCTGGTTCCTCGGCTGCCAGTTTCACCCGGAGTTCAAATCCAAACCGCTTGAGCCTCATCCGCTTTTTGCCGCCTTCATCGGCGCCGCGCTCGAGCACAAGAAAATCCTGGCTCGCCCAGCCAGCGAATCGCAGCGCGCCCAAACCGTCGGCGTCGCCCCCCACGCTAACGCCTTGCCCTCGTAGAGGCACGATTCATCGTGCCCCCAGTGCTATTTACTCTGAGCTCCGGAGGGTTTGCCCTGAGCTCCGAAGCGCGGCGCCCGCCGTGCCTCTATTCTGCGTGCGAAGCATCGATCAGGGTCATGGCTCAGTTTCCCATAGCGGTGTATCCATAGAGGTGCTCCCTGTAGGTCATGATGCGATCGATCAAAATCTACTCCAGGGACGCCTCTCTATAATGCGTTAATTAGACATGTCGATTACTTCCGGTTTGCCCGTCACTCGCTCGAAATCGCTAGAGGAACCTTGCTTCGAGAGGGCTCGACTGGTCTGGCGGCTTTGACCCAACCAACCAAACTGAGGGGAATCATGAGGAAGATCGAGACGAGGCGAGATGCCAAGATTCTCCGTTAGTGAGTATTCCGCCCTTCGGGCGGGGATTTTCAAGGCATGGGGTCTTTCGATCCGATGGAGTTTGGGCGACGCAAGAACGAATCCTCACGCTCCCCGTTCATCGTCTCGATGAGCCCACCGGGCTATCTCTCGGCATGGTTGCGTCCCCGCAGTGCCCGCTTCCGTCTCGCCCGGCAAAATCATTGTAACTCCGCAACGAGCTGCCGTTTCTCAACATCCGGTTTGCCCGTGACTCCGCCGGAACCCAGACCGGCCAGACCCGAATCGCGAGTTGCGATCGCCTGGTTTCGACAACTATCTATCCGTCAGGCCCTTGGCGCCCATTGATCCGATATCCGTCAGAGGCAAGTCTTAGCGTGATTTTTCGGTCAAAAGTTGAGTAATCCGCTGGGGTTTAATCGTATACAGGATATATGTTGGCTCTTCCCATGACATTGAATACGACGGCCGAAACCGAAACGGCAAACATTGCACGAGGCTTACGTGAGAGGGATATGCAGCTTCTTGCAGACCTGGTGGAGCGCTATCAGCATCGATTGGTGCGCTACCTGCTATACCTCACCGGGAGGCGAGAGTTTGCTGAGGACCTTGCGCAGGAGACCTGGATTCGCGTGCTGCAACGGGGCAGCCAGTACAACGGGCGGCAGCGGTTTGATCCATGGCTATTCGCGATCGCCCGCAATTTGGCAATAGATTACCTGCGGAAAAAACGAAAAGCGGTGGCAACAGCATCCTTGCCAAATGATCCCGATGCAATGCTGCTGGTACCCTCTTCCGATCCTTCCCCATTCGAAGCCGCGGCCCGAAGCGAAGACGCAATGCGTCTGGCCGGCCGGCTGCAGATTCTGTCACCGCTGTATCGCGAGGCTTTGCTCCTGAGGTTTCAAGAAGACCTGTCTCTTGCGGAGATGGCTCAGGTCTTGGGCGCCCCTACTACAACGGTGACGTCCAGAATCTATCGCGGTCTTGCAGCACTGAGATCCGCATTGGAGGAGGGTGATTCGCATGGAGGGTGAAAAGAGATTTCGCGAGCTTATCGACAGGTCTTTCGTAGAAGAGGTTTCAGAGCGCGAAAGACAGCTCATCCATGACCACATCCGCGATTGTGATGGCTGCAAGCGCTACCTCGAGCTAACTGCGCGTACGATTCGGGGATTGCGGGAATTCACCTTTACGAGTGAGACAGATTCGAATGCCCAGGTCCGTGAGATTCTTGCGCATCATACCGAGACAATGCGCCAGCACAACGTGCAATTCAAGGTCTGGGCTGCATTTGCTGTAGCGCTCTTGATGTCATTTGTTGGAACGGCACTCGTGTACCAGGTGGCCAAGCTCCTGGCGGTCCCAATACATTTCAACACTGCTCAAGTCCAGGCAGGCGTGCTCGTCTTTTGGCTGCTGCCATCTTTGTGCGCGGCCTTACGTCTGCTCGCGGCGCCTGGCGAGAATAGAGGTATCGCATGACACAGCAATCGGCGGTGCTTTTGATAGCGTTCTTGGCCGGGCTTGTAGTTGCGGCTGTCTTGTTGGGAACCGCAAGACGGAATGTTCTACCCCGGTTTGCAATGGTCATCGCAGCACTGGCGATCCCGATTTGGGTAGCCTATTTTGCTTCCAGCCAGGGCCGTTCCTTACTTGCTTCCGAAGGATTTCTCAGTGCCATGCCAGACGCGCTTTGGTTCGGCTTAACGTTTGGCGTCTTCACCGCGGCTTTTTTCCTCGCCCTCGGATATATCTACGGGGACGCAAGAAGGCGTCAAATGCCTGCTTGGGCCTGGGTGATTGCCGCTTTCCTCATACCCAATTTGATTGGATTCATCCTTTATTTTCTGTTCCGCGGGCCTCTCCTTGCGCCTTGCAGTTCCTGTGGCAAGCCTATTCGAGGGGGAGAAGCATTCTGCTCACACTGCGGATGCTCGCAGGATTCCGGTATCGGACGCATCACAGCTGACACTCGCACAATCTGAAGTAAAAACGGTGGTAACAACCTTGCATCGCACAAAACGGAGGACGGTATGAAGCGTGAGCGCGCCTTACAGGTAGTATTGGTGTTGGTGGGCTTATTGTATTCCTTTTGGGGCTATCTCCTGTTTGATAATTTATGGCACTCCCGATGGCTGGGGCATAGCGATGTCATGCCGATGTTCCTGAGCCTTAACACGGCGCTTGGGCCCTGTCTGTTGCTGGCCGTTAAGCAGCCCGCCAAGCATCGCTTGATGATCGCCTATGGGGCATGGTCAAGCCTTGCCCATGCGTTCACGATGACAATCATGTCGGCGCAGGCCGTGGCGCACGGCATGCACAGGAAGGATAGCCCCCAGGACATTGTGTACTTTGGCGTGATTGGAGTCACGCTGCTTGCACTCCTCCCGGCAAAACAACCATCACCGGCCAGCGCGCCTATCAGTGAGCCGCGCTTCGCCGAACGCTAGAGGACCTGGTCCACCCCCGCGCCTGTACCGAGACGCAAGGACTCCTCAGGGGAGTGCGACGATTCTATTCGTTGAATATATGCTTGGCCTTGCCGCTGTGTTAATTCTGCATTGTCGGCAACCCTTACCTTGGCGGATTATGGAAGGGTTGCCCGTCATCCAACCACAATCGCCCGCAGGCGATGGCGAACTTCGCGTAGAGGGCATCACTGTACCATCCCTGCAAGCTTACTTCTGCATGTTCTCGTCTAGGAAGGCGAACACATCGGGCTCCCAGATGTTCACGCCGAGATGGAGAAAGTCGTGTCCATCGTCCACTGTATGACCGATTGGAGGATAGATCCTCAAGCGATGCGGCTTACTGAGCTGTTCGCGGCGAGCGTCCAGCACTTTGCCGGACGAGAGAGAGTAATCGTTCTCGGCGTGAATGAAGAAGACCGGCGCCGCGATGTGGTCAACCGCAGTCAAGAGCCGCGTTCGCAACTCCGGAGAACGGTCAAAGCTATAGCCGGCGCCGGAGAAGATTACGACCGCTCGCAGGTTCGGTTCACGTTCGGCCAATAGCACCGTGAGCGAACCTCCAAACGAGTGGCCAATCGCCGCAACATCCTTCGAATCGACGTAAGGGTCCGCCCGCAAGAATTTAAGTGCAGACAGCGCGTCGTCCATTTCCCTTTTTTCCAGCAACTGCATCTGCAGAGCGTTGCGCGCCTCTTGGCCGTGTGCAGCGGCTTCAGTATTCATCAGGTCGAAGGCGTTGGCGCCCTGGTCCGTGGAAAGCCCGACGCCGCGTCGGAACAAGTATAAGAATACGTAGCCATGGCGAGCGAAGAGCGGACCAAGTTTTTGGGCATTCTGTTCGTACGGTCCGAGGCGTTTCAGGTCTTCGGGGGAACGGCCGCTGCCGTGATTCAGCAGGACGGCGGGGAACGGTCCGCGGCCCTGCGGGCGCCAAAGCATCGCGTGCAGTGTGGCCGACCCACTGTGGATGAGCACGGTTTCAGGCCCGCCAGACGTCTGGCCGCAGACCGACGCGGCCGTGAGCATAAGAAAGAGTGGTGCCAGAACCAACGCGCACAGCTTTGTCATTTGGCATTCCCTAGTTTCTGGATGAGATGGATGCAACCGACGCTGTCGGAATGGGCCAAGTATATCTGAAGGTGAGACCGCAGGAGGTTCTTCCGGCCAAGTCCTGGTTGGTCGGAACCGGGCAAGTGTCCTTGCTGGCCGCAAATGCGGTTGGGCGAATCGAAGCGCGAGGCTCTGGGCGTATTGTCGGCAACCCTTACCTAATCGCGTTACGTCAGAGTTGTCCGTGATACATCCAAATGACTCCGCGATGGGGCCGAGAGTCCCCTTAAGGCCATTCGCAATGGCTCCAGTAGCTTTCAGAGCGTGCGCTCTAATTGCCACCCATTTGCGGGAAAGCAGGATTAGGTTCTGGACAATTCAAGCATCGTGATTTCCGGGCGGGCGCCCAAGCGCATGGGGAGGACGGTGGTTCCGATGCCGCGGTTGACGTAAAGTTGGCCCCCGGATTTTTCGTACCATCCGCTAACGTAAGGCGTCTCCAGGCGAATGAGGCAGAGTCCGCGATGGAGGAACTCGAGCGACAACTGGCCGCCGTGGGTGTGGCCGGCCAGCATCAAATCGATGCCGAGTTCCACCGCGTGATCGAAATCATTGGGGTTATGATTCAGCAGAATGTTGACCGTTCCCGGCATCACCAGGCGCTCGACCGCTTTTAGGTCCGCTTGGCTGTCATCATCGCCGATCAGATTAAGCGTGTCGCCGCCCAATCGGATGGGCGCGCGCTCCTGACGCAGGATGCGGATGCCTTGCGCAACGAACAACCCGGTGACGGATTCTTCCGTTTCGGTGATCGACTCGTGGTTTCCGAGGGAGCCGAATACGCCATACGGTGCGCGAAGTCCCGCGAGTGCCTGAACCACTTCTCCTTGGGCCGCTGGGTCCCAGGAGAGGTAGTCCCCGGTCATCACGACCAAGTCGGGTTTCAATTGATTGGTGATCGTGACGCAGCGTCGAATCTGGTCTGCGGGCATGAAAGGGCTGATGTGGATATCGGAAAGCTGGGCGATGCGAAAGCCCTCGAAGGCTTTGGGAAGGCGGGCCAGCCGGATGCGCCGACGGGTGACTTCCACGTTGAGCCGGCCATAGAGAAGCCCGTAGGCCGAGGCCACGAACGGTGTGGCGCCTAGAGCAATGACGGTCTGCTCGAGGAAGCGGCGGCGGGCGGGCGAGAAAACAGCGATGGGAGCAGGCTTCGGAGCGGCGACGTGAGCTGCCGCGGCATCACGCGCGCGACTATAGACCCAGACTGCGCCGCGTGCCACGCGGTCCACGGTCCAGAAAACAATCATCAAGCCGAAGCCCAGCACCGACCCGACCAGCCACCACGAGAAAGCCCCTTCCATCAGAACGCTGCGCAGCTTCATGTCGGCTGGCCCGATTAGATGACCCAGAGCCAGGTTAGCCACTCCCGTGTGGGTGAAGCTGTAAACGAAGAAGAAAAGATAGACAGCACTCGCGATCACCGCGAGCCAGGCGCGTCGGGGCTTCCCGGGGATGAATCGCTCCCCAAGGTCGAGGGCACGGCGAACCCAGAAAATCTGGCTGGCAATGAGCATCACGAAGATGATGTTTACGGCCACTTCACTGCTTGCAAACTTGTCGGGGTGGATGAGCGGGAAGACACAAAAAGCAAAGATCAACAAAAAAACGATTATGCGCCAATGAGCGATGACGCGCTTATAAACTGTGCGGAAACTGACCATCGTCGAGCTACCCGTGCGCGGTAGAGTACCACTAATCGGAAATTGCGACCTCGAAGTCCACTAGTCCAGACGGCAGACACAAATTATTGCACTTTACCGGTGTCGCGAGAGATTTCTGGTGATCACGCCCAGCGGTTTATTTCAATCGCGACGTGAAACAGCTGTTGATAGGGAGCGAAAATGGAGGTTCTGGCTGGGTGGTCGGCTACCCGGAACTTATCGTCGGACCGGGGTGCTAACTTCTGATATGTTTGAATGACTAAGTCGGATAACCCGGAAACCGAACCATACTGCAATCGAGCAATTCTCCAAATCGAAGCTGCGTATGCTATCTTCGATAACTTCGATGCTCCCTGCTCACGACATTTCTCTAGGCTCCCTACGCTTGGGAATCGGCAACCCGCTCTTTCTCATCGCCGGGCCCTGCGTCATCGAAAGCGAAACCCACGCCCGCAAAATCGCGGAAAAAGTCTCCAAAATCGCCGCCGACGCCGCCGTCCCTTACGTTTTCAAAGCCTCCTACGACAAAGCCAACCGCTCCTCCGTTAAAGCCTTTCGCGGCCCTGGCCTCAAAGAAGGCCTCCGCATCCTCGCCAAAATCAAATCCGATCTGAACCTCCCCATCCTCACCGACATCCACGAACCTTCCCAAGCCCAACCCGCCGCCGAGGTCTGCGACATACTCCAAATCCCCGCTTTCCTTGCGCGTCAAACGGATTTGCTCCTCGCCGCCGCCAAGACCGGCCGCATCATCAACGTTAAAAAACCCCAATTCGTCTCTCCTTGGGACATGGCCAATGTGGTCGAAAAAATCGCCGCCACAGGCAACAACAAAATCATCCTCACCGAACGCGGCGCGACCTTCGGCTACCAAAACCTGGTCGTCGACATGCGCTCCTTCCCTATCCTCCAAAAGCTAGGCTATCCCGTCGTTTTCGACGTAACGCATTCCGTCCAACTCCCCGGAGGCCAAGGCCACGCGAGCGGCGGCCAACCCGAATTCATCGAGCCCCTGGCCCGTGCCGGAGTAGCCGCAGGCATAGACGGCATCTTCCTCGAAACTCACGACAACCCCTCCGAAGCGCTCTCCGACGGCGCCAACGCTCTTCCGCTTTCGCAACTCCCCGCCCTCCTAAAACGTCTCAAAGAGCTCTCCACAGTCGTCCGCCGATGGAGCGTCCAATGACCTCCGTCCCGCGCCGCCACGCCCCGCCGTTGTTCGTAGGGGCACGGCACGCCGTGCCCGTCCGCCGCCCGCGCCACAAGCGGACCCCCACAGTGAACTTAAACCCTTTAGAAGCAGCACTTACGGAACTCGCTGTAACTATTGCAAATAAAAGACTTACGTGGATTTTAAGTCCTTTAGATGCAACACTTACAGAATACCACGGGGGTGCCCTTTGAGTCTGGACACCGCCCGCCGCGTCCTGAAAATTGAAGCGCAAGCCATTCAAGACGTTTTCGCGCGCCTCGACCACAGCTTTGAACGCGCCGTGGACATTCTTTTCGCATGCAAAGGCCGCGTAGTCGTCACGGGCATGGGCAAGTCTGGCCTCATCGGGCGCAAGATCTCCGCCACCCTCTCCAGCACAGGCACTCCGTCGTTCTTCCTTCATCCAGCCGATGCTTTGCACGGCGATCTCGGCATGCTCGCGCGCGGCGATGCCATACTGGCCGTTTCTTATGGCGGCGAAACGGAAGAAATCGTTCAGTTGCTCGAAACGTTGAAGCGTCTCGAATCGCCGCTTGTCACGCTTACTGGCAAAATGCAATCGACTCTTGCCAAAGCCAGTGACGTTTCGCTCGACGTCAGCGTGCGAGAGGAGGCTTGCTCGCTGAACCTCGCCCCGACCGCAAGCACCACCGTTGCCATGGCCGTCGGTGATGCGTTGGCTGTCTCGCTGCTCGAGCGCCGCGGCTTCCAGCCGGAGGACTTTGCAGAACTTCATCCAGCCGGCCGCCTTGGAACGAAACTTCTGCGCGTCGAAAATAAGATGCACGCAGGCAATGCCCTCCCGCGCGTTTCTGTTGATACCCCGATGCCCGAGGTCATCCACGAAATGAGCAGCAAGGGTCTCGGCATGACCACCGTTCTCGATCCCGATGGTCGCCTCGCGGGGATTCTTACCGACGGCGACCTCCGCCGCTTAATGGGAACCCACCGCGGCGCAACGCTGGAAATGACTGCAGGCGCGGCAATGACTCGCAACCCGCAGACCATTGGTCCTCATGTTCTCGCAAGCGAAGCGCTCAACCAGATGGAAAAGCGCAAAATTACCTCGGTAGTCGTCGTCGACGAAACCAGAAAGGTTCTCGGCGTAGTGCATCTGCACGATCTCTGGACCTTGGAGCTTATTTAGCGTTAAAACTTCGTGGCCGCGATTTTGTAGTGGCGGATCTTTAGATTCGTGATTTTTCTCATCTCTCTTCGAGGAGCAAACCTTGCCAAAAGGCATGATCAAAATCCCCGCAGGCCTCGCGAAGCGCGCAAAGCAAATCCAAGTGCTGCTCATGGACGTGGACGGCACCATGACCGACGGCTCCGTCACACTTCTCTCGCAGCCAGATGGCACGGCCCTCGAAATCAAATCGTTTGACGCTCACGACGGTCAGGGCCTGACCCTCGCGCACACCGCTGGCCTCCGCACCGGGGTCATTACCGGACGCGAAAGCCCCGCCCTCCTGCGGCGTGCCAATGAAATGCAAATGGAATTCGTCTATCAAAAGCAGCCGACGAAAATCCCCGCACTGGAAGAAATTTTGAAGAAAACTGGAGTTCCGGAGTCCTCCGTCGCTTACGTCGGTGACGATCTGCCGGACTTGCCGGTCATGCGCCGCATCGGCCTTGCAATCGCTGTCGGCGACGCGGTGCTCGAAGTAAAACTGGCGGCGCACTACGTCACCAGAGCGGTTGCCGGGAAGGGCGCCATTCGCGAAGCCGTCGAGCTCATCCTAAAATCAAAGGGAATCTGGGACGAAATGATTGAGAAGGCACGCGCCTAAGACACATCAATTCTTTTCGCGAGGTGGCGTCGCAAGGAAGCGCACGTCGGCGCAGGTGCCGGGCTTGAGCTTCACGATTTGGGTCTCTGCCATAAATTTTCTTCCCCACATCGCGGTAATTCGGTAGCTCCCCGGTTTCAAACCCCACACGCGAAACTTTCCGTCGCTTCCCGTCACTGCTATCCAGCGCCCCATGTTCCCTACGATTTCCAACTGGGCCCCCGAAAGCATTCCCACAACCTCCGTGATGTTGTGTTCTTCCCGGGACAACTGCTCAACCGATCCTTCTATGCCCGCTCCGTGCGCGGGATCGTCTTTGCGCGCAAGATACTCCAAATCCTCGCCAGCCTCGCTTAGGAGCCGCGTTCGCTGGCATATTCCTGTATAGAGTTTTGCTGTCGCGGGATGCGGATAGGCATACACGAGGTACCGTTTGCCTTCTGCAAACGAGAACCCGCAATCTCCGCCCCCATCGCCTGTCACAACTTCCACCGTGGACTTTCCCTCTTGTCCACGATAATTGCGCTCGATCTGGAGCAGCACAAGCAGTTGTGGATAGTCGTCGCCGTTTTGCAATTTCACCCGAATCGTCGAGATTTTTGTGACGCGCCCCGTAAACACGTTTGGCGTGGCTTTGAACGCTTTGCAGGGAGGCCCCGCGTTCGCGCAATCACACGCGACCCCCAAGCTCGGAAACACTAAGTAGACTCCAGCCACCACTATCCCAACGCGAAGCAAAATTCGCATGGCACACCCCACAACTTAGAACGAGCCTGCCGGTAAATCTTGCACCGCCTAGGCCATGGCGCCAATGGCCTCGCCGCCCATTTGCATCGCTTCACCGCGCGATGTATTGTCCCGCGCAACGAGGAGACTTCATGCATCAACCCGCGCGTTCTCGCGTGCAAGTGCTCACCTATCTCACCATTGTTTTTGCGTTCAGCTCGTTTTTCTACTTCCTCATTCTTCATTCCGGCAGCTTGGGAAACGGGAGAGGCATGTATGTTCTTGGCCTTATGTGGTGCCCCGCTCTCGCAGGAATGCTCACGCTGCGTCTGAATGGCCGCAGCATTTCCGAGCTAGGCTGGAAGTGGGGCGAAACCAAATACCAGCTTCGCAGTTGGTATATTCCGCTGTTGTACGCTTCCATCGCCTATGCCATCGTCTGGATTTTTCGCCTCGGCGCGTTCGGCAATCCAGATTTTTACGATTCGCTTGTGAAGGCAATGCACTTGGGCGGGCCGCCCTGGATTTCCATCGCGCTGGGAATTGCGCTGACCGGCACTTACGGTTTGGTTCGCAGCGTCTCCAGCGCCCTTGGGGAAGAGATCGGCTGGCGCGGATTTTTGGTCCCGGAACTGTCAAAGACTACTTCTTTCACGGCGACGTCTTTCCTCAGCGGTATCGTCTGGTCCCTCTGGCACTACCCCATCCTGATTTATGGCGACTACAACGCTGGCACTCCCACTTGGTATGGCCTGACCTGCTTCACGGTAATGGTCATTTCTATGAGTTTCGTTTTCGCCTGGATGCGCCTAAAATCCGGCAGCCTGTGGACCGGCGCAATCCTGCACGGCAGCCACAATCTCTATATCCAAGGAATCTTTACGCCGATCACGCGCAACACCGGGAAGACTGCGTGGTTCATCGACGAATTTGGCTGCGTCCTGCCGCTGGTTGCCATCGCGTTCGCTATCTACTTCTGGAGTAGGCGCCGCGAACTCCCTGCTCAATAATTGAGTGCTCCCGCTTCGGCTAACCGCTCCACTCAAAGTCACAACCGCTGACTCTGTTGGCCGGGGAGTGTTTCCAAGAGATAATGGAATTACACATCATAGAACGCTCCCTCGCGCGCTACAAAGCCGAGCGCGACCACCTGCTGGCCAAGGATGCCCACGCAGGATCACAAAGCGCCCACTAATGCAAAAATACTATTTATCGCTCGGAGCCAGGGTGCTACGTTTCGTCGCCGTATTATTTAGCCCCCGGGGGTGTACAAGGGTAGTAGATTTGGTTTAGGACCAATCCTGGGAGCTGACGTTCTTGAGCGGGTGGAGCAATTCACGATGATTCACTTCTGGAAATGGACGATTGCCGTTTTCTTAGTACTTTTGCTCGCCGTCTTTCTTGTGCTATGCAAAATGGCGGGCAGCCCCAAGGACGTTTACGGCATGGTGCGCTACGCCTTGCCGCACATGCATCGCGGCAATCTGAAGGTTGGCGACGACGCTCCTGACGCTCGGCTCGTCGCTCTCGACGGGTCAGGACATTTCCATATTCGCGAGCGCACCGGCGCCCGCCCTCTCGTCATCATCTTCGGCAGCTACACTTGACCACCCTTCCGCCGCCACGTCGGTGACGTGGTGCAGATTTACAACGATTACAAAGAGCACGCCGACTTTCTGACTGTCTATGTCCGTGAAGCCCACCCCACCGACGAGTGGCAAATGAAGTCCAACGTGAAGGACGACGTGTGTTACGCCCAGCCAAAGACCCTCGCGCAGCGCGTGGCCATCGCCAACGATTTCATTAAGCGCTTCAACTATCCCATCGCTTTCGGCATCGATGACATCAGCAACGCCGCGAACGACGCCTACTCGGCATGGCCCGAACGCTTCTACATCATCGACGAATCAGGCCACATTGCTTACCGCGGCGGCATGGGCCCGTTCCATTACAACCCCGACGAAGTCCGGGCCTGGCTCGCCGCCCGCTACGGCTCCGTGAAGCACGATTCGCCCTCATCAGCTACGCCGGTCGCGTCGCTGGGGTCGCCAAATTAATTGCGTAGAGCAAGCAATCCACAGCTGCCCGACTCTCAATCAAAAAGAGTGGGCCTGGCGCGCGCTCTTTCCAAACTTGGCTTCTGCTCAAGGGCGCAAGCCGCTCAACTGATTCGCGCGGGAAAGGTTCGCGTCAATGGCAAGCTGCACCGCGATCCCGAAACCCCTGTCCGCCTCGGTACAGATCGCATCGAAATCGACGGACAGCCCGTCTCCGCTTCCAAGCAAATCTATCTGGTGCTCAACAAGCCCCGCGGCATCGTCACTACCGCCTCTGATGAAAAAGGCCGCGACACGGTCTACAAATTTCTCAGCGCCGACCTTCCGTGGGTCGCCCCCGTCGGCAGACTCGACAAAGCCAGCGAAGGCCTGCTGCTTCTCACTAACGACTCCGAGTGGGCCGCCCGCATTACCGCGCCGGAAACGCACGTCGACAAAACCTACCACGTGCAAATTGCAGAAATCGCCGATGCCGCGCTCATTGAAACTGTCAAGAACGGAATTCGTACAAAAGATGGAGATTTACTGCGCGTGAAGGGCGCTTCTCTGTTAAGGCAAGGAGGGCGCAATTCCTGGCTCGAAATTATTCTGGATGAAGGTAAAAACCGCCACATTCGCCGAATGATGGAAGCTCAAGGCATCGAAGTTCTGCGCCTGATCCGCGTCGCCATCGGGCCGCTCGCGCTGGGCGACCTGCCAAAATCGGCGGTCCGCGCACTCACGCCCGAAGAAAAACTCTCCCTCGACCGCGCTATGCGCCGCGGCGCTAAAACTTCTTAGTACGACTACTTTTTCTTTCCCGTCGCCGCCGGCTTAGGTTCCGCGACGGGCTTTAAATCCCCTGCGGCGTTCTGCAAACTCGTTACCGCGCTGGCATCCAACTCATATAAAGCTGGCTCGTTGTCTCGTTTCGCGATATAGCGATCGCCGTTCTTCGAAATCAGCACCTTCTCCACGTTCTTCCCGCCATTCGAAGCAGCCGTTACCTCGATCGCCGGCGTCGTGAATCCCGAATCCACAAATTTACTCGCCGCCAAGTCGCGTACTTTCTCTTCGAACGTCTCCGCGCCGATCGCTTCCACTTTCTTGCCGTCGCCCGACCACCAATCCGTTCTGCCCTTCGTCAGGTAGTATGTTTTTGCGCCGTCGTGCAGCTCAATTTTGTCCGGATCAGTAAATCCAAAATCGAACAGCTTTTTGTTTCGGAAGTCATCCACGCTTTTGTCCAGCGCCGTTCCCAAATCGCTCCCCACCTTGTAAACGCCCTCGACCGCGGTCGATTTCGCGTAGTAGTTTTCCTTATTCTTCCGTACTTGCAACTCCGCCGTGCCCGATGCGTCGGTAACTTTCGCAACTCCCACGATTGTCCCGGAAGCAAACGCCGTTGCTGCTTTTTTCTGGTCCTCGTCCGATGCGCTCAGGTCCATCTTTGCGTCCGCCAGTTTGCGAATCAGTTCTTGCACATTCGAATCGTCCGCGCGCAATGGCTTGGGCTTCACAATCTGCCACTGGTCCTTGTTCCGTCCGAACTCGATCTCCTGCTTCTTCGCGGATAATTCGACACGGCTGAGTTTGTCCTGTTCGAACACCAGCAGCCGCTTGTCCCGCAAATCCTTCGCGCTTTTGTCCAGGCTTGTCTTGTTGTAGCTCGCCAGCGTAAACACACGCGGATCGCCCGCAAGCGCAACGTAGGCGGCATTCCCCGTCGGCGTGCTGTCCCCAATCAACAACTTCTGGGACTTATTGTCTTTTTCCGTTACATCCACTTCAATCGCGGGCTGCGCCAGCCCATATTCCGCAAGGTTGCCCGCCTTCTCATCGATGAGCCGCTCGGAGTTCAGCGACGACAGTGTCGACAACATGCTTGAGACTTCATTCTGGTCTGCTCGCAGCGGCTTCGGCGTTAGAATCTCCCATTTGCCCGCGTCGTTCTTTGCGAGTGAGAAGCCATCTCCGCTTTTTTTCTTGATCTCTACTTTGGTAATGTCCGCCTGAGACAGCGTGAGAATTTTCGGCGGAGTCTCCGAAGAGACTTTTACGTCGCTCGCGGCCGTCTTTTTGTGATTCGACCAATACAAAACTCCAGAGAGGGCCGCCAGGATTATGGCGGCAACAAGCAAGCTATTCATTTTCATTGGAATTGCCCCGGCATCTTGTGAACTGCTCTAAGCGTATCTGGCAGCGCTTTACCTTCTCCGCCACCAAACCGAAAATCCGGCGATCACCACCACGAGTGGAAACAGGAACTGGCTCGTGATGCGCACCCAATTCATCTGAGCCTTCGTCATCGTAACCCGGCGGTCTTCAGGCTCTTTCGGGCGTATCGAGATCAAGTCTTCGTCCGACGACAGCCAGTTCATGGCGTTCAGCGCGAGGTCGCGATTCCCGTTGAACCGCAGAAACGAGTTGGCCGCCCACTGCGAACTGCCAACGACGACGAATCGCCCCTGCGAATTCTCTTTGCCCGTCTTGTACGATCCCGCAGCCGCGAGCGTCAGCGGGCCTTTCTTGTTTTTCGGGTCGTTGGGATCGACACTTGGTGAATTCAATTTGGTGGTCGCCAAGCTAGTCTCCGAAGTATCAAATAGCTTCTCGACCGTGGTCTTGTCGCCGTTCTTTGTGTCCAGCGAGCGAGACAGCGGAAACCCTGTCGCGGAGCCCTTCATTTCATTCACGATGGGCTGCGAGTCGTACTTCGTCACCAACGCCACTTGCGGACCCAATCCGGCAAGCTGTCCAATCGGGTTCATATCCAGGATCAAATCCTTGTTTGGGGTCACGCCCCAGCTCGCGAGCAGGCCAGACAGAGCGTCGTTATCTGCGATGTCTTCACGTCCCATCTTTAGCGGCGGATCCAGCAGGAACATTGCCCGCCCGCCGTCTTCCACGTATTTCTTAAGCGCATCGATCTCGGGCTGTTGGTAATCGCCGCTCGGTCCTCCCACGACCACCACCGTGCAATCTCCCGGCACTTCCGCCTTCTCCAGAAGATTGATCGATTTCGCCTGGTAATCGTCTTTGCCGAGCAAGTCTTTGAATCCCGAATACCCGCTGCGAGCCGTGTCGTCAATCTGATGTTCCCCGCTTCCGGTCACAAAACATACCATCCGCGCGGTATGTTTCAAGTCGCGGATAAACGCGCCCGTAATTTCCTCTTCACTCGTACTCTTGGCTTCGTTCTTGTTGGCACCGATCTGAACAATCGTTGTGCCGTAGTTTTTGATCCCAGCCTCGCGCGCCAATTCTGGCTTCTTATCCGGGTCCACGTATTCGACATGAACTTTTGGCGAAAGATTCGCGTAAAGATCCAGCTTGTCTTTTGCTTGCTGGAAGCGGGTTCCCTGATCGAAATAGGTGATGTGCGCGTCCTGCTTCAGGCCCTTCACAACCTTCACCGTCTGCTCCGAGAGGCTATACCGCTTGTTGGACGTCGCGTCGTACGACTTGTCGTAGCGGTTCGCGAGCACGTTGGCCACCGTCACCACCGCCAGGGTCACCACAGTGTAAAGGGTCGCGTAAGCCGCGTACTTTGTTTGTCTAGCCTTCAACAACTCGGTATTCACCTACGACCTCCAGCGGAGCGATTCAAGCGAGCGCGCTGTGAAAAAAATCCCGAGAAATGTGAGCGTCAGGTAATAAACCGCGTCCTTCGAATCCAACAGGCCCTTCGAGAACGAGCCGGCGTGGGTGACCACGGACATGTACGACAGCACGCTCGCCCAAGTCGACGTTTCGTAACCGCTCACCCACTCCAGCACCCATAGCAGCAGGCAAACTCCGAATGTTGCCGCGCCGGCAATAATCTGATTTTTCGTCAGCGTCGAAATAAACATGCCGATGGCAAGCAGCGCGCCAGCTTGCAGCAGCAAGCCCAAATAACCGATCGCCAGCGGCTTCCAGTCTGGATTCCCATACTTGAAGAGAAAAATGAAATTGAGCGCCGTAAGCAGCAAAAGAACTCCGTACAGCGTGAGCGCTGCCAGCCACTTTCCGAAGATAATTTCCCCGTCGCGGATCGGAGAGGTCACCAGCAACTCAATCGTGCCGCTGCGTTTCTCCTCGGAGAACAATCGCATGGTGATCATGGGAATGAAAAACAATCCGATTACGCCGACGTTCGAGAGCAAAGGCCGAATCACCTGTTCGTTCAGGTTCATCGGAAACATTTCGCCGCGCATCTGCGATTCCATTCCCGTGAACACGAAGTAGCCCAGAATGTTCCAAAAGAAAAATCCGAAAATCACCGCGAACATCGCTAACAACAAGTAGGCAACCGGCGAAACAAAATAACTGCGCATCTCCTTGCGCCAGATGATTAAAACGTTTCTCACTTGCCCGCTCCCTTCGCCGCCAATTCATCCTTGGGAGCCGAGGCGCGTTCGCCCGCATTGTCCCCGGTGAGCTGCAAGAAAACCTCCTCGAGACTCATCGCCGAGGGACGCAACTCATTCAGATCCCACCCCGCTTCCACTATCGCGCGCGCCAGGTCTCCGCGCACAACGCGCCCTTTTCCGCTCTCGACCTCGAACACATTCCGTGCTTCCCGCTTTTCTTTAAAGAGCACCTTGCTAACGCCAGAGACTTTCTCCAACCGGCTCTGTATTGCCGCGGAATCGACGGCTCCGTTGCGGCCGGCCACTTCCAGAATCACCGATTCCGCGCCGCGCGCACGGTTCTGCAGATTGTTCACGGAGTCGGTCGCGATAACTTTCCCCTTGTTGATGATGATCACTTGCTCGCACGTCTGTTCCACTTCCGGCAAGATGTGCGTGCTCAAAATAATCGTGTGATCCCCGGCGAGGCTTTTGATCAAATCGCGCGTCTCGTTGATTTGCTTGGGGTCGAGACCAGCCGTGGGCTCGTCCAGAATCAGCACGTCGGGATTGTGAATGATGGCCTGCGCCAGGCCCACGCGCTGACGGTAGCCCTTGGAGAGTTTGCTGATGAGCTTGTCTCTCACGTCGGCCACGGCACAGCGCTCGCAAACATAATCCACGCGCTTGCCGAGTTCCGGCTTCCGCAGCCCTTTTAAGCTGCCCACGAACTCCAGATATTCCACCGTCCGCATTTCGGGATAGAGAGGCGGCGTTTCCGGCAAATAGCCAATGCGCTTCTTCACTTCCATAGGCTCTTCGAGCACGTCGAAGCCTGCCACTATCGCGGTGCCCGCGGTCGGCGGCAAAAAACACGTCAACATCCGCATGGTGGTGGTTTTGCCGGCGCCATTCGGGCCCAAAAAACCGACGATCTGCCCCTTTTGGATTTCGAAGGAGATGTGGTCGACAGCCGTGTTGCGCGCGTACCTCTTCGTAAGCTCTTTAACTGTGATCATAAATTTTTATTTCTTGCTGCGAGATGCACAACGTTTCGAACCGCCCCAAGCAGTTTCAAGATTTCAATCGTGAAGCCTCATGTTATGAACTCGGACGGGCCTCTGTCAACTCTTCATTCGAAAGGAAAACTCTCTCCAGTTTGGCATCCAGCGGATCAGCCGCCTACTCAAACTGTTTCCTAAAGTCCGCGAACTGCCGCTTCAAATCCGAAACCTCTTTGTGCAAATCCGAGAGTTCACTTTCCAACTGGGAGATTCGCTCTTTATCCGCAGTGCTGCTGGTTAACGCCGATTCCTTTACTGCCGGCCCTTCCCTCACTTCCACGTCACCACACAATAGATGCGAATAACGCGCTTCTTTGTTGCCCGCTTGGCGCGGCAGCACCTTCACGAGCTGCGGTTCACGCTCCAGCAAATGCTTCAACGTCGTATGCACCACGCTCAAATCCTCAAACGGATGCATACGCTCCGCGCGGCTGCGCAACTCCCCAGGCGTTTGCGGCCCGCGCAACAGCAACTCGCAAAGAATTGCCGTTTCCGGCCGGGTGAAGTTGAACATTTCCGCAAGCCGGTGCTCGTACTTCGCAACGCGGCTGTCTGCGGCGCTCGCCGATCTTGCCAGCGCCTGCTCGCCTAAGGCACGCAACGCCTGCCGCACGGCGTCTTCGTCCAGAGTCATCAGCGGATCGCGGTTGGATTTCTGGTTGCACGCATGCAGCAGCGCATTCAACGAGAGCGGATAGTATTCAGGCGTGGTGATTTCCTTTTCCACCAGGCAGCCCAGTACTCGCGCTTCCACTTCGCTCAGGACTAGGTTCACGGCCTAAAATCATACCGAAACGCCGGCCACTTCCCAAATTTCTACCGCTCCGACATTCCTCCCGACACGCATAGAATCGTATTCATTACGCAACGAGCAGCCCCATGTGATAGAAATTGACTAGATTTCCATCCACTTGCCTGAGAAGTTCCTCGCGAGAAAGGTGCGGCAAGTCCCCGGCCAGAGCGTCCGCCAAGGCTTGGCGATCGCGAGTTCCATCCAGCAATTGAAGGAACTTTCTTCCCTGCTCATCCTCAATGTTGACGTGAGTGTGAAGCAGCGTCGTCACCGTTCCTCCTTCCTCCACCATCAGCCGCGCTAGCATGCTTGCTGTGGGCTTCTCTGCTATGCCATCCGCAAGCGGCAAGCGGCAGGTTCGCACATCAGCCAACATGCTCGCCGCCAGTTTCAGAACGATCTGGGCGAGGCTTCCCACGGTTTCTTTTCGCTGCACTTCTTGAACGAGAGGCGACGTTGTGCTTACCAGATCCTCGAATCTTTCGGCTCGCGGCCAGATTTGTTCCAGTCGCCGAAGGATGCCGATAATTGCGGGATTATTTGTCTCGATCGTGCCTGCGCCCCGGCTGTTCATGAATTCCACGCTTCCATCCGCTTTCTCCACCGACTTTTTCATCGGAGAAGCAACCAGCATTCCCCCCAATCTCTCGAACACCCCGTCGTGGCGCAAAGGCACTTCAGCGTGGCACAACAAGGTCTGCCTGAATTTTCGATACCTCGCGAAGTCGAGATACTGCTGGAAGGCGATCAGATCGCCGTCCGCGAGCCGGTTGAGCGCAGCAGCCCCTTCCTCGCTTAGTTCAGGCGCCAGCACGTCATTGACTTGCGCCTCGCTCAAAAATTGCAATCCATAATTTCCCGCGCGTCTGGCGAATTCCGCAAACGATTCCGGCAAGTAATATTCCGCCAGATCATCGTGATACACCACGTTTTCATCCCGGTTGAATGTCAGCTTAAGCTCTTCTTGCAAGAGCGCTTTCCACGGGGACTTCGTAACTGTGGCTTTGAGAAGCGATTCAAGAAACTCTCTCACCGCCTTTACGCGGTCCCCCGATCCGGCCGAAGCTCGCCCGGTTCGCCCTTCATGGAACTGCACCATTTCCCGCAAGGTCTTGCGAACGAGGCCTCCCGGATTTGTGTTGTAACTGACGAACGCGACACCATTCGCACTGAGATTCGCGCTGCAAATCGCGAGGACTTTTTCCTGTACGTGTTCCGGCACCCAAGCAAAAACACCATGCGCGATGATGTAATCAAACTTGCCGAACTCTGGTGCGATCTCCAGCAAGTCCATAGCCTCGATGCGAATGTTTGTAAGTCCTAGCCGGCTGATTCTCCGTTGCGCAACTTCCACTGGTTTCGCAGCCAGATCCACACCCACAAATTCACTCTCTGGGAGCCCATAGGCCATCGGAATCACGTTGCTGCCATTTCCGCAGCCAATCTCGAGCACCCGGCAATGCTCGACCTGAGGAGGCCGCATGCCAAACAGAGTGCCCATCACCGCGAGCCGGTCTGGATGTGTTTGGAGAAACGCCAAACTTGGATACGGCACGCTGTCATAGACATTCGAATCGGAAGACATGGTTGCTACGTTATCTCTTTTTCCCTCCTTTTTGCATCTTGCAGCTGTCCCCCAGTTGAAAAGGCATGAGCGTCCAAAAGTTTCAGGCCTCCATACTTCCGTCGTGCGTTTCTTTAACACGAGGCGCGAAAGCAATTCGCCGCCGTACCGGCGCGCCGCGTTCGCGCTACCCCGTTTTGATGTACCATCTCCCTCCCTGTGGAACTCGACGACTCAAACGCTGGAGGCCGCACAGTTATGCTGAGAAATTACCGCCGCCTTTTATCGCTGGCCGTTTTGCTCACAATCTCCGCCACTTTTTCCACGAAGATTTCAGCGCAGGACGAGGGCGATGCCTGGGCCAAGAAAAAATCTTCCTGGCTGCTCCTTCCTCCAGGAGAGCGCACGAAGGTTCAGGATTTCTCCGAGGATTACAAAAATTACTTGAACATCGCAAGATCGGCGCTGGGCTCGACGCGCGAGGTGATCCGCCGCGCCCGCGCCGCCGGCTTTACCGAATTCACCAAACCTGAGCAAGTAAAACCTGGCGCGCGCTTGCTGATTCCGAACCGCGATCGCAGCTTAATTCTCGCCATGATTGGCACAGATCCCATCGTGGATGGTTCGCGCGTTGTCGGCACGCATCAGGACAGCCCGCATATCGAACTGAAGGCCCGTCCGATTTACCCAGCGGAAGGCTTTGCACTTTTCAAGACGAAATATTACGGCGGCATCAAGAAATACCAATGGTCCAATCTTCCCCTCGCGCTGGCCGGGCGTATCGACACAACCGACGGACGTACAGTAGATATATCCATCGGCCTGAATCCCGGCGAACCGGTTTTTGTAATTCCCGATGCCGCGCCGCATTCGGATACCGAATTGCGGAACCGCACCTATACCAATGTGCTGCAAGGCGAAGAGCTTGATCCCGTCATCGGGAGCATCCCTGGCGAGAAATCTTCCGTGGCCGTCGAGGTCACGCAATTCTTGATGTCCACTTACAAGATCAAGGAAGAGGATCTTGTGAGCGCGGAGCTTGCGCTTGTGCCCGCGACGCATCCTGAGGACGTCGGTTTCGATCGCGGACTGATTGGCGCGTATGGACAGGACGACCGCGTTTCTTCGTATTGCGCGGCGCGCGCCATCATCGACCTCAAGGGCACGCCGAAATTCACCGCTCTTGCTTATCTCTCAAACTTCGAGGAAATGGGCTCCGTGAATAACACAGGCGCAGGCTCGCAGTTTTTGAATTCCACGATCGCGCGGCTCATCGGGGCACAACGCGGTCCGGCCTATAACGATTTGGACTTGCGGCGCGCGCTTCATAATTCACAGGTGATTTCCGCTGATGCCAATGACAGCCTCAACCCGATTTTCCCCTCCACCTCCGAAGCTACAAACGCGGCGCGGCTTGGCTATGGTGTGACTATCAAGCTTTACGGCGAGGGTTTCGATGCTCCTTCAGAATATGTCGCGAAGATGCGCGGGCTTCTGGACCGGAATGGCATACCGTGGCAGACGCACACCTACAAAGTAGACTTCGGCGGCGGCGGAACGATCGGCGGATTCATGTCGCGGGAGGATATGGAAGTGATTGATTTCGGCGTGCCGCTGCTCTCGATGCATTCTCCGTTCGAGATGTCTTCCAAAGTGGATGTGTGGAATTTTTATAAGACCATGGCCGCTTTTTTCGCGCAATGATACCGGGCGATTACCGGGAGAAAACCAGATGAGCCTTGCCTTTTCCGGCCTGCTGCCATGAACGCTAATCTTGCAAAAGCAACTGCGGTCGGCGCGCTGGGCGGCTTGCTGTTCGGCTTCGACACTGCCGTTATTTCCGGCACGACGCACTCGCTGACGATTGCGTATGGATTGACGCCGCGAGAGTTGGGCATCACGGTGGCCATGGCGCTTGTCGGCACCGTGATCGGCGCGATGTCGGCAGGAGTGCCCGGCCAAAAATGGGGAGGCCGCGAGACGTTACGCGTTCTCGCGGTTTTCTATGTGATTTCGGCACTGGGATGCGCGTTCGCATGGAACTGGGATGCGCTTCTGGTCGCTCGCTTTATTGGAGGACTTGGTATCGGCGGATCCTCGGTACTCGGGCCGGTCTATATCGCGGAGCTGGCGCCGGCAAAAACGCGAGGCCGGCTGGTCGGCACCTTCCAAATCAATATAGTGATCGGCATCCTGCTGGCGTATTTTTCCAACTACTGCATCGGACGGCTGGGACTGGGTGCGACCGAATGGCGATGGCAGCTTGGCATTGCTGCGATACCGGCGGCACTTTTTCTCGTGTTGCTCTTCGGTATTCCGCCCAGCTCGCGCTGGCTGGTTACCCAGAAACGCGTAGAGGAGGCGCGCACCGTTCTCAATATGATGGGCGCGGAAAATCCAGAAGGCGAATTACGTGAAATCGTCGATTCCATTCACCTCGAGCGTTTGCAAACTGCCGAACCTCTTTTTTCCCGGAAGTACCGGTTCCCTCTTTTTCTGGCTATTACCATCGGTATGTTCAACCAGCTCTCGGGCATCAACGCCATTCTCTACTATCTGAATGACATCTTTGCCGCAGCTGGGTTCAGCAAGCTGTCCGGCGACTTGCAAGCAGTGGCCGTCGGGGGGATGAATCTGCTGGCGACGCTGCTGGGCATGTCCGTGATCGACAAGCTCGGGCGCAAGACTCTATTGCTGATCGGCTCCGTTGGAACAGCCGCTTGTCTTTTCGGTGTTTCATGGGTGTTCTTTACGCATAGCCATCAAGGTGATCTTCTTTGGTTTCTCGTCGCTTACATCGCGTTTTTCGCAATTTCGCAAGGCGCGGTGATCTGGGTGTACATCGGCGAAGTATTTCCCAATCGCGTGCGGGCGAAGGGGCAAAGCGTCGGAAGCTCTTCGCACTGGATTATGAACGCCATCATTGCGTACACGTTTCCGCAACTCGCGAAATCTTCCGGCGCGTATCCATTTGTGTTCTTCGGAGCGATGATGGTGGTGCAATTTTTCGTTGTGCTCTCCTTCTACCCAGAGACCAAGGGACACTCTCTTGAAGAGATGCAGCACCGATTGGGAATCGAGTGACTCGGGAAGGAAACGCATAGGACCCAGACATTGGAAGCCGCTCGCACATTCTCGCTTGGTGTGGACATCGGCGGAACGAAAGTGGCCGCCGGGCTGGTGGACGCCGGGGGGAAGATACTTTTTCACACCCGTGTGCCGATGCCAGCGCGCGGAAGCGGGGCCGAGGGATTTGCCGCCGTGCAGTCCGCCATCGAGGCCGTTTTTGCCGCACATCCCGAGGCGCGGTCTAGCCTAACGGGAATTGGAATTTGCGCGCCGGGCCCCCTTGACCCCGTCAGAGGGGTGATACTCAATCCGCCCAACGTGCCCTGCTGGCGAAATTTTCCGCTGGCTGCGGAAGTGCAGCGCGTCTTTGGATTCTCCGCGCAAGTGGACAATGATGGAAACGCTGCCGCGTTGGCCGAAGCCATCTGGGGAGCCGGAGTCGGTTACCGAAACGTCTTTTACGCCACGCTGGGCACGGGCATCGGAACGGGGATCGTTTTTGATCGCAAGATTTATCATGGGCGCACGGGAAGCGCCGCCGAGGGCGGCCACGTAACCATCGACTACAACGGCCCAAAGTGCGGCTGCGGAAAGCGCGGTTGCATCGAGGCGTTGTGCTCCGGCCCGGCGATTGCTCGACGCGCGAAGGAACGTCTTGTTGAATCGCAGCGAACAGGATCGCCTGGGACCGGATCGAAAGTCCTTGCCTTGGCCGGTGGCAGCATAAACGACGTGACGGCCGAAATTTTAGCGGAAGCGTTTCGCCAGGGCGATCCGTTTGCCGCCAACGTGCTCCGAGAGACGGCTGACTTCCTGGCGATTTGGGCTGGGAACGTAATCGATCTGCTCGAACCCGATGTGTTTATTTTTGGCGGAGGTGTTGCGCAACTGATGAGCGGTTTTTTCGGGCGCATCCGCGAAGAGTTGGCGAATTGGTGCGTGAATCAACGCTTTGCGGAGATTCCGCTGGTCCTTGCGAAATACGGATCGGATGCCGGTATAGCTGGCGCGGCAGCACTCTGCCGTAGCTGAAAAGCTTGCGACTTAGAATTCCAATTTCAGGCCGATTTGGCCTTCGCGGCCAGGCAGTCTTTGGGAAATCGTCCCAAAGCCTACCACCGACTCGTTAGTTTGTATGGCGGCCGGGTTGCCATTATTCAGGAGGTTGAAGAACTCGAAGAGGCCCTGAATCCTGAAGCGCTCGCGCACGACCCAGGTCTTGGCGACGCGCAGGTCCATGTTGACGAAAGAAGGAGCAGAAAAACCGTTGCGGCCGGTCTTGAGGTCGCGGCCGTTAAAATTGCTATTGCCATCTTGGTCGATCGGCACCTTACCGCCGGCCGTATAGGGGAATCCACTCTGTGCGCGGAAAAGGCTGCTGAACTGAATCTTCCAAGGCAATTCCACGAGGCCGTGGACCTCGAACGTGTGCCGCAGTGCAAAATCGGAAGGGCCATTATCAAGAGTGGCACCGTCGTAGAACTTACTCGCTTGCGGGACAAAGTTGCCGTTGCAAGCAAAGAAAGAACCGTTGGTATTCGTCTGGCTGGGACAGCCGGTTCTGCCGGGATCGGTGACAACTGGAACGATTCCCCGGAAGCTGTCTGTGGGGAAGCCGTTACCGCCCCCAATCGCGCTGGTGCCGAGGTTGGAACTAAGAGCGTCATCGTTTTCGGAAACGTAGGCATAGCTGCCGCCGAGCGAGTAACGCTTGCTGATGCGCTTCTCGAAGGAAAAGATCCCTGCGTTGTACGTTCCGGCATACCACGGGCCGAAGCCATTCACTTGTGTGAGGCCACCGCCGCTATTAGCGATGCGTGCTTCAAACGGAAGATTCGTTTCGCGAACGCCGAGAATGTTCTCGATGTCCTTGTGGTAGTAGTCAACCGAGAGCACCCACTCGTTGCCAAGTTGCCTCTGGACCCCGAGTGTGTAGCTCCGGGTATACGGCGTAGCGAAACTGGGATCAATCGTTACCGGGAAGTTGCTGGGCTGAAAAATATTGAACGAGAGCGCACCGAAAGGGCCCCACTCCCAGAAGTTGTTGGGCGCGCCGATCGCTGCATCTGCAGCGGTCAAGTAGGCGTCCGGACTGAGACCGGAAACTTGCTGAATGCTGCCAATGTTCACCGCTGAGTTGGCGGGAATGGGAGCGTGGCCGGGAGCGACGACCTTGTTGAGGTGGTCGACTCCGAATTGGGAGGGTACACCCGCAGACCCCGGGCCGAAGGCATTGGGTGGTATGCAAAAGTCAGGCTGTGTGAGCAACTGCGCATCGGTTTCGGTCTGCGAGAGACACAAGCCAAAGAGCGCTGGAGCGATTGTCGGTATGCCATAAAACAGGCGCGGGAAAGAGAGCGGCTGACTCTCTCGGATATCCGCGCCGCCGAAGCCCGGAATGTCACGAACAAGACCCAGACGGAAATGGTCGTAGAAGAGACCAAAGCTACCGCGAACAACGGTCTTGGAATTAGCGGACCAGGCGAAACCGATCCGTGGGGAGAAGTTATCTTTCTTATCGAAGGCGGAGTCGTAGTCCCAGCGGAGTCCTCCGTTGATCGTCAGATTGTGCGTTATCTTCCAATCGTCTTGAATCCAGAAGCCATCGTAATTGTTGCGCAGATGGATGTCATTGGCTTGCGGAGTAAGGCCGCCAATGGTGAGGAGGAGGAAAAAGCCGGCGTCGATAGGGCCGAACTGCTGGTAGTCAGCTTCGGTGGCGAACAGTTGATCATTCTGGAGGTCTGCTTCGACACCGTCAACGTGCGTGTGTTCGTAGTCCCAACCGAACTTGATGGTGTGGCGATTGAGGTTCTTCATAAGGCTGGCGCCGAAGGTGCCATATTTCTGCTCTAAGGTGGATGGTGTGAACGTAGCGCCGTAGTTGAACTGGCCGAGATCGCCGAAGATACCGAACGTCCTATAAGCACTAAAGAGGTTGAAGAGCGTGTTGGGCCCGGCTTCGGGGTGTGCGGGGCTGGTCAACGTAGGCTCATCGCGATACTGACCCCGGAGATTCAGTATGAACGGGCTCCCGGAATTCCCAAATGTGACGGTGTCGCTGAAGCCAAGAAGCAAATTGCGGTCGCCAAGATTCGTTCGCGTGGAGGGAAGATTGGTAGATGCGGAAAGTGGATTTGTGCTGTTGACGTGGAGGTTGGTGTAGTTCATCTGCTCGGTGAGATGGTGATGGCTCAAAACCTGATCGAATTTGGCGAAGGCTCGGGCTTCGCGGTTGGTGGTCGGTCTGTTGAAGCTCTGCTCGGTGTTGATAAGGAATTGCGGAGTGTTGGGCGGAGTAGCAAAATTTAACTGCCTGTTTTCGTGAATCCCCTCTGCCGAGGCAAACCAGAAGGCTTTGTCTTTGACAATCGCGCCGCCTCCCGCCAGGTCGTAGTCCCAGCGTAGGAGATACGGCACGTTCGGCGAGCCGGGAATATCGGAGCTATCGAAGGCATTGTTGCGATGGTAGACGGAGGCGAGTCCGTGTAAGTCGTTGCCGCCGGATTTAGTGATGACGTTGACGACTCCACCCGAAGAATGGCCGAACTCGGCCTTATAACCGGTGGTGATCACCTGAAATTCTGCAATAGTGTCCTGATTGAACTGCGCCGCTGCGCCGCCCGCCAGTTCGTTTTCATTCGGAAGGCCATCGATAAGAAAACCCGTGTTGTTAGCGCGCTCGCCGAGAATGGGCGTGGCGTTGTCACTGTTGAGATCAGCCTGACGGTTGATGGCGACGCCTGGAACCAGTTGAAGCAGGTCCAGATAATTCCGGCCGTTGATGGGCATGTTGCCGATATCCTGCGGAAGAATCGTCGAACCCGTGGACGACGAATTCGTCTCGAGCAACGGCAAATCGGCGGAGACTTTTACGACTTCATCGACTCGACCGACTTCAAGAAGAACGTTGAACGTCAGCGTGCGGTTCAGCGTCACGTCCAGATCCTGGAAGGCGCGTGTGGAAAACCCGGCGTGAGAAACGCTGAGCGTGTAAAGACCGGCGGGGAGATTTTGAAAAGCATAGGCCCCGGCCGAGTCTGAAGTCATCGTTCGACTAGTTCCAATCGTGTCGCCGGAGAGGCGCAGCTCCGCCCCACTGATAGCGAGACCCTGCTTGTCCGTTAACGTGCCCTGAATCGTGGACGTGGTCTGCGCCGAGAGGAGCGGCGCACCGAGTGAACCAAGCACAACGAAAAGCGCGAAACACAGCACTGGAATGGGCCGGAGGCGGAATATTTTCGCGATGGTTACTGTAAAGCGTGTCATGGCGCCCTCCTCGGAACCTGGAGATCTACGACAACGGCTGCAATCACTGGCCTAGGCCCTGGGAATGGGGCAAGACCCGGATAGTTGGCAATCGGCACCCGGAAAGCCATCGCAAAACAGCAGGCACCCTTCCGAGCTCACAGCGGTTTGACGGATTCCAGCGCAATCCGTTTTGACCACATTCATCGAGCCCGCATCCTGCCTGACCCCACAAAAGATCACCGCCCGAACTCGACCTCGACGTGTGCTGATCTAGTTGTTGCATAACAGACTTATACAGCTATCCCGGAGACGCAACAAATGATGCGCGCTCCGCCGCATCGCCCTGCGTTGTGCAGGACTATAAGGAGGGCCATGCGAGATGTCAAGAAGTCCTGCTAGACTGGATGGCTTCCGTCAGGCATCGCTTCTTACATCAGGAGCGTGACTAACTTTTGCTTCGTGCAACAAACGTTTCACAGCGCAGCATCCAGCTTGACGTGCTCCCACTTCGGCTTCGCCCACATTGACGATACGAAGTTAATTCCACGAGTTGATATGGAGACCTACAGATTCCCCCGAGATGTAGATACATACTGCTTGTTTGCCGGTCGGTTCCGCTGCACACCATGCCTTGACTTTGACGCCAGTGAGTTCCTCCGATTGATCTTCCTCCCGGGTCGGCCAATTCGAAGGCGCCAGGATTTGAAACCGCGAGATGAGATCGCGAAATATTGCGTCGGCGGCCGAGTTGGAAGTTTCTGACCAGTAGCATACGTACTGCGTACCAGCATCATTCGAACGAGACTTTAATGTTGAGTTGACAGAGCACTCCCCTGCCCCCACTAGTTTTATCGTGGGCTCCGACACTCCGCCGGTTGTTTTGGCAGCGTGCAAATCTTTGAAGGAGTTTACGCGGGCCTCAAAGGCCTTCTTGAGGCCCTGGCACAACTCGTCACAACCGCCACCAACTGGGGCCGCCACGGTTTTCTTGGCAGATTCAGGCAGACGCTTCACCAGATACGGCGAGGAGAGCGAACTCATCCAAAGATAGATCTTTGCCATTCCGTCCGTTTGTCTCGTGATTTGCAGATGGAGGGGACAATGGCCAAGGTTCGGTCCTCCGGTGGCCGGGATTTCGCAATCCGGCAAACCTGCATCGACAAAATGGTCGGAAACCGGCGAGTTGATTTTAAATTGCCACGTCGGCTGAAGAATCCGCAGGTCGGCGAGAGCGCTTGTATACCAGACTTCCGCGCTTGGAGACGGAACCTGAGAGTAACAGATGTACATCGGTACGTTGTTTGCCCAGACCGACATTTGACAGGGGACTTTCGCTCCCTCGATAGAGAGCTCGGGAGCGGACGCGCTCTTCGTTCGATATTCCCTGAAGTCAATTACCGCCGCAAAGAGAATGTTCTGCAGATTCTGACAAAGCTGGTCCTTGCACTGTGCAAGTGCAGTGACGGGAAGAAGAAAACTGGAGCACACTAGAAAAAATGCGAGACGTAATTTTTTGTTCATAAGCGGCCGACAAATAACAGATGGATGTGAATCCAACCCGGGCATGGGCAGAGGAGGGATTGTCCCAACATTGAAATCGTGCCTGCCGACGGTGAGGGTGTCAACGTGAATCGTTGTTTTTCTGAGGGCAGGGGCAGAATTCGGGCGAATCGGAGTGTCCGCGCGTGGCCGCGGCCAACGGAATACTCCGGCGTTTGGTCCTAGTGTAGAATCCCTGGCGAATGTCGGAGGAAGCGCAAATTCGCGTGGGAACGTCGGCGTTTACCGCGGCGGGTTGGGAAGGAAGCTTCTACCCTGCCGGAATGAAGGCGTCGGAATATCTGAGCTACTACGCGACGAAGTTCGACACAGTCGAAGTGGACAGCACGTTCTATCGCGCGCCCTCGCTCTCGACGGTGCAGGGATGGTACGCGAAAACACCGCCCGGGTTTGTGTTCGCTGCAAAGGTGCCGCAACTAATCACACATGAAAAGGTGTTGGTGGATTGTGAAGAGGACCTGGATCATTTTTTAAAGACCATGGACTCGCTTCGCGAGAAGCTTGGGCCGCTGTTGTTACAATTTGGCTACTTCAACGATACCGTGTTCAAAAGCGGCAAGGAATTTTTGGCGCGGCTAACGCCTTTTTTGAAGAGGCTGCCAAAGAATTACAGATTCGCGGTTGAGATTCGGAATAAGTACTGGCTGGACGCGCGATTTGCAGACACACTGCGGGAAAACGGCGTGGCGCTGGCGCTGATCGATCAATCCTGGGTGCCACGGCCATGGGAAATGAAGGCGAAGTTCGATCTGATCACGGCGGATTTTACGTATATTCGCTGGCTGGGCGACCGCAAAGGAATCGAGGAACAAACGAAGACGTGGGAGAAGCCGATTGTCGACCGGGGTCCCGAGATAACGCACTGGGTGGAACTTTTTAGAGAATTTGTCGCCAGAAATATGAAAATCTTTGCGTTTGCGAATAATCACTATGCTTTATGCCGACGTCGGTATAAGGCGTATAATGCCGCCTTCCGAATTATGCTGAATTGAGTCTCGCAGCCAAGCGTGTTTCCGCTCGATAGTTGGCTGTCGTAGGCCAGCGATGCTTGATTAAGTCGGCATAATCCGCGTAGGTTGATCCCAGTACCCCATGTTCGCCGTTTATCACTAGCCATCAGTCTTTGCCTTGTATTGCTGGAAGGAACTAAAACCTCTCCGGCAGAACCATCGAATTTTCAGGGAAGTTCGAATATTTCAAGATAGCCGCTGTGAATAACGGCCAGTCTGTGGCCGCTGGGTGAGATTGCAGGAGCGACGAGCGTGCTTATGTAGGGCCTAGGATCCCATTGGAGATGAAAGAGCTCTTCGCCAGAGTGCGTATCGAAAATGCGATAGATGTCTAAATGGCTTGTAGTTTTGGGGTAATCGCCGACGCTTAGCTTGGTGCCTCGAACTTTATGTGCTTGCTGATGAATGCAAAATCGAGACCCCGAGGCTGCTGGAACGATGTCAGTTAAACTCCATTGAGGCAGAATCAATATGCGATATCTAATCGCGCCGTCGAGACCAACGCCTACGAGAGTCCGGTCGTTCTCGTATGCTGCAAAAACATCGTCGCTAAGAAATTGTGCGTCGAGCCGCAATCCACCGCCGCGGAAATTGAGGAGTTTATCTGGCGTATCGTCTCGTAACAGATAGAGCTGGGTCCCGCGGGTCGCGAGCACAGCAGTGTCCCCTGGCATGGCCGCTTGGCCGAAAGCAAAGTGGTTGAGGGTCTGCAATGAGTCCGCGTCCAACAACCTCTGCTCGTTCTGAGCATTGCCACCTGCCATGATCTTTGTTCCTCTTGGAGACACAAAAACCGGGCCAATCCCGGCAATCGGGCTTGGAGGACCGCATTCCAATTGTTTAGAACAAACTCGAATCCCAGACTGATCGAGGACAACGAAGCTGCCATCGTGCGTGGCGTGGACTGAACCCATGAACTTTTCAACCGCCCGCTCGGAACTTCTCAGAAGCGCTTTTCGTGAAATGTCAAACAGCAGGAGTTTTGAGGGAGGTTTGTCAGTATCGAGCGGCTCGACAGAATTGGCGAAGGATCGCTCATTCAAGCTGACGAGAATGAGGTCGTCTGACAGAAAGGTCAAATCGGTGTAATCGGCAAGCGATTGGTGCGGCAATTTTTGTGGGTAGCCGGAGGGATGCAGGTCCTCACGAAATATAGGGTCCGGAATAGAACGTTTCTGGGCCGCTACTGTCAATGCGAGCACAGTGACAGCGGCGATGACGATATTGCCTATCGCTAGGGTGGTCTTCGTCGGAGACATACAACTCCCTTTGCATTCTGGTTGCCAGGCGGAGCAAAGACAGAAAACCAGTCCATCATAGATTAGTTAAGTGCATGTAAGTCTGTCGGATCCGCCCCTTCGGAAGCCAAAATCTAAATGCAGCTCACGTTAGACGGTATAGCATGGCTGAGCTGCTTTCTAATCGCACGTGGAGTGGAGAGCTTGCGGCTTGGAAGTCGCGGGAGGCTTTTTACGCGAGCCTCTTTGGAGGGATAGGAGTTGATAGTTGCTCCTTTAACTATAGTAGATGGCGACCCAGCTTCTTGCGCTCGCGGGTCCCTAATCCCGGCACTTACCGCGCAAACCGTCATTATCCGTCGGTCAGAGGTTCTTCAAAAAAGCCAGTAAGCGGTCAGTGGGTCGGTAACGGCCATTTCGCGTTTTGCTGGCAGTGGCCTTGGCAAGTGCCTTCTCCTTCATCGCCATGCTGGCGTGGAGGTAGACCTCGGTGCTCTCGATTGATTCGTGGCCAAGCCAAAGAGCGATCACTGAGCGGTCCACACCCTGCTGGAGGAGATCCATGGCCACGGAGTGCCGTAGCACATGCATCGAAATTCGTTTCTTAGCGAGCGAAGAGCATTGTATTCCTGCCTTGGCGACATGCTTGGCGAGGACACGCTCCGCCCCATCACGGCTGAGTGGGCCACCCCGTGCGCTCGGAAACAGAGGGTCAGCGGGGCCGCCGAGACGTTCTCGTAACCAACTACGTAGAGCTACCACCACATCTTTATGCAGCGGCGTGGAGCGCTCCTTGCGTCCTTTACCTCGACAGCGTACTGAACCTCCAGCTCCCAGGACAACGTCATCGCAACGAAGACCAATGAGTTCCGATATGCGGAGTCCAGTCTGGGCGGCGACGAGCAGTAAAGTGTAATCCCTGCGGCCTCCCCACGTAGCTCGATTCGGAGCAGAGAGTAGCGCTTCTATCTCAGGCCGGGTCAGATACTCAATGGGCCTTCGGTCAAAGCGTTTGTTGGGTATAGCCAGAACACGCTGTGCCAAGGCAGCAAAGGACGGTTCCGTGAAAGCTACGAACCGGAAGAACGAGTGAATCGCGGCCAACCGAATGTTCCGGCTGCGTGCGCATATGCCCCGATCTCTTTCCAGATGATTGAGGAAGGCCCCGAGGAAGGCGGGTTGCAGAATTTCCATCGTCAGCTTCGTAGGCGGCTTGCCAGTCTGTTGTTGTGCAAACCGCAAGAGCAGGCGAAAAGTGTCGCGATAGCTCGCGATGGTATTGGGACTTGCTTGCCTTTGATGCATCAAGCGATCGGTGAAGAAGGCTTGCAGGAGTTCTGAGAACTGGAGGCAGGTATTCATCGCCCAACCTCCTTTCTCTTTCGACCTAGACGGCGTGACGCCAAGCGCAAGAGTTCTGGGGTCGCTGTGAGATACCAATAAGTGCTGACCGTATCGACGTGGCCGAGATAGGTGGCGAGCACAGGCAGATGTCGCTCAACATCCGCATCGGCGCGATAGAGGCGCTCAAGGGTTCGAATGGCGAATCCGTGCCGAAAATCATGGATTCGCGGACCGCGCTGCCCAACCGGACCTCGCAGACCGATCCTGCGTGCCAACTTCCAGAACGTACGTCGGAAGTGCTCCTGGCTCAGTCCTTTGCCGAGTTCCGAAACAAAGAAGCGGTTGTCTTTGGGCTGCGGGAAGATTCGGCGGCGTAATGTGGCATAGCGATTCAACGCGTTGCAAGCAGAGGGATGCAGTGGGACCAAACGGGACTTTCCGAACTTGGACTGACGAACATGGAGGATACCGTCGACGAGATCTACGTCCTGGTGATCCAGTGCAAGGCATTCGCCGATTCGCAGACCGGTGACAGCCAGTAGTCCAAACAACGTGGAGTACGTCGTGGCCCGCAGGCCTCGGCGTGAATGGAGTTGCAGGGATGCTTCCATGAGCTTTTGGATGTCGCCGTCGCTGTACACATAGGGCGACCTCCTTCTATAGCTATCAGGCAGTAATCCTCGCGGCGGAATTTCCGTCCGAGAGTCTGCGCTCGCTCGATACTCCGCAAACATTCGGACGACGTGCAACCGCCTCCCACGTTGAGCCGGCTGCCCGTGTGGGGACGCCATAGCCCAGCGGAGTGCCAGGTCGCGGTTGATAAACGACGCTCCTTGCTCGTCAGCGAAATCGACGAACCTGTGCAAGAGATAACCCTGCGTCTTGAGCTTAAAACCCAACGCTCGCCGCAGAGCCAGATAGCCGCGGAGGGATTTCCTCAATTCGCTCATGCCGCACCTCCGGGCCAAGGATGGGAAATGGAGCGCAGTGCCCCCAGGTCAACTTTGGCGTAGATGGCGGTGCTCCTTTCCGACTGATGGCGCAATATCTTCGCGATCTCCGACATGGAGGCTCCATTGCGGAGCATTTGGGTAGCGAGGGAATGGCGAAAGAGGTGCGCCCCTCGGGTCGGCGGGTTAATCCCAGCACGTCGGAGAGCTCGTTGCACAACAATGTCGACCGCCGCGGAGTCGGAAAATCCCTCGTGGGGAGCCGCCGATCGAATGAAGACTCTCCGGCATGCGCACGAGGGCCTCAGTTGCTTCAGATAATTTGCGAGAGACCGGCCCACATCTTTCGGGAGGGGTAATTTGTCCTCGTGTCCCCCTTTGCCGTGGATGGTCAGCTCACTTGCTTCCCAATCGATATCGTCTAGCGTCATATGTACGATTTCAGCGGCGCGTAAACCGAGTCGAGCGAGTAGGAGCAGAATTGTCCGATCCCGTTGTACGGTAGGGTCATCCTGCTCGGATTTCTTTAATACGAGCTCGACCTGTTGAGGCGATAAATACTTGGGTAGCCCCGCAAGACTCCTTTTGGCTACCGATGGGACAGACGCTGCCAGATTTGTGGCGATGTCTCCCCGCTGGTGCAGAAATCGGAACAGACTTCGGAGGGCCTTGCCCATACAGCGAGCGGCGTGTGGGCTGATGGTTCTGGCTTGACGGAGTATGCATCGGACAACGTCCTGAGCATTCAGTTCGCTTAATGAGAGTGCGCTCTTTCCGAAGCGCTCAGAAAGAAACCGCCGAGTGTGAAATAGATACTGTTCCAGAGTTGCTGGCCTCAGGCCCCGCTGCTCCCTCAGGTGTTGTGCGAAGCTGGCCTGCAGCTGCTCCAGCGAACTCATCTCGGGTTGGAAAATGGAAGGCGGAACTACCTTGGCCTCCCGCAGATGTTTCAGCAAGGACCGCAAAGTGGCGTTATCTCCTCGCTGCTTGCTATCGTGCTTTCGTCGATAACGGAGGAATTGCAAGATTCGTTCCTCGCCGAATTCTTCAATTACGATCCGGCGTTGCTGCATCCACTGGTCGAGATCTCGTAGTAGGCTGAGTCTGTTGACCATGGAAACTTTGGAATATCCTCGGCTGGTAAGCGAATCGGCGAAACCGGGGGTGTAGGAGTACAGTGGGCCGCTCGCCTGTCCCAGCGGGACAGACGAATTCCTATCCGAGTGATTTTGCATGTGAATTTTCTCCTTTCGGTCTGCAGGACCGTCCAGAGAAGTGAGTGGAATTATGCCGACTTAATCAAGCATCAAGATGCAAGGAAAAGCAGGAATGGAAGGGAAACGATGTTGCCGATATGGAGGATTCGGCATAATCCGCGACGCGGCATTATATGCTGGTCATGCTCCTGCAACGGTGAGGCTTTTTGGGGAATTGTGGGATAAGAAAAAATAAGAAAGCCCGGTGGCTCTGCAGTTGGCCCGGCTTACATTCTTCCCAAACCTATTCTCTCGAGAGGCCGAGAATCTCGCGCAGGGCTGACTGGTCGGCGCCCGAGCCGGCGAAATCGTCAAAGGAAGTCTTCGCCGCCTCAATGATACGACGGCGAATGAAGGGCGCTCCCTCTCTCGCGCCTTGCTCGCTGCTCTTGATGCAGCATTCCCACTCGAGAATCGCCCACCCGGGAAAATCGTATTGAGTAAGTTTTGAGAAAACGGCGGGAAAGTTGACCTGGCCATCGCCGGTCGAACGAAATCGTCCGGCGCGATTCAGCCATGGCTGGTAGCCGCTGTAGACGCCTTGTCTGCCAGTAGAGTGGAACTCTGCATCCTTAACATGGAACATCTTGATGCGGGAGTGATAGAAATCGATGAATTGCAGATAGTCGAGCTGTTGAAGGACGAAGTGGCTCGGATCGTAGAGTATGTTGCAGCGAGGATGCTGGCGGACGCGATCGAGAAACATTTCAAAGGTTGCGCCGTCGTGAAGATCCTCTCCTGGATGAATTTCAAAACAAAGATCCACTCCGGCTTTGTCGAAGGCGTTAAGAATTGGAAGCCAGCGCTTGGCGAGCTCTTCGAAGGCAGTTTCGATAAGACCTATAGGACGCTGCGGCCAAGGATAAATGTAGGGCCAGGCTAATGCGCCTGAGAACGTGACGTGCGCTTTCAAGCCGAGGTTCGCCGAAGCGCGCGCCGCGTATTGCAATTGCTCGACCGCCCATACTTGTCGCGCAATGCGATCACCGCGCAGCTTCGCCGGCGCGAAACCGGCGAACATCTCGTCGTATGCGGGATGAGAGGCGACGAGTTGTCCCTGGAGATGCGTAGAAAGCTCCGAGATAATGAGGCTGTGCCGGGCAGCCACAGCGCAAAGTTCGTCGCAATATGCCTTGCTCTCGGCAGCGCGCTTTAGATCGAAAAGGCGCGCGTCCCAAGAGGGAATCTGCACGGCTACGTAACCGAGACTCGCGGCCCAAGCGCAGATCGAATCAAGTGTGTTAAACGGCGGCGTGTCCGAGGCGAACTGTGCAAGAAATATCCCGGGTCCCTGAATTGTTTTCACTTGTTTGCTCCCATAGCTTTTCAACGTATCCCGCGCGCAATCTCAATCCATCGACAGGGTCTATCGGGTACCGGAAAGGCATTCTATCTTCACGCAAGCCGAAATCAGCAATCATTTCGTGCCGAATGGTGGCGTGAAAGAATAAGCCCATACGAGTGTCGTCAAAAGAGTGACTACAAGACGACGGGAAAAATCGATGCGGCCTTTCTTCGACGGGAACGAGGAGTGCCAGAGTTGGCGTTTCGTCTTCTCGTCAAGGAGCCTTGGTGGTGATCTTGCCTGGTGACCACCGTCTTGCTGCACTCAAGGCCATTAGTCCGAGGGATCTGGTGGGCGAGACATTCGTGGCCGTGTCGAACACGGCTCCTGTACTGCGTGTGGTCATCGACAATTACCTGAAGCGCTCCGGAATCAATATCACGCCAAACCACGAGGCGGACCACCTCTCTATGGGGATGTCCTTAATAGCGTCGACGCACGGCGTAGGGCTGTTGCCTGCCTACGCACAGAACTTTCTGCCTTCCTCTGTAACAAGTCGTCCTCTCAAGGGAGACACGCCGACTATCGAGCTGGTCCTCGGCTACAAAAAGTCGAATGAGTCTCCCATCCTAAAGCTTCTGCTTTCGAGACTGGACGAGTTGGTGGCTCGTGCCTCGAAGAAGGCTCGCTAAAACTCGGAATGCATCTTAATTAAGGCGACTATGGAGTTCTTGAATCAGGCGCGATCCTGATACTAACTGCGGTCAACTGGATGAGTACCGAGAAACGCGCTAGATTGACCGTTGTATTGTTGGCGAGATGCTAGCTTCCCATTACTAATCTCGTGATCGTGGGTCGCGACTACTTCCGGATTGCCGACTATATTGGCCGGGATTAATCCTGCCGTACTCCGCCAACAAATGGGTCACAGGTCTGCTGTGATGACGGCAAGATATACCGGGGAAATTCCACTCGACAAGGTACAAGAGGCGTTCTGCAAGATGGAATTGGAAAATATGGAAGTTATTGGAAAACGGCCGCGCTGTACCAGCAGCCGCTTAGTTGTGTATAATCAACAAGCTAGAGAGCAGAGCGGGCGTCGTACAATGGCAGTATAGAAGCTTCCCAAGCTTCGGACGTGGGTTCGATTCCCATCGCCCGCTCCATCAAATCAAAGCACTTAACTACAACTTCAGGCTGCTGCGGCTGCTCCAATAGAATCCAATTGAAACTGGTTCCTGACCTGTTCAACTGGAATTTCACCTGTATAGAGCGCTGTCATGTCCGCAGTTGCGTGTCCCATCTGCTGTCTAATGACAGCCCCCGAGACTCGCGCCAACTCCCATCGGCGGTTACAACCGCGCCTAAACGCGTGCATTCCGCCCTTTGGTAGACCGAGACTCTTGAGAGCTGGATACAGCCCTTGTATCAGAATCGTGGTCTCCGCAAGCGGTGC
>Ga0070693_100000102_pt1 | contig 37722 bp, 34 predicted proteins | sample KBSK1103metaG_FD_65472 | JGI IMG/M metagenome (GOLD analysis project Ga0070693, IMG submission 65472) | Corn, switchgrass and miscanthus rhizosphere microbial communities from Kellogg Biological Station, Michigan, USA - KBS K1-10-3 metaG | ecosystem: Host-associated > Plants > Roots >...
CCCCACTTCCGCATGGGCTTCACGCCCAGCGCCGGCAAGGAGCTTCAATCGGAATATTTCGTCCCACGCCAGCACGCCGTCGAAGCCATCCTGGCAGTAGAACGTCTTCGCGACCAGATCACCCCGCATCTTCTGATCACAGAAATCCGCGCCATCGCCGCCGATGACCTGTGGATGAGCCCGTGTTACCAGCAACCCTGCGTCACCATTCACTTCACCTGGAAACAGGACTGGCCGGCGGTCAGCAAGCTCTTGCCCATCATCGAAAAAGAACTTGCGCCGTTTCAGGCCCGCCCACACTGGGGCAAGCTCTTTACGACCTCTCCAAAAGTGCTCCACTCCATCTACAAAAAACTGCCAGAGTTTGTGGCACTCACCAGGAAGTTCGACCCGCAGGGTAAATTTCGCAACGATTTTCTGAACACCATGATCTTCAGCTGAACAAGCGCTACTGCGTGAAATCAGCTAGGGTTTCGGCGCCGTCACCGCGGACTCGGAAACTACTATGTATTCATACTTCTTTCCGTTCGCCTTGAACTTCATCTTGTCTTTGTCCAGCGTGAACTCGATACTCGTGTTCACCGGAATCATTTCTTGCTTCGCGGCCTTCTCCTGCCGGACGTGATACTCCGTCGTCTCCGTCCTGACCACATACTCCTGGCATAGCACTTCCATTGTCCCTTTTTTGTTCTTCGTCACCTGCGACCCGCACGCCACCGAGCTCTCGGATACAATCGTCCCCGCCTGAGGTTCCTTGGCCGAAGCTGGAATACCTGCCAACAACATCGCCGCCACTAGCAAATACGCCTTTCTCATCCTGCCTCCTGGCGCTTTCTCCGCGCTTTTCCGCCCTCATGTCCGCTGCATAGGCTGTTCGGCCCTGAACTATCTTGTAGCCAATTCGTCCGTTTCCCGCCAGCCACTTCTCACTGCGTGTTTCCCAAAAGTAGTCCGCCATGGCGCCGGCGCGCCGGTGACTGGCGTCCTCTGAACCTTTGGCGCCCGCGCCACTCTCGGCGTTGTTCTTCCGCGTGGGTCTTTTCGCTTTTCCACAGAATTCCACAGGCTTGGCAATTCAGTTACTCCTCGCCAACTCCTTCTAAGTCCTCAACTTCAGCCAACTCGTTCGAATCCGCGCTCCTCATTCGAATAGTCACCATATAAGTCTATAATCTCCTTGACAACAGTTGAGGCGCTCTGCTACCATGTCCCATGTTTACCTCGCCAACCACCCTTTCACCTTCCCCTCAAAGTTTCCTTGTTCACGCCTTCGCCTCCTCGCCCCTCGATACTCAACTCTTCAGCTCCAGTCCTTCGACCCTCCACGTGCCCCCGCTAAGTCCCTTCCCTGCCGCTCTTACGGGCTGTCCTCAACTCCATGAAAACTCAGCAGCTTTAAGTCCTGCATTTGCCATTCTTACAGAGTGCGTCAAGCATAAGTCCTCTGTTTGCCACTCTTACAAAAAACATGGGGGGTGGGGGTACCCTCGACAAAACGAATTTCAATCATTCATGCGCGTCACCAATTCAAACTCTGGCAAAAGAGACGCCTTGCCAGCTTTCGGCTTCGTGCATAGACTCCTCCGGCACACGGAGGCCATCGCACGAACCACCCAAGGACCAGCCGCAAGATATGAGCGACGACAAATCAATCCACGGTGGTGACCGCTTTCCGCTGACGCGGTGGTCGGTGATCGACGCGGCCCGTAGCAACGACGAAGCCGAGCGCGTCCGCGCGATGGATACGCTCTGCGCTTCCTACTGGAAGCCCGTCTACAAATATGTCCGGCTGCGTTGGAACCGCCAGGCGGAAGACGCCCAGGACTTGACGCAGGGATTCTTTTCGAAGGTAATCGAACGCGCGCTGCTGGACAAATACGACCCGGCAAAAAGCCGTCTCCGCACGTACTTGCGCGTGTGCGTGGACAGTTTCGTAATGAACGAAGAAAAAGCCGCGAGGCGCATGAAGCGCGGCGGCAATGTTTCGCATGTGGCGCTCGATTTTGCCGGAGCGGAAGAGGAACTTGGCGGCGCCGCAATGGATCACACCTCGATTCCTTCTCCCGAGTCGCTCGAAGAGTTTTTTGAGAAAGAGTGGGTGCGCGGCCTCTTCGAGCTGGCCGTCGAAGATTTGCGGAAGCATTGCGAAGCCGGCGAGAGGGAGAGAACGTTTCGCCTCTTCGAGGAGTACGATTTGTCGGGCGACGACACGATTACGTATGACAAACTTGCGGCAGAATTCGGAATCCCGGTGACCGATGTAACCAACGCTCTCGCTTGGGCGCGGCGGGAATTCCGTCGCGGCGCGCTCGAGCGGCTGCGCGAAATCTGCGGAAGCGAAGCAGAATTCCAGCGCGAAGCTCGCTCCGTGTTTGGCTGGGAAGCAAAATGAAACCGCTCTCGGACAAAGCGATCGAGCGTCTCCGCGCCGGCGCTGACGAACCGGATCTTGCGGGCACGCGCTATCGCTTGCTCGAACGGGTCGCTCGCGGCGGCATGGGCGTCGTCTACGCGGCCAAAGACGAAAAATTGGAACGCCGCATCGCATTGAAAGTCTTGGATGTGCCCGGCACGGACGGCGACCTGGCCAACCGGATCATTCGCGAAGCGCGGGTGCTTGCAAGGCTTGAACATCCTGGAATCGTCCCGGTGCACGACGTGGGCACGCTGGCGGATGGCCGAGTCTTCTACACCATGAAATTTGTCGAGGGGCAGCGGCTCGACAAATTCATCGAAACTGTGGAATCCGTGCAGGACCGCTTGCGGCTCTTCTTGCGGATTTGCGAGGCCGTTGCGTTTGCCCACGCCCGCGGCGTTCTTCACCGCGACCTGAAACCCGCGAACATCATGGTCGGCCCCTTCGGCGAAGTGCTTGTAATGGACTGGGGCCTCGCCAAAATCCTGCGTGGCGAATCACAACCCGCTGATCACGCCGCCGATCCGGAAGCAACTATTCTCGAAAAGCCAAATCAGCCCGGCCTTGAAAGTGGCTCCACGAAGAGTTCTGTCATCACCGGCCACGGCACGGTGATGGGCACACCGGGCTATATGTCCCCGGAACAGGCGCGCGGCGAAGTCGAAGTGCTCGACGCGCGCAGCGACATTTTCTCGCTCGGCGCGCTCCTGCGGTTCATTCTCATGCAGCGGACGTCTGCTGGATTCGTTCCGCGCCTCGACCGCTCGCTCGAAGCGATTTGCGCAAAAGCCACTGAAGACCGGCGTGAATCGCGTTATTCCGCCGTTCAGGAACTTGGCCGGGATGTTTCCCGCTACCTCGATGGCCTCGCAGTGGGAGCGCACCGCGAGAGCTTTTTCGACAAACTAGCCCGTTTCTATCGCCGCTATCGCTTCTTTATCTTGTTGATTCTGGCCTACTTGGTGATGCGCGTGATTCTGCTGCTGGTTTTGAAGAGATAAACCTAAAGGAAATCCGGGCGCTGTTGTAAAGAACATCAGAGAACGAAATGGAGAGGCGGACAAATGAACAAGATCCTGATCGGATTGCTCTTGGGAGCTCTGCTGGGTGCCATTGATGGAGGAACGGCATGGTTCACGCCCGCAGTGCGAGCCCAGCTCGCGGGCATCATTATCGGGTCCACGGTAAAGGGCCTCATCGCCGGAGTCGCTGCGGGATTCTTCGCGCGTAAAGTGAATTCAGTTCCTCTCGGGATCCTGTTTGGATTGGCTGTTGGTTTTGTGCTGGCCTTTCTGGTCGCCTACATGCAGCACGGCTATTACCTCGAAATCATTCTGCCGGGAAGCATCGTCGGAATGATCGTGGGATTCGCAACGCAGCGTTACGGAGCAACTCCGGCAACCACGCCGGCCACGCGCTAAGCAAAACGGGAAAAAACGCCAAAACTTTCGCTCGTAAATTCCAGGAGGGAGAACCATGTCTCGAGTCATACATTTTGAAATACCCGCAGCCGAGCCGGAACGCGCCGCGGCTTTCTACGGAAAGGTGTTCGGCTGGAAGTTCGATAAGTGGGCCGGTCCCACCGAGTACTGGATGGTGACCACCGGGAAAGATGGAACGCCGGGAATTAACGGCGGCATGATGAGGAAGCCTGGAGGCATCGCGTCCACCACAAACACGATTGGCGTGGACTCGGTCGATGGCGCCGTCGAGGCGGTCTTGAAGGCCGGCGGAAAAAACATTATGCCGAAAACGCCGATTCCGACCGTGGGATACTTTGCATATTGCGAAGACTCAGAAGGCAATGTTTTCGGTGTGATGCAAGCGGACCCGAAAGCAAAGTGAAGTTGTGCTGCAACAATCTGCGCACGAGCTGAGGAACACGATGAGCCTGACCAAACCGATGCTGGGACTGGCGGTGGGCGGCACGTTGGGGCTGCTGGACGGCCTCAGCGGTTTCCTGGAGCCGTCCCTGGCGCCGGTGATGACCACCGTGATCACGTTTTCTTTGTTAAAGGGCTTGGTGTCGGGAGCGGTGATCGGATACGTGAGTCAAAGAGTGCATTCGATCGCTCTGGGAATGCTCGCTGGAATGGCGATCGCCGCGGCGCTCAGCTTGTTGGTGGTTCTGAGTGCAGGGCTGGCGTTGTTCTGGGACATCATGCTGCCTGGAATGCTGCTGGGTGTCATTGTTGGATTTCTGACGCAGAAATTTGGAAATCAAGTGAAAGCGTCGACTGTGGCGCGATGAGTTTTGAGTGGTCGAATCAATAGAGAGTCAGTCCATAAATAAGTGAGGAGGAAAACAAGAACATGAGAAAAGCAACAAAAGTGTTGGCAGCTATCGCAGCACTCATACTTGCATTTGCAATCCAGCCGGCCAAGGCAGGAGGCAATGGCACGGCGGCCTTTGAACAATTGAAATCGCTCGCGGGCCATTGGGAAACCGAGAAGTCGAACAGAGAAAGAGCCACGCTGGACCTCGAGCTGACGTCGGGCGGAGCGGCGGTCATCGAGAGGGCCCACGTAACAGAAGAGGGCAAACAGGTGGAGATGATTACGCTCTACTACCTGGATGGCGAACAATTGAAGATGACGCATTACTGCATGGCGGGCAATCAGCCGACGATGCGCGGACTTTATGTGCCGGACACGAAGACGCTGACGTTTGAGTTCGAGAGCGCGACCAACTTGAAGAGCCCCAACGATGGGCATATGCATCATGCCGTGTACACTTTTATCGACAACGATCATTTCAAAACGGCCTGGACTTTCCGTAAGGATCAGAAAGACGCGTTTACGGAAGATGTGACCTACGTCCGCGCGAAGTAAACGGCGGGAAGTGCTTAACGGGAAGTAAGGAGCCGCAATAAAGAAAAGGGATCGCGCTTTTCGAAAGGGCGGGCTCTTGGCGAGCTTGCCCTTTCTGCCCGTGCTCCATATAGAATGGAGTGCATCGAACGAGCAGGAGCGATGCGATGGGATTTGCGGCTTTTCGCGATCACAAATATCTCAGCCTGGAGACATTCAAAAAGAGCGGCGAGGGCGTGAAGACGCCGGTGTGGTTCGCCGCGGATCCAGCCAGAGACCTGGCGGGAGATGGCGCTACGATCTACATCTACACGATCGGAAACACAGGAAAAGTGAAACGCATTCGCAACAACGGCCGCGTGAAAATCGCGCCCTGCACGATGCGCGGCGAACTGCTTGGCGAATGGGCCGGCGCCAGGGCAGAAATCGTGACGGGTGAAGAGGCCACATCCGGCATGGAGCTGCTCAATAAAAAATATTTTCCGTGGAAGCAGCTCCTGGGCCTCTTCGCGCTTCTCAGCCGGCGCGAAAGAGTGGTCATGAGGATCCGCCCAGCGTAAAAGACGCGAGCAGCCATCGCGCTCGCGTGGAGTTAGTCGAACGGGATGCCGGTTTGTTTGGAGATGGCGCGGAGGTCTTCCACGATGGGCAGGATCAGCGGCACGCCGTTTTTGCGGCGTTCGACTTCTGCAATGCGTTCGGGATCGCCGGGAATGAGCGGCCCGTTGGTGCCAGGAGCAGGTTTGGTAGCGCGAAAAACGCGGACGTAGTCGTCGATCTGGCGCTTGAAGGTGTCAGGATCGATGAAGCCGTCGAGGCGCATCGCGCCGAAGAAATGGCCGATGCCTTTGCCTACGCTGGTCGTTGGAATTTCCTGACGCAACGCGAATGGCGGAGCGAAGGGCCCCCAATTTGCGCCGCTGAGCACTCCGCAAAGCACATCGACCATCATGGCCAAGGCGTAGCCCTTATGCCCGCTGCGCTCGCGGTCGGAACCGAGCGGAAGAAGGCAGCCACCGTTCACAGGATCGTCCGGATTTGTGGTGTTGCGCCCCTGCTTATCGATTGCCCAGCCGATAGGGATTGATTCGCCTTTACGGCGAGCCATTTCAATTTTTCCGTAGGCGGCGGTGCAAGTGGCCATATCAATCACGATAGGCGGTTCCTCTTTGCCGGGAAAAGCAATGGCAATGGGATTGGTGCCGAGCATGCGTTGTGCGCCCCAGAGAGGCGTGACGAGGCTGCTGGAGTTGGTCATGGCCCAACCGATCATGTCGCGCTCGAGGGCCTGAAGGACGTAATAGCCGGCGATTCCGAAATGATTGGTGTTGCAGACGCTGACCCAGCCCGAGCCGGCCTTGTCCGCCATATCCATCGCCATGCGATTCGATTGAGGACCGACGACGAGGCCCAGGCCGTTATCGCCATCAATGGTCGCGGTACTCAACGTGGAACGGACTGTCGCGATCTTGGGCTTGGGATTGATCAGCCCTTCGTTGAGGAGTCCAAAGTAGCTGTAGAGACGCGCCACGCCGTGAGAATCGATGCCGCACAGATCCGCCGAGGCGAGGACGTCGGCGGCCTGCGCGGCATCGTCTTTGGGAACGCCGAAGTGGAGAAATATCCGAGTACTGAATTCGCGCAGGGCATCGATGTGATAATTCCTGGCCTCGACGGCGGGCATGCGGGACCTTTCTTTGCGCGAATGTCTTTGCGCAAGCGCGGCACTTTCGCGGAATTTGCGTCGTCAATTTTAGCTTGTGGCAGAACCATAGGCCAGACGATTCGTGGCGTCAAGCTCAGAGCTCGGCGCATAAGTTGCGCGAACATCGAAGGCGGGAGGCAGTGAGCGCGCAGAAGAGGAACTTGCCGCAAGTGGATTGGCAGCGTAGGATTCGGGAGCCACACCGGTAAAACCACAAGATCACGGGGATCCCATGGCGACAAATTCAAGCCGCGAGGTTTACAGTCTTGCGATGCACATTTCTTATGCTCGCGCGACGACAAATCGCATTGGCAGAGTTTGTAGATTTCCTTTTCTGTCTCTCTGTGTTCTGTTGCTTTGTATCGTGGCACCCGTTCTCCTTGCCCAAGATGCGCCACAGACTGTGCAACTGCCAAACGGCAAATTGCTGGGAAAAGTTCCGGGCGCGCCGAGCCAGACCAACAACCTTCCTGCGGCAATCGCGATTTCACCCGACGGACGGTTCGCGGTGCTGCTGCACAGCGGATACGGCGCGTACAGTTCGGGCGAGAAGCAGTCGCTCTCGGTGCTCAATCTAAAAACGAATGAGCTCAGCGATTTCCCCGACAACCGGCTGGGAAGCAAAGCGAGACAAACGTATTTCCTCGGGCTGGCTTTCGGCCTCGATGGGAGGCACATCTTTGCCAGCATGGCGTCGCTGACCGACCCGTTGGGAAAAAAGAAAGGGAGCACTGGGAACGGGATAGCGGTCTACGGGTTCGAAAGCGGGCGCGTGGTGGCAGAGCGTTTTCTGCCGCTGGCACCGCGAACCAATATCCCTGCGGGCAAAAAGCGCCGAGCTGAACTGAAGGATGTTACCTACCCAGCGGGGTTGAGCGTTGGACAGAGCGGAAGCGAAGAGCGGTTGCTGGTGGCGTGCAACAATTCCGACGAAGCGATACTGCTAAATGCGGCGGACGGCAAAGTGATTTATCGTTTTGATCTTTCGACGTTCCAGCAAATCCCAGCATCGCTGCCGTATACGACCGTAATGACCAGAGACGGTAAGCGCGGATTTGTTTCGCTGTGGAATGCGTCTTCGGTTGCGGAGCTCGATCTGACGACTGGGCGCGTGCTGCGGGTCATTCCGCTGCGAAAGCCGGAGGCGCCGCTCGCTGGAGGGTCGCATCCTACGGCGCTGCTGTTCAATCGAGACGAATCGCGGTTGTACGTGGCGCTGACCAACCGGGACGAGATCGCGGTACTCGACGCGAGCTCGGGAAAAGTTTTGTCTTATCTTTCGACAAAACTCCCGGGGCAAAAATATGGCGGGAGCGATCCGGAATATCTGTCTCTTTCGCCGGACGAAAAGACGCTGTTCTCGGCGAATGCTATTTCTGATTCAGTAGCGGTATTTGATCTGGCGAAAGACAGCGGAAGCGCGGCCGTCGAAGCAGCCGGGTTCATCCCTACGGAGTGGTACCCCACAGTTGTGGCGGCAACGGGGAAGGATCTGCTCATCGCGACCGCGAAGGGAAAGGGTTCCGGGCCCAATCCGAAGGTCATTGGGAAAAAGAAGGACGGCAGACCGCAGTATCCCTACGGACCTGCGATGATCCACGGTTCGCTGGCGCGCCTGGCGCTTGCGGATGTGATGGCAAATCTGCCTGCGTACACCAAGCAAGTTGCGGAGACCAATTCCCTGCGCGGCAACGGCGACCGCGTCCCATTCGCTGGCGGCGAAAATAAAATCCATCACGTGATTTACATCATTAAGGAAAACCGCACTTACGACCAGGTGTTCGGTGACCTTGCAGGGGCGAATGGCGATTCGTCCTTGACGATGTACGGCGAAGAGATCACGCCGAATCAGCACAAGCTCGCGCGGCAATTCGGGATTCTCGATAATTTTTACGACAGCGGGGATGTTTCGGGAGACGGCCACATCTGGTCGAATTCGGCGTCCATTTCGGACTACATCGCGAAGACCTGGCCGATCGCGTATCGCAGCAGCGAGCATACTTACGATTCGGAAGGCGCTCTGTTGAGCGGGATTTCCGTCGAAGATGAGGTTCCCGACGCTGGGGAGCCGACGGGCGGGTATCTTTGGAAAAATTTTGCCAGCCACGGAATTTCTTACCGGCACTACGGTGAGTTCATCGTCAGCCGGTGGTGCAACGAAAAAAGCGATGATGAGGGAACCGCCAGTGGACCACCAAAGGCAGCGGGTGAGAATTGTACGCGTGCGGTGATCAAGAAGGGCGAGGCCCTCGAGAAGAATGTTGGCGATCCGCGAGGGGGCCCAAGCCCGTATCCATGGGCGATTCCCGTTCTGGCGAAGAATGTGGCGAGTGAGGCGGAATTGCGCGGGCACTTCGATCCGTTGTTTCCGGATTTTGAGGTGGCGTATCCGGACCAGTTGCGCGCGGATGAGTTTCTGAATGAGTTTAATCAATTTGTGGACGCGCGCAAGAGCGGCAAGGATACGATGCCGCAGTTCATTCTCTTGCGACTTCCGGACGACCACACGGCGGGTCTCACAAAAAACAAACCGCGGCCGGCGGCGTCCGTCGCGGACAACGATTTGGCTATCGGTCGCGTTGTGGATGCGGTGTCGCACAGTCTCTATTGGGACGATACCGCGTTTCTGATTTTAGAAGACGACGCGCAGGACGGGCCGGATCATGTGGATTCACATCGAAGCTTGGCGCTAGTGATCAGCAAATACGCTCCGAACGCCGAGGGCCAAGGGGACGGGAACAAACCGTTCGTGGACCATTCGTTCTATACGACAATCAATGTTGTGCGCACGATTGAATCGCTGCTAGGCGCATCGCCGATGAATGCAAATGATTCGCGCGCGGCGGTGATGGCTCCGCTCTTTAGCGGGACGGGGCAGCAACCGGCGTTCGCCGCGGACTATCGCAATCGCGACAACGGATTGATCTACGAGATGAACACGAAGGAATGGAAAGAGGGAAAGAATCTGGATTTCAGTCACGCAGATGCGGTGGATACAGCGCTGCTCAACAAGTTTCTTTGGCAGGATCGCATGGGTAATATTCCGATGCCTGCGCCGCAACACAATGTTTTGCCGGCGGCGCATGAGGAGAGGAAAAAAGATTCGGACTGAGCCGGTTACCTGGAGCGACCTGCATTAATCGCAAGACCGGGCTCACTTGCCAAGAATAACGCCAACCCCTAAAAGGACAAGTTGCAGGTTCCGCTGCGGCAGCTTGCCGACTCGGTCAGTGAGCAAACGCTTATCCACACTAATGATTTGGGACGCATTGGCGACAGATTCGCTGCGCAGGCCAGTCACACGCTTTGACAGTAGGACGTTCCCTGGCGCTGGAGCCCACCTAAGATTCGTCGTAAGCGGGACGCAGACAACGTTACAAATGGCGCTGCGATTCAGCGCGTCCGATTGAGCCACGACAATTGGCCTTCGGAAGCCCGGGCCAGATCCCGTAGGCGCGGGCAAATCGGCCCACCAAATTTCGCCTTGCGAGATCACCATTCTGTGTTCTCAAGAATGCGCCTTGCGGCGGCAGAGACAAACGGGTCGGGTGCTGCATTGTCTCCGAGATCGTCACAAACCTTGTTCATAGCCTCGGTGATTTCGTCAGGTGAATGGCGCGCCAGGTATTCCTGCAGCGCATCACTAAAGAGGCGGCTTCGCGATCGTTTGGTTCGTCGCGCAAGGCGCTCCGCGCGCCGGAAGATCTCGTCAGGAATAGAAACAGCAGTTTTCATACCGATAGTATGACCGGGCAAACTGGGGATGGCCAGAGCTTAGGCCTTCCTCAGATTGATCGAGAGAGGCTTGTCGCTGGAGGAACGGAAGCTAAGACGCGCAAAGAATCGGTGTACGGGGCGCGGGCTACGCCGCGTTCGGTGAAGATGGCAGCGATGTAGCGCGCGGGAGTGACGTCGAAGGCGGGATGCGCGGCGTGGACGTCGGGAGCGATGCGAACGCCTTGCAGGTGGGTGACTTCGGCGGCGGAGCGCTCCTCGATGGGAATGTGATCGCCGTCGGGTATCGAGAGATCGAAGGTGGAAACGGGAGCGGCGATATAAAAGGGGACGTTGTTTTCTCTGGCGAGGACGGCGATCTGGTACGTGCCGATTTTGTTGGCGGTGTCGCCGTTGGCGGCGATGCGGTCGGCTCCGGTGACTATGGCGCCGACTTTGCCCGTCTTCAGAAAATGGCCGACCATGTTGTCGGTAATGAGCGTGAGCGGAATGCCGCCTTTGTGGAGTTCCCACGCGGTGAGGCGGGCGCCTTGCAAATAGGGACGCGTTTCGGGCACGAGGACGTGCAACTTCTTGCCTTGTTGGTAAGCGATACGGATGACGCCTAGCGCGGTGCCGATGCCGCCGGTGGCGAGAGCTCCTGCGTTGCATTGCGTCATAACCTGGCCATCGCTGGGCATAAATTCTGAGCCGAAGCGGCCGATGGCTTCGTCGGTGGCTTTCTTTTCGAGATGAACTTGCCGCGCTTCCTCGACCATGGCTTCGCGGATTTTCGACAAGTCCGAAGTTTGGGCGGTGAGTTCGGCAAAGCGGCGCTTCATGCGCTCGATGGCCCAGAAAAGATCGACAGCCGTGGGGCGGGTTTTGGCAAGCGTGTCGCAGATTTCCGCAAATTCCGCGCGCAGTGCTTCGACTGACTTTGCGGAGGAATGAAGGACACCCAGCGCGACGCCCATGGCTGCTGCAACACCTATTGCCGGCGCGCCGCGAATGACCATGTCGCGGATGGCTTTGGCGACTTCGCGATAGCTGGTGTAGGTATAGCTGATTTCCTCGCCGGGAAGGAGGCGCTGGTCAAGCATGACCACGCCGCGGTCGGTCCATTCGATGGGCTGTGCTACGTACATGCTTGTCGGGTCTCCGGAAGGAATCATTGTAGCGAAGGTGCGAGAAGAAAACGAATCCGTCAGTGAGCAGACGGACTTTTAGTGAAGCCCTGGGTTCCGAGGATGGTGACGAGGGCGATCATGGAGTTATAGCCCAGGTGCAGCAAAAAACTGGCGAATACGGAGCCGGTGCGAGCGCGAGCAAGAGTGAAGATCACGCCGACGACGATGAGCACCGAAACAAGACCCCAGGTCCAGCCAAGCTGGGCGCCGTGCATTAAACCAAAAAGTACGCCGGTAACGAGAACGCTAGTGGCCACGCCGAAAGTTTTCGCAAACAACGGGTAAAGATAACCGCGGAATACGGTTTCCTCGACGAGTGGGGCCACCAAGACGGCCATGGCCATGAAGAGCATGGCGGTGTTCTTGTATCGGAAAAGTTCTTCGATCGGCACATTATCTGGCGGCTGAACTTTGATGGTAACGAGGGATACCGCAAGAGAAAGACCGCAGCCGGCTAGGAAAAAGAGCCACGGACGCCGCGGCGGGCCGCCGTTGGGCCGGGTGAGTTTTCGCCAGCCTAGAGTTCGCCAGAAGGGAAAGCCGCGCAGGACCGCCAATGTGACGTAGAGAAACAAGAAAATGAAGGCATACCAAAGAACCATACTGCCAATGGCGAAAGCCGGCTTGGACAGGACAAAGCGCTCGAATTCTTTTTCGTTGGCAAAATGGCGGAGGGGAGCGTAATAGATCGCGAAGCCCCCCTGTATGAGGATCAAGCTGAACAATCCGAAAAAAAGAAACAAGACGAGATGCAGCCAGGACCAGGAGATGCGTAAGTCCTCAGGCAGGGAGGGTTTAAGGGAATAGGATGCGACTGCAGGGGGATCGGTGGCGGCGAGGCTGATGGGATCGCCGGCGAGCGGAGGGGCGGCAGGAATCGAAAGCGGCTGGGACGTACCGGTGCCGGTTTCTGCGGGAAATGGAGAAGACGGGTCCTGATCCGGCGGAGGAGGCGAGTTATCGTCGAAGAGGTTCAACGTTTTCCTTGGCGCAGCGTTTTCGGCCAGCCAGCGGCCAGCGCGGCGGCCACCAGAGGCATCAGCAGTTCGTGGTGGCCCGTGATGGCGAAACCGCGCGAACCCGATTTGCGGCCCCCGCGTTCGGAGACAGTGGGACGCTTCACTACATTCTGCAACGGACGGTAGTGCTGGATAAAGTCAAAGTTGGCGGTGGTGATTGGCTGCAAGGGCACACCAAGATTGCGGGCGACGCTCACTGCTTTCAGAAAAACCTCTGGAAGAAGCACGGCTGATCCCCAGTTCAAGTAGACACCGCCGGGGTGCATTTGTTTCACGAGAGCGCAGAAGAGGCGGAAATCGAGAAACGTGGCCGCGCCAAGGCAAGGACCGTCGGCAGCAGGATGCATGTGGGGAATGTCGGTGCCGATGGCGAGATGAATGGTGACGGGGATGCGCTGCTTATAAGCGGCAACGAGAACGCTGGAGGCGGCGTGTTTGACGCTCAGTACGCCGCTGGTGAGGAACTGGCCGGCAGCTTCGCCGTAGCCGATGTGGAGGCGAGCGGCGAGTTTTGAGAATTCGTTGACGTACTCTCCGGTTTCGCCAGCCATGCCGAACTGGCCGGCGCCGAGGCCGGCTTCGACGTCTTCGGAGGTGTTGCCGGCAAGAGCGATTTCGAAATCGTGGATGAGCGCTGCGCCGTTCATGGCAATGCCGGAGACGAAGCCACGTTTCATCAGATCGATGAGGACGGGACCGAGGCCGACTTTGATCACGTGGCCGCCGATACCCCAGAGGATCGCGGCGCGTTGTTTGCGCGCGCGACGGATGGCGGTTAGGAGCTGGCGTAAATCGTTCGCCGCGAGAAAATTTGGAAGTGAGTCGAGAAACTTTGTCATAGATGCGTTGGCGGCAGGTGGTTTGGCGAAGTCATGGACACTGACTTTGCTCTTGCGAGAAGAGAGCGGATACGTGCGAACTGCGCCAAAGGTGAGTGGCGGGGTGGAATAGATGCTCATAGTAAGGGCTTCACTTTACGGTCAGACAGCGATGCTTGCAAGTCAGAGACGCAGCTTTCTGGAGGTTTCCCTTGAACCTGCACGAGAGTCAGCAGAAGAACCGGCCGACGGGAATCACACCACCGAGGGAAGCGATCAGCGGTATGTCAGCAAGGCAGGAGATGACGATTCCGCCCAAACGCCACAGACGGTCCTTCCGTCCAGTTCCGACAAACCATTCTGAAAGGTAAACGGGACCGGGCAAAATTAGAACGGCCATGATGGTCCATTCAATCCAACGCACAGGAACGTAGACGGCCAAGTAGGCGATGACGTTTTCCGGAAGACCGGGCGCGAGGGCGGTGACCAGGGCGCTGCTTAGCAAGTAGATCAGGATGCCGAAAAACATTCCCATCGCGAGCCGCAGTGTTCCATAGCCAAGAGCCCGGGGTATGGCGAGTCTTTCGCGAGTGCGAAACACACGCACACCGACATAGCACCACACGCAATACGCGACGAATTTCCCTACCAAATAATAAAGGGGATTGTCCGTCATGGAGATGACTCTTTCATAGCCAAATCATTTACCAGACCCGTTGTAGGTAGAACCAGCATTAGAAAGTACACGCGAAAGGGCCTGGCCGGTGTAAGACTTTTTGGTGCGGGCGACGAGTTCGGGGGGGCCTTGGGCGACGATGCGGCCGCCGCCTTCGCCGCCTTCGGGACCGAGGTCGATGATCCAGTCGGCCTGTTTGATGACGTCGAGGTGATGCTCGATGATGAGGACGGTGTTGCCAAGAGAGACGAGGCGCTGGAGGACGTCGAGGAGTTTGCGAACGTCGTCGAAATGCAGGCCGGTGGTGGGTTCATCGAGGATGTAAAGAGTGCGGCCGGTTTGACGCTTGGAAAGCTCGCGGGCGAGCTTGATGCGCTGGGCTTCGCCGCCGGAGAGCGTGGTTGCGGATTGGCCAAGGGTGACATAGCCAAGGCCGACTTCGACGAGCGTCGAAAGTTTTTGCTGGATCTGCGGAATATTTTCGAGAAGCTTCAACGCGTCGGACGTAGGCAGGTTGAGCACGTCGCTGATGGTGTGCCCTTTGTAGCGGACGGCGAGTGTTTCTGAATTGTAACGCTTGCCGCGGCAGACTTCGCACATGACGTAAACATCGGGCAGGAAATTCATTTCGATGCGGCGGAGCCCATCGCCCTGGCAGGCTTCGCAGCGGCCGCCCTTGACGTTGAAACTGAAGCGGCCGGGACGATACCCGCGCTCGCGCGATTCCGGAAGCATGGCAAAGAGCTCGCGGATGGGGGCGAAAACGCCAGTGTAGGTGGCGGGATTCGAACGAGGAGTGCGGCCGATGGGCGCTTGATCGATCTCGATGACTTTATCGATTTGATCGGAGCCGAGGAGTTCGCGGTGCGCGCCGGGCGGCTCCATGGAACGATAAAGTTTCTGGGCGAGCGAGCGATAGAGAATGTCGTTGACGAGGGTGGATTTGCCGGAACCGGAAACGCCGGTGACGACGGTAAGCAAGCCGAGGGGGAGGGTCACGTCGACATCTTTCAAATTATTGGCGCTCGCGCCGAGGATCTGGATGACTTTGCCATTGGGACTGCGGCGCTTTTCGGGAATGGCGATGCGAGCGGCGCCGCTGAGATAGCGGCCCGTGAGCGATTCGGCGCTCGCAGCAATCTGCTCAGGTTTGCCTTGAGCAACGAGGTAGCCTCCGGCGTTGCCCGCGCCGGGTCCCAGGTCGACGACAAAATCGGCGCGGCGGATAGTATCTTCGTCATGCTCGACAACGAGGACCGTATTGCCGAGATCGCGCAACTGCTCGAGAGAACCGAGCAGGCGATCGTTATCGCGCGCATGAAGGCCTATGGACGGTTCATCGAGAACATAAAGAACGCCGCGGAGACGCGAGCCGATTTGCGTGGCGAGGCGGATGCGCTGGGCTTCGCCACCGGAGAGCGTGGCGGCGGAGCGGTCCAGGCTCAGATAGCCTAAACCCACGGCAAGAAGAAAATCGATGCGCTCGGCGACTTCTTCGAGTGGGCGGCCGGCGATTTCCTTTTGGCGGGAGGTGAGTTGCGCGAGGATCTTGTCCACGGCGGGGCGGGAAGCGGCGAGAGAAAGTGCCGTGAAATCGGCGATGGAGTACCCGGCCAGCTTGACGGCGAGCGATTCCGGACGGAGGCGCTTGCCGTGGCAAACATTGCACAGCGTAGCGGACATATATTGCGTCATCCACTCGCGGTAAGAATCGGAATTGGATTCCGCGAAGTTGCGGTCAAGAAATTTCAGGATGCCAGGAAAACGGAAAGCCTTCTCGGGTCGATTTTTTTTGCCGCCAGGATCCTTTTCGTTCGAGCTGTCGCGCCCATTCGAAGGCGGATAACCGTAGAGAAGCAGATTCTGAATACGGGCCGGATATTTCTCGAAGGGGGTCTCCAAATCGAAATGATAGGCGTAGGCGGCAAGCTCGAGGGTGCGCTTGAGGATGGCGGAGCTGGAGCCGGGACCGAGGCCGCCGTCGAAGAGGGGACGAGTCCAGTCCGTGACGATTCTTGCGGGATCGAAGTCGTACTTGGAGCCAAGGCCATTACAGGCGGGACATGCGCCATAGGGAGAATTGAAGCTGAAAGAACGCGGCTCGAGCTGCGGGACAGAAATGCCGCAATCCGGGCAAGCTAGTTTTTCCGAAAAGACGTGTTCTTTGCCGCCAACGACGGCCACGGTGACGAGTCCTCCGGCGAGTTTAAGTGCGGTGGCGATGGACTGCTCAAGGCGAGCGGCAATACCTTGTTTGACGAGCAGGCGGTCCACAACGACTTCGATGGTGTGGTTCTTGCGCTTATCGAGGCTGGGGGGCTCGTCGAGGGGAAAAAGTTCGCCATTGACGCGCACGCGGACGTAGCCGTCTTGGGCCAGCTTTTCGAATTCCTTACGATAAGCTCCCTTTCGCCCACGAACAACAGGCGCCAAGATCATGATGCGGTCGTCTGACTGGCATAACTCGCCATTGAGAATCGCTTGAACGATCTGCTCGCTGGACTGGCGCGCGATGGGCTTGCCGCAATTGGGGCAGTGCGGGACTCCAATAGAAGCGTAGATGACGCGGAGATAATCGTAAATTTCGGTGATGGTGCCCACGGTGGAGCGGGGTGAGCGCGTGGTGGTTTTCTGCTCGATGGCGATCGAAGGGGAAAGACCTTCGATGACGTCCACTTCCGGGCGTTCCATTTGGTCGAGGAACTGGCGGGCGTAAGCGGAGAGCGATTCGACATAACGGCGCTGACCCTCAGCGTAAATCGTATCGAAGGCCAAAGAGGACTTCCCGGAGCCGGACAGGCCGGTGATGACGGTGAGGGTGTTTCGAGGGATTTCGAGGCTTATGTTTTTCAGGTTATGCTGGCGCGCGCCCCGGATTACCAGTTTGGTGAGGCCCATGAGACGAGAACGCTCCCTCCACAGGAGCTCCGGCGCACAGTGGGTACACTGAGGCCAGAATAACTCTTCACAATAGCAGGGAGAATTCGACGAGGTCAAGAAACCGTGAAGAATCTCGTAATGTACTTCAACCCGAGTGGTTGATGTTGTTGGCGGTTCTTTACGTTGAGGCGGGATCGCACACAAATCCATCTGGCGTAGCGTGCAGTCAGGACGCTTCTTGCTTTGAAAGCACCCAATCCAACGCTTCTTCCAGTTTGCGGAAAACACGAATTCCGCGTTCACCCGCAGCATCCCGGAGGCTCTCGAACATTTGTCCCAAACCGTAGGCGTGTTCGTTGGGCACGAGGATAGCGCGGCGCGAGTCCGGGGAGAAAACTTTGCGTTGCGCCATTTGGCGAATGTCCTCGGCGCTGAGGTCAAATTGGGTAATTTGCGTAAAATCTACGAGTTGCGAGTAGCTGGGATCAAAGTCAGGATCTGAGAGCAACCGAACCTGATGTGCCAGTGCCTCTTCCCGATTGAGGATCCCGTTCCCGCTGCTTAGGACGAACCTTCGTTCCTTGTCGATTTTGAAGAAAGATGGCATAGCTAATTTGCCTAGGGCGATGGCTGATCGAGGAGTCAGGCCACAATAATCAAATTCGTTTACAACTCCCTTAATTTTCAACCAATTCCGGTAGTCCTTAGACTCGCGGTCCCCTTCAGGAGGGTACAGAGTTTGAGTCTCTACAAGACCGGCAGGGGAGAAGAGGGATATGGGGGATTTACCTGACGAGTAAAATTTCGCGGGGGGTAGAACATTTTTACGCGGCTATCGGGCGACAAAAGACTGAAAACAATGAAGTTAGACTTGGCCTGCGAGCTGCAATAGTTACGACAGTGGGGGAGACGAGCCGAGGATCCCTTTAGGGGATTGAGGGCTGGGCCGGTTCGTTTCTCCCCCCTACTACTTTCGCCGAACGGTGACACGGATTTGCCTCCGGACCGTCACCAACCTACCAAAAAACACCCAAATAAACCCGAACTCGGCGGAAGTACGCCCGACGGGCATGTTGTTCGATCCATTAGGCTAAATTATTCGGGAGAAATATCCAAAAACTACGCAGAGCGCTGGTCGAAGTGCTAATGCACATCCCAGGAGCGCGTGGCGTAGTCGCCGAGGGTTAGGAAGAGCATGGTGGCGAGCCAAAAAACACCTGCGATGATGATGAGCTGGGTCCTCTTGGTACTGTAGTATGCGTGCATGAAGAAGAGCACTACGAGGAGGGCCTTGCAAGTGGCGATCACGAGAGCCACGATGACATTCAAGCCCGCGTAATGCTCGTTGAGATCCACAGTGGCAGCGTACACGGTGGTGACGGTGAGAATCACCAGAGCTGTGAAGATCAGGACGTACATTCTTGGGGAAACGATGTGTTCGGACACGCGCACCTCTCCTCAATGAGCCCGCTAATGCCGGTCAATCAGATATAAAAGCGGGAACAGATAAATCCACACAATATCGACGAAGTGCCAGTACAAGCCTATGTTTTCGACCGGCGTGTTGTATTCGGGCGTGAAACGTCCCTTTATGGACTGCAGGATCAGCCAAACGAGAAGACCGGCGCCGACAATCATGTGCACGGCGTGCAAGCCGGTCATGCCAAAGTAGAGAGAGAAGAAAAGCTGCGAGTGAGCATTGACGGCAGTTGGGCCGCCGGCCTTTGTGGTCAAGTCATCCAGTTCCGTTTTTTCATTTTCGAGGGCCTTGCCACTTAGATTGCAAGCCGCCGGATTGTTGGTGCAGTAGTAGAGGTCAAAGGCCGCGCCGGGAATGTGATGCTCAACATATTTCGCATGATACTCGACGGCCTTGACGCCAAGAAACACCGAACCCAAAGCCAAGGTGAGGATCAGGAAAAGTGTGACCAGTTTTTTCTTGCCGACCTGGGCGGACCAGACCGACATGGCCATAGTTAAGCTACTGCCGATCAAGACGACGGTGTTGATTGCGCCCCACTTCAAATCGATGGTGCGGCTTGAGAAGGCAAAAACCTGCGCATACGTGTGACGGTTAATGGTGTAGGTGAGAAAGAGGCCGCCGAAGAAAAGGATTTCGGTGGCCAGGAAAATCCACATACCCAGGGTGGCAGAGTCTTTCTGCTGCTCCAGAGTTTGATAGTGTCCGTACAGTTCTCCGGTGCGATGCACTCGGCGCTCCTCTTCTACCTCAGTTCGCGCTGCGTGGAATGCCGCGGCGCGGGCGGGGCTCATCACCAAACTTCAACCTAAAGCGAGCCCGAACGATAAAATCGATACGCTAATCGTCGCCGTGAGCGGGCGCGAGCGACCGCGGATTGCGAGTTGCAAGCCCAAGATCGGGACGGTTTTCATAGTCGTACGGCTCCCAATCGACTACAGGCGTTACATCAAAATTTTCAGTTGGCGGCGGAGATGCCGTGCGCCACTCAAGACCGGTGGCGGGCCAGGGATTGGGGCCGGCGACTTTGCCATAGCGCATGGACCAGGTGAGGTAAAGCATCGGCAGGAGATAACCCAGGGCCAGAATCGAAGCGCCGGCGGTAGACATCACGTTGAGCACCTGAAACTCGGGAGGATAGTTGTGGTAGCGGCGGGGCATGCCCAGGTAGCCGAGAAGGAATTGGGGGAAAAAGGTCAGGTTAAACCCGACAAACAGCACAACCGCAGCGATGCGCGCCAGAAACTCGGGATATAGCTTTCCTGTTATCTTCGGCCACCAGAAGTGCAAGCCACCGACATAGCCCATAACGGCGCCACCGACCATGATGTAGTGGAAATGCGCGACGACGAAGTAGGTGTCGTGGATATGGATATCGAGGCCCAGGCAAGCGAGGAACAGTCCGGTAAGACCACCGATCAAAAACAAACCGATGAAGCCAAGAGCGTAGAGCATCGGAGTGTCGTAAGAGATGGAGCCCTTGTAAAGAGTGGAGGTCCAGTTAAAGACTTTGACGGCGGAGGGGATCGCGACCAGGTAACTGAGAAGCGAGAAAGCCAGCGCGGCGTAGGTGGACTCTCCCGTCAGAAACATGTGATGCGCCCAGACGAAGAACCCAATCACAGCGATGGCGATGCTCGACGCGGCAATGAACGAATAGCCGAAGATGGGTTTGCGCGCAAACGTGGGAATGATTTCGCTGACGACACCCATGGCCGGGAGAATCATGATGTACACGGCGGGGTGCGAGTAAAACCAGAACAAGTGCTGGAAAAGAATGGGGTCGCCGCCAAGAGCCGGGTTGAAGAAGCCGAGGTGGAACATTCGCTCGAGGCCAGCCAAAAGAAGCGTGATAGCGATTACCGGCGTTCCGAGGATAAAGATGATGCTGGTGGCGTAGTGAGCCCAAACGAAAAGGGGTAGCCGGAACCAGGTCATGCCGGGAGCGCGCATGGTGTGGATGGTGACGACGAAGTTCATGCCCGTGAGAATCGAGGAGAAGCCATTGATGAATATGCCGATGACGGCAGGGGTGACGGCGGAATTCGAATAGACGCTGCTGAGCGGCGTGTAAAAAGTCCAACCGGTATCCAAACCGCCCGTGGCAAAGGAATAGAGGACGAAGCAGCCGCCGGTGATGTAAACGTACCAACTCAGGAGGTTGAGCTTGGGAAAAGCGACGTCCTTCGCTCCAATCATCAAAGGAATGAGAAAATTGCCGAGCACCGCGGGGATGGATGGAATCAGGAAAAAGAAAATCATGGCGACGCCGTGCATGGTGAAGAGCTTGTTGTAGGTTTCCGGCGTAACCAGGTAGCCTTCGGGCGTAAGCAGATGAATCCGAATCAGGGTGGCAAAGATGCCGCCGACAAAAAAGAAAAAGGTGACCGAGGCAAGATAGAGCAGGCCGATACGCTTGTGGTCGGTGGTGAGCAGCCAGGAACGAATGCCGTAGGTGGAATTTAGATAGTGCTCTTCCGGCAACTGATGGCTGAGCGAAGCTTGTGGTGTCGTGCTCATGGCTTATTTCTTCCCCGGAGTAGAGACGCCCGCACCAGTCGCGGGAACCGGCTGCGATTGCAGCGACTTGATGTAGGCGGTCAGACTCAAAATCTGTTCCTCCGTCAACTGACCTTGAAATGCGGGCATCAGCGGCTGATACCCGGCCACTATTTTAGCGGGCGGATTTAGAATGGACTCGCGAATGTAGGCGTCGTCCGCGGTGACGGTCGAGCCATCAGCAAGCCGAACCGTGCCGTCGTAAACTCCGTTCAGAGACGGAGCCCGGCCGGTGCCATTGCCAAGATGGCAAGTGGCGCAGGCTTTCTCGACAAACAGCTTTTCTCCGGCGACGACAGGATTGACATCTTCTCCCGTGGATCCGGAAAGCCATGCAGCGTAATCGGAAGGATCCATGACGGTGACCCAACCGCCCATGACAGCGTGGTTTGTGCCGCAGTATTGCGAACAGAAGAAGTGGTAGCGGCCCGGCTTCGTGGGACGGAACCACATGGTGTTGTAATGACCGGGGACAACGTCCATCTTCACGCGAAAGGCTGGAACGAAAAAGTCGTGGATGACATCCTCACTGGCGAGGACAAGCTTGATGTTGCGGCCGGTGGGAACGTGCAGCTCGTTGATTTCTCTGCGGCCGTTGGGCTGCTGAATCTTCCACATCCACTGCTTGCCGATGACGTAGATATCCAGGGTGTCTTGAGGCGCGTGACGATAATCGACGTAGACAACCGCGCCCCAGCTGAACATGGCCAGGGCCAAAAGAGCGGGAATCACGATCCACGTGGTTTCCAGACGCAAGTCGCCGTGCATCGGAACGCCAATTTCGTTCTTGCTCTTGCGGTGAAATTTGAAGAAGAAAATGACGATCGCGGCGGTGATCAAGACCGAGAATCCGACGGACACGAGGATAAGAAACGTCATCAGCGAGTCCACGCTGGGGGCGAAGTTGGAGGCCTGATCCGGATAAAATGGCAGTTGCGCCTGCACGGCTTAGTGGGCTCCTTGGATCTTCGTTCGCGCGGCGGCGATATCGCGCCGGCGGAAAATTAAAATCCCCGCGACCAGGCCTAGAATCGTCAGAACTCCTCCCAACCGAATGATCTTGAGTATGGAAGCGCTGTAGCGCGCGGACGCGGGATCGTACTGGTAGCAGAAAAGCAAAGCGCGATCTATGGGCGTGCCGATCTTGCCGGCTGAGGCATCGACCAGGCCAAGGCGGACGTCGCGGGCTGGATACTCAACGCCATAAAAATAGCGCGAGATGCGGCCATCGGGAGTGAGCAGCATAATGCCGCTGGCGTGCGCGAAGAGGCCGGATTTCCGATCAAACGAATAACGGAAATTGGCGCCTTTGGTGAGCGCATCGACGGACTCTTTGGAACCCGTCAGGAAATGCCAGCCGTTGGACGTCTCGGGGCGGCGGAAATGAGTCATGGCGACTTCCTTTTTCTGGGCCGCCATTTCGGAAGTTTCGCGCGAGTCAAAGCTGACGAAGACCACGTCGTAGTCCCGCCCGGGCTTGAAAGAAAGCATGCGCAGAGTACCGACAACGCCTTGCTCGACTTGATCGCAGAGCATGGGACAACCGTAGTAGACGAGCGCGAGAACGACTGGCCGCTGGTTGAAATAATCGCGGAATTGGACGTTGCGGCCGGTCTCATCGCGGAAAGCAAGATCGAGCGGCAAACGCGAATTGAGTTGGGGCTCGAAACCGACGTTTCGTAGGACGGCAGGCATATTCTGCGACGCTGTACCAGTGTTATCCGGCACAGCCTGTGCGCTTGCTGCGCTAGCGCACAGCAGCAGCGCAAAAACTCCCGAGATGAAACGCATCCAGTTCATGGCCTCACTTCTTCTTTTCCGCCGGGGGCGCAGGCACTAGCGGCAGTCCCTTGGTGACGATGATTTTCATGGCTTCTTCCACGGGGATTTGCGCGATGCCCGCTTGCTTATCGATCCAATCCAGTTTTTGGTCTGCCGCTTCGTCCGCAGACAGTTTGTTGCGCAAATCCTGTTGTGCGTCGGTGGTGTGCCCGGGAACACCCTGAAGCATGGGCTCGGGCGGCATGGTGGGACCAACACCCTGGCGTGCTGCTACAGGCGGCGTCTCGGAATTGACAGCCATACTCGTCAGTGTACGGAACACAAAAACACTGATAAGGAAAGCAGCCACAACCGCCAACGCCAGATAGAACATGTAGGCCAAAATTGTGCGCGTGTTGATGTCCGCCGACTCGAACGCGACATCCGTGTGCGTGGGCTCCTGGCCGCTGGACTGGCCTTTGTTGTGATGCTCAGTACTCATGAACTTCGATAGCCTCTTGAAGTTTCGGATCGCCTAGCGGCAAAAGCGGCTGGCTCTTCAAATTTCTTGCAAAGCCAGCCAACCATAAGCCGCCCAGGGCGAGTGGTGCGGCGATATCCAGCCAGCTGGGCATGGCATTGGAAGTAAATTCCGGACGTGTTGTCCAGAAAAGATCCACAAGGCGCATGAAGACCAGCCAGATACAAACCATCGGAAGAGTTTTGGGATTGCGCTTCAGATCGCGGGACAATAGCAAAAAAAAGGGGACGAAGAAGTGAAAGATCAGGATGATGACGGCCACAACACCCCAACTTCCGTAGAGACGGCTGCGATAGAAGCTGATTTCATCTGGCTGATTCCCGGACCAGATAATCAAGAGCTGCGAAAAAGAGAAATAGGCCCAAAGCATCAAGAAAGAAAGCAGCAGTTTGCCGAGGTCGTGTAAGTGGCGATTCTGGATGAGACCGGCCATGGGCGCGGTTTGGGCGAGCAAGACCACAACACAGATCATCAAGCTCAAGGCCGAAATGGTTTGCCCCGCGACAAAAATGAAACCGTAGATGGTCGAGAACCAGTGTGGGGAAATGGACATTACCCAGTCGATGGAGGCGAATCCCATCCCAAAAACGTAGAGGATGATACCCGGCCCGCTGAGAAGCTTCAGGTCACGTCGGACCCGTCGATCCTCTGGCTCGATGTCCTGCCGCTTCGACCAGTGGTTGAGAATCAGGATGAGAACCAACCAGACCACAAAATAGATGATGGCGCGGATGATAAACCCGTGGGCCGTCAGGTAGCTCTTCTGAAAATCGCTCAGAGCGCCTTCTCCCGCCGACGGAGCACCCATCCAAGCAAAATAAATGCGCTTCATTCCCAGAATGACCGGAATGAAGAGGATGGCTACGAGCCACAAGTTTTGCATGGCAGACTCAAGCGGGCGGCGAATCACAATTCCCCAATGCCCGCTGGTCATGTGCTGCAGCATGACCAAACCCAATGAGCCCAGCGAGAGTCCGAGCACGAAGAGAAACGCGACGAGATAGGATTGGAAAAATTGGTCCGGGGACCGAAAGAATCCAACTGTGCAGAGAACCACGCCGATAAACCCCGCGATGAGCGCGCGTTGCTGCAAGCGCCCGATACTGTCGGGCGCCGTATAATCCTGCGCGGTCATTTCGGTGAGCCTCCTGCGTTCAATTTTTCCCGCAGAGCGGGGGAAAGTTCAGACACCGGAGCGTTGCGGCTGAGCTGAAGCGCCCGCACGTAGGCCACAATGGCCCAGCGGTCAGCAGGCGGAATCTGCGCGGAGTAGCCGAGCATACCGCCAAACCCGTTGGTGATTACGTCGTAGATATAGCCGTTGGGAACCTGCCGCAGGCGGAGATCATGATAGCTGGGAGGGTGCTTCATCCCGCGCATGGCAACCATGCCGTTTCCGTCGCCTTGCAAACCGTGACAGGGCGTACAAAAGATTTTGTAGCGTTCCTGGCCTCGCTTGAGCAGCGCGGGCGTCAAGGGAAGTGGGAACGCATTCGATTCCTTGGGAAGGAACAATTCGTCGTCCGCGATGGAGCCGTGCGCCACGGTATTTTCGAGCAGTGGACGCTCCGAGCGGCCATCGTCGAAGAGGGGGCTAGGCGAGAGCGGCTTGTTCTTGGGCTGGTCGGCCATGTCCTGACGAATCTGGCAGCCACCGGCCCAAATGGAGAACATCAAAGCGCACACGCCAAGGAGGATACGGGAAGTGCTAGTCATCGTGCACCTCGGAAACGTGATGAGCGGCGAGCCCCTGGAGTAGGCGGGCAGTATCTCCCAGCTGGAATTTCTTATCGCGCGACTGGATGCAGACAAAGAAGCGGTCCGTCGATGCATGCGTGAAACGGTGCGCATTGAAGATCGGATGATGAGGTTGCGGCAAACCGTTGAGCGCGAGCATCCCGAACACCGCGCAAAGCGAAGCACAGAGAATGGTCAGCTCAAAAGTGACAGGAATGAAAGCTGGCCAGCTGTTGAGAGGCCGCCCGCCAATGTTCTGGGGATAGGCAATCACAGCTGCCCAGTACTGGAAGCCAAAACCACCAAGACCACCTGCCAGGCCGCCCAGGAGAGTAATGAGCGGAACCAAATTGCGCCTCATGCCCATGGCTTCTGGGAGACCTTCGACCGGGAACGGAGAATACGCTTCAAAGTAGCGATAACCCGCCTCGCGAATTTTCGTCGCGGCGTGAACGAGTTGTTCGGGCTTTTCGAATTCGCCAATTACGCCGTACACATGAGATCGGTGCTCTATCACTTGTGTTCCTCAGACGTTTCCGCGACCAGTTCGCGCATTTCCGCAATGGAAATCGCCGGCAGAACGCGCACAAACAAGAACAGCAGTCCCACGAACAAACCGAGGGTGCCCACCAGCACCGCATAGTCCCAGAACGTGGCGGAGTAGCGGCCCCAGGCGGACGGAACGAAATCGCGGGTGAGGCTGATGACCACGATCACGAAGCGCTCGAGCCACATGCCAATATTGATGACCAACGACATCAAGAACAGGATAGTCACGTTGGTGCGGATCCTCTGGATCCAGAGAAGTTGCGGCGTGAGGATGTTGCAGAGGATCAAGGCATAATAGTAATGCGCGTACGGGCCGTGCAACCGCTGTGCGACTAGAAAGACGTCCCATTTGTTGCCGCTGTAAATGGACATAAAGAATTCGAAAAAATAACCGTAGGCGACAATGAGCCCAGTCGCCAGCATCACCTTGGCCATGTTTTCCAGATGGCGCATGGTGATGAAGTCTTCGAGGCCGTAAGCCTTACGCAGCGGAATAGCGATGGTAATAACCATGGCAAATCCGGAATAGATGGCGCCGGCGACGAAGTACGGGGGGAAAATCGTGGTGTGCCACCCCGGAACGATGGCAATCGCGAAGTCAAAACTCACGACCGTGTGCACGGAAAGTACCAGCGGCGTAGCGAGACCTGCGAGAAGCAAATACGCTGACTGGTATCGGTGCCAATGGCGCGCAGAACCCCTCCATCCCATAGCCAGCATTCCGTAAATGATCTGATTGACCTTGCTGGTGGAGCGGTCGCGAAGCGTGGCGAGGTCAGGGATAAGACCCACAAACCAGAAGAGAAGAGAGACCGTGAAGTAGGTCGAAACCGCGAAAACGTCCCAGATCAGCGGGCTGCGGAACTGCGGCCATATGCTCATCACGCTGGGGTACGGGAACATCCAGAAGGCGTACCACGGACGCCCAGCATGAAGCAGCGGGAATAAGCCGGCGCACATGACTGCGAAGAGCGTCATCGCTTCGGCAAAGCGATTGATCGAAGTGCGCCACTTCTGGTTGAGCAAAAAGAGAATGGCGGAAATGAGCGTTCCGGCATGCCCGATACCGATCCACCAAACGAAATTGACGATCGCGAAGCCCCAGCCGATAGGAATGTTTATGCCCCAGATGCCAACACCCTTGGTAATGAGGTAGGTAATGGCGACCATCAGCATCATCACGATCGCGAAACACAATGCGAATCCAACCAGCCAGCCCTTCGAAGTAGGTCGCGTGAGGACGATCGCGCTGATCTTGTCCGTGACCGAAGCGTAGGTGTGCCCAGGTCCAAGAACGGGAGTGAGCCGCGTAATCTCGGGAGAATTGATTGGCGGCTCGCCGGCGCTCATGCCTTCTCCAGTTCAGGATTCGGATTGCGAACCGCCGCCAGGTACGTCGTGCGCGGACGCGTGTTAAGTTCACCAAGGATCGGATAGTTGCGGGTCTGTGCTTTCAGCTTAGCCACGCGGCTTTTGGGGTCGTTGGCGTTGCCAAAAACTATGGCTTGGGCAGGACAAGCGGATTCGCAGGCAGTAACAATTTCGCCGTCCCTAATGGGTCGGTTCAGCTTTTCCGCTTCGATGCGCACGTTGTTGATGCGCTGCACGCAATATGTGCATTTTTCCATGACGCCGCGGCTGCGCACCGTAACTTCCGGATTGCGCAGGAGCTTGAGCGAAGGCGTCTCCCAATCCTGGAAGCGGAGAAAATTGAAGCGGCGCACTTTGTAGGGGCAGTTGTTCGAACAATAGCGCGTGCCGATGCAGCGGTTGTAGACCATGTCGTTCAAGCCTTCCGCGCTGTGCACGGTGGCGCCGACAGGACAAACCTCCTCGCAAGGCGCGTTCTCGCACTGCTGGCACGGGACGGGCTGGAAATAGGTCTGTGGATTGTCGAGTGCGTCGTAATCCGTCGCGGAGGGATCGCCAGTCTCCGTGTTCAGCTTTGCATAGTAGCGATCGATGCGAATCCAGTGCATCTCCCGGCCGCGCATGACCTGATCCTTGCCCACAACCGCGATATTATTCTCCGACTGGCAAGCGATGACGCAAGCGTTGCAGCCATTGCAGCTATTCAAATCAATAGCCATGCCCCATGCATATCCGGGGTAGGCAAATTCCTTGTACAGCGACATTTCCTTCGGCGGTGTCTCATCGCCTTCTCGAGCGAAATCCGGATTCTTGCGGTATTCCGCGAGCGTCCCGGTGCTCAGAATCTTCCGGCCTTCCATGTTGAAGTGATACTGGGTGCAAGCCAGCGGGTACTCTTCGCCAGTTTTCTTGATGGCATCCGCGCTGGCCGTGGCAGTCCACAACGCGGTGGAGGTACGCACGACGTACGCGCTGTACCCCTTGTTCGAACCGGTGAATCCGGCTCTTTTGCGCCCGTAGCCCAGCGGCAGCACGACAACATCGTCGGCTTGACCCGGCAGGATCCAGGCTGCCGCGGTAACTTTGCTGTTCGAAATCGAGATGTCGATGACATTGGTGACGATTTGGCCATGCTCACCGCCGCGGGCGGCAGCGTGCTGCGTGAGCTGAAGCCTCTCCGCCAGCCTTGGACTAACCAGCGCGGCATTGTCCCAGGTGAGTTTGGTGACGGGCCGCGCCAACTCCTGCAGCCAGCCGTTGTTGGCGTAACGGCCGTCGTGAACGTTTGAATCCGGGCGGAACAGAAATTCGAGTTGGCCCGCTGGAGGCGTCTTGGCCGGTGGCAAGCTCGCGGGAGTAAACTTCAACGCAACGGAAATCGGAGGGAACGCACTATTTGCAACCACTCCGTCATTTAGAGTTTTGCGCCAGAATTTTTCCGGATCTGCCGCGCCAGCTAGTGCCTTAAGGTGGTCGCGAGCCACATCGTAGGCAGTCTGACCGGGCTTGTCGGTGAATGCTGCAAGAACCTCAAATGCGGAGCGGGTGCGGTAGAGCGGCGCAATCAGCGGCTGGATCACGGTGACCGTACCGTCGAAGGCCCGCGCATCGCCCCAGGTTTCCAAAAAATGTGATTCGGCGATATGCCACTGGCAATATTCAGCGGTCTCGTCGAAGTGAGAACTAAGCAGCACCGACATGCCGGCTTTCTTGAGCTTCGACGTGAAATCAAAGTTGTGCGGGGCGTCATACACCGGATTCGATCCGAGAATCAGAAGCGTATCAACTTTGCCCGCGTCCATGTCAGCGCACAATTCGCTGAACGATTCCAGCTGGTTTACCGGATTTGCTTCGACCGGATCCGTGTAATACAGCGTTGCGCCTGCGTTTCCGAGAGCTGCGTTGATGGCATGCGCAAGGGCATGGACTTCCGCAGGCTGGAACTCTCCGGCGATAACGAGGGACGTGCCGCGATGCTTTGCTAAATCGCTGGCGGCCGCGTCCAGCCACTTCTGGGCAGCGGGTGAAAGTGTCCCGCTGCCACCGAGACCCACCAATGCGGCTAGCCCGCGAGCAAACTGCTCGATCTCGGATGCGCGCAGCGGCAGACGATGATCCGCGCTTGAGCCAGTGACGGAAGGCGTCGGTTCAACCACATACAGCCGGTTCATGGTGTCGCCCGGCCCACTGAGCTTTCTGCGGCGGTAAAACGCGTTCATGTAGCCGATGTGCCCCGGCCCGCTCGCCAAGAAATCGGAATCCAGTGAGAGAATTACGTCGGCCTTTTCCGGACGGTACACGGTGTTGACGTAACGGCCAAAAGCGAGCTTGCTTCCTTCGCGCGGCCCATCGCTCCCCGCCGGTTCCCATTGATGCCACTTTGCACCGGGAATCTGTCGAAGCACATTGCCGATTTGCGCGGCGAGCGCCGGCGAAGTGACCGTGCCTGTCAAGATCCGGAAACCCGCGCCGCCCTGAGTCTTGGCCTTCAAAACAGGCGTCTCCGCCGCTTTCAGAAAGTCAGACCAAGTACGAATTTCCCCAAGATAAGAAACCGTCTGCGAGCGGTCGGGATCGTACAGGTTTAGGACGGAAGCCTGGGTAATCACATCCGTGCCGCCGAGACTCGAGGGATGATCCGGATTGCCTGTTATATGCGTGGGCCGGCCCTCGTGGCTCTCGACTAGCAATCCGACGGCATCCCCACCGAACGGCATTGCCGTCGCGTAAAACTGCGGTTTACCGAGGGTCATTCCGTCGGGCTGCTTCACGTAGGGAACAATGAGTTCGTCCGGCTGGCGGCAACCCGAAATTCCCGCAAGTGCCAGCGATGCCGCGGCCAGCTTCAGGAAATTTCGCCGGTCCACGGTTTCATCCCACTCCGACGCCTGCCGTGGGAATTCGCGATGCAGCAAATCTTCAAAGTGCGGATCGTCCGCCAGCTCTTCCAGCGTGCGCCAGTATTGCTTGCCGCTCTTCTCCCGAAGTTTCGCGCGAACTTGCCCTAGATCCAGACGATGCGCGTGCGCCGTCGAATCTTCTTCGTGCGAGCCGGAATGATCGTCTGCGTGCAAGGAACCCTCGCGTGCTTGGTGGCGATGCATGTGGCCGTCGATAAAGTCGTCTTTGCGCATACCGTCCATTAGCGGTGACATGTCGAGCAATTTGTCAGTTCTTCGGTCGTGCGGATCTTTCGCTCGGCAGCAAACCGTTTGCCGATTTCCGCCTGATCAGCGGGAGCTTTCCAATCCATGTTGAACACCTGATCGAGCGGCCGCAACGCCTGTTCGGGATTGCGATGGCAGCCCAGGCACCACTCCATCAGCAGAGGAGACGCCTGGAACACCAGCGGCATTTGATTGATGGAACCGTGGCACGTGGAACAGCCGACACCCTTGTTGACATGAATGCTGTGATTGAAATACACGAAGTCGGGGAGGCGGTGAACTTTTACCCACTGGATTGAATCGTTCGTTCGATAGCTCTCCCGGATAGGTTCGAGGTACGCAGAGTCGGCATACAACACCGAATGGCAGTTCATGCAGGTCTTGGTGGGGGGTATGCCCGCGACCGCGGAAGTTTCCACGGAAGTGTGGCAGTAGCGGCAGTCGATTCCATCATCTCCGACGTGATGCTTGTGGCTGAATTGTACAGGCTGCGCTCGCGAAACGTTTTGGTTCGTCGAATAGGGCGAGCGCGCCAGTCCCAAAACGCCGACGAGCCCCAGCCCAGCCAAAAAAACAGCCGAGAACAGACTGAATCTCGAAATGAAATTCGTACTGCGATGAAAAATCTGGGCCATGTCAGCGTTGCACTTTGGCGAAAGTCTCTTCGGGAAGGAGCAAAAGCCTGGAGACTCCGCGACGTCATGGCCGGGAAGTGCGCACCCGGCTCGTAAGTGACCGGATAGTTTCCGACAAAACTTTCTCTAATGCAACCGTCTCATCTAGTTTTTCTTAAAAAAGTTTTCCCGAATTGCGCTCGCCAAAGTGAACAACGCCTGCAAACAGTTTGAAACGAACACAAATCCCTGACCGCCGCGCGTACATGCCGCCGGCCCGCCTTCATTTGCTTCGATTCACGCCGGCCGCGAGGGTTTCAACCTTTTTTCGGGAAGTAGCCTTACACAAGACGCAGCCGTGTTATCTTAGAAGCACCCTCCGCCGTCGATTGCGCGTGCGGGCGGAGCCTACCCCGTGAGCTGCTGGGGCGTGGTCCAATCGGTAGGACACCTCACTGTTAATGAGGACGGTGGAGGTTCGAATCCTCCCGCCCCAGCCAATTCCCTGCAAATGGATTCGCTGACGTCTAGTCCCGGACAGTCGGCAATCCGGCTTCCGTCCAGCCCCTCCAGCCACCGTCCATCGATTCCACGTTGGTGTAGCCCATTTTTTGCAGGTTGTCGGCTACGAGAGCAGAGCGGAACCCGCCCCCGCAATAAACGATAAGCTTGGTGTGCACATCGGGAACCTGGCTCTCGATATCGCGTTCGATAACGCCTTTGCCCATGTGCACTGCATGAGGGAGATGCCCTTTGGCCCATTCATTGTCCTCGCGGACATCCACAAGAATGAGTCTCTCGCCCGCATCAATCCGCTTTTTAACTTCCGGAACGTTCGTTTCCTTGACGCGCTGCTTGGCATCCTGGACAAGCTTCAGAAATTGTGGCGAGTGAACCATACGATCCTCCGAAGTCCATTCAAACGAAAGAAGCCTAGCACAATAGAATCGGGGCTTGGGAAGCAGTCGCTATCGAGAACAATCCGGGGGACATCATTTTGGCTGCTCCACGTCGTCGTTAGCGGGTTTTGAAATTTCAAGTGGCGGGCTTCTCTCCCGTCTCTTTCTTCGAGATAGACCGCACGAGATTGACGAGATTCCAGCGCATGGTTTCCGGCGCGCGATCGCCTTCTCCCATCATCTTTCCTTTGCCCTTGCTGATGATGTAGAAAAGCTCACCATCCGTCTTTCCGGCCAGTGATGCCGGATCGTGCCAGTCGTGCATCGTCAGCTTCATGGACTCGACGACATCGCCTTTGCCATTTCCATTGGCGCCGTGGCACATCGCGCAGTCATATCCGAAAAAGCGGCGAGCCGCCGCGAGGCCTTCCGGCGTGGGCTTTACTGGATTTTTCTTATCGATGTCTTCCTGCGGGATTTTGGATTCTTCCGCACTGGCTTGGGAGTCTTTCGGTTTTTCCTGCGCGGCGTTCTGGTTGGCTCGCGCCAACCCAAGACTAACGACAAAGACCGTGCCTAAAACCAGGAATGCTTTGCGCATACGCTCCTCCTGACAGGTCGGGCCGGCCGAACGAGAGGAATCGGCGATATTCTTTGGACGGATTCTACGCCCAGGGACCGGGCAATGAAAGAGCCTTTGCCCAAAAGCAAGGCTTCCCAGTGCCTCGAGTTTTTTCGGAGACAGAATTCTGTTTGGTGCAAAGTGAACTTTCGTCCGGCAGGCTGCCCGTCGGATTGTTCGCACGGAACGGCGCCAACCTAGAAACGGTCCCCGTGTGACGAAACGATCGTTTAAGTTGCAATCAAGGACTGTTCAGTCCAAATCCCTCCAATTAGGGCCGGAGCAAATCTCTACGACCAGGGGGACCGTAAGTTTGTGTACGCCTTCCATCTCTTCGCGGACGAGTTTTTCGAGTTTGCTTTTCTCTTTCGGCGGAGCTTCAAACAGCAGTTCATCGTGGACTTGCAAAATCATTTTGGCTTCGAATCTTTCCGCCGCCAAGCGCCGGTCGATGTTGATCATAGCCAGTTTGATGAGGTCTGCAGCCGTCCCTTGCAGGGGTGAATTCAAGGCCGTGCGCTCCGCAAAGCTGCGAAGTTGCGCCTGGGGCGAATTAATCTCAGGAATCGGCCGAATTCTCCCGAAGAGCGTTTTCGCCACGCCGGTTTTGCGCGTTTCCGCAAGAATCTTGTCCAGGAATTCCTTCACTCCCCGGTATCGCGTGAAGTACGCGTTGATGAACTGCGCCGCTTCTTTCTGCCCGATGCCAAGCTGCTGCGCCAATCCGAACGCCGAAAGCCCGTAAATAATTCCGAAGTTTATGGCCTTCGCCGCGCGGCGATGTTCCGCATTCTGCGCCAGGGGTCCGACCCCGAATACTTCCTGAGCGGTGCGCGCGTGAATGTCTTCTCCATTGCGGAAAGCATCGGTTAAAACCGGGTCTTTCGAGAAATGCGCCATCACGCGCAGCTCAATCTGCGAATAGTCGGCCGAAAGCAGAATCTTGCCCTTTTCCGCCACAAACGCCGCGCGAATCTCCCGCCCCAGCTCCGTGCGAATCGGAATGTTTTGCAGATTCGGGTCGCTGGAGCTGAGCCTGCCGGTCGCGGCCGTCGTCTGGGAAAAGCTCGTGTGCAGCCGCCCGGTTTCCGGGTGAATCAGTTTCGGCAGCGCGTCTACATACGTCGATTTGAGCTTGGAAATCTCCCGATATTCGATAATTTTTGCGGGCAGCGGATGCTGCGCAGCCATCTCCTCCAGAATGTCCGCTGCCGTCGACCGCACTTTTCCTTTTCCGCGGCGCATCGGCGGCTGCAGGTTCAGCTTGTCGAACAGAATCTCCGCTAGCTGCGCTGGTGAGTTGATGTTGAATTCACTTCCAGCAAGTTTCCAGATCTCTTTTTCCAGGCGACGGACTTCTTTCTCCATCGACTTGGACATCTTGTCGAGTTCTTTCGGGTCCACGCGGATACCGATGCGTTCCATATCGGCAAGCACCGGCGCGAGAGGCAAGTCGATTTTTTCGTAGACCCCGGCAAGCTCTTGCTCGTCGATCTGCGCGCGCAGAACGGGCGCGAGGCGCTGAAGGTAATCGGCGCGCTCTCCCGGCCCGCCGCCGACCATCGCGTTGAATTGCCGCATGACCACATCGGTGAAATTGTGATTTGCCGTTGTCGGCCGTAGCAGATACGAATAAAGTTGCGTTGCGTGCATAAGATTCGATGCACGCCCGGCGAGAAGCTGAAAAAGTTTTGGATCGTGAACGATTTTCGCACGCTTCGCATCCGCGAGAAGCGGCGCAAGTGACTTCAGCGCCTCTCCTTTTTCATCGAGCCAAACAGAACGTCCCTCGCCGTCCTTGGAAGAAACTTCAATCGACGCGATGCGCGTGCCAAAACCTTCCGATTCCCGCTCGCCCAGTTCGAGATTCAGCCAAACCGCCAGCGGCTGCTTCGCCGGAATTTTCCCGAGATACGCCCGAAACTCGGCGAGGTCGCTAAACGCGACGTAGTCCGGCTTCAAGCCGGGTTTCTCGCCAGCGGGCGCGGACGACGCCAATCCCTCCGGGCTCAACTCCTTCAATAAGGAATTGAAACCAAGTTCACGATACAGCGCGCCCAACGCCGCGACATCGGCATCGCGCCGCTCGAGCGCGTGCAAATCCAGTTGCAACGGCAGATCCGTCGCTATCGTCGCCAGCTGTTTGGACAGCATGACCTGCTCGCGCTGCTGCTGCAGCGCCTCACGGTAGCGCTTGTTTGGAACTTCGTCGGCGTGATCCAGCGCTTTCTCGACGCTTCCATATTTCTTGATCAGCTCCGCCGCTCCTTTTTCACCGATACCTTTCGCACCCGGAATGTTGTCAATGTTGTCGCCCAGCAGCGCCATGTAATCCACGACCCGCTCCGGAGGCACGCCCAGAATCTCTTCCACTTTCTTTTCGTCGACGATGATGTCCGCTTTTGCTCCCCCCGATCCCGTGCGCAGCGTTCGCACATTCTTTCCGACCAGCTGCATCATGTCCTTGTCGTTCGAAATCACCAGCACGTCCAAGTTCTTTTTTGCGGCTTGCACCGCTATCGCGCCGATCACGTCGTCTGCTTCGTATCCCTGAACCTCGAGAATCGCCAGTCTCATCGCCTCGCACAACCGCCGCACAAACGGCAATTGCACCCGCATCTCGTCCGGCATCGGCTGCCGTTGCGCCTTGTATTTCTCAAACAGCTTGTCGCGAAACGTCGCTCCGGGAGGATCAAATACGATGCCGATGTAGTCCGGCTGGTAATCCTTGATAAGCCTTCGCAGAATATTGCCGAAGAGGAATGGCACGTTGGTGGGCGTACCGTCGGGCCCGGTCAGCCGCTGTGGCATCGGCGCGAAGAAGGCTCGGTAGATGTGCGCCATCGCATCCACCAGAAACAGTTTTTTTGGCGCTGCAGGCATCCCGGCGAGTATAGCAAAGCAGGAGTGCTCGGATTGCCGCCGTTCATTTTTCGAGAAAAGATCCGGGCCGCTCGGGTTTTTTCAGAGTTGAGCGGCCCGCGGGGAACCTCAGACTGCGCTTTTTATCAATTTGGCCGGTCGGGCTTGGATCGCGACTCAGGTTTTTCGGCGTTTGGCTTCGTCGATTCGCTCCTCGGCTCTGCTCCTGCCTGCGCTTGCGAAACGAGGAGCATACGAGTGCCGCTCTCGAGATGCACATTCTTTCCCGCTGAGGTAATCAACGAGCCTTGCGTGTTGTTTGCTGCCGCGGAGCTCAAGCTTAGTCCGTTCAATCCGAAAACGCCCTGACTGCTTGAGGTAAGCTGCCCGGCGGAGTTCAACCCGCCGATCGCTCCCCTTGACGCCCCAGTGACGCTTCCCGTGGCGTTCCCAGCCGAGTTCAGTGCACCACCCGCTGTTCCGCCGACGCTGGCGGCCGTATTTGTGATGGAACCGGCAGCGCCACCTGCGGTGGAAGCAACTCCGCCAAGCGTGCCGCGACCTCCGGCCATTCCTGAACCTGCTGCCGATGCGCCCATGCCGCCCATGGAATCGACATCGGATCCCGCCGCTGCCGCACCCGTTTGTGCCGAAGCAATCGCCTGAATCGCCACATTTAGAGGCACTTCCTCGCCGTTTTTCAAGATGGCTTTGTCAAAGACAACGCCAATGGCTGATTCCGAGTCTCCTTTTGCTCGTGACGAAGCCCGAGTGACGTGGCCTTCCAGTTTGGTCCCCTTTGGAAATACCGTCTTGCCGCCGGACTTCGCGGGCTCGGTCGTTCGTGCTTTCACCGGATCGCCGGCTTTGCACTTTTTCGAATCCAGGGGAGCGCTCAATGCAGCGTTGAAAGTCGAGCCTCCTGCAAGTGCAGCGTCGTTATTTCCCACAGTAGCAGCGCCGGAGGCTCCCGAAGTTCCGTTTGCGGAAGCTTGCGCTCCATGCTTGCTGACATCGGCGGACGCCGAAGTGCTCGATTGCGTACTCGCTTGTGCTGCTGATTGGGTCTGCGCAGTCAGGCTGCCCGCAAGAGATGCAGCCGCAAGAAGCATTAATCCAATTCGACTCATATTGCTTATCCCTCCACATCGTCGTTTTCTTGCTTATGCCCCATTAGGCCCTACTTCAGCAAAAGGGGCCTCAGACACTTGTCTGATATAGGCAAAAAGGGTGCCAGCGAGGAACATTAATATTTTCAATGGCTTAGACAGGAATCGGCGCAGCAGCTGATGTGCATTAATACCGACTAACAGGCGGCCATAGAGAAAGATTTACACGACCGAGAGAATTTGGTTTTTCAGCCGGACCTGTCCGCTCACACGATTCGGGGGCCCCGCCATACAGCGAAAGCATCCGGCCCCGCATGCGTCCCTCGCCTGTCGTCGCCGCGCTCTTGTTCTCGCGACGCGCGAAAAGAGCCGCGCCTTTTTTCATTTTTATTTTCGTACTAGTTGGCTGGTGTCGCCGGCACTCCTGCCTGCGAAACAAGTAGCAATCTCGTTCCGCTGTCAAGGCGCACATTCTTGCCACTCGAAGTTATGATTGTTGTTTGGCTTGTGTTAGAGGAGGCTGCTATTAGTTTCAAATCCTTCAATCCGTACACGCCACGGCTGTTTGCTGACAATTGTGATCTGCCGTTCGGTTCTGTTGTTGAATCCACCGGCGCTCCAGGAGCCGCACCGGATGGATCGGCCGGTGTTCCGGTTCCCGGATTCTGTGGCCGGCTGGCTCCCATTGGCGATCCGCCGGCAGCCGACGCCCCCACACCGCCCATCGGATCTCTGCCCGGCCCAGGCGTTCCACCAGAAAAATCACTTTGCGGCGCCGCGATGGCAAGTATCGCCACATTCAGGGAAATCTCCTCTCCCTTCTTCGGAATCGCCTTGTCAAATTGAATCGCCAGTGTGGACCCGCTATCCCCCTTTGATCGCGCCGTTGCTTCCGTGACGTGCCCCTCCAGCTTCGCTCCTTTCGGAACAATTACCTTGCCATCGTACTTCACAGCCTCGGTCGTGTGCGCCTCGACCCGGTCCCCCACCTTGACCTTCTTCGAATCCACGGACGAATTCAGCTCCGCGTTCACCGCGGTTCCGCTCGGCAGTGCAGCCGTTCTTGCTCCTGCCGGCCCGGGAGCACTCGAATTTGCCGGCGTCTGCTCACTCGTCGGAGCCTGCGCCGCGGCGCCAGCCACAATCATGGCTCCGGCCAATACCGCAAATCCTGCTCGTATCATTTCTTCCTCCAACAATTGCGAATGGGCTGGGCAAGTTC
>Ga0070693_100000103_pt1 | contig 37686 bp, 28 predicted proteins | sample KBSK1103metaG_FD_65472 | JGI IMG/M metagenome (GOLD analysis project Ga0070693, IMG submission 65472) | Corn, switchgrass and miscanthus rhizosphere microbial communities from Kellogg Biological Station, Michigan, USA - KBS K1-10-3 metaG | ecosystem: Host-associated > Plants > Roots >...
GAAGGCAACTACGACATCCTTGGCCCGCCGCGCACCGATGGCAAAGACGCGCTCGACTGGCTTTCGGCTCAATCCTGGTCGAACGGAAAAATCGGCACGACGGGCTGTTCTTCCACCGCCGAATACCAAATGGGCATCGCCGCCATGGGCGATCCCGCTTACGCCGCAATGAATATCCAGAGCTTCGGAGCAGGCGTCGGCCGCGTCGCGCCCTATTACGAGCAAGGCAACTGGTATCGCGGCGGCGCCGTCCAGATGCTCTTCATCGCCTGGCTCTATGGCGAACAAAATCAGGTCCGCCCCATGTTCTCGCCCAGCGCCACGCAAGCCGACCTCATCCGCGAATCAAAATCCTTCGACCTCGCGCAGCAACTTCCTCCCGTCGAATGGTCAAAAGCTCTTTGGCATCTCCCGGAGCAAGATATTCTCAAAGCCGTGGACGGCCCGCCCGGCATTTTCGCCGACGCCATGCCCGTAGACACCGGCGGCCGCATGATTCAGCGCGCTCCCAACGATCCTGCTTGGTACAAAGGCGGCCTCTATCACGACGACATGCCCCTCAATCTTCCCGGCCTCTGGTTCATGACCTGGTATGACGTTTCCGTCGGGCCAAACCTCGCGCTCTACAATCACGTCCGCAAAACCGCCCACCCCGAAGTTGCCGACCAGCAATGGGTCATCATCGCTCCCGTCACTCACTGCGCCTATACTCGCGCCACCGCTGACACCATCGTCGGCGAACGCAGCATGGGCGACGCGCGCTTCGACTATCAGGAAATCACTTACAGCTTCTTCGACCGCTTCCTTAAAGGCGAGAAAAGCTCGCGCCTCGACTCTCTCCCCAAAGTCACCTACTTCACCATGGGCATGAATAAGTGGCAGACCTCGGACACCTGGCCTCCCTCCGGCGCCCGCCAACTAACCTTCTATCTTTCCAGCGCAGGCCATTCGAACTCCCTGAACGGCGATGGCGTTCTCTCCACTGCTCCGCCCGACGCTGACAAACCCGACTCCTTCACCTACGATCCGATGAATCCCGTCACCTCCTACGGCGGCAATGTTTGTTGTACCGGCGACGCCGTTCAGGGCGGCGCATTCGACCAGCGCAAGATGGAAGCTCGCTCCGATATCCTCGTCTATACCTCCAAACCCTTCGAGGAAGGCGCCGAAGTCAGCGGCCCCATCGCTCCCACGCTCTACGTCTCCTCGGATGCCAAAGACACGGACTTCACCGTCAAGGTCATCGACGTTTATCCCGACGGTCGCGCCTACAATCTCGACGAGTCCATTCAGCGCATGCGCTATCGCGATGGCTATGACAAGCCTCTCGTCTGGATGGAAAAAGAAAAAGTCTACAAAGTCACTCTGCAGCCGCTGAACACCAGCAACTACTTCGAAGCCGGCCATCAGCTCCGCATCGAAGTCTCCAGCAGCAATTTCCCGCGCTTCGACCGCAACCTCAACACCGGCGGCAACAACTACGACGAATCCAAGGGAGTCGTCGCGCACAACGCCGTCCATCACTCGAAACAATATCCGTCGCAGATCACCGTGACCGTCGTCAAGCACTGACCCGCTCGGTCAGCAGCAACCTCGCGCGAGGCATCGTAGGCCCAAATTGTGCGCTCGACGACTCCAACGACCTCTGATATAGCATTGCAATGAATCCGTGACCAAGGAGAAGACTTCATGAAAACAGGCGGCCGCGTTCTCTCTGCGCTTCTCTTCTTTGTTTCCGCGCTTTTTGTGTTGCTTGGCTCCATGCCGGCAGCGCAACACGATACGCATCGTCTCTATGTTGCCGTTCCCGGGATTCGCAACGAACTGCAATACGGTGGTGTAGGCATTCTGGTCTACGACATGGATGCCGGCTACAAACTTATAAAACGCATTCCGACTTGGGACGTTCCGCCAGGCCAGCCTGCCGAGAACGTAAAAGGCATCGCTGCTAGCGCGAAAACCGGCAAACTCTACGTCAGCACTATCAAGCGCGTTGCTTGTTTCGATCTCATCACCGAAAAGAAAGTTTGGGAGAAGGCCTACGATGGCGGCGCCGATCGCCTCGCCATCTCCCCGGACGGCGAACTACTCTACGTGCCTTCCCTAGAAGGCCCCGACTGGCTCGTTGTGAACGCCCTCACCGGCGATGTCATCGCAAAAATCACTCTCGGCACCGGCGCGCACAATACCATCTATGGCCCCGACGGCTCCCGCGTCTATCTCGCCGGCTTGCAGTCGCCCCTTCTTGCCGTGGTGGACGCCAAATCCCACTCGGTTATCAACAAGATCGGCCCGTTCAGCAATTCCATTCGTCCCTTCACCATCAATGGCAGCCAAACCCTTAGTTTCGTCAACGTCAACGATCTGCTTGGTTTTGAAGTGGGAGACAACAAAACAGGAAAAATGTTGTACCGCGTCGAAGTAACGGGCTTTCAGAAAGGTCCCACCAAGAGACATGGCTGCCCCAGCCACGGCATCGCTCTTACTCCCGACGAAAAGGAAGTGTGGCTCGACGACAGCGCCAACAGCAGCATTCACATCTTTGACTCGACCGTCATGCCTCCAAAGCAAAAAATGAGTATCAAGCTGCGCGACCAACCCGGCTGGATTACGTTTAGCATCGATGGGCGCCTCGCTTTTCCTTCCACGGGGGATGTCATCGATACCAGCACCAAACGCATCGTCGCCACTCTCGAAGACGAAACAGGAAGCCATGTGCAGAGCGAAAAATTATTGGAAGTCGATTTCGCCAATGGAAAACCTGTTCGCGCGGGAGATCAGTTCGGAATTGGCCGGAAACAATAATCACGTGAGTCAGCCCGAATACGGCCGCCTGGCGAATGGCAATCGTCAGATGCAGCCAATGCCCTGCGGCCACGATCAGCTTAGCGATTTAGCGCAGGCTGGCCGGGAATATGTCTTGGCGTCGCTTGCTCGCAAATTCTTGGAACCTCAACGCGGTCCCGCGCGTCACACAATGCAAAAGCGGGTGTTGGCCGAAATTATTAGTCGGATACCCGTCTCGTCGGGCCGTTTGCCGGATTTCCCTTTCCACTTTTCGGTTCGGGAATTACAATCTCTCCAGTCTCCGGTTTCGGCCCGATGAGCTCCTAGCCTTGATTCGATTCCTCACGATCTAGCCGGCTTTTCTGCGTTTGCTGCTTGTTCGTTTCCTACGGCGACCTTACAGCGACGCGCGGTGGTGTAGGCCGTGGATGCGCATTTCGATCAAATCATCGATGGATGGATTCTTGTAGCCGCGGTCGCGAACTTCCTTCACAAAATTGGCGTCGACGCCGTGAATGCGCATGGCTACGAGTTGATCCGGTGAAATTTTCGGATAGCCCGCTTCTTTCATGCTCTTTACAAATTCGGGACTTACACCGTGAATACGGAAGGCGACCAAGTCGTCCGAGGAAATATCTTTTTCCACGAGCTGCTGGATTTGTTCGGTGAATTCTGGACTGACGCCATGAATGCGGAAAGCAACTAGTTGATCCACGGCGAGATGGCGGCCCAGGAGCGAAGTCATGGACTTGACGAATTCGGGGCTGGCGCCGTGAATGCGCATGGCCACGAGATCATCCGCGGAAACATCTTTCGAGACGGACTCGCGGACTTCACGGACAAAATCCGGAGAGACGCCGTGGATGCGGAAGGCGACCAGCTCGTCGACAGAAAACCTTTTACCGAGCAGAGCGTTGATTTCTTTTGTGAACTCCGGGCTCACCCCATGGATGCGCATGGCGACCAGATCATCGGGCGACGGTTTCTCAGGAAGAAGCGCGAGCATGGCGCGCGTGAATTCCGGCGAAACACCGTGAATGCGAAAGGCCATGAGCTCGTCGGTGCTGAGGTTGCGATAGCCCACGTCGTTCATGTCCTTAACGAACTGGCGGGAGACGTCATGAATCGCGAAGGAAAAGAGCTGCTCTTGCGAGAGGTTTGAGTAGCCGAGAGCTTTCATGCCCTGCACGTATTCGGCGCTGGCGGCAAAACTGAATTTGCCGCTGCCCTGGCCGTCGTGGAAGCGGCCGTCAAAACTCATGATACCGGCGTCGCGGCGCAGCTCGAAGTGCACGGGCGAGTCTTTCGCGGTGGCAAGGCTCGCGTCGAGTCCATAGAAGTCACTGATTTTGTGCGTGTTGCCCCAATTTTGGTGATGACCCCAGCTCGAGCGCTCGACCTCGAGATCGATGCATATGCAATTCGAGTCTGAGACGAATTTGGCGTGCCAGTCGCCCTGGACGCTGTCGTCGGCGCGGCTTCGCAGGGGCCGCATGGTCAATACCGCCGTCATCAGCATCACTACCCCGAGACCCATCATGAATTTACGCATGGATATCACCTCGCACCAGTGAAGACGCGCGAGCGGGGGATTTGTTCCATGCGGATTGGCGGCTCAGGGGCACATCCCGGTGTGACGGAAACTGTGAGTAAGTCCATGAAAATACAAGCCTTGCAGGCGTTGCGGTGTGTCGGAAGAGTGGGGTGTGACGAGTAGGGAGGGAGGGTACCCCCATGTTTTTTGTAAAAATGTGATTCGATGAGGGTTAGAGGGTGGGGGTCTGCAAAAGATGTGATTCTAAAAGGGATAGTGGCGAGTGATGAGTGGCTAGTGGCGAGAGCGGACAGAGAGGGAGTCAACGCCCAGAACGTTTCGGGGCAGGCGCCGGGTACGGAGGACACACAATTCACGAAGACCGGGTAGAGTCGCAAACGGAATGGTGACGAAATGGTTGACGAGCAGACCATAGGGAACGGTAGCACGGCATTGGCGAGGGGGTAAAGTAAATTACAGGGAATGGTCGAAAATGGCGGTTGGACGGCAGAAAACGGAAGTTAAACGGCGACGGGGGATTGGGGACCGTTAGAAGATTGGGAGCGTGAGAAGAAACCGGAGGGTCCCCCGCACGCGGCTAGCGTCCCTTGGAAGGAAGAAGGATGGGACGCTGAACGCGCCGGATGCGGGGAGCTAAGGTAGCAACACTTCACAAATCCCGTGTCGGCGGACTTCGAGAAGGAATGGTCGAAAGATCAAGCGGGAAAAGTCAAAACACGCACCCTTGACACCGAAGGGTGCGGCACCCTCTTAGGCGTCTGCGGTGATCGTCTGCGCCGCGCGCCCAGCCGAGCCGAACGGATAGTTATTGGTGTGAGTTTCTCAGAAGCTCCCGCTCTTCCGCCGAGAATTTGCTGTAGCGGCCATGTTCGATTTCGCGCTCACGAGCAAATGGCGGCATCTCCCGGAGGGCTCGCATGGCGTTCAGCACTTCCCGCCGGGGCGGAGTAGACGAAGGGGAGGCCTGGTTGTAGTTTGACGTGATCGCGCTGGCTGCGCTTACATTGGCCGGGCTTGCGGTGGCGGCCGTTGAGATGACGTGGCGCGAAAGCGTGCGCCCGGAAGCGGGCGAGACTTTTACAGAGTAAGAATCGTCAAGGCTGTCCGACGAGGGAGGTGTCGAATTATTGGTTGGCGGTGCCGAAGGCTTATCGATGGATTTCGGAGCTGCTTTCGGTTGTTGAGGATTCCTGTCCCGGTTGTCAGGAGGCGTGTAGGGAGGAGGGGGAGGAGGATAGTAGGGGTAATAGTATGGGTCATAGTAGGGAGCCCCCCACCCAGGATCATAGGCGTATCCGTACGGATAGGTGTATCCCCAATAGGGCCAGCCCCAGCCAAAACCGAATCCCCAGCCCCAACCCGATCCGCCCCAACCCCATCCGCCACGAAAGCCGTGGCTAGGAAAGCCGCCGTGAAACCCGCCGTGGAAGGCGCCGGAGCCATGAAAACCGCCTCCACTGTGGAACCCGCCTGCATTGCGGAACCCGCTTCCGCCACGGAAATCGCTCCCGCCGCGAAACCCGCCACCACCGTGAAAGCCACCACCACCACCGTGAAAGCTTCCACCACCGCCATGAAATCCGCCGCCTCCGCCGTGAAAGCCTCCGCCACCGTGGCCACCACGCTGCGCGAAAGCGGGCTCAACGCGGCCAAAAACCAAGAGCGCGGCGATTGCAAAGAGAACTTGCAGGAAGGGTTTTTTCATTTCAGTTCCTCCGATCAAGCGACATGTGCGAGTCGGGCGACTCGGGACTGCCTCTGAGGGAGGAAACTCCGGTATCGGACGTTTTCTGGCCGGCAGTCCAATATCAGCAACAGCATCTTACACCCGGACAGCGCCGGAATCGAGTTTCTTCGTCGCCTGAAGACGGAGAGTTCGGCCCACCCTTCCGCGACAGAAAACCTGGAAGGGTAGGCCACCGCGGAAAGAGACAGAGTCGAATTCAAAATCGTTGTATGGCGCTAGGGCTGTCCCACCCGCTCGCGCAGTGAGATCTAAACCCGCATAATTTATTTGCTGTAGGCCAGAACGTCAGCCTCGAAAGCCTCAAGCATCTGGATATGTTCGTTCGTAGGGAGGGGTGCGGTACTGAAATATTTGTTGTCAGAAAAAAGAGTGTCCGCACGTCGCTCAATTGTAAAGGCAGCAGGGCCGGCCTTAATCATGAGGGGGTCATACGTGACGACGACACTTCCAGGAACGTAGTCCAATTTCTGACCATAGTATTGAGGAATGCGAGTTGAAAGCCTTTGTCCCAATTTGGTCAAGGCAGGATGCAATTGATCTAGGATAACTTCACTAAAAAAAGTAAGTTGGCTAACGTAGGTTACGCGCTTCACCATTTCCGGTTGATAGACAAGACCAAAATCCTTCGAGAGCCATGACAGAGTCTCTTCAAAAAGCCTCTTGGAATCGTCGGTAGAAGACGCGGTGTCCAAATAAATTGCGTGGTCGTGGATAACGGCGCGATGGATTGTTACCTCTCCGGCTCTGCCCGTTTCAAAGGTGACGCCTTTTTTTTCATCGAATTCTTCTAGCTTCTGAGGAGCTTTAACGAAGCCGTATCTCTCAACAAGAGCAGCGGCTAATTCAGGAAAATATGCGCGGCCCCTTGGATTGAGATCAGTTGTCTCGATAAAAGCGAAGAACCTAGCCGTGAGTACCGCTGAGAGCTTCATGGGGCACCTCTCCTGGAATCTGCCCAAAGTCCAGATCGGCTGCTGTTTGTTTCTTGCCCGTCATTGCCTCTTTCCATTTGTCCATTGAAATCACACCCTGAGTCGGAGCGGTTTCTGCCTCAATTAGCTGCGGAGGCCTGCGGACTCTTATCGCTGGCTTGTCGATTCGAATCGCGGCAGATTTTTCTTTTTCCTCCTCTTCGAAGCTCGGTACTGCCATGCTTCCGGTGGAAAGTCCACTATCCAGAAATGGTGTGCCGCTAACCCAGCTGACCAGTTGGCTGAATGGAACAAAGCGAACGATCAACCCAACATCGAATGACGCCGCCAACCTTTTAAGAGTGCTGATTGTGGGCCGACCATACCTCGGAGACTCGAGGCGAGAAATGGCGTTCTGGTTCATCCCAACAATCTCTGAGAGCCGTTCTTGACTTAAGTCCTGCCTGTCACGCAGGGCGCGGATTTGATAAGCAATTCCCTTATCGATTTGTGATGAAACAAACTGTGTCCGTGCCTCTTTACTTCTTTTCAGTCTCCTATGAAGAATCTCTAAGGAATTTAAATTCGTGGGTTCTTGCCTCATTCCTTCTAATGAGCTTGAGTCGATCCTTTGCGATTCGCTTGCCATGTTTATCATTCCCCACCTTCTTGCTGTTTCCGTTTAGAAACGTATATGTCTGTTCTTTACCTGGGAAATACCCGTATATGCGAACTTCTTCAGAGGAGGTCCAGCCTCTTATTTCCGAAATCTCATCTTCCAACTGATCGAACTTAGGTCGTCGCCATAAATGATTTGGCAAAACTTGCAGGTCGCCGCATGTATCCGTGAGGTCGTCTCTCGCGTCGTCCGCCAGCGCATCAAACCATTCCTGCACAGGCTGATTACCGGCCAGCGTTTCAAATCCCAAGAAACGCCATTTCCACGTTTTTGGAGGTGCCTTAGCTCCGGCCATAGGGTATCACAAAATAGGGATACATCAATAAAAATATACCACACCTGTGCTTGCACATATATCAATTTTGATGTAATAAGGGGAGGTACGTCAGCGGCCCCGTGGCAGAGAGGTCTAATGCGCCGGATTTATAATCCGAGAGAACGTGCCACCCACGTTCCGAAGGTCCGAATCCTTCCGGGGCCGCTAGCACTATAGTAGCACTAGAGAATAGAGAGTAAAATTTGAAGCCGGGTGCTCCATATGCCGGTTTCACGTGTGGGCTTTCTGACTTTTCGACCCGGGGCACCCTCCACGTAGTTTTGGTTTGCGATCGGGCGAAAACTTCGGTGTTCGATCGACGCGAGTTTGACAGATTCGGCATTGAGTCATCTGGGCCACGCAACTCAAATTTCTTCGGGGACGACGTAGGGAGCGCGATAGGTGCCGCGGAGGAGACGATTGGCTTCGTCGTCGCCGATGACTTGTTCCGCGGCGGGATCGAACGTGAGGGTGCGGCCGAGGCGATAGGAAGCGTTGGCCAGATGCACCAGTGTTGTTGAGATGTGGGCTTCCTCGATGGGCGAATGAATGTCCTGGGCGCGACGGCTGCGAATGCAATCGACGAAGTTCGCGTAGTGGTCACCGGCAGCTTTACCGTGGGGGCCGGGTTCGAGTTGATCGGTGAGCCAGGTTTTGTAAGCGTCGTAGCCGTCGATGGCGAGAAAGCCTTTCGAGCCATAGAAGAGGTTGCCGATGGTGTTGCTCTTCGCATCTTTTGGACCGAGGGATTGTTGCGTGTCAGCCGATTTTTTGCTTGAGCCGGCGGTGAGTCCCGCGGGGGGAACGGCGCTGGCTCCGTAAGCGCCGGTACCGATCTCCGCTTCGTGGTTGGTGATCCAGTGGCGGATTTCGAGCTCCAACATTTTGCGCTTGCCGTTCGAATCGTTGAAATAGTAGACGGCGTTCAAAACGTTGGGAGTTTCCTGGTCGTCCTCGAAGATGAAATGCCCGCCCGTGGCGGAAACGGATACAGGGAAACCAACGCCGAGGCCCCAGCGAGCGATATCGATTTCGTGAATGGCCTGGTTGCCGGCTTCCCCGTTGCCGGTGTCCCAGATCCAGTGCCAGTTGTAGTGAAAGCGATTTTTTGTGAAGGGCTTGAGAGGGGCGGGGCCGGTCCAGAGGTCGTAATTGACGCCGGCGGGAACGGGCTCGGGCGTGGCGTGGCCGATCCCTGCGCGCCATTTGTAGCAAAGAGCACGGGCCATGTAGACCTCGCCGATCGTGCCGTCACTGAGATGATGAATGGCTTCGATCATGCCGGGATTGGAACGCGACTGGCTGCCATGCTGGCAAATGCGGTTGTACTTTTTTACGGCGCGAACGAGTTGGCGGCCTTCGAACCAGTTGTGCGAGCAGGGCTTTTCGACGTAGACGTCCTTGCCGGCCTGGCAGCCCCAGATGGCCATGAGCGAGTGCCAATGATTGGGAGCGGCGATGGAGATGGCGTCGATATCTTTGTCTTCGAGGAGCTTGCGAACATCGACGTAGGATTTGGGCTTCGGCAGGCCCAACTTCTCAACGCCGGCGAGGCGCTGGCTCAAAACGTTTTCGTCGACATCGCAGAGAGCGGCAAGCTCGACGCCCGGGACATGCGAGAAGCCGTGGATGTGATCCTGGCCGCGGCCGCGCACGCCGCAAACGGCCACGCGGACGCGATCGTTGGCGCCGAGAATCTTGCCGCCCAACGCCAACGCCGCTGCGCCTGCCGTGATTGCCGTACCCGTTGTCTTCAGAAATTCACGCCGTTCGATTGCCATGGTGGCCACCTTTGATTTGGAAGCGCTGTTGCAAGGCGCATTTTACATACTTCGGAGCGGATGCGCACGGGTTCCGGGGCGTGCTCTCAGCAGCTGTGAGGAAGCCATGCAGAGAAAAGGTGAAAGAGATCGGGAGGCGCTTTGCTAAAGAGGATTGTGGTAGGATGCCCGTGCGTAAGGGACGCATCCGGTCCGCGGAAAGGGCAGAAGCCCACCTGAGTTCCATCGAGATTTGCGTACCTTCTTTCAGCCCGACATGCGGACAAAGGGCGAGTTGATGAAAGGAGGTCGTTATGCCGACCCATTCCGAGGACGCGGCGCGTCCGCTACCCGAACGTCCAAATCTCCAGCATTTGAAAAATCAAGCCAAGGATTTAGTCAAGGCAGGTGAGGCTGATTCGCTCAGTTCAGCGCAATTTGAGATTGCGCGTCGTTATGGATTTGCTAGCTGGCCGAAATTGAAGGCGCACGTGGATTCGCTCGAGGAGATAGGACAGCTTAAGCTGGCGATCGATACGAATGATTTGGAGCGGGTCAAGAGTTTGATGACGCGCAATCCGGCGCTGCATCGCGCTCCGCTGGGTTATGGCAAGAACGGGCCGCTGACCTGGGTGGCGGAATGCCGGGTGCCGTGGGAGGCGCCTGGTCCGGCGAGATTGGCCATGGGGGAATGGATGATCGAGAACGGGTCGGACGTGCATCAGGGCGGCGACGGGCCGCTGATGCGAGCGGCACTTTTGGGGCAGCGAATTCCCATGATGGAGTTGCTTGTGGCGCATGGCGCGGACGTGAATGCCGAGTGGAATGGATATTTTCCAATCCTATTTGCACCGTGCGAGACCGTGGAACCAGGGCCGATCAAATGGCTGCTGGAGCATGGAGCGAATCCGAACTGCGCGAAGGCGGGGCGGAAGTATCCGGGCACGGCGCTGGACTATGTCATCGGGACGTATGGGCGCTCGCGGCAGCTTGCCGAGTGCATGGACATTCTTATCCAGGCGGGCTGCGCCACGAAATACGACGTGCCACCCGTTCTGGACTTATTGCGCGGGCGGCTTGATCGTCTGGAGGAAAAGATCGAGGCGGAGCCTGCGCTTGTGCACCGGCAATTCGCCGAACTGGATTTTGGGAGCACGGGCGCGCGGCTGCTGAAGCTGCAAGGAGCGACGCTGCTGCACGTGGCGGCGGAGTATGGCAACGTGGAGGCAGCGAGGCTGCTTCTGGAACGCGGCGCAGACGTCAATGCGCGCGCGGTTGTGGATGAGAATGGGGCCGGTGGACAGACGCCAATCTTTCACGCGGTGACGCAGTTTTTTGATTGGGGATTGCCGGTGGCGCAGTTATTGGTGGAGCGCGGCGCGGACTTATCGGTGCGCGCGAAACTTCCGGGGCACTATGAGCGGCCGGGAGAAATCGTGGAGTGCACGCCGCTGGGGTACGCGAAGTTGTTTCCTGGCGGCGAAAACAAAGCGGCGAAGCTGTTGGGCGAGCGAGGAGGTGCGGAATAGTGCGGATCCGTTGGGGCCGAGACAGCTTCCGGGCTGGCGCTTTTTTGCAACAGAGTGTCCAGGCACATAACTATCGTTTATTCTTGTGACTCCGAAGTCAGGTTGAGTTGGTTCTTCGGAAAGCAATAAGCGGGAGGAAAGGCGATGATGGAGAATCGGTCCGTGCCGCCGGATACCGTGCTGCCGCACGTGATGTATCTGGATTTGGTTGGTGCGATTGGGTGGCTCGGCAAAGCGTTTGGCTTCACAGAGCGCTATCGGTATGGGGCTTCGCCGAGCGGGGCGCAGATGCATCTGGGCAACGCCTGGATCATGGTCAAACAGGCGCGACGGGGTTGCGCGAGCCCGGCGGAACTTGGTTACGGAACACAAAGTTTGACGGTGTTCGTCGAGGATGTGGAGGCTTATTTTCAGAAAGCGAAGGCGGCGGGGGCAAAGATTCTGGAGGAGCCGCATGAGACGGAGTACGGCGAATTTCAGTTTGCCGCAGAGGACCTGGAGGGGCATCACTGGTTGTTCTCGCGGCACGCGCGGGACGTGAGCCCGGAGGAGTGGGGCGCCACGATTGTGGAAAGCGCGGGTTAGGTTTCGAACGGGGCGGGCGCTAAGAGCGATCCACGGGACCTCTTCGTGCACTTGCCTGCCTAGCCTTGCTATCCTAATAGGGGCCGGTTCTGAGGCATCAGCCGACGCTATGTTTGAAAACCTGACAGAGAAGCTGCAGCGGACATTTAAGAATTTGCGCGGGCAGGGGAAGCTCACGGACGAGCACCTGGACGCTGCGCTTGCGGAGATTCGCGAGGCGTTGCTGGAAGGCGACGTGAACGTGGGCGTGGCCGACGAGTTGCTGGCGAACATTCGCGCGAAGTCGCTGGGCAGCGAGGTCATGCTGCAACTATCGCCGGACCAGCAAGTGGTCAAAGTGGTTCGCGACGAACTATCCGCGATGCTCGGGAAGCATGCCAAGCCGCTGTTTGCCTCGCGGCCGCCGTCGGTGTGGATGATTGTGGGCTTGCAGGGGTCTGGTAAGACGACCACGACGGGCAAGCTGGCGAAGTGGCTGGTGCAACATGGGCACCGGCCGCTGGTGGTTTCGACAGACGTCTACCGTCCTGCTGCGCGAGAGCAACTCGCGCAAGTGGCGAAGGCCGTGGGCACGGCGCTGTGGCCCGGTGCGGGGACGGACAAGCCGCTCGAAATCGTTAAAGGCGCGATTAAAGAAGCAAAACTTTCGGCGAGCGACGTGATTCTTGTGGACACGGCCGGGCGCTTGCACATTGACGACGACTTGATGAACGAATTGAGCATGCTGAAGAAAGAGTTGCATCCGAGCGAAATTTTGTTTATCGCGGACGCGATGATTGGGCAGGACGCGGTGCGGTCGGCGGGCGAGTTTCACAAGCGGCTGGGGTTGACGGGCGTCATCCTGACGAAGCTGGACGGCGACGCGCGCGGCGGGGCGGCGCTGAGCATCAGTAAAGTGTCCGGAGCGCCGGTGAAGTTCGTGGGACTCGGCGAAAAATACGACGCGCTGGAAGGATTTTATCCCGAGCGCATCGTTTCGCGCGTGCTGGGCATGGGCGACATCATGTCGCTGATCGAGCGCGCGGAGCAAACGGTTGACAAGAAGGCCGCCGCGGAACTCGAGCGCAAGCTGCGCAAAGAAGGATTCACACTGGAAGATTTCCGCGACCAGCTGAAACAGATTCGCAAGATGGGGCCGCTCGAACAGCTCGTGGACATGCTGCCAAAGATGGGGCCGCTGCAGAACCTTCCAAAGGATGCGAAGGTGGATGAGGGCAAGTTGAAGCAGGTCGAGGCGATCATCAACTCGATGACGAACCAGGAGCGGCAAGATCACAATATTATCGATGGGAAGCGGCGGAAGCGGATCGCGAAGGGCAGCGGGACGACCGTGCAGGATGTGAATCAGGTCTTGAAGCAGTACATGCAGATGCGCACGATGATGAAGCAGTACGGGGCGATGGCTGCGCGGGTGAAGATGAAGGGATTAGGTAAGCTCGCGGGTCTTTCCTGAGAGTGACGCGAACTTAATGCGCCAGGGCCTTGAAGATGGCGATCGGGCCCAGAACTCCAACCAGAATGCCGTATCCCAAATCGGCCCATACGACGCGGGCATAATTGGCAACAACTAAAAGGCCGGCCAGAGGCAAGCATAGAATTGCCAGCGGATTGCCTTTTTTGGCGAGGGCAGGAGCCATTACCCAGAGATGGGAGAGATCCTGTGTCGAGGGAAATGCGTGCATGCCGATGGAAAGTCCGAGCCAGTAGAAGAAGTACGCGAGCGGATCGAAGACTTTGAGTTCCCATATGGGAAGGAAGGCCGCGCTGCAAAAGACGATGCAGAGAAGAGTGTTCGCGAAGAAAGGCCCCATGCTGACAAAGAATTGGGCGGTAAAATTCTCACTCTGCTGGTGAACGACATAGCCTGCAGGGTTTCCGAACCGAAAGAAGCAGACGTCGAAAACGTGCAGCTTGAAGAAGCGGCAGAAAAAGAGGTGACCGGCTTCATGAATGATGACGCCGGGGAATGTCAGGGCAGCGATCACGGGGCCGGGAATGAAGAACACGCGATTTGCTCCTTATTTGGCGGAACTTTTGCCGCTGCGGAAAAGATAGTCGTACTCTTGTTTGGTGATGATCTTTCGAGAACTAAGCCTATACTGAATTCGAGGAACGTATTCGTCGATGGATTTAAGGGCCTCGGAATCGCCTTGCGCGAGCTGGCGGGCCTTATCCATCATTTCCTCGGCACGCTTTCGGAAATCGATCGTGCCTGTGACTGCGTATTTGCACGCGAGCGCACTTGCGAGCTGGGCAGCAGTCTCCGAGGCGGGTTGTTCCTTCCACTGATTCTCAGAAACTGCCAAGAAAGAATCAAAATCGCGGCGCTCAAATGCGGCGCCTCCATCGAGTGATTCAGCGGCAAAGGCAAAGCCAGGCAGCTGCGGGTAAAGGGAAGCAGCGTCATGCATGAGCTTGGCCGCTTGAGCACTTTTTCCGTCCTGCTGTGCGAGCTTTCCGGCCTGGTCGGCTTTTTTGAACGCCTCATTGGCGTGATCCCAGAGGCTGTTGACCTCGAGGAATTGCGCGCTTTGGCCGTCCTCGTAGTGGCCGCCATCGTGGTCATGAAGAGCTTTATCGGCGCTTGCGACGTCGCCGATCATAAGCGCGGACTTGGCGGCGAGCAGCGAGGCTTTGTCCGAGCCAGGCGCGATGGTCAAAGTTTCTTTCAAATACGGCAGAGCGTTGGCGAATTTTCCTTCGTCGACGAGGCGTTCACCGATGTATAAAGCGCGGCCCGCGTGAAAATACTTGCGGCCATGAACGAGCGCGACGGCAAGAAGGAGAAGAAGAGAAGCCAGGCCTATTTTGAGCCAGACTGGATAATCCCAGTCCTTGATGAGTGGTGCGCAGGTGGAGCAAAAGCGGGCACTTCCGATTTGCACAGCGCTGGCATCGCTTGCGATGAACGTGTTGCAGCGCGCGCAGATGGAGCGGTTGATAAGAGGCATGTACATGCCTGGTTGGCCGCTTCGACGAGCGTTCTGGGACGCTATGCGGACGCAAGGTTCGCAGTAAGTCTGACCGTTCAGGTCAAATAGGGAACGAATCGGGGCCTTTAGCCCGCAGGCGCTGCAATTTGCCTCACTCATGTGGGGCGAATTATGTACCCGAATGTTATTTCTACAAACAAGATTCATTCTTGAAGTCAATTAAGCAAGAAAAGCTGGCAAGAGGCAGTGGGTAAGATTAATGGGAGGACAGATAGAGGTCAGCGAGTTTCAGTGAGAGGGACTCGGGGTCGAGATCGGTGCGATTGCAGAGGATGATGACCGTCAGGTTGCCGGCGGTGAAGCGCTCGATGACAGTGCGGAAGCCCATCGTGGTTCCCGTGTGCCAGGTGCGCGGATGTCCTCGATAAGGATCGAGGAACCAGCCGAAACCGTAAAAAACGGGCTTGCCGGGGTGCAGATTGTCGTCGTTGGCTTCCTTGGGCCAGTGGGGCTGGGAGCCATCGTTGAGTTTCACGGGCGTGAGCGCGGGCTGCATCTCTATTTCGTTGAGCAGCGGGTGATTTCGCAGCGCGTCGTCCCACTTGGCAAGATCATCCAGGTTGGAATAGATGCCACCGTCGCCCAGCGTGGCGGACGTTGAACTTTGGTCGGTCTCCTTCAGAACCTCTCCATCCTTCGAGTGGCCGTAGGCGCGATGCACAACTTCAGTTTTTCCTTTTTGATAGACGACGGTTTGATCCATGTGCAGCGGGGAAAAGATTCTTGAGCGGAGAAAGTCTCCGTAGGACGTCCTCGAAGCTTTGGCGACGATCAGCCCGAGTACGACGTAGCCGGAATTGCTGTACGACCAACTCGTTCCAGGAGCAAATTTTCCTTTTGTTTCTTTTTTCAAGAGTGCGAGCACTTCGTCGTCCTGAATTTGGTGTTCGGGGGACCAGAGCGGCCCTTTGATTTTTTCCTGGGCATCCATCAAATCTTCGTAGTCGGGCAAACCGCCGGTGTGGTTGAGGAGATTCCGTACGGTGATGTCCCTGCCGTAAGCGGGAAAATCCGGGAATATTTCCGTGAGTGTCTGGTCATAGCGCAGCTTCCGATCGTGGACAAGCAGCATGATGGACATGGCGGTGAATTGCTTGGTGAAGGACGCAAGCCGGAAGTTCGTGTGTGCGTCGATTTTCGCTTGAGTGCGCAAGTCGCAGTCGCCGTAGCCTTTTTCAAACAAGGTGCGCCCGTTCTTGCGCGCGAGCACCGCCAGTCCGGGCGCGTCTTTTTGGGTGACGGCACTGAAAATCGCGTCGGCTTGCCGTTCCGTAGTAATGCTGGGGGCTTGCGCGCGGGTTTCCATGCTGAGCGCAAAAAGAGCGGCGATAGTAAGGACAATTGCGAACTTCAATTGGCCTCCTTCAGGCGTCCCGCAGCATAGCATCTCCGTGCCGAATCACCTCCTCGTAGCACGAGTGCGATATTGCGCCTGGCTTCCCGCAGCGCGAAATGGCTGCGAATTTTCCACACTGCCGCATTCTCCGCAGCTGGCGCCCAGCGATGACGAGTCACCGCAATTTCCCGCGCTCCGAAACCGGAGCGTCGTTTATACTGCTAGGGCAATGATCGCCCCGCCGTGCACTGCCCCGGAAGAAAGCTCTCTGGACTGGTCGCATGCAACCGTATGACCTGATCGTGATTGGCTCCGGACCAGGTGGCCAGCGCGCCGCCATTCAGGGAGCAAAGGCAGGAAAACGCGTCGCGGTGGTCGAAAAACAGGCGGCGATTGGCGGCGTTTCCATCAACACCGGCACTATTCCCAGCAAGACGATGCGCGAAGCCGTGCTGCATCTTTCCGGTTTCTATTCGAAGAATTTCTACGGATCGAATCACAACATCCAAGAAAACGTGACGATGGCGGACCTGAATTTCCGAGTGCAGCACGTGATTGAGAACGAAGTCGCGGTCACTCAGGACCAGCTCAAGCGCAACGGCGTGGACGTCATCCACGGCTTTGGAAAGTTCATCGATGCGCACCATCTTCGCGTGGAAAACAGCAATGGCTACAGCGAACTGGAAGGGCAGTTTTTTGTAGTAGCCACGGGCACGAAGCCAGCCAGCAATCCGAAAGTGCCCATCAACGGGCGAACAATAATCAACAGCGACCAAATTCTGACGATGCCGCAGATTCCCAGGACGCTCATCGTGGTGGGCGGCGGCGTGATCGGAGTCGAGTACGCGTGCATGTTTGCGACGCTCGGGGTGCGCGTGATTATCGTGGAGAAGCGGCCGCGGCTGCTGGAATTTGCCGACACGGAAATGGTCGAGGCGCTGACTTACCACATGCGCGATCACCGCGCCACGCTGCGACTCAACGAGGAAGTCGAGAGCGTGGAGGAATTGCCCGACGGAAAAGTGGCGGCGAACCTGGTCAGCAAAAAACGCATCAACGGCGATGCCCTGCTCTACGCGGTCGGCCGGCAAGGCAACGTGGACATGCTGGACCTCGCTGCCGCCGGAATTAAATCCGACGATCGTGGGCGCATCAAGGTGGATGCGGATTTCCACACCTCGCAAGCACACATATTTGCCGTGGGCGACGTGATCGGCTTCCCGAGTCTGGCGTCGGTCTCGATGGAGCAGGGGCGCATCGCCGCGGCTCGGGCGTTCGGGCTACAGGTGCAAACGGATCCCGCGAGTTATCCGTACGGGATTTACACGATTCCGCAGATTTCTTTCATCGGGAAGACCGAAGAGCAGCTCACCGATGCCGATGTTCCTTATGAAGTTGGAGTAGCGTATTACCGCGAGATTGCGCGCGGACAAATCTCTGGCCATACCGATGGCCGCCTGAAGCTGCTTTTTCACCGGGAGACGCTCGAGCTGCTCGGCGTGCACATTTTCGGCGAAGACGCCACGGAGTTGTTACATATTGGTCAAGCAGTCTTCAAACTAAAAGGCAAGATCACGTACTTCATCAACACGGTCTTCAATTATCCGACCCTGGCGGAATGCTATAAGACAGCCGCGTTTAACGGCCTCAACCGCTTAGGTTGAAGGGCGCAAGTCGCGGCGGTCCCAGTTAACAATTGTTAAGCCCAACCCTCGCGGGATTCCCGGCGGAGGAAGTCGTTGGCCTGGGCGACGTTGGTGACGCGCATGTTTGTGCCGTCATAATTGATCTTTTTTCCGGCGCGAAGTGCGACGACGCCGAGGAGCATGACTTCGGTCAGGCGCGCGGCGTATTCGAACGGACAGGAAGTTTCCGTTTTGCCTTTGGCGGCGTTCACCCAATTCATTTCATGGTCTTCGTTTTCGATGCGGGGCAGCTTCTGGGGAGGCTTGCCGTAGGAATCGTGAAGGGACTTGGGCAGCAGGCGAGGCTTCAATCCGTAGGTGTCGTGGAGCAGTTTGCCTTTGCTGCCGATGAGCAGGGCGCCGCCGCCTTTGTTCAAATCTTCGTCGCCAAGTTCCTCGGGCTTGTTGGGCATGAGACCGCCGTCATACCAGGTCAGCTTTACGGGCGGCATGGGGCCGCGCGCGGGGAATTCGTAAAAAGTTTGAGTGGCATGGGGATAGCAGACACCGTTGAATGGTGTGCAGACCGTCTCAACGCTAGTCGGCAAGCCGAGATTAAGCGCCCACATCGAGTGGTCGATCAAGTGCGCGCCCATATCGCCGATGGCGCCGACGCCCCAATCCGACCATCCGCGCCAGTTGAACGGGTGATAGATGGGGTGATAGTCCACTTTTGGGCCGACGCCGAGAAATAGATCCCAAGATAGCTTGTCGGGAACGGGGTAATCGCCCGCCATGGCAGCTGCGAGACGGGCGTTGACGCCCGGTCCGTTCCAGCGAAGAGTTTCGGCGGGCTCTTTGAGGACAGCGGGACGCGGCACACCTTGCGGCCAGAAACCCAGCGGCCGGTTGGTCCAAATATGAACTTCGCGAACTTCACCAATCGCGCCGGCTTGAATGTATTCGACGGTGGCGCGCCCGTCGTTTGAGGAATGACCCTGATTGCCCATCTGCGTGGCTACCTTGGTTTCCTTCGCGCGCCGGGCGAGCTGCCGGGCTTCATCAATGGACCAGGCAAGCGGCTTTTGAACGTAGACATGCTTGCCGAGAGCCATGGCGGCGAGGGCGATGTGCGCGTGCATGTGATCGGGAGTGGCGACGAGGACGGCGTCGATGTCCTTTTGGTGCTCGAGCATGTCGCGATAGTCCTGGTAGCGCTTAGCCTTCGGCAGGTGCTCATTCTTCAGACGAATCATTCCCTCCAGGCGGGCCTTGGCCTTAACGCGATCGAACTCGACGGGAGGTTGGCCGGGAGCGGGTTGCGGATCAGGCTGGTCGATGCGAGTTTGCAGGTTGGGGATTTCGGTGTCCAGCCGGTCGAAGGATTTACCAGCGTAGCCCCAGTCGACGTCGCAGAGGGCCACGATGTTTTGGCTGGCGAGGTTGATCAGATTGGAGCGGCCCATGCCGCCGACGCCGATACCAGCGATGTTGAGCATATCGCTGGGGGGAGTAAAGCCGCGGCCGAGGACGTGCCTGGGCACGATGGTGATGGTGGCGGCGCCCGTGGCGACGTTGGTCAAGAATTCGCGGCGTGAAACTTCTTTCTTTTCGTTCATAGCTCCTCCAATGTGGTGCGGGCATTATCGCGCTGTCGGAGGTACTTTGCGATTGCTAAGTTTAGGGATGGCTGTGTGGGGCGCGGAGGCGGCATGGAGGATGCGTCCAGGCCCCATTTGGATAAGTGGTCGACGTTTCAAGCCGATCTGGGTCTCACGCCGGAAACAGACTGATACCGCGACTCTTCGATTGCCGCAAGCTGCCTGTACAGGCTAAGATAGGTGGCGGAGGCATTAGTTAGTGCTCACTATTCGTTTATCCAGGATTGGGAAGAAGAAGAAACCGTTTTACCGCGTCGTGGTCATCGAGAGGACGCGGCCCCGCGACGGGCGAGTCGTGGAAGCGGTGGGGACATACGATCCGCTTAAGAAGCCCGCGGAGATCAAGCTCAACGTCGACCGCATCAAGCACTGGCTCGGAGTAGGTGCCCAGCCCAGCGACACCGTACGTAGCTTCATCCGCCAACAGAAGATCGCGTAATCCCAGCGAAGTCCCCATCTTTTGTGCGTCCCCGGCCAGCCCGGGGGCGCCTTTTCCACGGCACGTTGGAAGATCGAGCACGTGGAGGTGAAGGATGAAAGAGCTGGTCGAAGCCATAGCCAAAGCGCTGGTGGACCATCCCGAAGATGTCGAGGTCCGCCCGGTCGACGGCTCGCAGGTGACCGTTCTTGAGCTGCGGGTGCATCCGGAAGACTTAGGCAAGGTGATCGGACGACAGGGGCGCACAGCCAAAGCGGTGCGCACGCTGCTTGGTGCCGCAGGCATGAAGGTGAAGAAGCGCTACACGCTCGAGATACTCGAAGATTGAGTTCCGAAGCCCAGCGGTGGGTCATCGTCGCGAGGATTCTACGTCCCCGCGGCAATAAAGGCGAAGTAGCTGCGGAACTCCTTACCGACTTTCCCGAACGGTTGACACAATTGACCGAAGTCTTTCTTGGGGCAAGTGACGCCTCCGGGCCGTCCGAGCCGCGCCTTGCCGGTCTGAAATCCTGCTGGCTCAGCCAGAACCATAAGGGCCAGGCCGTTTTTCATTTTGAAGGATGCAATTCGATCTCTGAAGCGGAGAAATTCCGCGGGCTTGAGGTGCTGCTGCCGATTGAAAAACGGGTGAGGCTCGCCGCGGGGCAGTATTTTGTAGATGAACTGATTGGTTGTGCTGTCTTTGAAACCGCCGTAAAGCCTCCCACTGTTTCCTCCTCGCCATGCTCGCTGTCAACCGCCCCGTCTCTGCTGGGCGTGGTCAAGGATGTTCAATTCACGGGCGAGGGAGTGGCCGGAACGCCGCTTCTTGTTGTCGATACACATGTTGGGGAGTTGTTGGTTCCACTGGCAGAGGATATTTGCTCACGAATCGATACGGCCGCCCGGCGAATCGATGTGGAGCTTCCGGACGGGCTTCGCGATTTGAACGATGGGGCATAAACTGCGGGTAAGCTAGACTGACAGCAGCCATGCGTTTCGACCTAATTACGATTTTTCCTGAATTTTTTGTTGGTCCGCTGGATCACGGGATCTTGCGGCGGGCACGCGAGACGGGTCTCGTCGAGATCAACATCCAAGACTTGCGAGAATTCACCAAGGACCGCCACCGGAGCGTCGATGACCGGCCATTCGGCGGCGGCGAGGGGATGGTGCTCAAGCCGGAGCCGCTATTCGAAGCGGCCGAAGCCCTTGTTGGCCACAGCTTGGGCAGCGCCGAACATCCAGCTGTTCGCCCGCCGAAGACGGCTATTGTGCTTCTGTCGGCTGCCGGAAAACTTTTCCGTCAGGAGACTGCGCGACGGTTTGCGGAGCTTGATCGCATCGTCTTTATCTGCGGACGGTATGAAGGAGTCGACGAGCGCGTGGCCGATCACCTCGCCACCGAAGAAGTCTCCGTCGGGGACTTTGTGCTCAGCGGCGGGGAACTTCCTGCGATGCTGGTCATTGATGCAGTGACGCGGCTTATTCCTGGTGCGCTGGGCAATGATGCGTCAGCGCAGAACGAATCGTTCAGCGAAAATCCGGCTTCGGCGGGAGACGTTTTCTCCATAGAGGCACGGCGTGCTGCGCCCCTCCAAGTTGCCCCCAAGCTTGGTCTCGCAGGAGAAGTTCACGACTCGCGAACCGCAAACCATTTATTGCTGGATTTTCCGCATTACACCAGGCCGGCGGATTTTCGCGGCTGGAAAGTTCCCGAGGTCCTGATCGGGGGCAATCACGCGGAAGTTGCGAACTGGCGCCGCGCGGCGGCACTTGAAAAGACCCAGCGTAACCGGCCGGATTTGTTGTTGCGCTGATATTCCGGGGCGGTATACTGAGGGTTCTGTGAAGGCGACTTTCCAGGCCGGTTATTTGCGCACCACGCGGGGCATTAGTGACTGCGGGCAGGCCTGCGCGTATCCATGCTGCGCTTGTATGTGTACCGCCGTAAGCGGCATGGAGAGTCCTTCGGTCTAGTTCGAGTCTAAACCTAAAAGGAATCCCGGGCCGCTTGGAATAAGCGGCCCTTTTTCATTGTTAAGGGAATGAGGAGCACAGTGCCATGAGCAATGCGGCAAGCGGACACGGCAAGGAGCACGGCGAAGGGAAACCCATCGCTATCTACTACGAGCAGCAGCACTGGTTCAAGCCGCTATTCGAACAACTTGACGCGCGCGGCGTCAACTGGGTGAGGGTTGACGCGCGGAACCATCAATATGATGTCGCCGCAAAGGAGCGCGAATATTCGCTGCTCTTTAATCGCATGAGCCCTTCCGCCTGGCAGCGTGGAGCCGGCCACGGGATTTTTTATACGCTCAACTATCTGTCTCATCTGGAAGAAAAGGGCGTTCGCGTGGTGAACGGCTCCCGCGCTTTCACGCACGAGATTTCCAAGGCTTTGCAGTGCACGGTCCTTGAAGCGCTGGGATTGCAGTACCCCAAAGCGCGGGTGATCAATCATCCATCGCAAGCGTTAAGCGCGGCCGAGGCAATCGGGTATCCGCTCATCATCAAGCCAAATATCGGCGGCAGCGGCGCGGGGATAAAGAAGTTTAATTCGCCAGACGAATTGCGCGGGGCAGTTGAAGAGAATAGCTTGTTGTTCGGAATCGATAACACGGCGCTCGTGCAGGAATTCTTTACCGCTCGCGACGGCGTGATCACGAGAGTGGAAGTTCTCGGCGGAGAATATCTTTACGCGATTCAAATCCATATTACCGGCGATACGTTCGACCTTTGCCCGGCGGACATTTGCAAAAACACGAAGGGCGAGGAACTCACGCGTTTGGCTTGCCCGGTCGACGCGCCGAAGTCGGGGCTCACCGTCGAAGCCTACGAGCCGCCGCGTCAAGTCATCGACGATGTCGAGCGCATCATGGAAGTCGCCGGCATTGAAGTCGGGGGCATCGAGTACGTCATCGACGACCGCACCGGGCGGCTGCTCTATTACGACATTAACGCGCTCTCGAATTTTGTTTCCGACCCTGAGCGCATGATTGGCTTCAATCCGTATGCGCGGCTGGCGGACTACCTCATCAGCGAAGCGCGGATTCACGAGGCCAGCCGGAGCGGCGGTTTCGTCTCGGCGGGGAGCATCCGATGAGATACGGCTACTGGCTCCCCGTTTTTGGCGGCTGGCTCCGCAACGTTGCGGACGAAAACATGCAAGCGACCTGGCCGTACGTGAAAAAGCTCGCGCAGCGCAGCGAACAAATTGGCTACGACCTCACCCTCATCGCCGAATTAAATCTGAACGACATCAAGGGCGTGGAAGCGCCGTCGCTCGACGCGTGGTCAACCGCGGCCGCGCTGGCGGCGGTCACAGAACGAATCGAGCTGATGGTCGCAGTGCGGCCGACGTTCCATCTGCCTGCTTTGCTTGCGAAGCAGGCTGCGAACATCGATCGCATCAGCAACGGGCGGCTCACGCTCAACGTGGTGTCGTCCTGGTGGGCGGATGAAGCGAAGAAGTACGGCGTGGGATTTGAGCAGCATGACGACCGCTACGCGCGCACCGGCGAATGGCTCGACGTGTTGCACGGCGTGTGGTCCCGCGATCATTTTTCTTATGCGGGAAAGTACTACCGCGTCGAAGACAATGTCCTTGAGCCCAAGCCAGTGGCTCAGCCGCATCCGATACTTTATGCGGGAGGCGAATCGCCCGCTGCGAAAGACCTCATCGCCGAGAAATGTGACGCGTACCTGATGCACGGCGACCCGCCCGAACGCGTCGGCGAAAAAATAGCGGATTTGCGGACACGCCGCGCGCGGCACAATTTGCCGCCGCTGAAATTTGGCGTCGCTGGCTACGCCATCGTGCGAGAAACAGAGCGCGAGGCGCAGGACGAGCTGAAGCGCATCACTGATGTCCAACAGTCCGCGGCCGGCTATGCCAACTACCAGCAATGGCTTGCGGGAACGCAACTCGAACAGCGCGTTTCTCTTGAGGACTATTCCGTTTCGAACCGCGGCCTGCGTTCGGGCTTGGTGGGCACACCGGAGCAGGTTTCCGAGCGGCTGGCGCAATTTGAGGCCGCTGGCGTGGACCTCGTCCTACTGCAATTCAGCCCGCAATTCGAAGAAATGGAGCGTTTCGCGGAAACGGTCATTCGCCGGAGCGCTTCCGTGGCGGCACAGGCTTAGCCCAGCAGCAGGTTCCGAATCAGTGATGCTCCGGAGAGTACTCCGTATCCTCGGGGACGTCCGTGCGGCTTTCGAAATCGATCCGGTAACCGTCGGTGTCCGAGAAAGGCACCACCCACAAGCCGTTTCCGACGAATGGGTTTCTACTTACTTTAATTCCTCGAGATCCCGCGTCACGATAGATCGCCAGCGCGTCTTCGCACAGGAAGCAAATGGATACGCCCTCTCCCACTTTGCAGCTCGGTTTCCAGGAATCGTGTCCTTCTTTCCGAAACTCCTGCAGCATCAAGGCCGCGTCGCCGATTTCAAGCCAGCACCAGCGGAGCTTGCCTTCGTCAATCCATTTCCTGGTCATCGCAAAGCCAAGGCCTTCGACGTAAAAGCGTAGTGATTCTTCCATGTTCGAAACATGGAAGAATGGCACAGCTTGCTTGACGTTTGCGGAGGTCTTCTTTTCGAGGCTCATTTCTTGAACTCCTGACGCGTATCGGTTCACCTAGTGCTCACGCCCACGCAGAACCAGGCCAGGCAATTCATAACTGTAAGAGGTACGAAAAGTCAAAGGAAGCGGTTTCCCGCCTTGGAATGCGCTAGGTAAATTGTGGATATTTGGCTATAATTGGCGTTTGCCTTTGAAGAGCTGGCCCCGCCTGAGTGGGTCTGCAGGGAATAGGAACATGAATCCGGTTATAGCCAAACTCCATGAAGCGCAACTGCGCAAAGACCTCCCCGAATTTCGCCCTGGCGACACGGTGCGCGTCAATGTCCGCCTGAAGGAAGGCGAGGGTGAGAAGGAAAAGGAGCGCCTGCAGGCGTTCGAAGGCGTCGTGATCTCGAAGAAAGGCCGAGCTTCCGGCGCCACATTCACCGTACGCCGCGTTAGCTTCGGCGTCGGCATCGAACGCATATTCCCGCTCCATTCGCCCTCGATTAGCTCGATTGAAGTGGTCGGCAAGGGCAAAGTCCGCCGCGCCCGCCTCTACTACCTGCGCGACCTGCGCGGAAAGGCTGCTCGCATCAAGCGCGCCGCCCGCGAAGAAGTGGCCGCCGTTGCAACGGCTGGGGCTGAAACCAAGTCGTAAGCGCAACTCTTCGATTCGAAATACGAAACTCGAACAACGAGATACTTTCACAGAAGAGTCCCGGTTCACTCGGGGCTCTTTTTGCTTTCAATCCGTGCCTGCCCCCTCGCCGGAAGTGACTCGCTTACTAACCCCCCACGAATCGCGAACTAGGGCTGCACATTTGTTACGCCCTCCGCACCCGGTTTTGGAAAGTGCTTCTCGTACCAGGCGATGGACCGGTCGGTCCAATCAATGACGTGCTTCGTCTCCCGGATGCCATGCCCTTCGCGCGGGTAGCGCACGAAAACCGCCTCCGTCCCCACATCTTTCAGCGCGATAAAAAACTGTTCCGCTTCGGCGATGGGCACATCGTTATCGTTTTCGCCGTGCATCAGCATGGTAGGAGTATGCGCGGCGGCCACGTGCTTCAGCGCCGAGCGTTCCCAAGCCACATCCATCAAGTTGCCCTGATGCAGAAACTGGCCGAACTCCATTTCCTCATATTGGTTGTAGTAGGTCATATAGTTGTAGCTGACAAGATTGGAGATGCCGGCCGTGGGGATCGCGGCTTTAAATTCGTTGGTCTGCGTGATCAGCCAGTCTGTGAGCTGGCCGCCGTAACTGACGCCTTCAATGCCCATTCGCTCCCGATCGATCCAAAGGTAGCGGCGCACCGCCGCGCTGACGCCGTACAAAACATCCTGGCCCTCGTTGCCGTCTTGATCTCCAAAGACCGCGTCAGCAAACTTCTGCCCGTAACCGGTGGACCCGCGAAAATTCACGTTAAGAACCGCCCAGCCGTGGGCGGCATACACCTGATTCCGAAAGTTGAAACTGGGCCCGTTCTGTCCGTGCGGGCCGCCATGGATGTTCACGATCAGCGGATGCTTCGAGGTGGCGGTCATTCCCAGAGGCTTGGTGAGAAACGCCTCGACTTGGAATTTATTGTCGTTGCTGACGAAGATGAAAGACTCAACCTCGGCAATTTGCTTCCCTGCGAGGATTTCCCCGTTCAGGTCCGTGAGCTTGCGAGCCGCGGTGTTGCCGGTCTTAACATAAAGCTCCGACATATCGCGCGGCGAACTGAAGCTGTAGGCCATCGTGCCGTCCTTGCCGACGGAAAAGCCGCCAACGGCACCGGCGTCTTTCACCACGTATTCGGGCGCGCCGCCAAGCGGCAACCGCACCAGATAATTGCTTCCGCTCTCTTGCACCGTGAAATAAACGGAGCGGCCATCCGGCGCCCACTTTGGCGCGCCTTGGCGATCGTCAATCACTCCTCCAATCTCGTGGCGATCGCTGCCATCAGCGTTCATCATCCAGACGTGGGTGTCTTCCATGGTGGTTTCGCGGTCAGTCAAGCCACGCTTCGTGCCGCGATAGGCGATGTGCTTGCCGTCGGGCGACCAGAGCGGATCGTACTCGTTGTATTCCGTAGCGGTCAGGCGGCGGATGTTGTTGTCCGCCACACTCAGCACGAAAATGTCGTAGTTGAAAAATTCGTCCTGATTTGGTTCGCGGTTCGACGCAAAAAGAATCTCCTTGCCGTCCGGCGACCAGTCGATGGAATGCTCGTCATAGATTCCTTGCGTCAGTTGGCGCACCTGCTTGGTAGCCACGTCTACGGCAAAAATGTGCAGCCGCTGATTGTCGTTAAAGCGCGTCATGCCTTCGCCGGCATCGGGCTTATACAAGTAGCGGGTGATGACCATGGGATCACCGCTAGCCTCGGCAGCTCTTTCGTCCGGCGTCGAAGAAACGAAAGCAATCTGTTTGCTGTCGGGCGACCAAGTGAAATCCTGGCCTTCGCCCGGCAAGGGGCTGTTCGTGCCGTGCATGGTCGCGAGCATCGAAATGTCGGAGCCGTCCGCGCGCGCCAGCAGCAATCCATGCTTCTCTCCCACGCTTCCTTGAAACGCCAGCCATTTTCCGTCCGGTGACCAGTGTGGACTGCCCGCAACATCTTTTTCGCCGCCGATGAGCATGGATTTGTGCATGGCTAGGTCCATGATCCAAAGTTGCGGCGCTGGCCGGCCCGGACGGTCGTACAAAATCACCGTGTAAGCAATGCGATGGCTGTCCGGCGACAAAACTGCATCGCCTACAAAGCGGAAACGGGAAAGGTCGCTGCTGGTCAAGCCTTGCGCTTTGCTGAACGGTGCAAGAGCGAGAAGCACTGCCAAACTCGAGAGGTAAAAGCCGGCGCGAAGCCAAGCGGATCGCGTGCGTGGATGCATGGAGTTCTCCTTCAGAACATTTGCGCTTCTAAATTTGCCCGGTCATGGTAGGTCTCCCGGCGTGCCCTGGTCAACGTGACTTGTTAGGGATTGTTCGTAAGGGATTTTTTGGGACAATCCGGGCGCAGCCTTCGCGCTGCGCAGGCATATTCAGGATCCGCGAAACAATTTCTCCGCAGCTTCGTCTATAAGGTCAGGCGACCTGTTGACAATCAACAGGAGCAAGCGTAACCTCCTGTAGATTGCCAAAAGGAGAATCGCGATGGCGCAAACACGCGGCGAAGTGTTGCAGGGCACGCTGGACTTGATCGTCCTAAAGACTCTTGAGCCCTTGGGTCCGCTCCATGGCTACGGAATCGCCGTGCGCATTCAACAAGTTTCGGCCGATCTTCTGCAACTCAACCAGGGCACTCTTTACCCGGCGTTGCTTAGGCTGGAGCAACGCGGCTGGATTTCCTCGAAATGGGGCGTTTCCGACAACAACCGCAAGGCCAAGTACTACTCGCTCACACGCAGCGGGCGAAAGCAACTTCTGGCGGAAACGGAAAGCTGGGAGCGCATGGCCGCGCTCATGACGCGCTTGCTCGGACGCGCCGAAGGAGCCTGACATGGAGTGGATTCGCATTCTCGCCTCGCGATTGTCGGGAGTCTTTCGCAAACGGGATCTGGATGTAGAACTCGACACCGAACTTCGTTCTCACATCGACGCGCTCACCGAGGAAAACATCCGCCGCGGGATGAACGAGAAAGAAGCGCGGCACGCAGCAAGACGCGAGTTCGGCGGCTTCGAGCAAACGAAGGAATCGTATCGCGAGCAGCGCGGCCTGCCGTTCTTCGAAACACTCGGACAGGATTTGCGTTACGCATTTCGAATGCTTTTGAAGAGCCCCGGATTCATGTCCGTGACAATTTTGACTCTGGCGCTCGGAATTGGCGCGAACACGGCTCTATTCTCCCTGGTCAATTCCGTTTTGCTCGGCGACCTCCCAGTCCGCCATCCTGAAGAGCTAGTCGTAATCAAGTACACGGACAGCCGGTCTCAGCAGGCGAACGAAGACTTTTCTTATCCGATGTATCAGGCCATCCGCGACAGGAACACAATTTTCACCAGCGTTTTGACGCGTTCCGGTGTCGATTTCAATGCGAGTTACGGCGGAGAGAGCGAACGCGCCGTCGGCGAGTTAATTTCCGGGAATTATTTTGAAACATTAGGTGTCGAGCCGTTTCTGGGCCGCCTGATTGGGCCGGAGGACGACCGCACTCCCGGCGCTCATCCCGTCGCCGTTCTGAGTTACGGCTACTGGCAGCGGAGATTCGGCAGCGAGCCGGCGGTCATCGGCAAGGACATCATCCTCAATAACAATCCGATTCGCGTGATCGGCATCACGCCGCCGCAGTTTTACGGCACCGAAATGGCGCGCAACCCGGATATTCGAGTGCCCATGATGATGGCGACGGTTTTTCGTCCGGTACCCGCGAACCGGATGCAAAGCTCTCGGCACCGCTGGCTGACTGTGCTGGCTCGCCGCAAACCGGAAGTTACGGTCGCGCAAGCGCAGGCTTCGCTCGACACCCTTTATCATCAGGTTCTCGCGGCGGAACTCCAGGAACTCGGCGCGACCGTCAACGCCCATGACAAAGAGCGAGCTCTCGCGAGCCGCATCCAACTGGCGCCGGGCAATCAAGGTTTCGCGCACCTGCGCACGGAAATGGAAGGCCCGCTGCTTCTGATGTTCAGCGTTACCGGTATTGTGCTGCTGATCGCTTGCGCAAACCTCGCGAATCTTCTCCTGGCGCGGAACGCTAAGAGAAAGCAGGAAATTTCCGTTCGTCTGGCGATTGGTGCAGGCCGAGGAAGACTCATCCGTCAGTGGCTGACGGAAAGCCTCCTGCTTGCGGCGCTCGGCGGGTGCGCTGGTATTCTCGTGGCCTATTGGGATAAGACAGCGCTGCTTGGTTTTCTGCCTGCAAATTTCAGCGCAAACCTCCACGCCCCGATGGATTTGCGCGTGCTGAGTTTTGCACTCCTCGCGTCCTTAGTTACCGGGCTACTTTTTGGACTGGCTCCGGCCTTGCAGCTTTCGCAATCCGGTGTCTCCCTCGCGTTGCGTAGCGACGCTCCATCGATCGCTTCCGGTGAGCGTTTTTTCAGCTTGCGCAGCGCGCTTATCTTTCTGCAGGTGGCGCTCTCGCTGCCGCTACTCATCGGCGCGGGCCTGTTTCTCCATAGCTTGCGAAATCTGCGCGGCGTCCATACCGGCTTCACAAAGGAGAACGTTTTCCTGGCGACGCTCAACCCGTCCATGAACGGCTATCCCCAGGAACGAATTAAATCGCTGTACGACGATCTCCTTGCTCGCGTTCGCATTCTGCCAGGCGTGCGTGCCGCCAGCTTCACCACCAGCTCCGTCATTTCCGGCAGCTGGGATCAAGAGGGCGTCACAGTCGAAGGCTACCAGCCGGGACCCGACGAAAATATGAGCCCCAACGCCGCGATCGTATCGCCAAGCCATTTCGCAACCCTTGGCATTCCGTTTGTGGAAGGCCGCGACTTCACGGAACAGGACACCGCCTCGCGCCCGAAGGCCGTCATCATTAACGAAACCATGGCGCACTATTTTTTTGGCAACAGCGATCCACTCGGCAAGAAAATCGGCACCAGCGACGATCCGAAGGTGCCGCCGGACATGGAAATCATCGGCGTCGTCAAGGACGCCAAGTACGTGCGACTATCGGAAGCTCCGCGCCGCCATTTTTATACGGCAATGGCACAGGAGCCGCGCCTTTTTGACATGACGCTGCAGGTGCGCACCTCCGGCGATCCGGAAAAAATTGGCGACCTGGTTAGGGCGCAGTTGCACGGCTTGGACGCTAACTTGCCTCTCTACGCGACCACTACTCTGGAAATCCAGATCGACGATTCCCTTACGCAAGAGAGGCTTCTCACCTGGCTCTCCAGTCTCTTCGGGCTGTTGGCCACTTTGCTGGCCTCGCTTGGACTCTCGGGCGTCGTGGCCTTCTCCGTTGCGCGGCGCACGCGAGAAATCGGAATCCGCATGGCGCTGGGCGCGCAACCTGGCGATATCTTGCGAAGCGTCGTGAGCCGCATGGCCGTGCTGGTGTCCCTGGGCATCATTGTAGGTTTGGCCGCCGCATACGGGCTGAACCGCTTGCTCGGCAGCATGTTGTTCGAAGTCGGGTCTGCAGATCCTCTCGCGTTTGCTGGAGCATGTGTCCTTCTGGGTGCAGTAGCGGCCCTCGCAGCGTATTTGCCCGCCCAGCGCGCCACGCAGGTCGACCCGGTCGTGGCGCTGCGCTATGAATAATCGCACGGGCAAGCCAATGCCTGGACTAATTGGAGTTCTAACATGACCTGGCTGCGCATCTTGGCTCTTCGAATCAAAGGACTGTTTGGCAGGAGCCGACGCGACAGCGAGCTCGACGCCGAACTTTGCACGCACCTGGATGCCCTCACGGAAGAAAACATCCGCCGCGGCATGACCCCGGATGAAGCGCGCCACGCCGCGCGCCGTGAATTCGGTGGCCTGGAACAAATCAAAGAACTGTATCGAGAGCGTCGCGGCCTGCCATTTCTTGAAACGCTGCTCCAGGACCTCCGCTTTGGCGCGCGCATGCTCGCCAAGAATCCCGGCTTCACCATCGTTGCCGTGCTCACGCTCGCTCTCGGCATCGGCGCCAACGCGGCGATTTTCAGTGTCGTCAAAGCCGTTCTACTCCAGGGCTTGCCTTTCAAAGATCCTGCACATCTCGTCCGCGTGAATGAAAGCGTTGGCAAGGGTGGACGCTCTCCAGTCGCCTATCCGAACTATCTGGACTGGCGCGCTCAGAATCGCGTCTTCGAAGAGATGGCTGCGTTCGGCGAATGTGAAATGATCATCGGCGGAAAAGACAAGTCCGGCCGCGTGGATTGCGAACAAGTCAGCGACACCTATTTTCCCATGCTCGGTATCTCCGCGGCTCTCGGCCGCACATTTACGCCAGAGGAAAACTCCGTCCCGTTGAAGCACCCGGTCGCGCTCATCGGCTACGGACTGTGGCAGCGCCACTTCGGCTCCGATCCGCAAATCCTCGGCAAACCGATCCGCCTGAACGATTACGAATTCACGATTATTGGCGTGCTTCCCAAAGGTTTTCTCGGCTACTCAGACTCCGCAGAAGTCTGGATTCCCATGATGATGAGGGATGCGGCCTGGCCTCAGGTTGCCAAGTACGATTATCTGCACACGCGCGACATTCACTTTCACAAGGTTCTCGCGCGTCTGAAGCCGGGCATTTCCCTGACGGCGGCCCAAACGAACATGGAAACCATCGCGGCACAGCTTGCAAAGGCGTATCCGAAGGAAGACCGAGAACGCGGCGTCCTGGTAACTCCCGCGACGGAAGACTACGTACGAAGCTTCCGCGCACCGTTGCTGGTCTTGCTAGGCGCGGTCGCCTTTGTTCTTCTAATAGCGTGTGCTAACGTCGCGAATCTCATGCTCACGCGCAGCGCGGCGCGCGATCGCGAGCTTGCGATCCGTCTGGCCCTCGGCGCAGGTCGCGGCCGCCTGATCCGGCAATTCCTCACCGAATGCTTGCTGCTGACCCTTGGAGGCGCGCTGGCGGGCCTCGCCCTGGCCTTCTGGGGACTGGATCTGCTAGTGTCCGTTCTCCCCGTGACGTTCCCTTCGTTCACTCACGTCCGCTTGGACAGCGGCGTCCTTTCCTTCGCGTTTGCCCTCGCGGCCGGTACAGCGTTGCTGCTGACCATACTCCCAGTTCTCAATTCCGCTCGGACCGACGTGAACGAATCGCTCAAAGAATCCGTGAAAAGCTCCACAAGCCTGCGAGGCCGGCAAACCGGACGCCTCCTCATTGTTTCCGAAGTGGCCCTAGCTCTCGTACTGATGATCGGAGCGGGGCTCATGCTCCGGAGTCTCGCGCATTTACTCGAGGACAGTCCCGGTTTTCAGCCGGACCATCTTGTGACTCTGCGATTCTATGTTCCGGATAGAAAGTATGAAGGTGACGGCCGAAATCGTTACGGTCCAGAATTGGCTGAGCGCATCGCACAATTTCCCGGAGTCGAATCCGCAGCAGCCACATTCATCGATCCATTTCTTTGGGGCGGCTTCCAGCGCGGCTTTTTCGTCGAAGGGCATGCGCCTATCTCCAACGCCGAAGCCGACACGGTTTATTACCAGGAGGTTGGCCCGAACTATTTCCACACCATGGGAATTCCTTTGATGCAAGGCCGCGACTTTTCCGTGCGGGATTCTCTTTCTACTTCTGGCGTCGTGATGGTCAGCGAATCCTTCGCGCGGCGCTATTGGCCCGGCCAAGATCCCATCGGTAAGCGCATCAGGTATGGCGGGGCGGGTTCCACCAGTCCGTGGTTGCAAATCATTGGCGTTGCGGGAAATGTTAAATACAACTCGCTTCGCCAGGATCCCGAAGCCGAGCCGGTCATTTACGGCGCGCTGCTCCAAAGCGAAGTCATCATCAACATGAGTCTCGTCGTTCGCACGCACAACTCGCCGGAAGCCATGCTCGGCCCGCTACGCGAGGAAATGCAGCGCATCGATCCGGCGATCCCCGTCTACAACGTGGCCACTTTAAGCGAGCGCATGCGCAAGGATTCCGCCGAGACGCGTTCCTATGGCTTGCTGCTTGCCCTCTTCGCGGCCCTTGCCTTGGTTCTTGCTGCGGTCGGCATCTACGGCGTCATGAGCTATTGGGTTACGCAGCGAACCAGAGAAATGGGTATTCGCCTGAGCTTTGGCGCTAGACCTAGCGACCTCCACCGGCTCGTCATCGGCGAAGGCATTCGGTTGGCGCTGGCGGGCATTGTCGCTGGCGCACTCGGAGCCGCTCTCGTCACTCGCGGTATGACGACACTTCTCTATGGCGTCAAGCCGTTCGACGCAACTCTTTTCGCAGCCTTGGCCGCCGGCCTTACCGGTGTGGTGATCTTGGCGTGTTATCTCCCCGCGCGTCGCGCCACAAAAGTCGATCCCATGGTCGCGCTACGCTACGAGTAAACGTACGGCGTCCGCTCGCCGTGCTAAAATCTCCGCGCAATGAGCCGCCTCTGCTCTTCCCGTTTCGAGCGAGCGGCGCGACAACTCGGCTGGATGCGCATCGCAGGTCTCGATGAGGCCGGACGCGGCGCGCTCTTCGGCCCGGTCGTCGCCGCCGCGGTGATTCTCAATCCCAAACGCCGCATTGTCGGCCTCGACGATTCGAAAAAACTCCCCGCGGAGCGCCGCACGGAACTTTCCCAGCGCATTCACGAGCATGCACTGGCCTGGGCCGTCGCGGAAATCGACGCCCAGCGCATCGACGCTTGGAACATCTATCAAGCCAGTCGCCAGGCCATGACCGCCGCGCTGCAGCAACTCTCCATCCAGCCGGACTATCTGCTTATCGACGCCATGCAACTCGATGTTCTCATTGAACAGAAATCGCTCATCAAAGGCGACGCGCGCAGTATTTCCATCGCCGCTGCCTCCATCCTTGCCAAAACGCATCGCGACGCTCGCATGGAAGAGTGGGACGCCGTTTATCCGCAGTATGGCCTCGCCCGCCACAAGGGCTACGCCACTCCCGACCATTTGGAGGCTCTGCGCCAGCACGGTCCTTGTCCGCTTCATCGCTATTCGTTCGCGCCCGTTCGTGAAGCGAACTGCTGGGCCGCTGGCGCCACGCAAACTCCGCTACCTCTTTTCTAGTGCGTCACATAAAATCTCCGCCGGACAACTGAGAGGTCAGCTGGATGCACTGGAAATGGGTCACGCGCCGCGCGATAATTTTTCTCTCGATTTCTTGCGCACTTTTTTGTACCTGGATTCTCGCCGCATTGGTCGTTGCCAATTCCCCGGATGCCGAAGCACAGGCTCTGCTGGCCGCCACGCCGCTCATGGGCTGGAACAGTTGGGACGCATACGGCGAAACCGTCAGCGAATCCGACATCAAAGCGAATGCCGCCTGGATGGCCAAGCATTTGAAAGCCTACGGCTGGGAATATGTCGTCGTGGATTCCGGCTGGTACGTGACCAATCACTCCGCCGGAACCAACGCCGCCGCAGCGGAGTTCAGTCTCGATGCCTATGGCCGCTACACTCCCGCCGTCAACACTATTCCATCGGCAGAACAGGGCGCCGGCTTCAAGCCGCTGGCCGATTACGTTCACTCGCTCGGCCTTAAATTCGGGATTCACATTTTGCGCGGGATTCCCAAAGAAGCTGTGCGGAGAAATCTGCCTATTGCTGGCTCTTCTTTTCATGCAAAGTCTGCCGCGAACGTCACTGATTCTTGTCCCTGGAATCCGTTTAACTATGGACTAAAGGCCGGATCGCCGGCCGCTCAGGCCTATTACGATTCCATTGCGCTGCTGTATGCCGGATGGGGGGTGGACTTCCTCAAAGTGGATTGCATTTCCAGCCATCCCTACAAGGGCGACGAAATCCGCATGATCAGCCGTGCGCTCCACAAGGTTCGGCGTCCGATCGTTCTCAGCCTTTCGCCCGGTCCTGCACCCCTTGATAATGCAATTGAATTGAGCCGCTATGCGCAAATGTGGCGCATCTCCGATGACGTTTGGGACGTGTGGCACAGCGACACCGCCTTTCCGCAAGGCGTGCAAAATCAATTTGCCCGCGCCGCGAAATGGGCGACGTTTTCCGGACCGGGACACTGGCCCGATGCAGATATGCTTCCTCTCGGCCGCCTCGAGCCCGCCGCTGGCTGGGGGGAACCGCGCGCAACACGCCTATCACACGACGAGCAGCGCACGCTCCTCACTCTCTGGTCCATCTTCCGTTCGCCGCTAATCATGGGCGGCAATCTCACTTTATGCGACGACTGGACCGAGTCAGCGCTCACCAACGCGGAGCTGATCGGCGTCGATCAGCAATCCACCGGCAGCCATGCCGTCATCTCGACCGACAAAGCTGCCGTCTGGCTCGCCACTCCGGAATCCGGCGATGGCGCCTACATTGCCGTTTTCAACCTCGACGCCACGCCACAGTCATTTCAATATTCCTGGAAGGATTTGGGCCTCCAGCGCGGGAAGTACAATCTTCGTGATCTTTGGGAACACGAAAACCTCGGCTCCAAGGAATCTGTTGACCTCACTCTTCGGCCTCATGGCTCCGCGATCTACTGGGCCTCGGAGCACTAACTCACGATTTGTTTATCGGCGGCAACACGGTTTACTAGGAAACCGCTCGCAAAATCTCCAAATGTACTCCTCCCTCGCTTCGCCCCGTCTTCGCTATCTAATTTCCTAGTCCTAACGGGGATAACTGGCTGCTCACAACCGCTTCTGGCTTCGTTGACTTGCCTTTTCACAGCCTGCTAGCGTTAACAAGCACGGCTTGTGTCCGCCTTTCCAACACTTGGGACGGAGGGGTTGTCCTCCTGCGGGTGCGGGCCGCGTATTGTCCGGGAACACGAATGGCCTATAACAAGAGCAAGTATGTCGAATCCGCGCAAAAGCTGCTGAATCAGGGCAAGGTCCCTCAGGCCATCGCCGAATACCAGCAGATTCTCAAGTCCGAGCCGCGCGATCAGGTCACTCTCATGACCATCGGCGAGCTGTATATCCGCCAGGGCGAAACGTTTCAAGCCATCGATTATTTCGAGCGTCTTGCTCAGATTTTTGTCGGCGACGGGTTTCTCACCAAGGCCATCGCCGTTTATAAGCGAATCGCCAAACTAGCTCCGGAAGAGATTCGCCCCCTTGAAAAACTGGCTGACCTTTATGTTCAGCAGGGAGTGATGAGCGAGGCCCGTCCGCTCTTTTTGCAGCTCGCGGAAATCCACCTCAAGAACAACCGCCAGCCCGAAGCCGTCAGCCTCTTGAAAAAACTTCTCCTCGCGGAGCCCGACAATCTCCGCATCCAGATTCGCCTGGCCGATCTCTATCAGGCCATGGGACAGTCGCGCGATGCCGTTGAAACTTACGTTTCGGCCTCACAGCGCGCCCTCGCTCGCGGAGACCACGCCGAATCCTCAAAGCTTGTCGACAAGGCTTTGAAGATCGACCCAAATTGCTTGGCCGCCACCATTGTGAAAGCCCGGTCCTCCTCCTCGCAGGGCAATCTCAGCCACGCTGCGGAGCTCCTCGAGGGTATGCCCGAGCTCGAAAAGGGGGGCGAGCAAACCGAGTTTCTCCTCGATCTCTATATCAAAGACTTAGACTGGGACAAGGCCACGGCTCTCGCTCTCCGTGTTTTGGGAGCCGACAGCAAGAATTTTGGCCCCGCTCAAAAGATTGTCGAGGCGCTTCTTGGATCTGGGCAGAGCGACCGCGCGACGGCCATCATCGGCCAGATCCGCGGCCCGATGATCGATGGCGGGGAACATGAGGTCATCGGCCGCCTGCAGAACGAGCTGGCGAACCGCTTGCCCGGTCGCATTGAGCCTCTCGAATGGCTTGTCGATTTCTACGGTCGCACCAGCGATTCTTTTCGGCTTCCCGATGCCCTTGCCCATCTGGGAGACGCCCTTGCCGCCGACGATCAGCTTGATCGCGCCAAGGCCATCTTCGAACAGTTAATCGACCGCCAACCCGACAGCGATTCCGCCAAGCGCAAACTTGACGGGGTGCTCAGGAAAATGGGCTTGCTCGAAGCCGAGCCGGCTCCTGCCGCCCCTGAAGAACATCTCGAGACGAATATCCCCAAGGTTGCTGAGCCAAAGTTGCGTTCTGACGTCGAAACCTTCGCTCCTATCGCTGGTGATAAACCCGCCATCGTCTCCGTCACCGCTGAGCCCGCTCTCGACGAAGAGACGCAGAAGTTCATCGCGCAATCCCTCACCGACGTTGATCTTTTCGCAAGCTACGGTCTGACCCAAAAGGCCATCGGCCTTCTCGAAGCCATTTTGCGCCGTGCTCCACGGCACACCCCCACCCTCGAAAAGCTTCTCGATTTCGTCCTGGGCGCCGGTGACGACCGCCGTACTGCCGAGCTCGCTGCCCAACTTGAGCAAATCCATATCGACCATGCCGATCACCGTACAGCAGAACGCTTCGGTGAGCTTCGCCGCAGATTCCAGCGCGCTGCCGGTCTCAGCGATGCGGATTTGGCTGCCAGCACTGCGCCCCCACATCAGGAAGCTCCTGCTGCGACAATCCCGGAGGTCCCGGTGAGGGCGGTCGCCGCCGAGCCTGCGCCTATCGCAAAAGCACCGGTGCCTGCGGAACCTGCGCCCCGGGAAAAAGTCGCGGCCGAGACAATCAATGCCAGCGCCTCATCCGATACCTCCAGCGCTCACGAGGAAGTGGACCTCTCCGATGAATGGGACTCCATGCTGGAAGACTCTCATCCCGC
>Ga0070693_100000105_pt1 | contig 37510 bp, 28 predicted proteins | sample KBSK1103metaG_FD_65472 | JGI IMG/M metagenome (GOLD analysis project Ga0070693, IMG submission 65472) | Corn, switchgrass and miscanthus rhizosphere microbial communities from Kellogg Biological Station, Michigan, USA - KBS K1-10-3 metaG | ecosystem: Host-associated > Plants > Roots >...
CGGTGCTTTTCGTCATGATGGAAGCAAGCCGGCTTTGCAGCTGAAACATTTGGACCAGTCCCTCGTGAGTGGTCTTGACGCGCGGATCCATCTTTACGGTCAGGGGCGCGCTTAAGGTATGGCCGTCCACGGTGAGCCGAACCGTGTATTGTCCGGGGAGTGCGCTCGGCCCTTGCGGTTCTCGAGGAGTGTCTCCCGGCACCGCGGCGATGGGATACCCGCTCCGTATGGAAAGCGGCGTTGTGTAATGAAGGTCCCACACCCACCTGTGCATCCCAGCCGCGGCGGATAAAATTCTCGGCATGCGAACCCAGTAAGGCGGGATTAGCTGCCTGGCGAGTTCTTCCTCGGTCAGGTCCGGCTTATCCGTGCTCGCATAGCGGCGTACCACCTTTGATTGCGCATCGAGAATCTCCAGCGTGATGGGACCCTGCGTCGATTGCGCGAGAAAATAATCCACGATGGCTCCGTCGGGAGGATTCTTTGCCGTCGGTTCATCGGGTGGAATCGGCGTATCGGTGTTGGTATCGCGCATGACGCGGTAGGCCGCAGCGGGTTTGAAAAGAACGGCCGGCGACTTTTGCATCGATTCGGTAATTTGACGCAGCGGAGTGATGTCGTCCAAGACCCAGAAGGAACGACCGTGCGTTGCTACGAGCAGGTCGTCGTCGTGAATCCAGAGGTCACGCATGGAAGAATGCGGCAAATTCAGTTCGAGGCTTTGCCAATGGTCTCCGTCATCGAAGGACACCCAAACGCTCGTTTCCGTGCCCGCAAACAAAAGCCCCTTGCGCACGGGATCTTCACGAACGGTGTTGACTGCTGAGTTTTCGGGCAGGCCACTCGTTATCAAAGTCCAGGTCTTCCCGCCGTCGTGTGTTCTATAAATGTAAGGACGCTGGTCATCGATTCGGAAACGGCTCACCGAAGCGTAGGCCGTCTCGTCATCGAAGTGCGAAGCGGCGATCTGCGTTACCTTGCTCCACGGCGTCAATTCCGGCGGTGTTATGTTTTTCCAATGAACCCCGCCATCACGCGTAGTCCAAATCAATCCGTCGTCGGTCCCGGCCCACAGCGTATTCACGGATTTGAAGGACGGCGCCAGAGAATAAATGACGCCGCGCGTTTTTTCAGCGTTTGGATCCTTTTCTGCGGTATTTCCAAGACTTGCCGGAACGGCGTTGTGCTCGCGCGCAAGGTCGGCACTGATGGTCTGCCAGGTATGCCCGCCGTCGGTCGTTTTGAACAGAAAATTCATTGTCGTGTAGAGAATATGGGGATCAATCGGCGAAAAGAGGATGGGCTGCGTGCGGTCGGCGCGGTACTTCGTTCCGCCGACAGGGACGGGCGTGACGTCTTGCACCTGGCCCGTCTTGATCGAATACTTTGAAACTTCCCGCCGCCCAGCTCCATAAATAATGTCCGGATTCAGCGGGTCAGGCGCGGCGTACCCATATTCGATGACGCCAACGGGATGCCAGTCGCGATACGTAATTTCACCGTCGTTCCCGCGGCTCGAGACGCAAACCGAACCGCTCTCCTGCTGTCCGCCGCAAACGAGATACGGAAAAGAATTGCTGGTGGCCACGTGATAAAGCTGCGCGGTCGGCTGGTTGTACCACGTGCTCCACGTCTTCCCGCCATTCACGGTCACGAGCGCGCCCTGGTCCCCGACAAGCAAAATGATGTTCGGATCGTTGGGATTGATCCACATGTTCTGATAGTCGTCTCCGCCCGGCGCTCCGCGAAAACTCATCCAAGTTTTCCCGCCATCCGTCGATTTCATCGTCACCGTGCTCGTGCTATACACGATGTCAGGATTCTTCGGGTCCACCTTTGGCATCGGCAAATCGCCTCCACCGATCCGCCCCGCAGGCCTCGCGTCCGTGGTGATGTGCTGCCAATTTTCGCCGCCGTCGTCGGAGCGATAGATCCCCACTTCCGAGCCCATCCCCGTCTCCCCGCGCGCGCTAGCCACGCTGGCGTAGAGTCTGCTTGCCTGGCTCAGTGCAATTGTGAGATTGACTTGAATGATTCCCTTCGGCAGTCCATTCGTCAGCGGATGCCAGGTCTTGCCTCCGTCGGTGGACTTGAAGAGCCCTCCCCCTGCACCCTGGTATTGATTCCCGTCTTCCCACGGGCCGAGGCGCAGTTCCCACATTGATGCGTAAACGATCTGCGGATTCGCCGGATCAATTTCCACATCGGAACCGCCGACGTTCGCGCCTCTCGAAAGCACCTTCTCCCAATTTTGTCCGCCGTCGGTCGAAAGATAAATTCCGCGCTCTTCATTGGCGCCATAGGGATGTCCTAGCACCGCAGCAAAAACACGGTTTGCATCGTGCGGATCGACCGCCAGCGCAGGGATGCCCTGACCGTCGCGTAGTCCAGAGAGATGCGTCCACGTCTTGCCCGCGTCGCTTGATTTGTAAATTCCGTCACCCACGGCGAGATCGGGCCGAGCCAGCCCTTCCCCGCTCGAAACGTAAACAATATTCGGATCGGAAAGCGCCACTGCGATGGCCCCGGTGGCTTGTGTCGGCTGCTCATCAAAAATCGGCGTCCACGTCCTCCCAGCATCGTCCGTTTTCCAGACGCCCCCGTTTACCGCGCCGACGTAAAAAACATTTGGTTGGCTCGGAACGCCACACGACGCGCGCGTACGCCCCCCGCGGGTGGGCCCAATCATCCGCCAGCGCATCTCCTGGTACGTACTCTCGGGATACTGCTGCGCTTTTACGGTCTCTGCGATTGGGAATAGACATACTCCGGCAAGCACAACCATCGAGAGACGTTTTATTCGAATCACATTCCACCTCAAAAAGTAATTTTGATTGGCGCGGCAGAGACCGAGTCGCCTGCGGCTCACGTCCGCCAGACTCTGGTTACGATCCGCAACGAGCGCTTCTTGCAAATATCAGACGCCGGGCAGCACTATGAACCCAATCGGGACAAAACTCAATTCAACTTTGCCGATAAATGAGTGTCAATCCGCAGTGCCTTCTTTCTCGAGGATGCGCACTCACCTCGAGCCGGCTAAGCAAGATATGGTCCTTCTTATCCTTGTGAGCTTACCGGGCACGGGGTAAACTTTCGCAAGCATCTCGTGAAGAAGTTCGTGGGAGGTATGCCATGGCCCGTGTCGTCCGCTGCGGCCTCATCCAGGCCAGTTGTGAATGGTCTCCGGAGAAATTTTCTCTCGAGCAAATCAAGCAAAAAATGATGGCCAAGCACGAGCAGCTGATCGCCGCGGCCGCGAAGAAAAAAGTACAAATCCTCGGTTTGCAGGAACTCTTTTACGGCCCCTACTTCTGCGCCGAGCAGCAGACCCGCTGGTACGAATTGACCGAGCGCGTCCCCAATGGCCCCACCATCGCGCGGATGCAAAAACTCGCCAAGCAACATCAGATGGTCCTGGTCGTGCCCGTTTACGAAGTCGAGATGACCGGCCTTTACTACAATACCGCCGCCGTCATCGACGCCGACGGCCGCTACCTCGGAAAATACCGCAAGCACCACATCCCGCATTGCCACCCCGGCTTTTGGGAAAAATTTTATTTCACTCCCGGCAACTCGGGCTATCCCGTTTTCCAGACGCGTCATGCGCGCGTCGGCGTCTACATCTGCTACGACCGTCATTTCCCAGAAGGCGCACGATGCCTTGGATTGAACGGCGCGGAGATTGTCTTCAATCCGTCCGCGACCGTCGCCGGACTTTCCGAATATCTGTGGGAGCTCGAACAGCCCGCCCACGCCGTCGCCAACCAATATTTCGTCGCCGCTATCAATCGAGTGGGTACGGAATCTCCCTGGAAAATCGGCGAATTTTACGGCAAGAGCTATTTCTGCAATCCGCGTGGAAAGATTGTGGCCCAGGCCAGCCGCGACAAAGACGAACTGCTCGTCGCCGAACTGGATCTGGATGAGATCCAAAAAGTTCGCGACACCTGGCAGTTTTATCGTGACCGCCGCCCGGAATCTTACGGTGAGATCACGCGCACACGCGCCTCCGAGAGTTCCGAGGCCGCGGACTGAGCGTCTCGTTAGCGTTCAAATATTCCCATGCCCGATTCCCATCCATGCTGACGCCAACGGACACTCCAGATGAGTGACTTCGAAGCAAGCTCGCTCGCTGCCGAAACAATTCGCAGCAGCGGGCTTTATAACAAGGACCTGGCCCCGGTCTCGCCGGAGCGCCGCACTTGGGGTACCTACGCCTACGCCGCGCTCTGGATCTCCATGAGCGTGAACATTCCCACTTACATGCTTGCGAGCGGCATGATTGCCGGCGGCATGAACTGGAAGCAGGCTCTCTTCACCGTTTTTCTCGGCAACGCCCTCGTTCTCATCCCCATGTTGCTGAACGCGCACGCCGGAACGCGCTACGGAATTCCCTTCCCTGTTTTCGCACGCGCCTCGTTTGGCGTATTGGGCGCCAACGTCCCCGCCGTCTTGCGCGCGCTTGTGGCTTGCGGCTGGTTCGGCATTCAGACGTGGATTGGCGGCGAGGCCATCAACGCAATGCTCATTGCCCTTGCCCCAGGCTGGCAGCATGTTCATTACGGCCCGGCTGTCTGCTTCGGTTTCTTCTGGCTCCTGAATGTTCTGGTCATCCTGCGCGGCATCGAAACCATTCGTTTTTTGCAGGGCGTCTCCGCGCCTTTCTTGTTGCTCATCGGGCTCGCGCTTCTTCTCTGGGCCCGAGGAAAAGCAGGTGGTTTCGGCCCCATGTTGGCCACGCCTTCGAGGTTCCACAGTTTTCCAGAGTTTTTTCGCTTTTTTGTTCCCTCGCTCACCGGCGTCGTGGGCTTCTGGGCTACGGTTTCTCTCAACATCCCGGATTTCACGCGTTACGCCCGCAGCCAGCGGGATCAAATGGTTGGCCAGGCTTTGGGTCTTCCTGCCACAATGACGTTTTATTCCTTCATCGGCATCGCTGTGACCTCCGCAACGCTCATAATATTTGGCGAAGCTCTGTGGGATCCCGTCGCCGTGCTCTCCCGTCTTGGCAACCCTTGGGCCGTCGTGGTGGCCATGCTCGCGCTGCTCATGGCCACGCTCAACGTCAACGTCGCGGCGAACGTCGTCTCCCCAGCCAACGACTTCTCCAATCTTTCTCCGCGCCGCATCAGCTTTCGCATCGGCGGTTTGATCACGTGCGTGATGGGCATCGTCATGCAACCCTGGAAGCTGATGGCCAATTACGGCAGTTATATTTTCGGCTGGCTCGTCGGCTATTCCGGATTCCTCGGCCCCATTGCGGGTGTCTTGATCTGCGATTATTTTGTGATTCGCCAAAAGAATCTTTCGGCACAGGATCTTTACCAGCGTGGCGGGCTATATGAATACTCTCACGGCATCCATTGGCAGGCCATCGTCTCTCTCGCCGCCGGCGCCGGGGTCGCTTTTGTGGGTCTCTTCGTTCCTGCCTTGAGAGTGCTATACAACTACGCGTGGTTTGTGGGCTTCGCGGTAAGCTTTTTCAGCTATCTCGCCCTGACGAGCAAAGTTCAGCCGGTAGCCGAGATAGCCAGCTGAGGAGGGCCAAATTCCATGGATTTCGGCATCACGATTAAACCAGATATCTCCATCGACCGGATTGTTAGCCTGACACGGCAAGCCGAAGCCAGTGGCTTCACCTACGGCTGGATCTTCGATTCCCACGTCATCTGGATGGAACCCTTCCCTCTCCTCACCCTCATCGCCGCCAACACGAAAAATATGCACCTCGGCACCTGCGTAACCAATCCCGCCGTCCGGGACGTCACCGTCTCCGCCAGCCTCTTCGCCACACTCAATCAATACTCCAACGGCCGTATGGAACTCGGCATCGGCCGCGGCGATAGCTCCCGTCGCGTCCTCGGTAAGAAACCTACTACGCTCGAAACTCTCGAAGACTTCGTTCGCGTCTTCCGCGCACTCAACGAAGGCAAAACCGTGGATCTCGACGGCGTCCCCGCGAATTTCCCCTGGACCAACCGCAAATCTCCCCGCGTGTGGGTCGCCGGGTACGGACCGAAAGCCCTGCGGACCGCCGGCCGCATTGGAGACGGAGTGATCCTGCAATTTGCCGATCCTGATTTGATTGATTGGTGCCTGGGGTTTGTACGAGAGGGTGCGAAAGAGGCCGGGCGCGATTTCAGCAAGTTTGAAGTAATGTCCGCGGCGCCGGTGTGGGTCTCGGATGATTTGAAAACTGCGCGAGAACACGTCCGCTGGTTTCCAGCGCTGGTCTCGAATCATGTCGTGGACTTGATCTCGAAATACAAACCGGAGGAACTCCCGCCGGCGCTCACTTCCTTCGTAAAGGACCGCGGCAATTATGACTATCACCACCATTGCGAAGTCGGGAGCGACAACGCGGATTTCGTCAGCGACGAAGTAGTGGACCGCTTCTGCCTCGTCGGGCCCATCGAAGAGCACCGCAAAAAACTCGATCGCCTTCGCAAAGCCGGCGTCACCCAATTCAACATCTATCTGATGTCCGGCGAGGAAGAGCAAACATTAGATGTGTACTCGCGTGAAGTACTGCCAGCTTACGCGAGGTGATCGCACGGAATTAATTTTCTACATTAAGCTGGAGGGCGCGACATGCGATTTGACACAGTCATCCGCAACGGCACGGTCGTCACCGCGACGGACACCTTCGCTGCGGACATCGGCATCGGCGGCGACAAAATCTCCGCGCTTGCCGCTCAACTCCCCATCGACAATGCCGGCCGCGTCATCGACGCCGCAGGACTTCTCGTCATTCCAGGCGGCATCGATGTTCACACCCACCTGGATATGCCCTTTGGCGGCACCACCAGCGCCGACGATTTCCAAACAGGCACCATCGCTGCGGCCTTCGGCGGCACCACCACGCTGATCGATTTTGCGATCCAATATAAAGGACAAACCCTTCGACAGGCCTTTGATACCTGGATGAAAAAAGCGCATGACAAGGCCGTGACCGACTACGCCTTTCACTGCATCATCACCGACCTTGGCGCCGCGCAGCTCGAAGAAATGGGCGAACTGGTGCGCGAAGGCGTCACCAGCTTCAAGTTATTCATGGCCTATCCCGGCGTTTTCATGCTGGATGACGCCACAATTTTTCGCGCCATGCGCCAGGCGGCCAAGCACAACGGCCTGATCTGCATGCACGCGGAAAACGGCGGCGCGATCGACGTGATCGTTCAGCAGGCGTTGGCGGAGGGCAAGCGAGCGCCGAAATTCCATGCACTCACTCGGCCCACGACCGCCGAGGCGGAAGCCACTTCCCGCGCCATCGCTCTGGCGGAAATGGCCGGCGCATCCGTGTACATCGTTCACCTGTCCTGCAACGAGGCGCTCGAAAAAGTCCGCGAAGCGCGCGACCGCGGCCTGCCTGCTTACGCGGAGACTTGTCCGCAATATTTGTATCTCTCTCTCGAAAACATGGACGCTCCCGGCTTCGAGGGCGCCAAATATGTTTTCACGCCGCCGCTGCGGGAAAAATGGCATCAGGAAAAACTCTGGCAAGGGCTGGCGAAGGACACCCTGCAAGTCGTCTCGACAGACCACTGCCCCTTCTGTTTCAAGGAGCAAAAGGAATTGGGCAGGGATGACTTCACGAAAATTCCGAACGGCGGACCGGGCATCGAGCACCGGCTCAGCCTAATCTATACAGGCGGTGTCCACGGGAAGCGATTTTCCGCCAACCGTTTCGTCGAGCTTGTGTCCACCGCGCCCGCGAAACTTTTCGGTCTCTACCCGCGCAAAGGCACCATTGCGATAGGATCGGACGCCGACCTGGTGATTTTTGATCCGAACGAAGAACAAGTTATCAGCGCAAAAACCCACCACATGCGCGTGGATTATTCGATGTTTGAGGGCATTCAAACCAAAGGAGCGCCGAAGGCCGTATTTTCGCGGGGCCGCGCTGTGATTGACGCAGGAAAATTTGTGGGCCGCCCCGGCGCCGGCCAGTTTCTCCGGCGCCAAACGCATTCGACCATCGGGTAAGCCGCGCGAAAGCCTCGCTCCGGCGCTGTCGCTCGCTACGGCTTTTCTGTTGGTCCGCCGCCCGGCGCGCCGTCTGCGGGCGCTTCATCGACTTTCGGCGCCGAGATCTTCTGCTTGTCGTCCACCGCGAATAGCAAATAGTTGCTAAAGCTGTGGCGGCGATGGATGCGGCGGCCTTTCCAGTCGTAGTACACTTCCGCGCTCTGCGGCAGCCACATATTCACATTGCCTTTGGTGAATTTCACCGGACCATATTCGACGGCAGTGTGATCGGAAACCAACCGGATTTGCGGAACAGGAGACACCAGGTCCGTTTCCATCCTGACGATTTGATACGTATCCGCGGAAATCCAAGCGCGCCCCTTCAGCGCGACTGGATAGGACGGGCCGTCCGCTCCGATCCTGTACCGCTTGATGGTGTTCGGCTTGTCTGGCCTTTGGCGGAAATGCACTTGCCAGGCCAACCCGCCATTCCATCGCGCTAAGCCCTCGCAGGTCATGGAAAAGTTTACAGCGTTGTATGGATGGAAAATCAGGACAAGCGCCGGCAGGCCGTTGGTTGCCACTCCGCCCGGAAATTCAGCCAGCGAACCGCCGCTGTTCCGGTATTCCTCCACATTCAGAAAACCTCGCCGTACTTCCTGAATGGAAACCACATAATCGAACTTGCGCTTTTCCGGAGCTGAGGCCAACCCGTATTTGTTGATCGATTCATGCGTAAGTGATTCCGTTGCAGCAAACCGATCGACATCTTTCACCAGCTCCATGATTTGTTGCCCAGCCTTATGCACCACATCATCCACTGAGCAAGTCGCTCCCGCTTCCACCGGCGGGATTTTGTCGTCAACGTCGGGCGGCAGCCAGTTGGAGGGCACCGGCAAGGCGGTTGCTTCCTTCGTCAGAGCCGCCATCTCGTTTGCGGCAGCCCCGGGGGCATTGGACACCTCATTGGTCCATTCCTTTTTCAATCGCTCGAGATCTTTCGCTGCCGCAGAATCTTCCGGATGAGCTTGAACATAATCTTGCAAGACTCGCACCGCCGCAGGCATCTCGGGTTCTTTGGCGACGCGTGCCGCTCGAGCCCGCTCTAGCACAGGCTGGACAGTCGCTGCTCGCTCGTGACCCAATTGGATAGCGCGTTCGGCGTGCTTGATGGCCTCGTCGTTCGATCCTTCAAGCAACAAGGCTTCTGCAAGAAGTGCATGTGCTCGCCAGGAGGACGGCTCGGCTTCCGCCGCCCGGTTCAGATACGGCAACGCCTCTCCCGCTTTATTCTCACGGAGCAGGTCAAAACCAATTCCGAGCAGCGCGCTCAAGTGTTTGGGATTAAGTTCGATCGCTTTCAGCCAGTGATCCCTGGCCTGGACGGGATCGTTCACTTGCGACGCATAAACGCCGAAGAGATATTCAATCTCCGCGTTATTTGGAGCAGTCCTTTGCGCTGCGTCGAGGTGACCTCGCGCATCCTTTGGCTTGTTAGCCCGCAATGCTTCCAGCGCCTTCCCCACTTCTCTTTGTGCTTTGGGAGAAAGCTGGGCCAGACCTACGGCTGATGCGGCATCTTCCGCGTCGGACAACGGCTTCATCTCAATTGTGATTTTGGCCAGCGTCCGTTCCCGAACGTCAAGTTGCTTCGAAATGCTTTGATACCTCGGGGACATGACTCGGATCGTGTACTCGTTTGGCGGAACCTCATTAAACCTGACATAGCCGTTTTTCGCGGTTTTCTGATCAAAGAACTCGCCGTTTATTTTCGTCATGCTCACCACCGCTGAGCCCTCCAGTGGTGCTCCGTTTGGTCCTGTGACGTTCACGTCCACGTCTGCCCGGAGGTAGGCATTCTGCTGCTGAGCACTCTGACCGGGGTAGGGGTTGGGATCTTGCCGGCCTGGCATAGGTGCCGGTTTGCCTGCCCACAATTCGCCCGGCAGCAAGAGCCCGAAGGATAGGATAAGTATGACCTGAATGTATTTAAGGAATTGTACGTGCATAAACCACCCGTCCGTCGCGTCCATGGGGGGACCAAGATTCTGTGGTAATGATACTCCTACTAATCGCGTATCGGGTAGCGCTAACGGTACAAACCGCAACTCCAAGGCGGTGATGGCTGTCGTAGACACTGGAGCCACCGAAACGATCACAATTTTCGTGCAGGGTCAGATGTTGCGGACCCCAGACGCTGTTGTGAAGTTTTGCCAGAAGATCTTCCGCCAGTCCAATTTTGTGCGCGGTTGCCGGAGTGATAGAGTACGCGCCGACCGGCACGAACCTCGAAGGGCGCTCGTGCGGGAAGCTCCAATCAGTCTCAATGACCAATAGCGAAAATCCGAGCAAGCAAATGCACCAAGGCAGAGGGCTCGCGCGCCAGCTTGGCCTATTTGGCACGACGATGGCCGTGATGGGCGGGATTATCGGCGCGGGGATTTTCATCAATCCCTACTTGGTCGCCGGGCGGGTGCACACGTCCGCGCTAATCCTGGCCGCTTGGGTCGCCGGTGGTTTGATCGCGCTGCTCGGCGGCTTTATTTATGCAGAGTTGGCCGCCCGTTTGCCGGTCGTTGGCGGTCAATATGCCTATCTTCGCGAGGCGCTACATCCAGCAGTCGCATTCCTTTATGGATGGGTGCTTCTTCTCGTGATCCAGACGGGCGGCATGGCTGCCGTCGCGGTTACATTTGCCAAATATTTTCTCGAGTTGACGCGTTGGCAAGTCGGCGCTTCTCTTATTGCGGCGTCCGCGCTGGCGCTGCTCACGATTATCAATTGCCTGGGTGTTCGGGCGGGCAGCCGGGTACAGTCGGTGATGACTCTCGCCGCCATTGGCGCGATTGCGATGCTCGAGTTCTTCAGCTTTCTTCGCGGTGGTCCCTCGCAGATTTCTTGGCGCCCCATTCTCGACCAGCCGATCTCTGCGAGCCTCATCTTCACGTTTGGAGCCGCGATGACGCCAGTCTTGTTCGCCTATGGGGGATGGCAGACATCCAGCTTTCTGGCAGGCGAGGTGCGCGACCCGAGCAAGACGCTTCCACGCGGTCTAGTTCTGGGCGTCCTCGGCGTAATCGCAGTCTACACCTCCGTGAATTTTGTCTACGTGCGCGCTTTGGGACCCGCTGGATTGGCCGCCACGATGACGCCGGCTTCTTCCGTCATGCGAATGTTGCTCGGCTCGCGCGGCGGTTCGTTGATCGCCGCCGGAATTGCTCTATCCGCGTTCGGATTCCTGGGGCAATCCATGTTGACGGCCCCTCGCGTCTATTTCGCGATGGCCAAGGACCGCGTTTTTTTCCGGGGTGTGGCCTGGATCGATCCCCGCACCCGCGTTCCGGTTGCCGCCATCCTGTTGCAGGGCGTTTGGGCCATCGTCATCGCCCTTACCGGCACCTACGCACAAGTTGTCAACTACGTGGTGGCGATGGATTCCATGTTCTTTGGGCTGACCGCCGTGTGCTTACTTGTGCTCCGCCGTCGCTCGGCCGATTCAGGCTCGCCAGCGATCGAGTTTCGCGTCCCCGGACATCCTTGGACCACCTTACTATTCATCTCCGCGGAATGGATTGTAGTTGTGAGCACCTTCGCGCACGATCCCAAACGATCGCTCATCGGGCTCGCCATTGCCATCGCGGGTCTGCCCGCGTACTTTTTTTGGCGCGCGAAAAACAGAAGCGAAGGAGAAGCATGACCGGGGCACCACGAACAAAACGTTCTGTGTACATGGAATGGGCGAAAACGCGGTCGCATGCGCGCTTTAATCTAGCGACCAGCGGCCTGATTGGCGTCCCCTTGGCGGAGTTCCCGCTGGATCTCGCGCAGCTCGAAGTCACCGCGCCCGGCGGCTACGGCTATGCGCCGTTGCAGCAGCGGCTGGCGCATCACAACGGTGTGCCAGAGGAATGTGTTGTCGCGGTCACTGGCACATCCATGGCCAATCACCTGGCGATGGCCGCCGTCCTCGAACCGGGCGATGAGGTGTTGCTCGAACAGCCCGTTTACGGACCACTTCTCGATGTTGCGGAATACTTGGGAGCGAGGGTGAAGCGCATTCCTCGGCGATTAGAGGCCGCATTCGCGCTGGAGCCGGCGGAGCTTGAGCGAACCGTCACGCGCGAAACGCGCCTGATCGTGCTGAGTAATTTGCACAATCCCAGCGGCGCCCTAATGCCCGAGGCGACGTTGCGCTCGATTGGTGAAGTGGCACACCGGGTTGGCGCTCACGTGCTAGTGGATGAGGTCTATCTCGAAATGCTCTTCGACCGCGGTGCGCCCTTTTCATTTCCGCTCGGTCAGTCCATGGCACCTTCCAGCGACAACCCGTTCATCGTCACCAGCAGTCTCACAAAAGTCTTTGGATTGAGCGGGCTGCGCTGCGGCTGGGTGCTCGCCTCGCCGGCACTGGCCAGGCGCATGTGGCTGCTCAATGATCTGTTCGGAGCCGTCGCCGCGCACCCAGCTGAGAGAATGTCTGTGATGGCATTCGATCATCTGGAACATTTCCGGGAACGCGCGCGGTCGCTCCTGGCTGCCAATCGCATCGTCCTCGACGCGTTTCTCGATTCGCGGCCTGAACTCGAATGCTTTCGCCCGCCGGCAGGCACGGTAGTCTTCCCGAAGCTCGCTAACGGAGATCCGGAGACCTTTCTCAACCTATTACGAGAGAAGTACGAGACGACCGTGGTTCCGGGCACATTCTTTGAAATGCCGCAGCATTTCCGGATTGGCATTGGCGGGGATACTGCCATACTAAAGGCTGGCCTCGAACGTTTGAGCGCGGCGCTTGATGACTTCGCGAAACGCTAACATCGAGTTATCGCGTCCGCGAACGCCACCGGCACCCAACTGATGGCAGCCGAGGCGCGAATCCGTTAGGCTCTGAACTTTGAAGGCGTTCTTTATGTTGGAATAGGAACGCCCGCTCCGAGACAAAAATGAAGAAACTCAGATTTCTGGTTTCTCTGACAACCGACGATAACGACTACCAGGCCGAACAGTCGGAATCCGCCGAGCAAGCCGCGCGTAAGACGGGTGTGGAAGTACAGATCATTCACGCGCAGAACGACGCCATCACTCAAAGCACGCAAATCTTGAAGGCCGTACAAGCGCCCAAGGACTTGCGCCCGGACGCCATCATTTTTGAACCTGTCGGAGGCACCGCATTGCCCCAGGTAGCGCGCGCAGCCGCTAGTGCCGGAATTGGCTGGGTGATTCTCAATCGTGATGCGAATTATGTCGAGGAATTGCGCAAAACTTCGACCGCGCCACTCTTCGCCATTAGCTCCGACCACGCCGAGATCGGCCGCATCCAAGGGCGCCAGATGGCGGCGCTGCTCCGAGGCGGAGGTGCGGCTCTCTACATCCAGGGTCCTTCGGAAAATTCCGCAGCCAAAGATCGAACCGCTGGCATGCAGGAAACCAAGCCTGCGAACATTCAGGTCACCATGCTCAAGGCCCAGTGGACCCAGGAAAGTGCGCAACGTTCGGTGCGCTCCTGGCTCAAGCTGACAACCTCGCAGCGAGCTGCCATCGACGTCATTTCCGCCCAAGACGACTCCATGGCCATGGGTGCGCGCGATGCCTTTAAGGAATTGCCGAATGAGGACGAGCGCGAAAGGTGGCTCAAGCTCCCATTCACAGGCTGCGATGGCCTGCCGAAAACAGGTCAAGCTTGGGTGCGCAGCGGGCTGCTCGCCGCAACTGTGTTTGTTCCTCCGAATACCGGGCAGGCCATAGAGATGCTCGTCGACGCCCTGCAAAATCGAAAGATGCCTCCCGAACGAGTCTTGACTGTCCCGGTCTCCATCCCAGCCTTGGATGTGCTGACCCGCAAAAAACCTTGACGCTGAAATATCGCGAAGGTGTTGAGCCTAAGTAGCGCCCTGGGTATACGCGGCTTTTTCTCGAACCCACTCTCCGTCGTTCGTCACCACTAAAACGATTTTCTGACTTCCTCCCCGGCTCAGGAGGCGTATAATGCCGCGGGTCGTGGATGGAAGGTACGAAACGCACACTTCTCGGAGGGGCAGGCATGGAAGGCTCGCGCGCAGCTAAATCGGTTGATCGCAGGCAATTTCTTGCCGCAACCGGCGGAGGACTTCTGGCCGCTGCGGTTCCGGGGGGCGCCGGGGTGAGGGCGTCCATTTCAGGCACGGAAACCGCGTCGCGAAAACGATCCGCAACTCCGCCTGCGGCGCAGCGCAAGATTCCCATCGGTGTCTTCGACCCCGTTTACGAAAAGCTCTCGCTCGACGAGATGCTGGATAAGGTTAGCGCGCTTGGCCTGGAAGCAATGGAGATCGGCACGGGCGGCTACCCTGGGTCTCACCATTGCCCGGTCGATGAGCTTCTTGCCGATCCCGCCAAGGCTAAGGCGTGGCAGAAGAAATTTGCCGATCGCGGCATTCAGGTGGCCACGCTGAGCTGCCATGGAAATCCAATCCATCCGGATCTGAAACATGCCGCCCGCGACGCGGAAAGCTTTCGCAAAACTGTCCTTCTTGCGGAACGCCTCGGTGTGAAAGTCATCGTTGGTTTTTCCGGTTGCCCGGGCGGCTCTCCTTCGGACGTGCAGCCCAACTGGATCACGTATCGATGGCCTCCTGAGTACGCGCAAATGCAGGATTGGCAGTGGAAAGAGAAGGTCATTCCCTATTGGAAGGAAGCTGCAAAATTCGCGCGCGACCACGGGGTTCACCGGCTGGCGTTCGAAATGCATCCCAACTTCGTCGTTTACAATCCGCGAACCCTCCTCAAGCTTCGAGAAGCCGTCGGCGAGGAGATCGGCGCAAACTGCGACTTGAGCCATCTGTTCTGGCAGGGCTGCGACCCCGTCGAAGTGATTCATTTTTTGGGCAAACAAGGCATGCTCTATCACGCGCACATGAAGGACACGGTATTCTTTCCGGACAACCTCGCGAAGTATGGCGTGCTGAATTTCGCTTTCGAAACCAGTGACCTCGGAATGGCCTCGGAAACCTTTCGCGCCGTGGGCTATGGGCACAGCGCGAGTTTGTGGAAGTCTGTCGTGCAAGCGTATATGGACGTCGGCTACGAAGGCATCCTGAGCATCGAGAATGAAGACCCCATACTTTCCGGAGAGGTGGGCGTCGAGCGGGCCGCTTACGTCCTGAAAAACGTGCGCAAGGAAATTCTGGAAGGATGATGAATCGTCGCGAATTCGGCCGGAGTGTTGCAGGCTTGGCGGTGGGGACGGCGGCGGCAAGCGTAGCCGCGGCAGTGCCCGGCTCCCGCACCCTGGAGACCAAAGACGTTGCTGCCGTGGTCCCTTTCAAGATTTCCGTGATGCTTTGGACAGTCTTCCGCGGTCAGCCGTTTGCGCAACGCCTGGATAAAGTGGCCCAGGCTGGGTATCACGCCGTAGAACTTGTCGACGAATTTAAGGGCTGGACTAAGGACGATTTCGCCGCTGCCCGCCGCAAAAAGCAGGAGCTGGCCATCGAGTTTGACGCTACCGCCGGTGTCTGGCACACCTTGGCCGACGCGGGCGACCGCGACGCGTTCTTGCAGAACCTTCGCGAATTCATCACCACGATGAAGGAACTCGAATGCACGCGCCTTATTCTTCAGACGGGAAACGCGGTTCCCGGCCTTTCGCGTGAGGCCATGCGCGCGAATTGCATCGACACTCTGAAGCGCGCAGGAGATGTCGCGGCTCAAAATGGCATCGAGCTTTTGGTGGAAAACATTGACCCGGAAGAAAATCCAAAATACTTTTTGACTTCCTCCGCCGAGGGTTTTGAAATTGTGCGTTCCGTCGGCAATCCCCACGTTAAGTTTCTCTACGATTTCTTTCACGAACAAATCGCCGAGGGTAACCTGATCGCCAAGCTCGGGAAAAACGTTGACCTCATTGGGCTGGTGCACGTCGCCGATGTGCCGGGCCGCCATGAGCCGGGCACCGGTGAAATCCATTATCCCAATATTTATCGCAAGCTCAGCGAGCTCGGCTATGACCGCTACGTGGCCATGGAGTTCCTGCCAACGAGCGAACCCGTCGCGGCACTTGCTGCCGCGCGCGAGACGGCGTTGAAATTCGGCGCGACGCAGCGCAAACAATCCTCGAACGAAACGCTATCAGGGAGGTCCTATGCAACGGCGTGACGCACTTAGGCTATTGGTGACCGGAGCTGTGTTGCCAACTCTCACTCCAGAGGCCTTCGCATTCTTCCGGGCGGCTCATCCCGCGGCGGGCTATGCGCTCAAAACTCTCAATTCTCATCAGAACGCAACCGTCGTTGCCATGACCGACCTGATCGTGCCTTCAACCGATACACCGGGCGCCAAAACCGCGCTGGTCAACGAATTCATCGACTTGATCCTCACGGAATGGGCTACCGAGGAAGAGCGCGCCAATTTCCTCGGCGGCCTTGCCGGAGTCGACAAGCAGAGCAACGATCTTTTCGGAAAAGGTTTTATCGATGCTTCCCCCGCGCAGCAGACCGCACTTCTGCGCTCCATGGATGACGCCGCGATGGCCGAACACGCCCGCGCTCCTCGCGCGCCGGAGATGGTGCGCGAGCGCGACACGCAGTTGCAGGGAAATTTCTGGGTGGTATTCAAGGGCATCACGCTTCACGGCTACTACACCTCCGAAATCGGATTTACTCAAGAATTGAAACTTCAGATCATCCCCGGTGCGCAGCATGGCTGCACACCGGTTGGTTCGGGTCTTGGCGGCGCTTAATCAAAGGGAGCCACAATGGCAACACCGGTCTACGACGCAATTATTGTTGGTTCAGGAATCACCGGCGGGTGGGCGGCAAAAGAGCTCACCGAGAAGGGACTCAACGTCCTTCTTCTCGAAGCCGGGCGTACCATCGTTCCGGAAAAGGACTACGTCGAGCACGTTCCCGTATGGGAGCTCAAATACCGCGACTGGGACAACCGCGCCGTGCGGGAGAAAACGCAGCCTATCCAGCGCGAGTGCTACTACGCCTGCGACGAATACTCGAACAAGTTCTTCGTAAGCGACGTTGAAAATCCCTATACCTGTGAGGAAGGCAAACACTTTTCGTGGATTCGCGGCCGCCAAGTCGGCGGTAAGTCCATCACCTGGGGCCGCCAGAGCTACCGCTGGAGCGATCTGGATTTCGAAGCCAACTTGAAAGACGGAATCGCCGTCGATTGGCCGATCCGCTATGCCGATATCGCGCCCTGGTACGATTACGTCGAGGAGTTCGCCGGAATAAGCGGTCAGGCTGAGGGCTTGCCGCAATTGCCCGACGGTAAATTCCTCCCGCCGATGGAAATGACCTGCGTCGAGCATGACCTTCGCGATGCTCTCGCCAAGCACTTTGACGATCGCATGATGACTATTGGCCGCGCTGCCGTGCTCACGCGCACACATAAAGGGCGCGCCGCCTGCCATTATTGCGGCATTTGCCACCGCGGCTGCATCACACAATCCTATTTCAGCAGCCTGAATTCGACTTTGCCGGCGGCCCAGAAAACCGGACGGCTCACCCTTCGGCCATACAGCGTCGTTCGCAACCTCAACTATGATTCCAAGACCGGACGAGTGACGGGCGCGAACGTCATCGACGCGCAAACGAAAAACGAGCTCGAATTCAAGGCGCGAATCTTTTTCATCTGTTGTTCCACTCTTGAGTCCACGCGCCTCCTCCTGAACTCCGCCACACCGGAAATGCCCAATGGTCTCGCGAACAGCAGCGGCGAGCTCGGCCACAACCTCATGGACCACCACATGGGCGCGGGCGCAAGCGGAAGCATGCCCGGCCATGAAGACAAAATGCCCTTCGGCAATCGCCCGAACGGAATTTATATTCCCCGCTTCCGCAACGTAAAAACCAAACACCGCGATTTTATCCGCGGCTACGGTTACCAGGGCGGTGGGAGCCGCGATGGCTGGACGCGCGGCATGTCCATGCCCGGTTTCGGCGCGGACTTCAAGAATGCTCTAAAAAAGCCGGGACCGTGGCGCATGGGAATGGGCGGATTCGGCGAGTGCCTGCCCAATCACAACAACTACGTCGAAATAAACAAGAACAAACTCGACGCCTGGGGCATTCCTACGCTGACCATCCACTGCGCTTGGGGAGAAAACGAGCAGACGATGTCGAAGGACATCGCCGTCCAGGCCGCCGAGATGCTGGCCGCCGCAGGCGCGAAGAGCATTTCCGTTCGTCAGGAGATTTCCAGCCCCGGACTCGGAATTCACGAGATGGGAACGGCACGCATGGGCCGCGATCCCAAGACCTCGGTCCTGAACGAGCACAATCAGGCGCATGACGTGAAAAATCTTTTCCTTCCCGACGGGGCTTGCATGGTTTCGAGCTCGTGCGTCAATCCTTCGTTGACTTACATGGCCTTGACGGCTCGCGCTTGCGATTTCGCGGTTTCTCGGATGAAAAGGAACGAATTGTAATCAGGGGTCTATGAAATGTCTCAAGTGATTCGCTCGCCGAAGATGTATGACGTGTGCGTGATCGGGTCCGGCGCTGGAGGCGGCACTGCCGCGAAAATCCTGACGGAAGGCGGCCTCAGCGTAGCCCTGCTCGAAGCCGGCCCGCCGGTCAATCCGGAAAAAGATTTCAAGATGTTCGCGTGGCCGTATGAATTCCCGCACCGCGGAGCGGGCGTCGGCGGCCACGCGTCAGAAAATTTTGGCGAATTCCTGGCTCCCAACGGCGCCTGGGATATCGACGGCGAACCTTACACGTCCGCCCCAGGTGCAAACTTCCAATGGTTTCGTTCGCGGATTGTTGGCGGCCGGACGAATCATTGGGGGCGCATCGCCTTGCGCTTCGCGCCGATAGACTTTAAGTCGGGCACTCGCGATGGGCTAGGCGACGATTGGCCCATTACCTACGACGACCTCGCGCCGTATTACGACAAAGTGGAGTCCTACATCGGCGTCTTCGGCACGCGCGAAAACGTTTCAAGCGCTCCCGACGGCGTTTTTTTGCCGCCTCCGAAACCACGCTGCACCGACTTGATCGTCAAAAAAGCCTGCGACAAGCTCAACATCACCTGCATTCCTTCGCGGCTGGCAATCTTGACGCGCTCCTTGAATGGCCGGCTTCCCTGCCATTACTGCGGCCAATGCGGCCGCGGATGTGTGACCGCCTCAAACTTCAGCTCCAGTCAGGTGATGATTCCTCCGGCGATGAAAACCGGCAAGCTCACCATGATCACCGGCGCGATGGCCCGCGAAGTCCTTCTTGGCAAGGATGGCAAGGCGGAAGGCGTATCGTACATCGACAAAGCCACGCGCACCGAGAAGCGCGTGAACGCGCGTGCGGTTGTCCTCGCGGCAAGCGCCTGCGAGTCCGCGCGCTTGCTTCTGAATTCCAAGTCCTCCCAATTTCCTGACGGCCTTGCCAATTCTTCCGGCGTTGTTGGCAGATACTTGACCGATTCCGTCGGCAGCGATGGCTGGGGAATTATTCCGCAGCTCGAAAAAATGCCTCCTCACAATCATGATGGCGTCGGCGGAATGCACATGTACATTCCCTGGTGGAAGTTCGACCGCAAAAATGATTTCCCGCGCGGCTATCACATCGAATTTGGCGGCGGCCGGGGAATGCCCGGCGTCGGCATGTTCAATCATCTCTTGCGCGATGAGGAAGGCTACGGTGCCAGCTTGAAGCAGCGTGCAAGAGAATCTTACGGGACCGGCATCGGTCTCGCTGGACGCGGCGAAATGATTCCCAATCCGGATACCTACTGCGAAATCGACCCCGACGTTGTCGACAAGTGGGGCATTCCCGTTCTGCGCTTCCATTTCCAGTGGAGCGACTACGAGCTGCGCCAGGCTAAAGACATGCAAGAAACTTTTCGCGCCATTATCGAGGCAGCCGGCGGCGAATACAAAACCAAGACATCGATCCAGGGCCAGTATCCGTTCGGCATCGAGGCTGGCGGAAAAATAATCCATGAAGTTGGCACGGCGCGCATGGGCGCGGATCCAAAGTCCTCCGTGCTAAACGGCTATTGCCAGTCGCACGATGTGAAAAATGTTTTTGTCATGGATGGCGCTCCATTGGTCACCAACCCGGATAAGAATCCTACTCTCACGATCATGGCACTGGCCTGGCGCGCCTCCGACTATCTGCTCGACGAAGCCAAGAAAGGCAACCTGTAATCATTCCAGAATCTCAGGAGCTCCACAGGGAGACACAGATATGAGCGACAACTCCGTATCCCGACGTGACATCCTCAGAACCCTGGCACTGGGCGCCGTGGGCGGCTCAGTCCTGCAAGTCATCCCCGCAAAGGCCGCGGAATATGCTCACCAGGTGGTTCACAAGGAAAAGGCGGCATCGCCATCCGGAAAGTACGCCCCGAAATATTTTTCTCCCCGCCAATACGAGACGCTCACCACTCTGTGCGACACGATTATCCCCAAGGACGATAAATCCGGCGGGGCCGTGGAAGCCGGTGCGCCGGAATTCATCGATCTGCTCACCAGCGAGAATGAAGAGTATCAGCTCCGCCTGGGCGGAGGACTGATGTGGCTGGACAGTTTCTGCTCCGTCCGCTACTCAAATCCATTTTTGGATTGCACTCCGGCACAGCGCAAAGAAGTGTTGGACTTGATTGCTTTCCGCAAAAACGCCAAGCAGGATTTAACCCTGAGCCAGGGCGTGGTTTTCTTTGCCTTTTTGCGCAGGATGACTTGCGACGGCTTTTACACCAGCAAAATCGGCATCGCGGATTTGCAATACATTGGAAACACGTCCCTGCGCGAATTCCCAGGCTGCCCTCCGCTGCCGGAGGCATAACGTATCGCTCTCCGGCACGGACGACAGTCCTCGAACGCCTCTGCTCCCTTATTGCAGCTACGCTCAGTGCGGCTTCCCGCCCTCGCCCCCGCGATGCTCGGCGCCAGGCGATCCATGCGGTTTGCTTTCCGTATGCGGTTTGCTATCTGCGTGCGGCTGACTCCTCGGTGCATTGTCTGCTTTATTTGCGTGCGGGGAGTTATGTTCAGCGTTTCCCATGTGTGCAGGCGGCCGATCCGCTTTGTGGAATTCAGCCGTGTTGTTGGCATGCGCATTTCCGCCGTGTGAACTCTCCCGCGACGCGACCACTTCATGGCCCTTAAACTCGCCCGGCCTCGCCGTAGCCGCAATCGCCGGTCTCCCGTGATTCTCGGAGGCGCGCAGCTCGCGATTCGAACTTGCGAAATGTTCGTGTTGCGACTGCATCGACGTTGGCGCGAAATGATGCTCGTGCTCGAACTCCCTTTCCCTTTCGTTGGGACGAGCGCCGATTCCGCCTCTCCCGCCGTTGTAGCTTACGCGATTCACGGTCACATTTCGGATCACCGTGCGGTCCACGTACGTGTTGTGAATCTCCCGAGTGTTGACGTGCATCACTGCGGTGTTGTACCTGAACACTCCGCGTTCCCATCGCCCGCCAACGAAACCGACTCCACCATAGCCAAATCCATAATTAATTCCGCCGTAGAATCCGACGTGCGGACCCCAATACCCTGCATGCCAGAGGTACCCGCCGCCGCCCCAGCCCCAGTATCCGGGCGTCCAGAGCAACCCAACTTCAGGCGCCATCACCCATGTTCCTGGCACCCAGTAATATCCGTCAGGACCATAAGCCCAATAGCCAGGCGTCCAAAGATACCCCGGGCCCGGGCAGATCGGCTGTTCATACACCGGCAACGCCGGAGGCCCGATGTGCACCGCGACACCAACGCTAACCTGCGCGGGCGATACGGCTGGCAACGCCAGCATGAGCACTGCGAATAAAAACAAGGCCATACAGTGAATCTTGCGCATTTCGCACACTCCTCGGTGGAATATCCTGATTATAAAACCCCTGCAATCCGAAGAAGTTGCTCTGCGGCTCACTCATCACTGGCCGAATGGACAGGTCGCTTACCATCGCTTCTGGATCGCAACCGCCAGCGCTTGATCGTCGTTGCAGAGTACCGCTGATACTCCTTATGCCTCAAAAAGAAGTGGCGCCTCCTAATCACTTCGAACAGGCGCCACAATCCTCAACAAATTGTTCAGTCCGCTCGCCAGCCTGGCCCATCTGTGCCGCTAGGCTGACTTGATTGTCCCGGAGGCCGCGTCCCAGGTGACCGCGCTTTTGCGGAAGTACGATTCGTTCGCCATGTGGCACGCCAGCGCGGCGTTGTTTCCGAACACCGCGTCTTCCGTGACCGGCTGACGGCTCTTGACCGCCTGGAAGTATCTCCATAGATGCGGCTTTTCGTCATCCCAGGAGTCCCCGCGATACGTGAACCCTCCCAGCATCGGCTCTTTGCCGGGAACCGGATCATGTTGGGCATGCCATTCCGCAAGGTACGCATCCCGCATCTTCTGCGGATAGCCGGAGGTGTAGTAGCTCGGCCCTTGGTCGTCGCCTGTCTGCGGATAGTAGGTAATCGCAAATTCAGTGACTTCCAGAATTCCCTTCGATCCCTGGAAGCGATATATCTCTGGAGTCTCACAGCCTAAATTGAGCCGCAGGTAAACTGGCGCGCTTCCGTAATCGAAGAGCGTTGCGTGTACGTCCGGCATGTCTCGTCCATCCGGGAAGCGCAGGATCGCGCCGAGCGCCATCGCTTTCTTCGGCGGAGCGTTCCAGCTCAGCATGTAGTTCATCCCGCTCACAAGGTGCACAAGCAAGTCTCCTGCAAGTCCTGTCCCGTACGCCTTCCAGCAACGCCAGCGCGCAAAAATCTTTGGATTGAAGGGCACCTTGGGCACCGTGCCCTGCCACGTATCCCAATCGAGATTTTCAGGAGAGAGATCCGGCGGCGGTGGGTACTCCCACGCTCCTGTGGGATCATTGCGTCCCAGCGAGCCTTCCACCAGCGTCAATGTGCCAATCATTCCCTGCGAAATCATCTCCTTGGCCTTCGCGCAAATCACCGAACTCACGCGCTGCGAACCAATCTGCACAATGCGTCCAGTTTTCTGTGCCGCGGCTACCATCGCTAAGCCGTCCGCCGCGGAATGCGACATCGGCTTCTCGCAGTAGATGTCCTTCCCGGCATTGACCGCGTCCACCACCACTTGCTTGTGCCAGTGGTCCGGCACCGCCGCCACGATGCAATCGATCTCCTTGTTATCCAGCAGCTCGTGATAGCGCCGCGTTACTGGAATGCTCTTCCCGACAATTTCTCTCGCTAGCAGGTGCCGTCCGTCGTACAGGTCGCACGCCGCCACGCATTCCACACCGGGTAATTGGACGGAATTCGTCAGCAATCCTGAGCCCTGCATCCCGATGCCGATAATGCCGAAGCGCACGCGATCGCTCGGCGCCACCGCTTCGAGCGCGGATGGAATGTACTCCGGCTTCAGGAAGATGCCCGGAGCCGCCGCAAGCGCTCCCGTAGCCCCGGCCGTGCTCTGCAGAAATCTACGCCGCGAAAAAAGGTTCTCGCTCATCTCACCCTCCTGATTTGACTCTGTCTTTCTTTTCCTGAAGCCGTTACTTCAACGATTGCACGCTGACTTCTTTGAAGAACACAATGTCTTTGTCGCTATGGTTTTGCAATCCGATGTAGCCTTCGTCCGGCCGTCTGCCCCGTTGCGGCTCGAAGTCAAACTTGCGCTCCGGAACAGGCTGCCCTTCCGTGTAATCGGTCACCTTCACGTCGTTGAGCATCACGATCGTGTGCGGTCCATCGAGCGTGATCTCCATCGTGTTCCACTCCGGGCCGGGCTTGCCTGGTTTGGCGAGCGGTTTGGTCAGCGAATAGAGAGCCGCCGTCACGTGATACTCGTCTTCGTTCGATGCCTCGGGATGATTGTCAATTTGCACTTCATACCCGTAGTGAACCGGCATCCACGGTTCCCGAGGCTCGATCGGAATGCGAATGAAGACGCCTGAATTGTCGTTGGAGTCGCGCATCTTGTAGACCACGCGGATGCGGCAGTTCGCCATTTTGCCGCCGGTCCAATAGAGAAGTCCCATTCCGCCGTGGGTGCGAATCAACCCGTCCTCAACCGTCATCTCCCCCGGCCCAACGTGCTTCCAGCCCGTCAAGTCCTTGCCGTTGAAGAGCTGTTTCCACGCAGGCGTCTGAGCCCGCGCCGCAAGCAAAACGAAAGCACTGGCCAGAACAATCGCCATGGACGCAGCCACTTTGCGCAAGATCATCCCTCCCTCAAATAGCATCGTTCGGAACTAGAATCGCAGACCCGATAAGTAGTCGTAGCTGATCTTGATGTCCTCGAACGGCGCTTTCGCATCGTCATTCTCAACAAAGTAGTGCTTGATGCCGCCCTTCTCCGACTGCGCGAAGATCCGTTTGAAGTCGATCGTACCTTTGCCCACGTCTTCAAGACGGCCTTTAAAGGAGACAGAACCTGTCGCTCCAGCATAGCTGCTCGTCGCGTTGGGATCGTTCACATAATCCTTCACGTGAACCAGCGGAAAGCGCCCCGGGTACTTCTCGAAGTAGCTCACCGGATCTTTGCCGGCAACGCTGATCCAGCACAAATCCATTTCCATCTTCACGAGCTTGGGATCCGTTTTCTGAAGCAAAACGTCGTAGGCCAGCCTTCCCCCCAGCGTCGCGTCGGGCGCGAATTCGAAGGAATGATTGTGATAGCAGAACTGGATTCCCGCCTTCTCGCTGGCCGCACCCGCTTTGTTAAAGAGTTCCGCGGCGCGCATCCAACCGTCCACATTGCGCTGCTTCTCGTCGATCCACGGGCACACAATATACTTGTGCCCCACAACGTGCGACGCCTCAAGCGTCTCAGGCCATTTCTTCTCGACCACATCGTAAGGAACATGCTGCGAGGGCGAGTCCAGCCCATTCTTATCCAAAATCGCGCGCACATCCTTCGGTGAATGATTGAAGTAGCCCGCGAACTCCACCTCTTTGTAACCGGTCGCCGCGACTTTGGCGATCGTCCCCTCGAAGTCTGTCTTCATTACGTCGCGAACGGTATACAGCTGTAACCCCACCTTTTTGATCTCGTGCTCGCTCGCAGCTCCCCACGACGGGCGTGCCGCATAGAGCGCCGCGGCCACAACGGATGTCTCAATAAATGTTCGGCGTTTCATGGTGTTCTTCACTCCTCCTCAATAGCCGGAGCGAGTATACAAAAAAGTGATGGCGGTTATCAGAAAAAAAGGGCGGCGCTCAGGAAAAAAGCGCCGCCCTCGTTGGTCCCGTCTTATTTTAGAACACCAAGCGCAGGCCGAACTGCATCCGGCGCGCCGCGTGTGCCCCGTCCAGATGCAGGAAGCCGGAGCTGTCAACGTTGCCCGCAGGATCAGTCGTGTCCATGGACTGACCGATGGAATTGAACTGCGTGTGGTTGAAGATGTTGAAGTTTTCCCAGCGGAAGTCTAGTTCTCTCGTCTCTCCGAACATGAATTTCTTAAACAGCCCAAAGTCGAAATTCAGCCGGCCCGGCATATACAATGTGTTGCGCCCTACGTTGCCAAACGTCAGACCTGTTGGAACGGCATAAGCCGCGGGGTTGTAGAAGAGCGGCCCGCGCTGATCGGGGAACTCCGTCTGCGTTAGTCCTGAATGCGGGTTGCCCACCAGATCGGGACGCGATCCAGTACCTACGCCATTGCCCACGCCCGCGCTGTCGCCAAAGTCGCTGCCGTTGGTAACACTGAAAGGCGTACCCGTCTGTGCAATCGTGATGCCCGAGATCTGCCAGCCCCCCAGCAGCGTGTGGCTCAGTCCAGATCCCTTGAAGAACGGCAGGCCATAGACGTAGCTGACTGAGAAAGCATGTCGTTGGTCAAAGCCCGACGCACCCCGGTTGGCCGCGACGTTGTAGGAATTCACGAACGCATTGTCGAACCGATCCGAAGAGTCGTCGATGGAATGGCTGTAAGTATACCCAACGCTAAATGTCAGGTCGCCTAAAGTGCGCTGCGCATTTGCTTGCAACGCATGGTAGATCGAGTTTGCCTGGTTTTGAAGGTGCGTAATGCTGCCGAATCCAAGGATGGGCCGAAGTGGGTCCGGATTGTCTCCGCACGCAACCCCTAAGTTGACTGCCGCTTGACCTGTGATTGCTGGTCCACCCGGTCCCGCAGTGAAGCTCGAGCAATCGCCGGAAGTAATCGGAGTTCCCGCCGGGTACGGAGAAGCCGCAACAGGAAGGAGTTGGTTGAGATCATCTTGCAAGGTCAGGTGCGTTCCCTTGCTGCCCACATACGATACCGATGCAACGATATGCATGGGCAACTCTCTCTGAACTCCCAAATTCCATTGCTGCACGTAAGGCCAGATGGCCTTGAAGGGAATTGCAGTCACACCGAGTGGAAAGAGCGTCGCTCCTCCCCCCGCACCGATCGTGTTATACCCCGTCAGGTTAAACTGCGAAGAGGTTAAGACGAACGGAGCCGTACCCTCAAGGGATTCAGTGTTGCCTTCATTGCCGTTGGTATGCTCAAAGAAGATGCCATACCCGCCGCGAATGGCCATTTTGCCATTCCCCTTCGGATCCCACGCAAACCCGATCCGGGGCGCCGGATTGAACAAATGTCCCGTCATACACCCGGCATTGCTGGATGGGCTAACTGTGGCGCCAGGGTAGGTGGCAAGGACGCTTGCAGGCACGAACGCCGTTCCGCCAGGACCACCGCATTGGGCGACGCCGTTGAACGGGTTTCCGCCGACGAGCGAACCATTGAGCGGATCGTCTGGATTGCCAGGGTTGTTGAAGAACCCGGGAGTGTTGGCGGCCTCAAAGTCCGCCGGGTTAAAGCTGAACGCGTGCCGGAACTTTTCGCGATAGGTCCCGAACAGGCTCAGCCGCAGTCCGAGGTTGAGCGTTAGCTTCTTGGTTATTCGCCAATCGTCCTGGAAGTATGGTTCGACAATCTTGTAGCGGTTGTAGAACTTTGCCGCCAGGTTCGTCTGCTGGTATTTAGCGATATTTCCGACAAGCAAATCGGCAAAACCGTTCCCTGTACTGACTGTCGAGTTGCTCGAATCGAAGGTCAGGATGCCCTGGGTGTAGACGGAACTCTGCTCGTTTTTCTGTGCGAATGCTGAGTAGAAGCCGAATTGGAAAGTATGGTTGCCAACAATCTTCGTCATGTTGTCTCGGTACGTGTAAACCGGGTTGGCGTTGTTCCACGGGAAGTAGCCGCTGTCTCCCGTAAATCCCCCGCCATACGCCGGGTTATTGCCGAGAACAATGGTGGGCAGTTTGCCGCCGAATCCATTGTTGAACAGCGAGCCCATCGCAAAGCCGGATGGTAGCGGCGGATTGTTCAGCGCCGTCAGGAAGATATGGTCGGCCGTGTAGCTCGCTACGAATTCGTTGAGCAGCGTCGGCGTAATATTCGCATTAAGCCTCGCTACAAAACTCGATCCCGGTCCGACGAACTCGGTATTGATGTCCTGGAAGCTCGATCCCTGACCCCACAGCGGATTTGGCGTCTGCGTTTGCCACGAATCGTGGATGTAGCGGAACGTCAAGCGGTAGTTGTCCGTAATGTTATGGTCTATGCGGATCAACTCCTCCCGCCAGGTCGTAGGCAGTGAGACGGTCTGAAGCACTGCTGGTAGTTGGAATGTTGAACCAGGTTCAACTCCGTTTGTGGTGTTAGCTTTCGGTATCAGTGCCAACAGTGCCTGCCCCACTGCACTCACGGGCACAGCGGCAAAATTTGCAACGTTCGGACAGTCTTCCGTTTTTACCGGCGCGCATAGGTCTGTAAAGTTTCCACTCCGCTCGGCGTCCGAAGGCACGTTTTGAAGAATCGTCGACGGGTTCTTCTCTCTCCGCCATTCCTGCGACCAGAAGAAAAAGGTCTTCTTCTTGTCGCTGTTGTAGTGATTCGGGATGTACACCGGCCCGCCAACCGTGTACCCGAAGTCGTGCTTCTTATATGGAGCGATCTTCTGCGTCGGATCGGCGCCTTCTTCCCACGACTTCGCGTTGAACCAGTCATTCCGCAAGTATTCGAACGCGCTGCCATGGAACGAGCTTCCGCCCGACTTGGTCTCCACTTCCACCGTGCCCGAGCCATTTCGTCCATATTGCGCGCCGTAGTTCGAAGTCAGCACCTTGAACTCGGCAATGGCTTCGACGTTCGGATAAACGTTCAGCGTCGCATTGCTGCCGTTATCCATGTTGTCGCCGCCGTCGAGCTCCCAGTTGTTGTACGTCACACGGCCGCCGTTCATGCTGTACTGCACGTTACCGTAGACACCCACGGTTCCTTCGTCCTGGCCAGTCTGGTTGACCACGCCCGGTGACAGGCTGACGAGTTGCGTGAAATTCCGTCCATTCAACATCAACTGATCGATTTGTTTCCCGGTGATCGTGGCGGAGAGTTCCGAGGATTGCGTCTCCACCTGCGCCACGCTCTCCCCAGTCACCATCACTTCTTCCGTCACCGCGCCGACCGTTAGCACGATGTCCACGCGAATCTTCTGCGCCACATCCAGCACGACTTTCGTCGCCGAATATCGGGAGAATCCTTTTGCCGTCACGACAATGTTGTACGACCCGCCCGGCAATCCAGCCACCACGTAGGCGCCGTCCGTGTTTGTGGAGGTTGTGTGCGTCGCGCTGCCGGTGATGTTGGTGATCACCACTTCCGCCGCGGCGACCACCGCGCCGGTCTTGTCCGTTACAGTACCGCTGATGTATCCCGTGTCTTGCGCCTTTGCGACGTACGCGGTGCACAGCATCGCGAGCATTGCGCAGAGCAACAGCCGCGCCGCGTTCGAATAGTTTTTAAGAAGATTGCTAGGATTAAAACTAAGACTGTGTCCCCTCACTGTATTACCTCCGGAATTTTGAAATGGATAACCGGTCTGGTGTGGGCACAATTACGCCTGCTACAGCGGGCACCCCTGTTTCTGCCGCACGCAGAAGGCAACTCATGGGAGACAGCCCTCACCACTCGACGATTGGAAACGCACCAATGTCACTTATTAAATCGGATTAATAAAGCATCCCTGCGCTTGTGTCAAGCTGAAAATCTGTTTTCGCCCCAAACGTCAACGCCCACCTCCAATGTTCTTCCCGCGTTTACGTTCACGCTCCCCGCTTGAATTCCTCCTTCCCCTGCTGGACACTACGCATGGATGTCTTCGTCCAGCCATATCGGCCCTGCTTTCCTTCGTTCGTTCGCTTTAATCATTGCTGTGACAGCCTGCTTTACAGTCGCGACCCCAAACGCATCTTGTCTTCCCGCCCCTCAGCAGCCCGCCGCCACAAGTTCGGCGCCAACAAATCCCGCTGCGTGGTTTGCCCAGGGCCAGGCCGCCCTTAAAAGCGGCGATCTATCTACCGCGGAATCAGCTTTCCGTCGCGTTCTCTCTGTCGATCCGCAATCTGGCGCGGCGTACGCCAATCTCGGCGTGATCGCCATGCGCCGAAAACAGTGGGACCAGGCGCTCACGCTGCTGCAAAAAGCCGAAAAGCTGGCACCCGGGATGTCGGGCATTCGCCTGAACATCGGCTTGGTCAATTACCACCGTGGCGACTATGCGGGCGCTGTTGCCCCGTTGTCCTCCGTTGTCCGCGATCAGCCCGACTCTCAACAGGCCCGTTATCTTCTCGGCTTGTGTCACGTCTTCACGGAGCACTACGGCGACGCCGTCGCTACTCTCGAGCCGCTTTGGCCTCAAATGTCCAACGACTTCACGTATCTCTACGTGCTTGGAATTGCCGCGCACAATGCCGGCAAGAACGATTTGGACGCGAAGGCGCTGAGCCGCCTCGTGGAAGTTGGAGGCGAGACTCCCGAATTCCATCTCATCCTCGGCAAGGCCTATCTAAATCGCGAAGAGATCGACAAAGCCATCTCGGAGCTGGAACTCGCCGCCTCAAAGAATGCCAATTTGCCATTCGTGCATTTTAGTCTTGGTGTCGCTTACATGAGAAAGGAAGACAACGAGCGGGCGGAAGCCGAATTTCGCAAAGACATCGCCGTTGAGCCGGATCTCCCGGACAATTACGAGCAGCTTGGCTTGCTTTATCTAAAAATGCAGAAGGACGAGGAAGCTGAGCGTTCGTTTCGCCAAGCGCTGCACTACAACCCACGGCTGCCAGGTTCCTACCTGGCATTGGGCCGGCTCTATCAACGCCAAGGAAAAAATCGCGAAGCGCTCACAGCTCTCAATTTCGCAGAAAAACTCGTGCCCGATAATCAAAATGTCCATTTCGTTCGCGGCCAAGTTCTTCTGCGGCTAGGCCGCCGCGACGAAGCCCAGGCCGAGCTGGCTACATCCAAAAAGCTGCTCGATGCCGGTCTGAACAAACAACGGGCAAAGTACGGCGATTCGCCCGTTCCTAATCCCGAACTGAAGCAACCTCCACAACCCTAGATATTCGGCGGCTGCCACGAACCGCGCCCGCGCTCGATCGCTTCCGCAACCGCAAGGACCAATTCGTCTTCGTAAGGACGGCCGATGATTTGCACGCCTATCGGCAATCCCTCGCGCGACATTCCTACCGGAACGGCAGCTCCCGGAAATCCGGCCAGGTTCAGCCACTGCGAATATCTCATCGTGTCTCGATAGCTTTCCTTCTCACCGCTCCGCCAGTTCCCTTCTCCGTGCCGAAACGCGGGCGCTGCGGACACTGGCGACAAGAGAACCGTCACATGTTCCATCTGACGTAAAATTCCCGCACGCAAGCTGTCGCGCTCTCCACAAGCATTCAGGAGACCCTCGTGCGTCAATGGCGTTTCCGCCGTCGCCAGCACAACATACTCGCGCAGCATGGGGCTCATCGCCGATTCCTGTCCTCCCGTGCCCTGCTGAATCAAGTTTGCGATGACGGGTCCAAAAAAATACCACCACAACTCAATCGCGCGATCGAGACCGCTGATTCGCTTCGTCTGAACGGCGAATCCTTGCTCGCTCAAAAAGTTCGCAGCTTTTTCAACCGCTGTCACAGTTTCCGCCGTGACTCTACCAAGCGCATCGTTTTCCAAAATCCCGACTTTCAAACCGTGCAATTCCCTCTCATCAATTTTTCGTATGGGCACGGGCGCGGAAAGCGCGTCTCCCGCGTCGGGACCTGCCATCACTTCAAGCAGCGCGCGGACGTCTGAAATAGTTCTGGCCATTGGGCCAACAACTCCGATCCATCCGAACGCGCCGCCTCCGCCCGGAAAATGCCCCGTCGCGGGAATCCGCCCTGGCGTCGGCTTCAATCCGCAAATTCCGCAAAAATGCGCCGGCACGCGGATCGATCCGCCGCCGTCGCTTCCCACGCCGCCTGCCGAACACCCGGAAGCAATCGCAGCGGCCTCGCCGCCGCTCGAGCCGCCTGCCGAGCGTTCCAGGTTCCAAGGATTGCTCGTCTTGCCGCTCAAAGAATTGTCTGTCTCGTAGGCCATCAAATATTCCGGCGTATTTGTATTTCCGAGAATGATCGCGCCCGCCGCACGCAGCCTGGCCACAAGCGGCGCATCCTGCTGCGCCACATAGCCCTTCCGCAGCAACGATCCCGCTGGCGCCGGCCATCCCGCCGCGTCGATACAACTCTTGATCGTCAGCGGTACGCCGTGCAGCGGCCCGACTGCCTCTCCGCGTAGCACCGCTGCGTCCGCAGTTCTGGCTTGTTTGCGTGCGCCGTCCGCGTCGAGGTGCACGAAGGCATTCAGCTTCGGTTGCAGAGCCGCGGCTCGTTCGAGATGGGCTTCTACAACTTCGACTGGTGAAAATTTCTTCGCGCGGATTCCCGCCGCGATTTCTGCAATCGTCCCAAAAATTATTTTGTTCATGGTCGGGAGTTCGAGCGTAAGTGGCCATCCACCTTGAAGCAAGCGGGAATCCAATTGAAGCAAGAGAAGCCTTTGGCTTGAAGGATGTACCCCCACCCCCGGTTTTTTTGTAAGTGTTCATTCTAAAGGGTTTTAAGTCCTGTGTTTTGTAAGTGCGGATTCCAAAGGGGTTATGGGCGCTTTTTTCGGAAGTGCGGATTATAAAAGACTTAGTGGCTAGTGGTGAGTGCCGAGTGGGGAGGAAATTCGGCCGAGAAAAACCTGACCGGAAGGATCTTTGGCTTGAAAGATGTGACCCCCGGTGTTTTTTGTAAGAGTGGCAAACAAAGGGGTTATGGTGGACCTGGCGCGTAAGAGTGGCAACTACTCGACTTAAAGCAGCTGGATTTTCTGTGAGTTGCGATTTCCGTCTAAGAGTGGCAGGGAAAGGAGTTAGAGGAGCAGTGGCGAGTGAGGAGTGGCTAGTGGCGAGACCTGAGGCGGAAAATCTTTGGAAGGAGCGTGGTGGGTTGATTTGCGAGCGGAACATGCGGAATGATAGCAGGGAATTGGATTACTGTCAAGGTACAGTACCTGGGTGCTTATCATTCGAATGAGACGCGGGGAAGTCGGGGAATTTGAAGGAGTTGGCGGGAATTTTGTAGTTTGGTGAGACAGTGAGACGAGGCATGGGGGAACAGAACGTAGACTGCCGAAGAGAAATTCAAAACACGCACCCTTGAAAAACCAACTTCCAAGGGTGCGGCACCCGCGGTCTGGTGAGACTGTGGAAATGTGTGGAAAAGTCAAAACTCGCACCCTTGACACCGAAGGGTGCGGCACCCCCAAAGTCAAAAACAACTTCTAAGGCTTTGTCACCCGGCGTCTGTGCGAGCTGGGGATTTGTTGTTTCTGGAGTCTCCAAACGTGCACAACGCACAGAGACGTTGAAACCGTCTCTTCATCCCCGGAGTCACATACAGTAATGCCGTACACGCCGATTATCCACCCTCCTTGAGGGTGATCGGCTTCCACACAATGGGGAGGCGGTCAGACCTGGGCCGTCTCCCTATTTTCTTACGGCGCGCAAATTTCTCGCTGGCGCTTTCGGTCTGGCGTTGCCCTCTCGGAGTTTTCGGATAACTGTTTGACGGTTAGCCGCACGCCTGTCGCGCCGCATCGTCGAGATCGAAAGTGTTGCCCGCCTGCTCCCAAGCAACATTTCGCCAGTCGGGTCCTACATGGGTGGTTCCCGGCTCCTGTCGAAAGTCCGCGTAAGCGACGCCGACTTGTATGCGGAGTTTCTTCGCGTTGTAGTCTCGCGCCATTTTCAGCAGTGATTCACGCGATAGCGAGAGCGTATCAATCTCCGTGACTTCCCGTGCCTTCAAAGGGCGACTGCCCCAAGCAGCACCGGGCGGCAACGTTCCTGTACCGCGCATTTCGGCATGGGCTGATTGACCTTCGCTCCCCAAGTGTTGCACGCGAGGAGCGGCACCACTCGCAGCGCAGTTCGCGGGCCGGAAGATTGCCCACGCAACATCGAAACCTTGGATGTCACGCCCCGTCATGTTCTTCACTGTGACCGTGGCCAGCATGTTGTCACCGCTTGGCGTGATGCTGACGATTTGAACGGGCGCATTCGCTTGAACCACGGGATCAATTACGAGCTGAACGAGGCGACCGCTGGCGCATCCGGCGAGCAATAGACCAGAGACAGCGAACTCGGCAACGCACAGCACTACCATTGCTGATTTCACGTTATTTTTTCTCGAAAACGAGAAGCGTGTATGCAACAGCGCCTCCGCCAGGATACGCAAACACCGAGTTAGATGCGGACACCAGCCGCCACCCTTCGCGTGCGTTGGTGTTCAGAGTGGCTTGCAACTCATCTGCTTGAAGCACTCCCGCCCGTTGCACTGCCAGACACTTGTATTGGGGCGATTCCGGCGCGCCCGCTTTTGCGACTCTCACAGCAAAAAGCGCGCCGGAGAGAAAAATCAGACGTACGAAAATAGCACCTAAGAACGACTTAACCCAACGGTTTTTCATCGTCTCCTCCAGTGTGGATTCTCCAGGGCGTACCCGGCCAGTTTGAGTCCGCTTCACAAATGCTTACAACGTAAATTCGATGATCCCAGGTGGAGTCGCGCGATTCGTAGAAGAAAAACCCGCACTCTGAAAACCAAGGATGCAGCACCCGGCAGATGGCCCGAACCGTCCCTTCTTTGATTTCGCGATGGCGCGGGACGCTGGCGATCTTGTGCAAGGTAGGGTTGAACCAAATACTATGGGCACCACCTTCGCGATACAAAACGCAACCTTGGTGCCGCGGATGGCGTTCCAATTCCGCGAGTCTCATGCTTCCGCTATTTCGAAAACCTCGCGCACAGCGTGTGGGGAAAGGCCTTTTTCCGCAAGCTCGCGCTGGCACTGCAGCGCCAGCTTGAACGCGTCCGCAAGATTCGCTTTGGCCTCTTCGATGGTTTCGCCTTGCGAAATCGCGGCGGGAAACTCTTCCACAAAACAAGTATAGCCACCCTCTTTGGCGGGTTCAAAAACGGCTGTCAATTTCATGCCCGTAGATTATCACGCCTGCGAATGGCGCGCGGCCCCGGCGAGGGCGGGTGAGCGGGGCATAGACCGATCCCAGAGAGGAATTGCGGGCACCTTAAAACCGAAGGGTGCCGCACCCGCCAAAAGCCCTGCCGTCGCCAGGTGGACCCCCGTTGCGACGCATTGAGTATGTAGAACGCCTCTGCCGAATTTCAAGCAGGGATGCTCTCGGCAAGTCGCACGCAGTTCCGTCCAGACTCTTTGGCGCGGTAGAGTGCCCCGTCCGCGGCCTCGAGCACCAGCTCGGGTGTGGAGAGTTTCTTGGAGTTCTCAGCCACGCCGATGCTGATTGTGATGGTTGCGGAATTGTGCGGCCCCGGCTCCGGCGCCTGCCCAGTTTTTTTCTCAGGACGATTCGGCCCTCGCAGGTTGAAGCCGCTCGCAGCAATTGCCTCACGCAGCGACTCCACAAAAGGCTGCGCTTCCTCCGCGGTGCGCCCGGGAAACACCACCGTGAACTCTTCCCCACCGTAGCGGAACGCCCGTGCTCCGCCTCGCATCTCCAAAAGCTTGGAGCCGACGAACCGGAGCACTTGGTCGCCCGCTTCGTGGCCATAGGTGTCATTGAAGTTTTTGAAGTAGTCCACGTCGCACATTGCCACCGCATAGCGACCGCCCAGTTCCAGCATGACCTCTTTGAGCGCTCGCCGCCCTGGCAGCCCTGTCAGTTCATCGTGGTGCGCTATTTCATAACCATGCTCGAGCACCGTGTAGACCAGAATCAAGCCCACGGCACCGAAGTAAAACAAGGGCTCGTCCTCTTTTCCTGCCTGCCTCAGTCCCATAAATGCGGCCACCAGCGCCCAGAACAGGCCCGCCTCAACTCTCGTCCGCCGGATCGCCGCCAGGCCCAGCAGCGCAACCGACGCCGCTGCGAATGAAATTTCTTGAGTAAGTGGGATCCAGATCGCCCCGGAAGGGTCTTGGCCCCAACGCAGAAACGCCTCTAGTCGGCCCCCTCGTAACTCCCCCAGCATAACCACGCCGGCACTCTGTATCGTGATCAAAGCCATCTTCCATAGCCCGCTGAACGTCACTGTGCCCCGCTCGCCCAGAGACGCAAACAGAGCGATGTTCAGGGGGAGAAGAAAAGCTGCTGCCAATTTCACAACCTCCGCGGAGGCGGGCAGCGTCCCTACGCACCAAACGGTCAGGCCCACGACAAAAGCAGAAAACAACACGCGCCCTTGGCTGTAGTACCAGCTGACCAACACGGCTGCCGCCAGCGCCCCGAAGCAGAAAGAGCGAACGTAAGGAGCTACCGCCAGTCGGGCCGGCTCCTCTTGCTGCAGCCCCCAGGTGGCAAGCACCAACCAGGCGCCCGGCGTAATCAGGCTACTCAGCCACCGAACTGTGCCGACGTTGCGCTGCATCTTTTTCTCACAAAAGCAGTTTCCTCATTGGCATAGAGACGCCAAGTCCTGAGGTCTAATGGTTCCGGGTAATGCCAGGCGCTTCCAATAGCTGCGGAGGAGCCGGCTCAATTGGGTTGCCGGCGAAGGAGAAGTAAGATTGCTACGCCCCAACCAATGAGGCCAAACCAAACGCTTGGTTTCGAGACAATTTTTGCCAGCTGCCGTGCCGCGCTGGGCTTCGCCAAAGGCGCAGTTGCGGTTGGCGGGTCCGAGGCTTCCGGACTCGATGTCGTGTGATCCTCTGGCGACAACCTCGCATTTGCCTTCGACAGCTCTGCTCGGGTCTCTTCAAGTTCCGCGCGAACTCTTGCCAGCTCATCCTCCAACTGGCGAATCAAGTTGCCCCCTACCGCGCCAAGGGCTAGCGCGCGCGCGTTTTCCGCAATCTGCGCTGCTGTGCGCGCAGGCTGCACAACATTGTTGCCCTTGGGATGCTTTTTGTAGGCGCTCTCCGCCTGGCCAAGGAAAGATTTCGCGCGCGTTAGGATCCCCCGGGTATGGCTCCCTCCCCCGGTCTCACCAGCCCCCGAGGAATTGTCCAGGCGCGAGGCGCCTGACCGGGTCGCCAGTTCCACGGCTTTTCTCGCCTGCAGCAGTTCGTTTGGCGCCGCCTCCACCGCCGTGGGAGCCGAATCATAATTGGCGTAGTGAGTATAGAAAAAGAGGTTTGCCTTTTTGGGCGGGGCCTTTTTCTCTGTTTTCTCTGTCCCCTCCTTGCGCGCCTCCTCGTTTATGCTGTAGAGAACCACCTGCGGGCTCGGATCCACCACGGCAAAGTCCGGTTCCGCTGTCACCATAAGACAGAAAGCTTGGTACGGCGTCCTTGCGTTGATGCTGATGGGTTTTTGGCCCCCTGATGGGATTTCGCCGAGGTTCGACGCTTTTCCATCCCCCGACACCGCCCATAGCACGTATGTCAGAAAATCCTTGCCGAATTGTTGCGGGGATTGTAAACGGGTGATATTTCCCCGGCTGATGTCAATCTCCACAAATCCCGGCCGCCGCTTCCGGATAAAAAACAGCGACGACGAACCTGACGCGCCTTGGATCTTCAGCTTGAGGCGGGCCTCTCGCGCAAGGCTCGTTCCCCCCAGCCATACTTCGGTCGGGCGCGATAGATCACCGTAGCTCAAGATTTGGCCATTGGGCTCTCTCACTTGAATGACCCTGAGCTGGCCTGGCTCCTCGACGGCGTTGCGCTGTTGGGAAGTAAGAGGAATGGCGCTCACCGCAAGCAGCGGGAGACTGATGAGCCGCATCCATCCCAGCCATGTCACGACGGTTTCCTCTTCGGCCTGCGTACCCTGGTCTTTGGTCCCATCCTAGGCAGACGGAGAAACAAGGGCAACGCAAACTTCCTTCCAGGGACTCGTTACAGTAATCACCGCCACGCTTTGCATAAATAGCCGAAACAGCGCCCTTGCCTGATTGTCCCAGTTTCGGACGTTTTCAATGCTGATGCTTTCCCAAACCATGCTTTGAGCGGTCGCGTTAGCCACTGGCCGACGATAAGGCTGCGGCGTCGAACGCTGGGGGCCTAGCGCCCTTGATCAGGAGCCAGAAGATGAACGCCAGCTCGCCGAAGGCGGCGGGCTGTGAAATGCAAGGAGGGATCGTCCGAACATCTGAAAGTTGAAATGTCTAAACGTCGGGAGTATCAGGCGAAGGCAAGGCGGCCGCGCGGGGCCGGGAGTAATTGGTTTGATACGGCTGTGGAAATGTGTGGAAAAGTGTGAAAGGAAAGTGGGTAGTGAATAGTGGGTAGTGAGTGGAAATCCACGAAGCAATCCGCGCCCTCGGCCACTTGGCTAAACCGCTCCGACCTCGAC
>Ga0070693_100000107_pt1 | contig 37349 bp, 27 predicted proteins | sample KBSK1103metaG_FD_65472 | JGI IMG/M metagenome (GOLD analysis project Ga0070693, IMG submission 65472) | Corn, switchgrass and miscanthus rhizosphere microbial communities from Kellogg Biological Station, Michigan, USA - KBS K1-10-3 metaG | ecosystem: Host-associated > Plants > Roots >...
AGGCGCGGCGTCGTCATCAGAGGCTGTGCACGGCCGATAACCTTCGGCAGGGCCGGTTTCCTTCTACGCGGTGGCACTGACAATCCAGGACGTCTGGCAGGCTAAATGAATCCTTCAGAATCCGGCATGGCGCAGGCAGCGCGCCGCATGCTATCCGCGAAAGCAGAGCAATTCACCGAATCCGTGATCCGCGAGATGACGCGGCTGGCGATGAAGCACGGCGCGGTGAATCTCTCGCAGGGATTCCCAGACTTCGCTGCGCCCGCGGAAATCAAGGAAGCAGCGCGGCAAGCGATCTCCGACGACATCAATCAGTACGCGATAACCTGGGGCGCCAAACCGTTGCGTGACGCCATTGTCGAGAAATTTCAACGCACGCAAGGATTGCAGTTCGATCCCGAGCGTGAGATCACCATTTGTTGCGGATCGACGGAAGCGATGATGTCCACGATGCTGGCCATCATCAACCCCGGGGATGAAATCGTTGTCTTCGAGCCCTTTTATGAGAACTACGGGCCGGACGCGATTCTGAGTGGCGCAACGCCCCGATTTGTGAAGTTGAGCCCGCCGGATTGGACTTTCGACGAAACGGAATTAACCGCGGCGTTCGGCCCGCACACCAAAGCCATCATTCTGAACACGCCCAATAATCCCACCGGAAAGGTTTTTACGCGCGGCGAACTCGAATTTATCCGCAACTTGTGCGTGCGCTGGGACGCTTATTGCATCACCGACGAAATCTACGAGCACATTCTTTATGACGGGGCGGAGCACATATCCATGGCGCGCATCGATGGCATGCGTGACCGCACGATTGTGATTAACGGGATGTCCAAGACGTACAGCGTCACCGGCTGGCGCGTGGGCTGGGCTCTGGCGCCGCCGGAACCGACGGCGGCTATCCGCAAGGTGCACGATTTTCTAACGGTGGGAGCGGCGGCGCCCCTGCAGCAAGCCGGGGCTCTCGCGCTGAAATCGCCGCAGTCATATTACAACAAGCTCGCCGCGGACTACACCGTGCGGCGCGAGCGCCTGCTCAAAATCCTTACGGCCGCGGGATTCAAGGTCTACAAGCCCCTCGGCGCGTATTACATCATGACGGATATCTCTTCTTTCGGCTTCCCGGATGATGTTGCTTTCGCGAAGTTTCTCGTGGAAAAGGTGGGGGTCGCCGTGGTGCCAGGGTCCAGTTTTTACAACGACGCACGCGATGGCGCCACGCAGGTTCGCTTTACGTTTTGCAAGAAGGAAAGCACGCTGGCCGCAGCCGAGGAAAAGTTGTCGCGGCTCCGCGAGCATATAACAATTCGGTGACGACACGAATTGGCGCTTAGTCCCATGTTCGATTGTGGGAATAAATTCTAAAATCCATCTAAATAGATCTAAGTTTTGTACATCCGAAGTTTTAAGGGGTAGGAGACTGACGGTCGGTTGCCCTGTGGTGGTTAGCCCCCTACCCCGCGAGTGGTCTTGTATGTATAGACGATGGCAGCGCGAAATTAGTTTCCTGATTCTGCAAAAATCTTTCTAGATTTCATTAATGTCCCAAATCGACAGTGTCGAGGTACCGGGCCACGGCAGCTTTCCATTTGAATTTCTCTTGAATTGAGGCCTGCAAGGATTGTGCTGCCTGCGGCTCGCCGTGGGTCAAATACGTTTGCTTGGGGGGTGTGGGCAAGCCACTGAGCCATCGTAATAGCTCACTTTTCCCGGCATGAGCGGAGAATTGCCCCATTTCGACGATTTCAGCGCGAACGGGCACCTGCTGGCCAAAAAGACTGAGCATTTTCGCGCCTTCTTGCAAGGCACGCCCACGCGTCCCCACGGCCTGAAAACCTGCCAAGATAACGGCATTCCTCGCATCCGGCAGCCTCTGCGCTAAATGGTGCAGCACGCGGCCTCCCGAGACCATTCCGCTCGCGGAAATGATGATGCAAGGAGTTTTGACGTTGTTGATGGCCTTCGATTCCTCCACAGAGCGCGTCAGATGAAATTCATGGACGTCCAGCGGGTCGCCCTTGCCATCGCTGTCCTCCCGCGAATACTCGAGGTCGTGGTCTTCCTTATATTTCAGGTACAGATCCGTGGCACTTAACGCCATGGGACTGTCCACGAACACCGGAAGGCGCGGGATGCGCTGCTGATCCTCAAGCTGGCGCATGTAATACATGAACGTCTGCGTTCGCCCGATGGCAAAAGCCGGGATTACGATTGAGCCGCCGCGTTTAGCCACGCGGTTAACGACGCCAGCCAGCAGCTCGGCCGCGTCGCCCTGCGCATGTTCGCGGTCACCGTAGGTGGACTCGCAAAGGAGCACGTCCGCTTTCGATGGCGGGGTCACCGGATCTTTGAGAATCGGCTGGTCGTATCGCCCGACGTCCCCAGAGAACACCACGACAATCTTATTTCCGTTTTCGTTGATGATTAGTTCCAGGCTGGTCGAGCCCAGGATATGCCCCGCATCATAAGAGGTGACATGGAATTCAGGGCTGATGTCGAAGCTGCCGCTTCGCGTCACCGGTTTCAGTAGTTTCAGCACGGGGTCCACGTCGTCCGGCCCATATAGAGCGACAGGGTCCGGATGCCGGCTCCACTTATTTCGTTGAGCGTTTTCGGTTTCTTCTTGCTGCAGATGCGCAGAATCCTTCAGAAGAATCCCGGTCAGGTCGATCGTAGCGGGATTGGCGAAGATCGGGCCGCGAAAGCCGTCCTTAACCAGGACGGGTAGCCAGCCGGTATGGTCCAAATGGGCGTGAGTCAGCAGGGCAAAGTTGATCGTCGCCGGCTCGATGGGAAGGGGCTTCCGGTTGCGCTCTTTGAGTTCGCTCGTGCCCTGAAATAGCCCGCAGTCGACGAGCAGCCGCTTGCCTGCCGCTTCGACGACATATTTTGATCCGGTAACACATCCTGCCGCGCCAAGAAAAGTTAGCTTTGCCATGGGCCTCGCCGTTCGGTTGTTCGAAATGCCGCGCTACACCTTACCGCAAACCGGCGCGTGAAAACAAAAGCCGCGGGGGTGCCAGCGCGCAAGAAAAGTACGGGGCGAACCGAGTTAGCTCGCCCCGTGGTAGTCGCATTTGGTTGGAGATTAAGGTTCGCTTCAGACTGCAGACAGACGGCCAACAACAATTTTCAGTCTGCCGCGCTGGCCTGTTTCTTTGCGATGATGGAGTCGATGTTCAGACCGAGGCCCTTAGCCACGCCGCCTCCGTATGCGGGATCGGCCTTGTAGAAGTGGTGAACCTGCAGCTCCTGAATCCGTTGCGGCACGCCATTGCCGAGGCTGGAGACGATGTTGTCGATCAGCCGCTGCTTGGCGTCCGCGGGCATCAGGCGGAACAGATTTCCTGGTTGAGAATAGTAGTCGGCGTCGCTGCGGTGATCGTGCCGCGCCACGGTGCCGGTCACCAATTTCGGCCGCTCCGTGTATCTCGGGTCCCGAGTCGGCCCGCCGAAACTGTTGGGCTCGTAATTCACGGCGGAGCCACCGTTGCCGTCGAAGCGCATCGCGCCATCCTTGTTGTAAGTGTGAAATGGGCATTGCGGCTTGTTGACCGGAAGGGAATCGTAATTTACGCCCAGACGATACCGGTGCGCGTCTGGATAGGAGATCAGGCGAGCCTGGAGCATCTTGTCGGGCGAAAATCCCATGCCGGGCGGAACGTTTCGGGGTTCGAACGCGGCCTGTTCGACTTCCGCAAAATAATTCTCGGGGTTGCGGTTGAGCTCGAGTTCGCCGACTTCATGCAATGGGTAGTCTTTGTGCGGCCACACTTTCGTAAGATCGAACGGATTGATGGGATACGTCTCCGCTTCTTTCTCCGGCATAATCTGCACGCTCACCCGCCACTTGGGGAAATTTCCATTCTTGATTGCGTGGAAGAGGTCCCGCTGCGAGTAGTCCGGATCTGTGCCTTCCAGCGCGCCCGCCTGCTCGCGGAAAAAATTCTTGACGCCTTGCTTGGTCTTGAAATGCCACTTGACGTAGAACAACTCGTTCTTCGCGTTGATCAGGCTGAAGGTATGGCTGCTGAAGCCGTCCATGTGACGGTAACCGTCCGGAGTGCCGCGGTCAGAGAAGAGAATGGTCACCTGGTGCAGCGATTCAGGCGAGAGCGACCAAAAATCCCACATCATTGTCGGGGATTTGAGATTGGTTTCCGGATCACGCTTCTGCGTGTGGATAAAGTCGCCGAACTTCAGCGGATCGCGAATGAAAAACACGGGCGTATTATTTCCCGTCATGTCCCAGTTTCCTTCTTCGGTGTAGAACTTCAGCGCGAAGCCGCGCGGATCACGCGCGGTGTCCGCCGAACCTTTTTCGCCGCCCACGGTGGAGAAGCGGATGAATGTTGGCGTCTTCTTGCCCACGGCGTTGAACAACTTTGCCGTCGTGTACTTGGTGATCTCCGAACTCGTACAAACGAAATGCCCGTGCGCGCCGGAGCCCTTGGCGTGAACAACCCGCTCCGGGATGCGTTCCCGGTTGAAGTGCGCCATTTTTTCGAACAACAGGAAATCTTCAAAAACAACTGGCCCGCGCGGCCCAACCGTGAGCGAATTCTGATTGTCGCCCACCGGCCGGCCCGCGTCGGTCGTCATAATCTTTTTTTCTTCCGCCATGATTCCTCCTCATTTCGCTCGCAGCGCCCGCCCTTCAGAGCAAAGGCCTGCACGCTTCTAAGAAGGTACGCACCCCTCGGCTATACTTCCAATATATAGTTCGGATACGATGGATAGGCCATGCCTATAGGTCGTTGTGACGCGGATCACACGTGGAGTGAGACCTGACTCCTTTGCGATCTGAGCCTGCAAGCTGTGGAGAAAACTGAGATACGTCTTTATGGAACTTCATCAACTACGGTACTTTTGCGCGGTCGCCGAGGCTGGTTCCTTCAGCCGCGCGGCCGAGCAATCCCACGTCTCGCAGCCGTCTCTTTCGCAGCAGATTATGAAACTCGAAGATGAGCTCGGCGCGCGGCTCTTTGACCGCCTTGGGCGTTCCGTGCGCCTCACCGAAACAGGGCAAACCTTTCTGCCGCGGGCGCGCGCCGTTCTCCGCGAACTCGAAGCCGCTCGCGGCGACGTTGCCGAACAAAAGGACTCCGTCGGCGGAACCGTTACCATCGGCGTCATTCCAACGGTTGCGCCCTACTTTCTTCCGCAACGCCTGACCTGGTTTTCGCGGAAATTTCCGCAGGTGCGGCTCACGGTAGTGGAGGAAATCACTCCCGTCCTGCTTGACCATATCCGCGCCAGTAAGGTCGACCTCGCGATCCTGGCACTGCCCATTCGCGGCCACGAATTCGAAACATTTCCGCTGCTCAGCGAGCGTTTCTTTGCCGCGCTGCCCGCGGGCCATAAATTTGCCAAACGCCGTTCGCTCTCTCTCAAAGACCTTCGTGCCGATCCTTTTCTGCTGCTGCGAGACGGCCACTGCTTCCGCGATAACGCCGTCGCGGCGTGCGACCGCGCCCGCGTCCATCCGCAAATTATTTTTGAGAGCGGCCAGTTCAGCAGTCTCCTCAGCATGGTCGGAGCCGGAATGGGGGTCTCGATCATCCCGGAGATGGCCATCGAGAAAAAATCACGGTGCCGCTTCGTGCGCATCGAAGACGCCGCAGCTGCCCGCACGATCGGCGCTGTGGTCCTCCGGGGACGTTCGCTCTCACGCGCGCATCACGCGTTTCTCGCTCATCTGCATGACTCACCCGCTTCACGACGCTCGTGAGGCACACCTTGCCCAATCCTTCGCGGGAAGTTCTCAGTCCATTTCTAGTTTGAATGATTCGGCACCGCTCCGCGGCACCAATCGCGGCATTTCGAGGCTTCGCGGAGACTCAGCGCTTTTCCAGAGAAACTGTCATGTCGTGAAAATTCAGCGTTAGAGACGACTTATAAAACAGCTCGATCCCCACGGTCGCGTCGAAAAGTCCGTCCGGCTCATGCACGTCAGGAGTTGGGAAGTAGATTAGCGGGGCCGGGCCACTCAAAGTCAACCCACGAAAGCTTTCCTTCTCCGCTAGGGCTTCTTTCATTTTTACTCCGCCGTCGGTAAAGGGAAAGTCCCGTGATTTTGTGGTCTTGGCCGCGCCCGCGAGCTGCAACTTTTCAATCGAAGCCGTATAGACCAGGAGCGAGCCGCTGAACATGGTGTCGATCTGCGCTGACGCTTTCTTTCCATTGATTTCAAAACCGTCAGCCACGACAATGGGCGGCCCCTCTTTGCCAAATTTGATGAGCGAAATCTTGTCGCAGGCTCCGGTGCAAGCCACCGGCGCCGTCAGCACTTCCGATATGCGTACCTTGCGCGCGATGAAATCGATCTGAAGAATGCGATCCTTGAAGGCGGTGTAAGCCAGCGTGCCGTCCACGTGCGGCATTTGGTTTTGGGAGATCATGTCGGACAGGCTCATCGCCAAGGTGCCGACGTTCGTAAGCGTCACGTTGCCAACACGGATGGAGGGGATGACCGTCCTGAACATGCCCGAAGGAGCGCCCGGTGGCATGGCCGCGGTTGGCTTCAAACCGGCGGCTTCCGCGTACCGCGTATCGAGAACAGAGTCCGCGTTTCCGGTATCGATGCCCATTTTCAAGGCAGGGCCGCTGCCGATCCGCGCTTCGATGCACGGCAGGCCCTCGCAATCCAGAAGCGGCACGTCGGCGGCAAATTTCATGCCTCCCGCGCTCTGTGCGTGTGCATTCGCCATAGAAAATATTACAAGCAAGACAAAACTGAAGCTGGGCAGAAGCATTCGGCGCATGAGAGTACCTCGGGAACAAAAATCGGCGTTGGCGGTCATTCGAAGTCTGACGGTCGGCATCGCCATCGGTTAGCTTTCAAGGAGAACTAGTAACGGAACGACATCGCGGAAGATTTTTGGTGGAGCCGATGGGATTCGAACCCACGACCTCCTCGATGCCATCGAGGCGCGCTCCCAACTGCGCCACGGCCCCACCGGGGTTACGCCAAAAGTTTATCACACCCTGCCGGGAAGAGATGCCATCCCGGATTGGATGTGTTCGGCTAAATTCGCGAGAGTTATTATTCGCTCAGCGCGTTTTGAAGATGATGTTGGGGATGCTCTTCTCGCGGAGCATGGCGTTGAACGCCGCCACGTCCTTCGAAACCACCTGCTCCATTTCTCGCAGGGATTCCTCGCCCTGCTGCTTTAGCTCCTGCTGCACGGCCGATTGCTGCGTCGTCGGCGGAAAATCCGCGGAGCTGCCCACCTCGTCCGCCAGGTAGCTGATTTTCTGCAGCAGCATCGGCAAGTAGCGGACGTCGTCCTGGCCTCGGCCCGTGGCTTGAAGCTGCACGACTTTTCCTTCCGCGCTGGTCAGCTTTTTCGCAAGTTCCTCCGCGGCCTTTTGTATCTCTTTCGAGGCTTCGTCCTTTCCTACTTGCTTACCGAGATCGGCCAGCTGCGCGCGAATCGATTCGATTTGATTGACGCTCCCGGCCAGCGAGTTCATCTCGTCCCTAAGGTCGGAGACCAGTTTCAGTTGCGCCTGGATGTCGCTCTCGTTTCCGGTGGAGTGCGGATCCTTCAGCAGGTTCAACTTCTGGCTGCTCTTTTCCTCGCCAACCGTGAGCGTGATGGTGTACGTCCCTGGCGGTTCGAGCATCGAAATGCGGTCCACGGAGGGAGCGGCGCGCCAGCCCTCAGATCCCAGCGGCACGTCCGGCGAATACGTCGGAGGAGTTCTCAACTTGACCTCCGTGGCTTCCTCGCCGCGCAAATTCCACCAGTAGCGATTGATGCCCGGTTTCGCTTCGCACGCCGGAGCCTCCCCGCGGCCAAATCCTCCTCCGCCTCCGCCAGGACCGCCTGGACCAGCGCGGCGGCCGCCGTCGGCGCGCGGGGCGCGGCATTCGATTTCGCGCACGGTTTTTCCGCTCGCATCGGTGATCGTAAGCTTGGCGTGTTCTTTCTCGCCAAGTTTGGATTTTAGATAGAAATTAATGGCGGCTCCGTACAAGGGATTGTGTCCGGAGGTCGGGTCGTAGGAAACGGCAGCGGGTTGCTCGAGGGGCCGGAAGCGATAAGCGTCTCGTGGTGCGAACAGATGAGCGTTCGACGCGAGCACTTCCGAGGTTAGCTGTTGCAGCGGAGTAAGGTCATCGAGAATCCAGAAGCCGCGGCCGTAGGTCGCCAGTGCCAGGTCGTGGAAGCGTTCCTGAACCGCGATCCAGTAGACTGGCGCATGTGGTAAGCCCGTCTGGAGCGGCTGCCAGTTTTTCCCATCATCAAACGAGACGTAAAGCGCGTTTTCCGTTCCCACATACAGCAAACCCTTGCGCACGGGATCTTCGCGCACGCAATGCGCGTAACTCAACATACTGTGCGGGATTCCATTCGTGATGGAAGTCCACGACTTCCCGTAATCGGTGGTCTTGTAGATGAACGGATCACGGTTGTCCACTTGATGGCCGTCCACCGTGAGATAGGCGGTGCCCGCATCGTAGCGCGAAGCCTCGATGTTGCTCACCGTGCCCCAGTCCAGCATGTTCGGAATATTTTTTGTGACGTTGGTCCAATTCTTTCCGCCGTCGCGTGTGATTTGGACGAGCCCATCGTTTGTGCCCGCCCAGATCACGCCCGCTTCCTTCGGCGATTCCGCAATGGCGAAAACTGTTCCCGCGTATTCCACGCCAATGTTGTCGGGCGTCAATCCGCCGGAGCTTCCTTGCCGGCTCTTGTCGTTCCGCGACAGGTCCGGGCTGATCACCTGCCAGCTATTTCCACCGTCTGTCGTAACGTGTACAAACTGGCTTCCCACATAGACTTTGTTGTGGTCGTGCGGCGAAATTGTAATAGGGAACTCCCAATTGAAGCGGTACTTCACTTCCGCGGCCGTCGCGCCGGAAACATTCACGGGCCAAACTTCGACCTCGCGCCATTGGCGATTGCGCTCGTCAAAACGCACCACGGCACCGCTCACGCTGCCCGCTCCCGTGCCGCTGGACCAGATGATGTTGTTATCGACAGGGTCGGGCGTTGCATATCCGCTTTCGCCACCCGCGATGGGGTGCCACTGGCCGCGCGAAATTCCGCCGCCGCCAAAGCCGCCAAACTGCAAGCTGTTGCTCGGGCCTCGATAGGAGGAGCCGTCTTGCTTGTTGCCGTAAACGAAGTAAGGAATCTGATCGTCCACGGTCACATGATAAATCTGCGCTATGGGAAGCTGGATGCGGTCCCAGGTGTGGCCACGATTTACGGAAATGCTCACTCCTCCGTCGTTGACAACCGCCATGCGGTCGCCATTCGTCGGGTCAATCCACATCTCGTGGTTGTCTCCGCCGGGAACCGCGGGCATATTCGTGAGCGTGTGGCCGCCATCCAGCGTTCTCGAAAATGCAGACGTGAAGAAATACACCTCGTTCTCGTTGTCAGGCGCGATTTCTTCGCGCGAGTAGTAGTGCGTGCGTCCACGGACTTGCCGGTCGGAGTTAACCAGCTGCCATTCCCCACCGCCGTCGTCGGAGCGCCAAAGTTGCCCGTTCTGTGTGGGTTTGCCGTCCCAGGGCACACCGTCGCCGGTTTCAATCAGGGCATAGACGCGGTTCGAATCGCGCTGCGCCACGCGCACCGCAATCCTCCCCACGGGCGGCTTCGGCAACCCGTGGCCTTCCAGGCGCTTCCAGGTTACGCCGCCATCTGTGGACTTGAACAATCCGCTGCCGGGCCCGCCGCTCGTGCGGCCCCAGGTGTGAATCACGAGCTGCCACATGCCCGCAAACAAAATGCGCGAGTTGTTTGGATCCATGCTCATATCGGAGCAGCCCGTGTTTTCGTCGACGAACAGAACCTTCTCCCAATTCTTGCCGCCATCCGTGGTGCGGAATACGCCTCGTTCCGGCTGCGGTCCATACGAGTGACCCAGGGCGCATGCGAGCACGATATCCGGATTGCGCGGATCAATCAGCACGTTCCCGATCCGGCCGGTCTTCTCCAGCCCCATGTGAGTCCACGTCTTGCCTGCGTCCGTGGACTTGTAAATTCCGTTCCCTACGGAGATGTGGCTTCGGATGTAGGGCTCTCCTGTGCCGGCCCACACGATATTCGGATCGCTGGCGGCCACCGCGAGCGAGCCAATCGAAGAGACGGGCTCCGAATCAAAAATAGGATCCCAGTGGACGCCGCCATCGGTTGATTTGAATATCCCGCCCGATGCTGCTCCCACGTAATAGATGTTCGCGTTGCCCGGGATGCCGGCCACCGAGATCGTGCGATTCCCGACGGGACCGAGGTAGCGGAAATGGAGTTGGTCATAGACGTCAGGATGGATCTGAGGCTGCTGCGCCCGGCCCAGGAGCGGCACGCTGAGAAGAGCAGCTATTGAGGCTAGTACAATGAGACACAAGCGCTTTGACATGGCGACCTCGCTCGCAGATTTTTTGCCTGGGATTGTGCGGATGATATCGGTGGAGCGCTTTCAGGTCAAGGGCGCGTTGTTAAATTGACGGAACGCATTTGCTTCTTGCCTCCCGCATTATGACTTCAAAGATAGGCGCGTCTCCGTCAGGTCCAGCTCGTGCTCGACTTTGCGCAACACTTCGTCGTTAATTTGGCCGGCGCCCCGCAACTCCAACGCGGTTTGCCGCTCGGTAGTCAGCAAAATGCGTGACAACTCCAGATAGTGCGCATAGGCATGACGATTGGCCACAACTTCCGGATCATCTTTCCCGATTAAATTCGTCAACCGATGCTTGTAACGCTGCTCAATCTCTCGGTAGACGGCGGGAAATTTGTCCCCATCTTTCAGTCTGGCTTTTTCGAGATACGCCAGCGCGGCTTCGATCATGGCGCGCCGTGCTTGCTCTTCTTCATCCTGGTGCCCCTTTGCACCTGCGAGTCCCAGCGCGCGAATCAGCGGCGGCAGCGTGAGACCTTGCACGATCAGCGTCACCAGAATGACGCAGAACGTCAGGAAGACGATCAGATTTCGCTGAGGAAACGGAGTCCCGTCCGCCAGCGTCTCGGGCAGCGAAAGCGCCGCTGCCAGTGCGATTACCCCGCGCATTCCCGTCCAGCCGACCACAAAAATCCGCCGCGCCGCCGGCAGCTTTACATCCTGATGGAGCAGTCGCCTGCGGATAAAGGTGGCCAAAGACGTGCCGGGAAACATCCATATCAAGCGCAGCAGGATCAGAATTGCGCTAAAAAGCGCGCCGTACTCCAAAAGCTGGCCAAGGCTATACTCACGGATACCTGCGAGGACGAACGGCAACTGCAGCCCGATCAGCATGAACACCAGGCCATTCAGTACAAACGTCAGCGAGTCCCACACCGCCCACGCCTGAATCCGCACACTCGGCGAGAAAAAGTGCGAGCTGTGCCGGCTCATGTACAACCCACATGCGACCACGGCCAGCACTCCCGACGCGTGAATCGCTTCCGCCGCGAGATAAACGGCATAGGGAACCAAAATGCTCATGGTGATCTCGATGGGGCCATCATCGATTTGTTTGTGGATCAGCTCTACGATAACTCCCAACACAAGGCCAAGCGCCAATGCCACCACGGTTAGATAGCTCAACCTCAAGAGCCCGCTGCCGAGCGTTGGAGTTTCGCCGGTCACGAGCATCGCCACACCGAATTCCAGAGCAAGCAGACCAGTGGCGTCGTTCAAAAGGCTTTCGCCTTCCAGAATATCGACGATGCCCTGCGGCAGCCCCACGCGTTTAGCAATCGAGGTCGCAGCAATCGCGTCGGTGGTCGCCACCACGGCTCCCAGTACAAAGCCGAGCCGCCAATCGAATCCAGCAAAAACCCACCGCGCTGTTCCGGCCACGCCTGCGACGGTAAATCCCACCAATCCGAAGGCCAACAGGCAGATGCTCACGAGATTGAATCGGAATTCGCGCCAGGACGTCAGCCACGCCGCGTTGTAGAGTAGCGGTGGCAACACAACCAGGAAAATCACATCAGGGTTCAGCGTGATCTTGGGGATCCCCGGAATGAAACTGAGGAACAGGCCTGCGATCACCAGCACGATTGGATAAGGCGTTTGCAGTTTGCGCGCGAGCGCGGCAAACAACACGACGAACACCAGCAGTGACAGGAACACCAACTCGAGCGCGTGTATCCCTCCGCCCTCCATGCTGCCTCCGCAGGTCCTCTCGACCTCAAGATACCGCACCGCGCATTCAAATTCCTACCGGGAACTACGATTCTTGGATCGCGCGCGTTCGCAACCTGTATTGCGCATCCTTCTGGACGCGAAGCAACCCTAGCGTTATCCTGAAACTCCTAACACTTGAGACCGATTTAGAGGTCGAAAGGAACTTGGAAGGAATGCAAGTTGCAATCCAGAAATCACACAAACAAACGTTCGGGCCCTGCGCGCTAACGCTGGCGGCCGTTTTAGGCTTGCCGTTCGCACCGTGGCCTGCTTTTGCGCAACAAACCGGCCCGTTGCCGCCCCCTCCATCGTATTCCGCGCCCACTCCCTTGCCGCAGCCGAGTTCCATGCCCAAAAGCGCGCCTCACCAGACAACTACGGAGTCTCCGCTTACGACTGCGCCTCCTAAAATACCGCCGGACCAGATTATTCAGAAATTCGCCGGGCGCGAGCTCGAATTCAAAAAAGAACGCGACAATTACACCTACACGCAGACCTTCGTGATTCAAACCATCGACGAATATAGCGGCCAGCCCGACGGGGAGTATCGCATGACCAGCGACATCCTCTTTACGCCCGAGGGCAAGCGCTATGAGCATGTGACCGACGCTCCCGCTCCGTCCCTCCAGCGCATCTCGATGTCGCAACAGGATTTCGACGACCTCGAGCACGTCCAGCCTTTTGTGCTCACCACCGACGAAGTGCAGAAATATGACGTCAAGTACGTTGGCCAGCAGCAACTCGATGAGATCAATGCGTACGTCTTCGACGTTGGGCCGAAAAAAATCGAAAAAAATCAGCGCTACTTCCAGGGCCGCATCTGGGTCGACGAAACGGACTTCGGCATCGTCAAGACGGATGGTAAAGCCGTTCCCGACATCAAGAAGCACGGACAGGAGAATGTCTTCCCGCGTTTCGAGACTTTCCGCGAAAATATCGAGAGCCACTTCTGGTTTCCCACGTATACGCACTCTGAGGACACTTTGCAATTCAGTGGCGGCGGAGTCCGCATTCGAATGACGGTGCGTTACGAGAATTACAAGCGGTTTGGATCGACGATCAAGATTGGCACACCCATCGAGGTCCCGAAGGAAAAGCCGCAGCGGTAATCCGAGATCCGGGCCACAAGTACCGCACAAGGACTATTGAGTTAGCAAAATTTGAGGAGTCGTTCGTTTGATCCCAGCGCGGAAGATCGTCAAACGAATTCTGATTGCGGCTGTCTTCTCGATTGCGCTCGTTTATGCCGTGGATTTTGCTTCTGTTCGCATACGCATGATGCATCCGAAACCCGGCAACCCGTTTGAAACCGTGACCGCTGTTCGCATCCTCGCCATCGACAAAAAAGGCGGCAAGACGGAATACACCGTCGACCGGTTGCAGCCCCAGCAAACCGCGGAATGCGTCCACGCATGGTTTCCTCACAACGGCGACCCGCCATGCTGGTATCTCAAACGGAAATTCGCGCAGCCCATTCCGATGGCTATCTTCTTCCAACCAACTCGAGGAATGGCGACGAACAGCTCCAGGGAGTGACAATCGTAAACGCGCGCGATTATTCAGTCCTACTATTCATGACGCAAAGCCACCATGGGGTCCACACGCATCGCGCGCCGCGCCGGTACGTAGCACGCCGCCAGCGCCACGAGCAATAGCAGCACGGCGATCGCTGCAATAGTCGTCGCGTCGGTACTGCTTGCGCCGAAGAGCAGCGCGGACACGAAACGCGTCACCGCCAAACCAATCAGTACGCCCGCCAAGATTCCCCAAAGCGCCAATCCGGCTCCATATCCCAGAATCAGGCGCATCACATCCGGCGGCTTTGCGCCGAGCGCCATTCGAATCCCAATTTCCCTCGTTCGTTGGCCCATCCACTGAGAGACCACCGCATAAAGTCCCACGGCCGCGAGCACGAGTGCGAGAAAGCTGAAACTTCCCAATATTCCCGCGGCCATCCGTGGTTGCCAGAGAGACTCGTCAACTTGGTCGGACATCGTTTTCACCGCGAAGCTCGGCAAGTTTGCGTCAAGCGCCGCAACCGCTTTGCGCACTGCTGGAAGCAGGCTTGTGGGATCATCCGAAGTGTGAATAATAAACTTCGAGGTTCCCTTGTAATTTTGGAATTCTGGCAAGTAAAGCAGTGGTGGTGGATCGGCCGTAAGCGAACGATATTTGGCGTCTGCGGTGACGCCGATAATCTCGATCGGAGGCCGGGGCGCTCCCTCCCACGATGGCCACTCGATGCGCTTACCCAAGACATTCTGACCGGGCCAAAGGCGCTGCGCGAGCCGATGGCTCACGATCGCAACCAGCTGCGCCCCGGCTCTGTCCCGTAGCGTAAAATCTCTGCCCTGCAAAATCGGAATGCCCATGGTCTGGAAATAGTCGGGTGCCACTTCATTCATATCGACTCGAATGCCCACCTCAAATTCGTGCCCGCGGTAATATTCCAGGGGAGGAGCTTGGCCCTCGTAAAAAATCGAGACCCGGCTGCTCCAATCTTCCGGTGGAACCGTGGCGGCGAGGCTTGCGGACTGAACTCCTGGAATCTGGTCCACTCGCGCCAGGAGTTCTTCGTAGAATCGTTGTGCTTGCGGCTCTGAGTATCCCTGATTGCCGGGAGAAATTGACATCATCAGCAGATTGCTGGTGTGGAATCCGGGATCCTGATTTACAAGCTTCTGCATTTTTCGCACGGTCACGCCTGCCACGACCAGCAAAACCAAAGAAAGCGCAACCTGCGAGGAGACCAGCACGCTCCTCAGACGCGAGCGCCGCCCCGCTCCCGGAGTGTTGTCTTTCAGCGTCACGACCAGATCAGGTGTTGAAGATTGCAGGGCGGGTGCAAGAGAGAACAAGACTCCCGTAAGCAAAGCCACTACAACCGTGAAGCCGAGTACCCGTGCATCGGGTGTTGTATCCACGTTGCGCAGTGCGTAGAGCGGTTGGCGGAACGCAAGTAGCAGACTGCCGGTCCACGGTGCGAGCAGCAGACCGAGCCCGCCAGCCAGCAAAGAGAGCAGCAATCCCTCTGTCAACAATTGCCGCACCAAATACCCGCGGCTTGCTCCAAGCGCCAATCGCATCGCAATCTCTCTTCGTCGCGAGTCGGCGCGGGACAGCAACAAATTAGCGACATTGCTGCAAGTGATCACCAGGAGCAGCCCCACCGAGACGATCAGCAGCCCAAAAAATCTTTGAAGAGCGGCGCGGTCGTCCGGGTCCATCCCGAAGCTTGGGATTAAATCTACGCCGCGGTGCTCATTCGATTCCGGGTACGCCGTTGCCAGTCGGCCTGCGATAGTCTGCATTTCGCTGCGAGCTTCGGCGAGGCCGACGTTGTGCTTCAATCGGCCAAAAATTTGAATCCATCCTGAATTCCGGTTATGCAGTACTCCGCGCGACATTCGAGGGATGGCCGCGGGTTGCATCGTCAGGGGCAGCCAAACATCCGTAGGCGACCCCACGGTAATTCCCGCAAATTGTGCCGGAGCGACTCCCACGACAGTAAAACTATGGCCATTGAGCTGGACATTCTTCCCAGCGATGTCCGGATCCGAACCGTAGATTCTCTGCCACATCCCATAGCTCAGCACAGCGACTGGTGCCTCGCTGTCCGTTTGTACATCTTCCGGCGCGATCAAGCGGCCCAGCGCGGGACTTACACCCAGCACGGAAAAGTAGTTCCCGGAGACTAACTCTCCGGTGATTCGCTCGGTTGTTCCGTGCGTTAGCGCGAGGGCCGCGCGGCAGCGGGCGGCGATCCCCGCGAAAGACTGATTCTGGTTCCGGTAGTCAAGGTAGTCGGGATAGCCAAAAGAAAAATCTGGATTGTTTTTCTGCAAGCGCTCGAAAATGACTAGCTCATTCGGGTTCGGCACACCGGGAACAGGCCGAATCAGCACAGCATTGATAATCGTAAACATGGCCGTGTTTGCGCCAATTCCCAACGCCAGGGTCAGGATGCACACGAGCGCAAATCCCGGATTCCTCCGGATTCCTCGCAGCGCATACCGCAGGTCCTGCATGAATGTTTCCATCTCTTCAATTCGCAAAATTTTCGTGGGCTACTCGTGTCGCAGCGCCACCATGGGGTCGACGCGCATCGCTCGTCTCGCTGGAATGTAGGACGCTGACAACGCCACAAGTGTTAACAAGGTCGCAACCTCCAGGAACGTCAGCGGATCGGTTGCGCTTACGCCGAAGAGCAAACTCGCCATCAGCCGCGTCAGGACCAGGGCTGCCGCAATTCCAGCCGCGATTCCCAGCAGCGCGGCGCGTGCCCCTTGACCGAGGACTAGCCGCAATACGTCTCCCCGCTCCGCACCAACCGCTATTCGAATGCCCATCTCCTGCGTCCTTTGGTTCACGGAGTAGGACACCACGCCATAAATTCCAACGCTCGCGAGCAGCAGAGCCGCACCCGCGAACACGCCCAGCAAAATCATGTACAGCCGCCGCCGCGCCAGCGATGCAGAGAGAACTTGCTCCAGCGTCTCTATCTTCGAGATCGCTTGGTTCTTGTTCACCGCCCAAATCGCTGCCTTCACCGCGGGGACCAGGCGAAACAAATCACCGTCGCTGCGCACCACAAGCGTGTTGAAGAGTTGCGGGAACTGAAAATAAGGCCAATAAATCATCGGACCAACGGCCTCGTCCAAACCATTCGTCTTGACGTCGCCCACGACTCCCACAATCTCGCCTGTCAGCGGTGGCCCCCAATCTTTCATCGTGACCACCTGCCCAAGCGGATTTTCGCGCGGCCAGTATTGACGCGCCATCGTTTCGTTAATCACCATCACGCGCTTTCCGTTCGCGTTGTCAGCGTCTGTAAATTCGCGCCCAGCAAGCAGCGGGATGCCCATGGTCCGAAAATAACTTGCATCGACGCTCCGAATGTCCGCGGAGGGTTCGTCGTTCGCCGGTGGAAGTGGCCGCCCTTCGATCACGAAATCCGTGCTCGCGCCCCCTGTGATCGGGAGCGCCGTCACCAAACCTGCCGACCGCACACCAGCAATGCTCCTCACGCTTGCGAGCATCTGTTGCAGCAGCACCGCACTCTTCACGTCTCGCTCGGGATATTCCGTTGGCGAAAGAAAGAGGCCTATTGTGAGGACACTATTCTGGCTGAATCCAGGATTCACGCGCAGTAGCCGCACAAAACTATTGCCCAGCAGTCCTGCTCCCACCAACAGCACCACGGCCAGCGCGAATTGCGGTACGACCAATGCCCGGCTGGATCCGCGTCGCGTTCCGCCGGGTGAAGCCGCGGCTCCTGCTTTGAGCGATGCATTCAAATCCGTCTTCGTACTCGATAGCGCCGGAGCCAACCCGAAGAGCAATGCCGAAAAACACGAAACTAGCAGTGCGAAGCCCAAAACTCGCCAATCCACACGAATATCTGCAAACCTCGGCAGGTCTCGCGAATCAAGCGCTACGATAAACTGCAAACTCCACGCTGCGATTCCCAGACCCAGCGCCGCTCCTGGCAGCGCTAACATCAGACACTCCGTCAGCAGCTGCCTCGCGAGCCGCCCGCGCCCCGCTCCCAGCGCCGCGCGCAGCGAATACTCTTTTTCGCGCCCCGCCGCCCGTGCCAGCAGCAGATTCGCCAAATTGGCGCACGCCATCACCATCAGCAGACCCACCGCAAAAACCAAAACCATCAGCGCTGGCTGCACGGGCGCCACCATGCTTTTCTTTAGCGAAACTGCCGCAAGCGCCATATCCGGGTCGTCCGTTCTGTGCTGTTTTTCAATTCGTTCTCCGAGCGCCACTATCTCTCCCTGCGCGTTCCCAAGCGTCTGCTCGGCGCGGAGGTCGGCAATCACCGTCAACAAGTGTGCGCGCCGGTTATCTCGAAACTGGCCGTGTGGCACCAGCGGGCACCATAGCTCCGATCTTTCCGGATAGTCGAACCCTCGCGGCATCACGCCCAGGACCCGGTAATTCTCCGCGTTTATCTGCAGCGTTCTGCCTACGATTCCGCTGTCTGCGCCGAAGTGCCTTTGCCACAGTGCGTAACTCAGCACCGTGACGCGATTGTCCGCGCCCGGGGCGTCATCCTCGCCTGCGATCATTCTGCCCAGTGCCGGTTTGCTCCCGAGCGCCGCAAAAAAATTTCCAGAGACCAGTGCGCCCGCAACTTGTTCCGGTTCTCCGTCGCCCGTCAAATTGAATTTCCATTCCCGAAACGCCGAAATATTTTCGATGGCCTTGGCATCGCGCTCGAGATCATTGAAGTTCGCATACGTGGCATTTGCAAAAAGGAAGGACGCGCCCAGCGCGCCGCTCCCCGGATGCCTCTCTTCGATGCGCACCAGCCGTTCGTGATTAGGGTAGGGAAGTGGACGAAGCAAAACCGCGTTGACCACACTGAAGATCGCCGTGCTCGCTCCAATGCCGAGCCCCAGCGTTAAAACGCACACCAGTGTGAACCCTGGACCCTTCCGCAGTGTTCGCAGCGCATACCGAACGTCTTGAAAAAAACTCTCAAACGCAAGCCATCCGTGGAGTTCGCGGTGTGTCTCTCGAAGCTGGGTCATTCCGCCCAGCCGCACCTTTGCCGTGCGCCGTGCTTCTTCGAACGTCATGCCCCGCCGCAGGTTTTCTTCCGTGAGCATCTCGAGGTGCTGCTGAAGCTCCTGCGAAAAATCTTCATCGACGCGGCGCATCGACAACCATCCGCGAATTCGCGCGCCCAGCACTCTCATCCAGCCAAACATTCCGTCACCCCCGCTCAGCGATCCGCAGCACGCGTCCAATCACTCCGCTGATCCGTTCCCAGTTCTCGGCCTCCGATGCCAGCCTCTTTCGCCCTGCCCGCGTGATGGAATAAAACTTGGCTTTGCGATTGTTGTCCGATGCCCCCCAAGCGCCGGAAATCCACCCTCGCTGCATTAGCCGCACCAGCGACGCATAAATCGTTCCTTGATTGATCTGCAAAGCCTCCTCGCTGATCTGCTCGATTCGTCTCGCGATTCCGTAGCCGTGCAATGGCCCCATCGCGGCCAGCGTCTTCAGCACCATTAAATCCAATGTCCCCTGCAGAATCTCCGATTTACCTTCCGCCATGCTTCCTCCTGTGGTGCGACCACAGGAGTATTCCAGCCTTCCTGTGGCATGTCAACAGGAAATGCCCGGGCCACAACTTGCGTTGACTCTTTCCATCCCCGCTTCTTTCGCCTTCCCCGCTGGCGGAAACCGCGCACAAACCTGCTTTCACGGCTTGGCAGCATTCGCGGATTGAAATAACATACTCATTCGTTCCAAATTGTTTTCTTTCTCGTTGTTGTTTTAGGGATTTCGCCACGTAGCAAATCTTTTTGTGAAGTGGAGAGCCATGCGGCCACGTCAGAGTGTTCTGCTTGTCATCTGTTTGTTTGCGGGGACGTTCTTCACAGCCGGAAGGGCCGTCGCTCACGCCATCTTGTTGGAATCCACTCCCGCGGCCAACAGCAGCGTCGTCGGCCCTGACATCCCCATCAAGCTGCGCTTCAATGTTCGTATCGACGCGACCCGTTCACGGATTACACTCGTCCGGCCCGACGCTTCCGTACAAACGCTGGTCATCAGTAAGAGCACATCCGCGGATATACTTGCCACGCAAGCCCAAGGCTTGACTCCCGGTGAATATCGCATCCGCTGGCAGGCATTGGCTTCCGATGGCCACATCACGCGGGGCGAAATCCCCTTCCAGGCCGCGCGGCCCTAACCCTTCATGGCCCGGCTCCTCCAAGTCTTTGGCTTCTTGTCTGTCCTGTTCCGCGGGGCGACTTTAACTTTTCAATCGCTCACCATCGGCGGCATCGTCTTTCTCAACTTCGTCGTGCGCAGCAGCAACCTGCAATCTGAAACCGTTAACCATGCCTGCCTTCGCTGGATTCGCCGCGCGGCCATCGCATTGGCGCTCATGCAAGTTGCCTACATCTTGGCGAGCGCTTTGATCCTGATGCAGTCCGCGGATATAACCATTGGGGATGTCAGCGGAGCGAATTTTGTCCTTGCCGGCGTTCTTGCCATTGTCTCGGCGTTGACCATTGCCGCTCTGGCCGGAGCTCAGTCTCCAAAAATTTACGCGGCCATGCTGCTCCCAGCTGCCCTAATCCTGCTTTCCTCCGTAATGACCAGCCACGCCATGGCCCGCCTTGAATACCGCTTTCCGTTGGCGATTGTTACGGCGTTCCATCAAGGCGCCACGGCTGTATGGATCGGCGGTCTCCTCTATCTTCTAATCGCAATCCCACGTTCGCCCGATAACTCGTTCGCGCGCCAAATGATTGCGCGCTTTTCAAAACTAGCCTTGATCAGCGTAGCCGTGCTGGCCGCCGCCGGATTTACCTTGGGATTTGCCTACGTAGGTTCGCTCCACGCCGTCTATGGCACTTCCTACGGCATCATGGTGGCTACAAAAACCGTTCTCTTTGGGATTCTCTTGCTGCTCGGGGCTCTGAACTTTCAGATCGCCGGTTCCCCATCCGGCGGTTCCCTGATCGCTTGCCTAAAGCGTTTTGGCGAAGCGGAAATAGGCATAGGCATCAGCGTGATTCTCACCGCTGCCTCGCTGACCTCTCTTCCGCCTGCCGTGGATCTCATTACAGACCGCGTTTCCGCCCAGGAGATTGCCGCTCGTACGGCCCCGCATGTCCCGCGCCTGGCAAGCCCTCCCCTGCGGGACCTTCCCGAAGATATTTACGCCGCGCAGGTGAAATCGTTCGACGCCGGCCCTCTCTCTTCCGCCTCTTTTGTTCCCGGGCAGGCCGGAACGCGCCCCAATACGCCCGCAGAAAAATCCTGGTCGGAGTACAACCACCACTGGGCCGGCATCGTCGTTTTGGCTATCGGGCTTCTTTCTTTTCTCGCGCAAGCCAGGCATTTTCCGTGGGCGCGAAACTGGCCCCTCATCTTTCTCGGGCTGGCCGCGTTCCTCTTTTTGAGAAGTGATCCCGAGACTTGGCCTCTCGGCCCTAATGGCTTTTGGGTCACGCTCCAGGATCCAGAAGTCCTCCTTCATCGCATCTTCGTCGTGCTCGTGATTGCCCTTGCCATCTTTGAATGGCGCGTGCAAACGGGCCGCGTCGCCACAGAACGCGCTCGGTTGATTTTTCCTGCACTCGTGGTAGTCGCCAGCGCTCTCCTTCTCACTCACTCCCACAGCCTCGGCAACATTAAAGAAGAAGTTCTCGCGGAACTGAGTCATGCTCCTATCGCGGTTCTGGGCATCGTAGCCGGCTGGTCGCGCTGGCTGGAGCTGCGTCTACCTTCGCAAAACAAAATGCGAGACAGGCTGGCCTGGCTCTGGCCCGCCTGCCTCGTTCTTATCGGTCTTCTTCTCTTGAACTACCGCGAAATGTAGACAGCCGCCGCGTCTCAAATCGGCTCCGCGGCCTCGCCTGTCTCTAATGCGCCTCTTCCGTTTGAAACTCGCCTTCCCATCGCGCGATCACCACGCACGCGACGCAATTGCCGAGCACCGTAACCACCGTTCGTCCCATGTCCATCAGCTGATCGATGGCAAAAAGTAAAAACAAAGGTTCCATCGGCAAATGAAACGAAGTAGCCGCGCCGAAAACGATCAGCAGGGAACCCCGGGCCACACCCGCCGTCCCTTTGCTGCTAATCAACAGCGTGAGCAGCATCATGACTTGTTGTCCAGCCGAAAGGTGCATCCCCGCGGCCTGAGCAACAAAAATCAGCGCCAGCGATTGATAAATGGCCGCTCCATCCATGTTAAAGCTGTAGCCCGTGGGCAAAACGAAGGCCACCGTCTCCCGCGGCACGCCGAACAATTCCATTTCCTCGAGTGCGCGCGGCAAAGTCGCTTCGGAGCTCGCGGTAGCGAACGCAATCGTCAGCGGCTCGGTGACCGCGCGCAAAAATCGCTTGATGGGTATGCGCGCCAGCAGCGCAATCGGAAACAACACGCACACTACAAAAAATAGCAGCGCCGCATACATGGTCCCCAATAGCTTGAGCAACGGCAGCAGCACTCCCAGGCCGAGGTGCCCGATCGTGTAAGCCACCGAGCCAAACACCCCAATCGGTGCCGCATACATCACCAGATTCGTGAACTTGAACATCGTCTCCGAAAGGCTTCCCGCGAAGTCCAGCATCGGGCGCCGCTTCGCCTCCGGCACCAGGATCAGCGCCATGGCGAACAGCACGCTGAAAACGACCACTTGCAGCAGCTGGCCTTCCGCCACGGACTTCGCGATGCTCTCGGGAAAAATGTCGATGATGAGCTGCGACGCCGTGTGTGGCACCACCTTGAGCGTTTCGCCGGCCGTGGCCGCCGGCAAACTTACGCCATAGCCCGCCCCGCTCAGGTTGATGGCCGCAAATCCGATGAGCATCGCCAGCGTCGAAACCACCTCGAAATAAACCAGCGACTTAACCGCCAGCCGCCCCACTTTCTTCAAATCCGCGTGCCCCGCAATGCCCACCACCAGCGTCCCAAAAAGCAGCGGCGCAATAATCACCTTGATCAGCCGCAGAAAAATCGTGCCCAGCAACTGCAAATTGATCGCAACGTTCGGCCAGTCGTGCCCCAATTCCGCGCCCGCCAATAATCCAACAAAAATCCACCCAGTCAGTGAACGCCGCGACGTGGCATACCCCGCGATCAATAGAATCGCCGCCCAGCGCAGAATCAACGTCACCAGCGCCGGAAGCGGCACCACATTCGAACTCGTCAGAAGCGACGCGCCAATCGCCACCGTCGCCGCAACAATCACCGCAACCAGAAGTTTGTTTTTCACCGGTCCCAAGTTCCGTTTCTCATTGGCCGCGAACGGTATGCCGGATACGCCTGCCTGTCAATGGGCTTGCTCCGCTGCAGGCACATTGCTCTGTGCCGGCAGGTCGCCCGCCGCTTGCCGGAAAACTATGGAGTGACGGGGGGCAGGTTCGTTTTTTGAGCCTGGGTCTTGGGGTTGAGTTGTCTGATTGGATGAAGGCGTCGCAATCGCCGAGGACATAGAAGCAGGACGGTGTTCACAATTGCACAGAATCTCGCCTTCGTCGCCGGTAGCATGTGCCTGGTTGGAAACCAGGCCGCTACTAGGAAGACGAGTCTACGGATCCCCAGATAAACGTAGTCAACGAGCCGAGTTCCCGGTCTGCTCTTCCACTTTTCAGATCGAAGCTTTGGAGGTAAAGAATGAAAGTCAAGATCGCGATGACATTTATTGCGTTATTCATATTTGCAGGTGCAACCGCACTGGCCACTGCACAGGACACAACAAAAACGACCCACAAGAAGACACGCACGCTCACGGGCTGCCTTCAAAAGGGCGACTCTTCCAACGAGTACCAACTCACTACGGCGAAAGGTGGCACTTGGGAGATCAAGAGTGACACCGTCAAGCTCGGAAATCATGTAGGTCATACCGTCACGATTACCGGCGTACTCCCAAACGCCACACTGCATGGCGTGAAAGAAGACGCGAAGGCCGAGGCGAAAGAGCATGGCGTGGATAAGGACTCCACTGAGCATGGTCACATGACTGTCACCCACTTGAAGATGGTCAGCGACGGTTGCTCAAAATAACGCCCATCATACATTCTTGAATCCGCGCCGTTGACTAGGCGTGTGCCTGGCCCATGCCGGCTAACCGCGGCTTGACTGCAGTGCACGCCGGTCTGCGTCTGCGGGGTTAGACCGCAGTACAACCACGGTGACAATCGCATCGCCAACCGCTTGACGATCCCTATCCGAGGATTTCTATCCGAGGATTTCTATTGATAATAAGTAACTCTTGGCATATACTGCCTTTTGTAGATTATTGGGTCTTCTCCCTTTAGCGCCAGCGTCTCGCTGGCGTTTTTGCTTTCTGGGGATTACTCCTGCGCCCTAACTCCTTCATTCGCAATACTTACGAACCGGGCTCCACTTTGCACAATTTTAGTGCAAATTGTCGCCAGCAAGTTATTTAGAATCAATACTTGCGGAACAGTCTACAAGTGTTGATTCTAATCGACTTGCAAAAAACTTAAGTTTTTTAGAATCAACACTTATGAGAAAACGGGGGAGGGGGCAGTTATGGTTAACCTGGAAGATGCGGCGCATCCAAGCTCGGCTCTCGCCCCTGGGACGTCTAATCCTTGGACACTCCTGATTATTCACTGGGTTTCGCGCCCGGAATGCGGCCTTTGATAAGTTTGATTTGGCCGTTGTGATTGGCCTCGTGCTCGGTGACGTGGAACCATTTGCAGTAATTGTTAGTGGGTCCCCAGGGGAAGTCTTTGTCGATGGCCATTAGCCATTGATCGTCACGCTTACGGAATTCCGCGAGGGTTTTCTCACGCGTCTCCTTAAGGAGATTCACGTAGTAATCGAGGTTGTTACCGGTGATGGCTTTGCGCGCAGCGTCGCCAAGATTCATCGGTATGTCCCACTTTTGCTTGACGCCGTCCGCCCAACTACCCCACTTCTTGCCTTCAAAAGTAGCTAGCTGATAATAGGTTTCCGTGGCCGCGAGGTGTAAGAGCAGGGCGCCAATCCGATTGGCTTTCTCATCGAGGAGAAAATCAAGGTCCTGGACGGACATGCCTTTCGCGGAGGTATACACCTGCGAGCGCATAAAACCCATCATCGAAGTGAGCGTACCAATTTGAGGCGAGTAGCCCTTCCTTGGTCCCACGATCGTCAATGACAAACTGTGGAGGAGAGTGCTCTACTGCGACTGGATGCCGGCGGAAGGTTGGACGTTAAAGTCGGGAGCCTACAAGACCTGGCTAAAGCCAGCCTCCGACGCCAAGCCTCAATAACAACGCTCAGTAGCAACGCTCAACTTCGCCTCACCGCCGTGCGCGTTGCGTCCTGCATCAGCTTAACTCGCATATTCCATCGCAAATCGTCTAAAGTGTTTCTGAAATTCCATGGATGCGGAAACTACATGAACCACACTCGCGCACTTTTTTTCGCTCTCAGCGTTGCTTGTTCAGTCTTATTTCTATCTACCGCCCAAGCCCGCGCCCCCAAGGCAGTCACTTATAAGGTCGGCGTGATGAACCTCCAGTTCACTCCACCCGAACCTTATGATTGGCGCGGCGCAAAGACTCACGCCCTCGTCACTGACATCTGGTATCCCGCCGATCCCGCCTCCGTTGAGCAATCCCAGTGGATCGGCTCCCCTGATTCACCTTTCGGCAGCGCTGGCAAAGCCGCGCGCGACGCCAAGCCCATCGTCACGCCAGAAAAATTCCCGCTGATTCTGCTCTCCCACGGCCTCGGGGGTTCCTCGTACATGATGGCCTGGCTCGGCTCCGCGCTCGCCTCGCACGGTTTCATCGCCGCCGCCGTAAATCATCCCGGCAACAATTCGCTCGAAGACTACACAATTCCGGGTGCCATTCTTTGGGGCCAGCGCGCCCACGACCTGAGCGCCGTTCTCGATCAATTGCTCGCAGATCCTACCTTTGGAAGCCGCATCGACTCCAAGCGCGTGGGCGCAGCCGGTTTTTCTCTTGGAGGTCTCGTCGTAATCGAGCTCGCTGGCGGCGTCGCCGAGCTTTCTCGCCACCAGGATTTTTGCAAATCACCAAAGGCCGATGGCATGTGCACCGATCCAATCGAGTACCCCGGCCTTCTCTCCAAAGCCACCGCTCTCGCCAAAACCGACCCCGCTATGCAAGCCGCTCTCAGTGAAAGCTCCAAATCGCATCGCGATCCGCGCATCCGCGCCATCTTTGCCATCGCCCCTGCTCTCGGACCCGCATTCGATCCCGACTCGCTCGCAAAAATTTCCATCCCCACGCAAATCGTCGCCGGTGCGGTCGACACTCCTGTCCCCCCGGAAACCAGCGCCAAATTCTTCGCCGCCCACATCCCTGGCGCGCAACTTACTATCTTTCAGTCCGTTGGCCATTACACATTTCTCGCCACCTGTGGCGAGCTGGGACGCCGCAGCCGCCCCGAACTCTGCCTCGATCAAGCCGGCATCCTCCGCGATGAAATCCACACGCAAACAGCCAGCCTCGCCTACCATTTTTTCGAAACGAATTTGAAGTGAGACGGAAGAATTACGGTGAAACTCGAAGCCTCATCGCGGCTCTCGGCGCGTTTTGCACGCGTCACCAGTCACGAGTCACCAGTCACTAATCACCAATCACTGGGCCGCTTCACTCGCTCAATTTCAAAATGAAGATTAAGTGAGAATCACGGAGGTTCAACTCGGCAGCAGTGTTCGCCTCTTGGGAATACTCTTTTCGCGGTACAAGTCGCGGTCCGCCGCGCCCAAAATCTCGTTCACCGTCTCTCCGTCACCCGGATAAACGGCTGTCCCGATGCTCACCGAAATCTGCGGTATTTCTCCATCCTCCGCCAAGCGCTTCGAAATTCTCTGCGCCACCAGCCGCGCCGCTTCCGCATCCGTCTCCGGCAAGATCAGCACAAACTCGTCGCCGCCGTACCGCGCCGCTGTATCCATCTCGCGCGAATATAGCCGCAGCATATCCGCCAGCCGGCACAACGCCCGGCTGCCCGTTAGGTGGCCATGCACGTCGTTTATCTTCTTGAGCCCATCCAAGTCCAGCAGCAAAACTACAAACGGCCGCTCGGTTCTTCCATATCGCTTTAGCTCCGACTCCAGCGCTTCCACTAGCTGGCGGTAGTTGGCAAGTCCGGTCAGCGGATCACTTACCGCCAAGTTCCGAATGCGTTCCACCGCCCGCCGGTGTTCCGTTACTTCCGCAGCCAAAGCCAGCGTCGTGATGGCCATGATCCCCATGAAGAGCTGCATCAGCAGCAGCGATGTGTTGTGCGATTCTCTGACGAATGGTCCATACCCGTGCAATGTGCCCCACGCCGCGATCCCCGACAGCGCAAAGATTGCGGTCGCTGCTTTGCGTCGACCGAATCGATACGCCGCCCAGATCAGAAATGGAATGCACAAATACTCCAAAGGATAATTCTTGAGTGCCGAGTGGAATGGCTTGCCGAAGACGATCCAACCTGCAAAAAAAAGCCCCAAAAATAGGAGAGCCAACTCCGTAATTTGCTCGCGTGTCCATGCCAAGCGGGGGTTCTCCCACCACAGTAGCAACAGCGGCGTCACGACTATGGCCCCGACCGCGTCCCCGAGCCACCAGGTGCTCCAGACAGATCCAAACTCCGCCCAGTTCGCGAAACCGCCCAGCGCCAGCGTCGTGACTCCAATCGTCGCGGCCACGGTTGTCGCCGCCATTCCCGCCAGCAGCGCAAACTTAAAAACGTCTTGCGCCCGTGCAAACGCCTCTTTTCCACGCGCGAAGCGAGTGACCAGATAGCATCCCGCCAAGCCCTCCAGCGTATTTCCCGTCGCGATTCCGATCGACGTCTCTACGGTGCCCATCGTCGTCAAATTCACCAGAAACGCGCCAACCAGAATGCCCGGCCAAACTCTATAGCCATACACCAACAACGCCGCTACCGCGATCCCCGTACACGGCCAAACTGCCGTCGCGCTTGCATTTACATACGCTAGCTGCAGCCCCAGCTTCCCCGCGACGAAATACACCACGGCCAGGAGCGCCACCGTAGCTAGACTCTTGAGCTCATTCGAACGCGTCATTCCGCATTCTCCGTCTCCCCCAGGAGAGACCTAAGGGGAGTGCACCAGGAACCACTCGAATACACAACAAGCGTCCCGTTTTGGGCCAGCGTGTACACCCAGACGCTACCCTATTTCGTCGTAAATTCCTATATTACTAGAGGTTTCGAGCCGGCGGGAACTTAACTAACTCCTGTTTTCCAACTTAGGCAATCCCTGCATTCAATCCCGGAGAGTTCCTGCCCCGGCTCCCAGTTTGGAATCCTGTTCTTAGCCCTTGCTGTCACCTGGCTTCGGCAAAAGCTGTTCGCGCGCTGCCAGCCAAGCATCGAGATGGCCGCGCCCCATTCCTTGAAGGGTATGGACCAAGATTCCCGCCATCCCTTCGGAACTTGTCCAGGCCACCAGTCCCTTGCCGCTGATCTCCGCTCCTAATGCCAATTCGAACCAGAACTCTATGCCCGACGCCTGCTTCAGGAGCTTAACTCCGCGAACAGCCATTCCTCCTTCGCTTAAATTGACGATCCGTGCATGCTGCTCTGCATCTCCGTCCTTCAATGCCACTGGCAGGTTGACAGGATGGCGGAAATACCGCCGCCTCTCTCGCAGCATGATCTCCTTTGCGATCGTGATGTGCAGCGCCACGGCATCCACGTTTAGAGGCTTCCGCAGCAGAAAGTTCGCCCCGGCATTAAGCGTGGCGGTAGATTGCCGCGCGCTCTCGACGCATGCGAAGATCGCCACTTTGGCGTTCGATGCCCCTTTTCGTACTCCTTCGATCAGCTCCAGTGCGCCAGGAAGCTGCATATCGACAAATACACCGTCGATCTTCTTCCGATCGAGGTAATCCCTGGCTGCCTCCGCCGTTGGCACCAAGGCAAATTTGGCTTCGTATTTTTTCACGCCGCCGGAAACCGCCGTGAGCGTCGCGTAGTCATTGGATACGAGCAGGAATTCGAGCTCGGACAGCGTGGACATAATGGCAGCAACTCCCTGGTCCGCGTGCGGAGGTCTTCTAGCTTGGACGTACGATCGTGCACACTATCTTTATCTTCGGAAGCAGCCCGCTGTCGAGACTTTCCGCGCCACCTCTTTGCAATCCATCAATCACCTACACCGTCAATCATGCACAGAGTCAATACAAATGCACATCGTCTCCGCCCAATCCTTCGGCCGCCGTTGTTTACCAATGTAGATCCATCCCCACTTTCTTCTCAACGGGCGTAGTAACATCCTTCTCATATAATATTTTCCGAATGCTCTCAGTTGTCTTGACAAGCTTGACGGAGGCCGCTCATGTCTCGACGAATCTCCATCTTTTTCAGCAAGGTCGCGCTCTCCGCGCTTGCAATTCTTTTCATTCCGTCGCTTGTCGCCGCACAGAGCAGCGCATGGGATTCCCTCAAGCAACTCGCACACGGCGACAGAATTCGCGTGGTGCAAAAAGATTCCAAATCTTTCACCGGTGAATTCCAATCGTTCACCGACGAGGCCATCATCCTCCACGTCAAATCCGCCGAGCAAACCATTTTGCGGCAAAACCTCCAGAGTGTTTCGATTCGCCGCGCCGGCCATCGCGGTCGCAACGCTCTTATCGGTGGCGCCATAGGTGCCGGAGTCGGCCTCGGCGCAGGCGTTGCCATTGACCGCTGCTCCCCCAACGAGATCGTCTGTACTGGCAACAAAGGCAAAGCCATCCTAACTCCTGTCTTTGGCCTGCTGGGCGCGCTCGTAGGCGCCGTCATTCCCGCCGGAAGTTGGCAGCAAATCTATCGCGCCAGCTAACTATCCTTCCCTGTCTCGCGATTGCCCCCTGTATTTAGCGCGTGTGCAGCCCTGCGGCCTTTCCTTGTCCACTTCGCCCCGCTCCTCTCCTTTCCTTTTCGCCGCGCCTTCGTTCCTGTCCCCGGCTTCCGTTGCCGCCACACAAGAATGCTCTCGCGCATAGCTTCGCAAAAGTTAAGACCTGAGTGGATGCCTGCTGGCAGGTCACAAAGGTGCCTTGCGTGGTAATTGAATTGTGTTATAGCCTCGCAACGCAAGGAGTGCAAGGATGGAAGAAGAGCGCGAAAAATTACCGTGGGTAGAGTGCCGACTGGCGTGCGAGCCATGCAGAATCGGACACCACGAAGAGTGTGAGGACCCAGAAGACTGCGAATGTACTCACGTAAAGGAAATGCCTAAAGGCTGGCTTGCGCGACTACGCGAGAAGTTTCCGCTTTAGGCTTTGCACCACGGAACCCGCGTTGGGAATTGATCGCATACTCGCATACTAATTGTTCAAACTCCGAAGATTTATACACACCCTTTTTTATGAGCAGTGTGTTCATGGCGTAGATAGTTGCCCGAAAGGATTGGTCTTCACCCATCAAATTAAGAGCTTCTTTGAAGGTCATGGCATAACTCCGACTTCGGTTCGTAGAGGGTTAAACCGATACAGAACTTCAAGGGACTTCTTCGTGTTTGTCCGTGAGGCACGGCCTCGTAGGTCTCCAATATAACTCAACGTATTACAGCAAGCGAAGGAAAAAGGGAATCTTTCCTCTGCCCTGTTACGGTGCTTCACCTTGAGACAACCTTTCCTTTCTGTGTGAACTGCATAATCGTCCTTAAACCCCTTTAGAATGAATACTTCCGAAAAAACCGCGGAGGGGGACCATTCTGCCCCGAGAGTCCACTCTACGCTCTGGCCTCCAAGTTTCTCCGAAACTGCGAGTCACCAGCCACCAGCCGAGAATCACCACGCTCTGGCTCTCAGGTACTGTTGCACCCCTACTTGCAAAGTGCCAGAATTACACTTGTTGCCGCATTGGCGGCACACCGGGAAACAAGTCCGCTCCTCCCGGTGTCTAAGGTAAGTGAGAGCGGACATCGGGTTCGGCATCCGCAGACTGCCGTTCCCGGTCGCAAGTCGCTCCCGGCAAGATCGGGATCGCACTCGCAAGAAGGCCTGGGTCTAACGTTCTAACGTGGCGAACTAACGTTGGACCTGATAGCAGGGTGGCCCGAGCAGCTTAATCGGGCCGGAAAGGCCGGCAGTGTCCGAATGGGCCAGCGCCCTTTCCTGGGGCCGCGATGAATCCGAACTGGTCTCCGAGCTGCAAGCCGGCTCGGAAACGGCATTCGACTGGCTCGTCACGCATTACCACGCGCCCGTTTATAACCTGATTCTGAGCATGCTCGGCGACACTTCGGACGCCGCCGACGGTTCGCAGGAAGTTTTCTTGAAGGCCTTCCGCGGGATTCGCAAGTTCCGTCAAGGCAGCTCTTTGAAAACCTGGCTCTATCGCATCGCGATTCGCGAAGCGCTCAATCACAAGCGCTGGTTCAAGCGCCATCTCCAAAAGAACATATCAATCGACGCGGAGCCGCAAGAAGGCCACATCACGCTCGAAATTGAAGATCTGGGCGCCACACCGTTTGAACAGCTTGCTTCGCGAGAGATTCAAGTTGCCGTGCAGCACGCTTTGCAGGATGTTCCAGACGTGTTTCGCACCGCCGTCATCCTGCGCGACCTCGAAGGCTTGAGTTACGAGGAGGTCGCCGAAGTTCTCGAGTGCAGCATTGGCACGGTGAAATCGCGCATCCTGCGCGGGCGACGCGCCCTCCGGGAAGTTCTCGAGCCGCTCCTCGGCGAGCACGAATCTCGCACTTCTTCGCACGGCGCGGCGCACGGCAGTGCGCATGCCGCTATAGTCGAGCCGCGGCCGTCGCCCTTCGGCGACGCGTACTCCGCGGCGCGCCGCGTAAATGACTCTTCGCAAACTGGTTCCCTGCGGGCAAGCGACGCGGGGGAGAGGCTTCCATGAAGTGCACCACGGTTCGGACAAAACTGGCAGGCTATCTCGACGACGCTGTCACTGGAACGGCGTCCGTCGCAGAACGCGTACAGATTGGCGAGCACCTGAACGGATGCACGGTGTGCCGAGGGGAGTTGGAGCGCTTCCGCAAGCTTTCGGTTTTGCTTTCGCGCATGCCGAAAAACGTCCCGCCCGCAGATTTGGCTGTGCGCATTAAAGTGGCCGCGGCTCAGTCGCAGCAGTCGCAGGATTGGCCGAGCCGTTTCCGCAAAATGCGCGATCGCGCCGAAATACTGCTCGACAACGTTTTTCGCCCGCTCTCCGTTCCTGCCACCGGCGGAGTCTTTTCCGCGGTAGTGATTTTCGTTGTCGTTCTTCAATTGATGGTGCCGGGCATTACCGTGCGCGCGGTATCCAATGATGTGCCGCTCAATATTCTGCGCCCCGCCGAACTCCTTTCGTTGTCCGATTACCCGCAAACCTGGGCGCCCGAGCAGCACGAGTTGGAGCTTTCTCTGCCGCATGGGCTTCTCGTCGATGTTACCGTTGACGCGCAAGGCCAGATGGCGGATTATCAGATTCTTTCCGGCCCCACCAGTCCTGAATTGCGCCATCAACTCGACCAGATGCTGCTCTTCTCGCGTTTCCGTCCGATGATGAGCTTTGGCCGTCCCACCTCCGGCGGCCACGTGATCCTCAGCTTCAGCGCCGTGCGTGTGCGCGGCTAATGCTCCATGAAAAGTTGCCGCTCGCTCGGAACCGCCACCGCGGGTAGCCTGCTCTCTTTTCTTTTATTTATTTCCTCGGCGCATTCTCAGGATCGCCCGCCGCGCTCATCGCAGCCCTCGGCTGAGGAGAAACTGCTCCTCGAGGATGCCAACCGCGAACGTGCCGCAGCAGGACTGCAGGTCCTCAAGTGGGACAACGCCCTGGCTGCAGCCGCCCGCCAACACGTCCTGCTTATGGCGCAACAGTATCAGCTCTCTCATCAGTATCCGGGCGAGCCTGCACTGGCTGAACGCGCAGCTCAAGCCGGCGCAAAATTTGCGATGATCGCGGAAAACGTCGCCGTGGGTCCCACTCCGAACAGTATTCATGATGGCTGGATGCATTCGCCCGGCCACCGGAAGAACATTCTCAACGCCGAGGTTACCGCGGTGGGCATCGCGACCATCCGGGCAAGCGGCGGACTCTTTGCAGTGCAGGATTTTTCGCGGCCAGTGGCGGAATTGAGTTTGCAGCAGCAGGAAGAAAAAGTGATTTCACTCTTGAAGAGAACTGGCTTGATGAAAGCAGACGCATCGGAGGAAGCACGCAAGACATGCTCCGCGAACCGCGGCCTCGGGGGCGCTTCCGCGCTATACGTAATGCGATTTGAAGCGACCGATCTGAATAAACTGCCTGAGGCCCTGATGCGGAAAATCGGGAGCGGAGCTTATGGAAAAGCGTCCGTGGGAGCGTGCCGCGACAACACTTCCTCAGGTTTCACGCGGTACCGCATAGCCGTGCTGCTTAATTAGAGGGGCAGCAATCCATTCCGTGTTTAGTTGCTGCCGCTGGGTTTACCGGCCCAAGAATTTCGCGACCGAAACCACGGATGTAAAGAATCGGTTGTGCTGGAGAGCAAATCGAAATACAATACGCCCATGAATCGCGGCGCTAACTCGTATTGGTTTCGATTTTGGTACCCACCCACATAGGGAGCGAGGGGCGATTCTGTAATCAGCAACAGCGGAAGAAAGATTCGACCCACTCGCACCGAGTGGGTTTTTTATTTTGGAGAAGGATTGTTGAAGAAATTTTAGTGGCGAGGTATTTGCAGGATTTTTGCAATAGAAATTCGGGAACGAAAAATGGAAGCGAAAGGGAACTGTCATGATTATTTCGATGAAGATGCACGCCACGCGGCAGGAGATCGATGACGTGCGCCATCAGGTGGAACATTTCGGATACAAGGTGCATTCGATCGAAGGAGAAGAGCGCGTGGTGATCGGGGTTGTGGGAGTAGGAGACGTAACGGCGTGCATGGAGTCCGTCGAGTCCATGCCGCAAGTCGAGAAAGTGGTGCGCATTTCCGCGCCGTACAAATTCGTGAGCAAACAATTCCGGGCAGGGAAGACGCGCGTGCGCGTGAACGGCACGGAAATAGGCGGAGACGAATTTGTGGTCATGGCCGGGCCGTGTTCGGTGGAATCCGAAGCGCAGATTATGCGCGCGGCGGAGGGGGTGGCGGCAGCAGGCGCGAAAATACTGCGCGGCGGCGCGTTCAAGCCGCGGACTTCGCCGTACGATTTTCAAGGCATGGAGGAAGAAGGGCTGAAACTATTGCAGAAGGCGAAAAAGGCCACGGGGCTGGCGATTATCACGGAAGTGATGAGCGACCGCGACGTGGATTTGATCGCACAATATGCGGACATCATGCAAGTGGGCGCGCGGAACATGCAGAATTTCATGCTGCTGAAGGCGCTGGGAAAATGCGGGCGGCCGGTGCTCTTAAAACGCGGCATGAGCGGGACGATCAAGGAATTATTGATGTCCGCGGAATACATCGTGGCGCATGGAAATTCCGACGTGATTCTATGCGAGCGGGGAATTCGCACGTTCGAAACAGAAACGCGAAACACCTGCGACATCGCGGCGATTCCCGCGTTGAACGAATTGACGCATCTTCCCGTGATTCTGGATCCAAGCCACGCAACAGGGAAGCGCAGCCTGGTGCCCGCCGTTTCGCGCGCCGCCGTGGCGATTGGAGCCGACGGTCTGATCGTGGAAGTTCACCCAGCGCCGGAAAAAGCGATCAGCGACGGCGCGCAATCGCTGGACCTGCCTCAATTCCAGAAAATGATGAAGGAATTGGAGCCGTACATTCATCTGTGGAACGAATCGAGGAGAATGCAAGCCACGGGAGCCGTCGCTGGCCGGTGAGCGGATTCTGCAAGTCAAGTGAAACAAAGTTAGAACCTTCGGCCGGGGGATGAGGCTAACTTGGTGCCGATCACATTCACAATTTCTAAACACGTAGTTCACGCGGAATTGAGATCGCTTCTTATATAGCAATGGAGTACTAGACTTCGCCGGGGCTGTTGCCGTGAATTCGGAAACAAGAGGCTTGACTCCCCCACAAAGCGGGTAGAGACTCTTTGCCAATCTCGGCCTGTGGAGTAGCTCTGCGGTTCAAAATGCAGGCTATCACCGAGTTTCTTACCGGCCGGGCGAATGCTCTAAACGGAACCTAGGGTTGGAGACTTCGAGACTCGGAGGCAAGTATGAAAAACGCACGGAACGCATTCCGTATGACCGCCTTGCTGCTGTTCATCAGTCTTGTGACGTCGGGGATCCTGTTCGCGCAGTCTGACCTCGGCAGAATTTCTGGCTTCGTTAAGGACCCCTCGGGAGCCACCGTGGCGAACGCCAAAATCATTGTCAGGAACAACAGCGGCGTTGAACGTCTGACAAACACGAACGAGTCGGGCTATTACGTCATCAGCAACGTTCCGCCCGGCTTGTACACGCTGACAGCCGAGGCTGCCGGATTTCAAAGGTACCAATCCACGAACAACAAGCTCGATCCGAGCGGTGATCTGGTAATTGATGCGACGCTGGCCGTGGGTTCCGCCAATCAAACTGTCGAGGTTTCGGCATCGGCGGTCACGCTGCAGACGGAATCAGCAACCGTGCAAAAACTCGTCACCCGGGAGCAGCTTGACTCGCTCGAACTCAACGGGCGCAATCCAATCTTCATGGCTAATCTGGTGCCCGGTACACGGGGCGGCTCACTTGCAAGCCTCAGCTTCAATTTTTCTCAGGGCCCGTCGAACATCAACGGCGCGCGCACACCAGAGAGCCTGATCACCTTTGACGGCGCACCTGCCGTGCGCACGCGTTCCAACGGCACGAGCATCGGCGCCGCAGACGTGGACTCGACGCAGGAAATTCAGATCCTGACAGCGGATTATGCCGCTGAATTTGGCCGGTCCTCCGGCGGGCAGATCCGCATTACTTCCAAGAGCGGCTCGCAAGATTTCCACGGAGCGGCGTATGAATACGTCCGCAATACGGTCTTCAATGCGAACCCCTGGCAGCGCAACGCGGTCCCGAGGACCAGTCACATCACCGCGCCAATCCACTACAATCAATTCGGGTTCAACATTGGCGGTCCTCTTTACATTCCCAACCATTTCAATACGGACAAGACGAAGGTTTTCTGGTACTGGGGAGAGGAATGGGTAAGGTACATCTTTACGGATTCAAACGCTCTGACAGTTCCCACGCTCAAGATGCGGCAAGGCGACTTCAGCGAGCTGCTGAGTCCCACCAATATTTTCTATGGGAAAGTCGTACAGCTTGTGGATCCAAAGACCGGTTTGCCAATTCCCGGCAACATCCTGCCCGCGCCGGGAACCGTAACAACCGGATCGACAGCCACCACCAACGGACTCGGGATTTTGAATTCCTATCCAGCGCCGAATCTCACCACGCCCATTAACGGAAATCAAAACTGGTTTTTCTCGGCGCAGCACCCGCAGTACCAGCGGAAGGATACCGTGGCTGTTGACATTAACCTGACGGATAAACAGCGGCTCCGCCTCCGCCGCGTCTACTTCACTTTTTGGGAGTACCAACCGCTCGACGGCGGCACCAACGAAACCCCGAAGTTCTTCGATCGCCCGAATCAGACGAACTCCATTGATCACGTTTGGGCCATCAGTCCCACGAAGGTGAATGAGGTCCTGGTTTCCTATAGCCAGGATATCGTCCACATCCCCGTGGACTCCGCGCACTTTCTGGATCGCACCACTGGCGCGGTACAAGGTGCCGGGCTCTTCGGCCTGAATTATCCGTACATATTTCCGGCCGGGAAGCTGCTCCCGACGCGCATTCCCACGGTAAATATGTCCAATTTCTCCGGGCTGAGCGGCGGACCCTATCCCTCGCATTCCGCAGGGCCGATCTACGACGCGTCCGACAGTTTTACCTGGGTCCGAGGAAACCACACGCTGAAGTTCGGCGCCTTGTACGAATATTCCGGTGAGAATGACAATGACGAAATCAACGTACAGGCCTGTTCTACGTGTACGAACAATCAGAATGGCCAATTCCTCTTCAGCAACAACGGAGGGAGTTTCGTGCGGCCTGGTTACGTTTTGGCGTCCACCGGGGCCGCAGCGGCGAACGCAGCATTAGGTCTATTCGATACCTACTCGGAAATTGGGCACCGCGCATACACCGTATTTCGGTCCAATATGTACGAGGGCTTTGCTCAAGACTCCTGGAAGGCCAAGCAAAATCTAACCATCAACTACGGCCTGCGTTACACCGTCAATGTTCCCTATCATGCGATCTGGGCAAACATGATCGCTTTCGATCCGAGCCTTTACAATCCGAGTATAGCGGTGACGATTAGTCCCACGACCGGTCTCATCACCGGAACGCCGACGATAGCTCAGCTCTACAATGGAATGGTCATTCCTGGAAACGGGTTCCCGACCTCCGCCATCGGCCGCGTGCCCGAAGCCTCTTCCAGTTTGTACAACGGTCTGTTTCGCGGTGTCTCCAATCATTACTCCGACATCCAATGGGGCGACATACAACCGCGCTTTGGCGTGGCCTACCAGATAAATGACAAAACGGTGGTTCGCGCCGGCGGGGCACGCTTCTTTACCCGGTTGGGCGTAAGCGATTCGGTCTTCCTCGGAGGCAATCCGCCCTTCCAACCGAACGCGAGCGTCTCGTTCGGCTCAGTGGATAACCCAGGAGCTGGCGGGGCCGCCAGCATACCTTTGGTGGTGACCACGCAGAGCAAAGCATTCAAGAGCCCTGAAGCATGGGCCTGGAATTTCACTGTTGAGCGACAACTGTTCTGGAAGTCGCACCTCAGCGTTGGGTACGT